>OLIT01000022.1_pt1 | contig 168174 bp, 161 predicted proteins | sample 1601341 | NCBI WGS metagenome assembly OLIT01 (sample SAMEA2452121, study PRJEB22498) | human gut metagenome | biome: human feces; feature: human gut; material: feces | place: Australia | collected 2012
TACTGGTTCACTATCGGTCGATCACGAGTATTTAGCCTTGGAGGATGGTCCCCCCGTCTTCGAACAGGATTCCACGTGTCCCGCCGTACTCTGGAACTCACTAGATGGTTATACAAGTTTGCATACGGGAGTCTCACCCTCTATGCTTGGCTTTCCCAAACCATTCTGCTGTCATATAACTCTATCATATCGTGGTCCGAACCCCTAGTAAACTAGGTTTAGGCTGATCGGATTTCGCTCGCCGCTACTCACCGAATCGATATAATCTTTCTTTTCCTCTAGGTACTAAGATGTTTCAATTCCCTAGGTGTGTCCTCATTGGAGCTCAAGGCTCCAAGATGATGCAAGTATTTGCACCGGGTTTCCCCATTCAGAGATCAAGGGATCATAGCTTACACCAGCTCCCCCTTGCTTTTCGCAGGTAGTCGCGTCTTTCATCGTCTCCAAATTCCAAGGCATCCACTGTACGCCCTTATTAACTTAACTTCGTAAAATTTAGGTATCAGTTTGTCTTACAATTTAATGTAAATCTTATGTCGCATTTCAACTCAATGAAACTTGACTTAACAGAAAGAACATTTATTTAAAATATCTAGTTTTCAAAGAACAATTTTTAAGAGAATGCTATTCTCTCAAAACTAAATAGATGAACGCTGAACGTCTTAAGAAATAAACACTAGATTTAGGTTTATTAAATTACACATCGACTTATTTTTGTCGATTTCTTTCTCCATAGAAAGGAGGTGATCCATCCCCACGTTCCCGTAGGGATACCTTGTTACGACTTAACCCCAATCACCAGTCCTACCTTAGACGTCTCCCTCCTTACGGTTAGGATAACGGCTTCAAGTATTACCAGCTCTCATGGTTTGACGGGCGGTGTGTACAAGGCCCGAGAACGTATTCACCGCGACATGGCTGATTCGCGATTACTAGCAATTCCAGCTTCATGAAGTCGAGTTGCAGACTTCAATCCGTACTGAGATCGGCTTTCTGAGATTTGCCCACCCTCGCGGGTTCGCGTCTCTTTGTACCGACCATTGTAGCACGTGTGTAGCCCAGGTCATAAAGGGCATGATGATTTGACGTCATCCCCACCTTCCTCCGATTTAACATCGGCAGTCTCCCTAGAGTTCCCAACTGAATGATGGCAACTAAGGACAAGGGTTGCGCTCGTTGCAGGACTTAACCTAACATCTCACGACACGAGCTGACGACAACCATGCACCACCTGTGATAGCACACTTTCATGTCTTTCAACACTATTAACTAACATGTCAAGACCTGGTAAGGTTTTTCGCGTAGCGTCGAATTAAACCACATGCTCCACTGCTTGTGCGGGACCCCGTCAATTGCTTTAAGTTTCAATCTTGCGATCGTACTTCCCAGGCGGATTACTTAATGCGTTAGCTTCAGCGCTCGATCTCTCGAACATTTAGTAATCATCGTTTACGGTATAGACTACTAGGGTATCTAATCCTATTTGCTCCCTATACTTTCGTGACTGAGCGTCAGTATTGTGCTGGTAAGCCGCCTTCGCCACTGGTATTCTTCCATATATCTACGCATTTCACCGCTACACATGGAGTTCTACTTACCTCTCACACACTCTAGCCTGCCAGTTTTTGAAGCGAGATTGGGTTAAGCCCAACGATTTAACCTCAAACTTAGCAAGCCGCCTGCTCACTCTTTACGCCCAATAATTCCGGATAACGCTTGCAACCTTCGTATTACCGCGACTGCTGGCACGAAGTTAGTCGTTGCTTTCTAGTAAGGTACTATCAAATTAAAATCATTTCCTATCTTAACCATTTATCCCTCACAACAGAGTTTTACAATCCGAAGACCTTCATCACTCACGCGGTATTGCTCGATCAGGGTTTCCCCCATTGTCGAAGACTCCCTACTGCTGCCTCCCGTAGGAGTATGGACCGTGTCTCAGTTCCATTGTGGCCGATTACCCTCTCAGGTCGGCTATTGATCCTCGCCTTGGTGGGCTTTTATCTCACCAACTAGCTAATCAAAAGCAGGCTCATCAATCAGCGACCCCGAAGGGCCTTTTATAATAGCCATTTCAGACTATTACGTATTACGGTATTAGCCAAGCTTTCGCCTGGGTATCCCCAACTGAAAGGTAGATTACCAACTTGTTACTCACCCGTTCGCCGCTAGGTAGCAAGCTACCTCGCTCGACTTGCATGTATTAGGCATACCGCCAGCGTTCATCCTGAGCCAGCATCAAACTCTCAAAAAGTTATTATCTAGTTCAAAATTATTCTGTGCGAATAAATTAATAATTTTCCTTAATTAAATTGACGTTGTTTGTTTGTACATCTATTTAGTTTTCAAAGATCTCTTGCACCTATCGTTACTCACAATCTTAATACGAAATTAATATTTTCGTAAGGTGCTTATTAATAATATCAAAGCGATATTATCGTGTCAACCAGTTTTTTAAGAATTTTTTCAACTTTTTTATAGAATATATTCTATAAACATTTAGTTTTTAAATTGCCCTCAAAACTCGCGACAACTTCAATACTATATACCTTAGTAGTAAGTGGTTTCAAGTGTTTTTTTCGCTTTTTTTAATAAAATTAAATGTAAGCGCTTTACTGAAATTATTCGTCTATTTTACTATTTGTTTTTGCTTGCATTCATCTTTATATGGGCACATTTTGCAAATTGAAAAATCCACAAATCCTCTACAAGCTAAGTAATAAAATCTATCAGCTTTTATTAAATCTTCTTTAGAAAAAGTAAATACATTTTTAAAACATTGTTTCAAATATCTCCACTTTGTTCTCAAAATTGATTTATTCGCTTTTTCTTCAATTAAATAAAGATTTAAAGAGTTGGTTTGGGCCATATCTTCACAATTATCAAAAGAAATTAATATAAGAGAATTTAAATATAAGCCGTTTCCCAGAAAATAGTGCATCAGCTTTATATATAATAAAGATAATAGTAAAGGGTTGATTGGCTCTAATGTTATCGCAAGCGGCACTACTTCTGAGCCGAAATGAAAATAATCAACAAAATCGACTTTATAAATTGAAAAAGAGTTTTCTGGTAAATACGTTCTCTTAAAATCTTCATAATTCTCTAAGCCAATAAAGAAGTATCTAATTAGTTCTAGTAGAAGTTTTGTGTCGCCTAAACAGTCAGCTTCTAAACTGCCATTCATTAAAAATTCATGAATGGTATCGTATTTTTTCTCTATATTTATGTTGCTATGAAAAAAATTGCTATATTTTTCATAGTCTGCACATTTAAATAAATTTGCTTTCTGAAAATCAGAATTATCTATTTGAACATTCTTGTGGCTTGAATGGCTACTTTCCATTTTTTGTCAATATCTTCTCTTTCTTTATTGCTCATTAAAGGTAAGTATTCTTTCTTATATTTATGAATGCTTTTGATTTCTTCAATCCCAGAAAAATAACCACTGTTAAGACCTGCTAAATAACAAACTCCTAAAGCCGTAGTCTCTAAACAATTAGGCAACATCAATTTAGTATTTAAAATGTTGCTTTGATATTGCATTAAATAATCATTAGCTGTTGCTCCACCATCTACCTTCAAGACTTCAATTTTTCTATTCGATTCTTTTTCAATTACTTCGATAACGTCCTTAGTCTGAAGAGCAATCGAATTTAAAGTTGCATTTATAAAATGTTCTTTGGTTGTTCCTCTAGTGAGTCCAAAAACAGCGCCTCTACAATCATCATCCCAATAAGGAGCTCCAAGTCCGACAAAAGCAGGCACAACATAAACGCCATCTGAATCCTTAACTCGTTTTGCGTAATTTTCACTTTCAGCAGCTGTTTTAATCATTCTCATTTGGTCTCTTAGCCATTGAACGCAAGCACCGCCAATAAAAACACTTCCTTCTAAAGCATATGAAATTCTTTCATCATAAGAACAAGCAATTGTTGTGATTAGACCATTGTCACTAAATACCGGTTTGTTCCCAGTGTTCATAAGCATGAAGCAGCCAGTACCATAAGTATTCTTACTATCACCTTCATTAAAACAGTTTTGACCAAATAAAGCCGCTTGTTGATCTCCTGCAATTGCTCTAATTCTTAAATTTTCATTCAAGGATGTTGCATTTCCATAAAAGTAAGACGAAGGACAAACTTCAGGAAGCATACATTTTGGAATATTAAAAAGTTTTAAAAGCTCATCATCATAAGTTAAAGTGTTTATATTAAAAAACATTGTGCGACTGGCGTTTGTATAATCAGTTTTGAAGATATTGCCTTTCGACAATTTATACATTAACCATGTATCAACTGTCCCGAAAAGAAGTTCTCCATTTTCAGCTCTTTTTTGACCATCTTTAATATGATCAAGAATAAATCTAATTTTTGAAGCACTAAAATATGGGTTGATTATTAATCCCGTTTTTTTATGAACGAGTTCTTCGTAAATTTTCCATTCATCACAGATATAGGCACTTTGTCTAGATTGCCAAACAATTGCATTATAAACCGGCATACCTGTTTTCTTATCCCAAATTATGGTTGTTTCTCTTTGGTTTGTAATGCCTAAACTATCTATGTCATCATAAGTAAGATTGGTTTTTAATAGCATATCATTAATAACATTTAAAACACTTAAATAAATATCCAAAGCATTTTGCTCAACCCAACCATCATAAGGGAATGAACAAGCTATTTCTTGTTGTGATTTATAAACGATTTCTTCATTATGATTAAATAAAATCGCTCTTGATGATGTAGTCCCTTGGTCAACTACTAAAATGTACTTTTCTTTCATATTATTCAACCTTCTCACCATTACACTTATAGTCTTTTGTATGCAACAAAACCGAAAAGAAAGTCTTAACTAAATCACGACTAATTTGTTTCAACCTCTCTTTAGTGTCTTGATTATAATTGGCAATATTATCAAGATATACTTTTCTCTCTTTAATAATGTCAAGTTTTAAAGCAAACAAGTCCTTCATTTGATTACATGTCGCTATACCTATTATAAAATCAATAAGTTCTTTAATCTCGGCTTTTGTTAATTTATTTAGCCAAATGTTTAAAGTAATTTGAAAAGTCTTTGATGTTAAAGTTAAGCTTTTCTTTCTTTCTAGCTCTTTATACTGACTCTTTTTTGAAAAGTTCCATGTTAATAAATCGTGGGCACTTAAACTCTTTTTCTTTGTAGAAATTGGAATATATCGATCAGATCTTTCAAAAACAATACCTATAACATCATCGCTAGGAACAAATTTAAAAAGTTTCTTATTAAATTCTGAATAATCATATTTATCTTTAAAAAAGCTTGAGCCATCAAAATTATAAACTGCAGCAATTCTATCCTTAACATTTTGGTTACTATTGAAATAACTGTAATAAGCTAAATTACCACCCTTTGAGTGCCCGGCAATTATAATTGGCCTTGTGTTTAACTGCGATATTTCTTTTACATATTTCTTTGCAGCAACTTGAGAAGGTATTCTATCTTCAAGTATCATATTAAAATTTTCTTCCCATCCAAGAAGTGAAATATCCGTACCTCTAAAAAAGATGACATTATAATTTTTAGTAAAGATAGTAAAAGTAAAAAATTGCATTGTCCTTTTCTCAGAAAAGAAATTTTTAATGTAGCCGATTTGTAAATTTTTGTACCTTCTAGAAGATAAGAGTGGCTCAAGAAATTTTTTAAAATCCTTAGGATTTAAATAGTTTTCAGTCATTTGATTGAGTGTTTTTGGCTTATTAAAAACCGACACTCTACAAGTGTGATTTGATAAAGAATGTTTCTCATATTCTTTTGTCTTTTCAAAAGAAGCATAAGAAAAAAGTGAGCCGACAATAATATCAGCTTCACAAAGCGGGACCTCCGCAAACGTCTTGTTTTTAAATGTTTCAACAAACTTTAAAACTGTAGCCAAGCTTATTTGAACTCCTTAGTTGTAATAATATCTACCCCTAAATTTAATACATTTTTAATCACAACTTGGTGAAAAGAAATTGGTTTTTTTAAGCAAATTTTATTAATTTCTTTCATTACATTGAAAATTTCTTCTTTTGGTATAGATAAAGAAGTTTTAACAGGACAAACTTCTTCAGAGTCAGCAATTTTAACAGTAGAGGTTACCATTCTATGAGGATGGAAGAGTTCTTCTTTTGCATACTCTAATCCACGTTTACATGTATAGCCTTTTATCTTATCCCCATCTATTTCAATTTCACACCCATTAGGACATACAATGCACGTTAGTTTTTTAATCATTTTCTATTACCTCTATAGATAATTTATCGTATCCGTTAAGTTCTAGTTCTTTTACTTTAATCTTTATCATTTCTGCTGGCATTAAATTTGTTTTTACAGAAGAATATAGGGTTTTTGCAGGACTTTTAAATAAGATTTGAGCTTTTTTAATATTTTTCTTAACCCTAAATGAAAAGATAATATCTTCTTTGTCGCTTCTTGCATTAATTAGAGATGGAATAACGTATGCAATATTTTGAGTGTGAGTCACCTCAATTTGATTAATAGTTTTTCCTCTTTTGCCTAGAATATATTTGGCTGCACTAGCTCCAGCCCTTTCACTTTCTTCGCTAACAAAATCAACAAGATCATGAACATGCAAAACATTTCCAGTCGAAAAAATACCTTCAATGCTTGTTTCAAGATTTTGATCTACAAGACTTCCTTTACTTTCTTTATTTACAGCACAACCAGCTTCTTTAAGTAAACTATTAAAAGGATATAAACCTACACTTAAAAGCAAAGTGTCACATTCAATATATTTTTCTGTCCCCTTTATTGGTTGTAAGTTGGCGTCTACATCACTAATTTCAATTCCTTCAAGTCTGTCTTTACCATAAATTTTTGTTACAGTGTTTGATAATCTTAAAGGAATATTAAAATCATTTAAACATTGAGCAATATTTCTTTTTAAGCCATTAGAGTAAGGCATAATTTCACTAACACCAAGAACTTGTGCTCCTTCTAGTGTCATGCGTCGAGCCATAATTAAGCCAATATCACCACTACCTAAAATATAAACTTTTTTGCCAACCAAACGCCCCTCAATATTTAAATATCTTTGAGCTAATCCTGCAGTATAAACTCCTTTAGGTCTATAACCTGGTGATGAAATTTGGCCTCTTGTTCTTTCATTACATCCTGCCGCGAAAATAATGGCTTTTGCTTTTATTGATTGCACTCCATCTTTATTAATAAAAGTTACAATCTTATCACGAGAAATTGAAATAACTTGCGTATTTAAAAAATAATCTATTTTTCGTGCATCCAACTCATCTATATATTTTCGAGCACATTCAGGACCAGTAAGTTCTTCATGAAAATGATGCAATCCAAATCCTGGGTGAATACATTGATTTAAAATTCCTCCAAGTTCACCATTTCTTTCAAGAATTAAAATATCCTTTATTCCATTATCAAAAGCAGAAATAGCGCTAGCTAAGCCAGCACTTCCACCACCAACAACAATCAAATCTTTATATGTCATCATTGATCCCCTTTAAGGATTTTAATACAACGTTAGTCCCTAATTCACTATAGCAAATATTAGAAATATCAGTATTTAATTCTCTTGCTAAAATCTTAGCAACTTCTACTTCGCAAAAAGTCCCTTGGCATTTACCAAATCCAGGTCTAACCCTCTTTTTAACACCTTTAATTGTTCTTGCTCCACAATTTCGATGTATTGCATCAACAATTTCGGCTTCGCTAATCTTTTCGCATCGACAAATTAGAAGTCCATAAAGCGAATTAGATTGAATTAATTTATTAAATTCAATAGTTCCAAGCTTTTTAAGACTAGAATGTTTTCTAACTTTTGGATTGAACGCTTTATTCTCTGGTAAATTTAATTTATTCTTTATTAAGTCAGAAACATATTCGCCAATTGCAACTGAAGAAGCTAAACCTGGAGACATAATTCCACCAACAATAAAGAAATTAGGATTTGAAGAACTCTCTTCAATGATAAAATCATTAAAATCAGAATTTGGCCTTATTCCTGTAAATTGTCGAATATTTTCGCTAAATGGTAAACTTGGGCAAATCTTTAAAGCTATTTTCTTAATCTCATTTAATGTTTCAGAATCTGTAGATGTATCATCGACATCAGAAACATCGTTACTAGGTCCAACTAAGTAATTCCCGCTTGTTGTTTGAGAAATAAGAACGCCTTTCCCAACTTTAGTAGGACACATAAAAATTGTATGTTTAATGAAATTAGGGTCAAAATGATCTAAAACAAAATACTCACCTTTTCTAGGTGTAATTTTAAACTTAGATTTTTCAACAAATTCTTCTACTTTATCGCTATATAAACCGGCAGCATCAACAATACATTTAGATATAAATTCTGTACCGTTCTTGCAAAAAACCTTGTAAAATCCGTCTATTTTTTTGATTTTAGTTACTTCTGAGTTTAATTTGAGAACTGCGCCATTATCTATAGCATTCTCCATTAATTTAACCGTCAGCTCAAAAGGAGAAACAATACCAGCTGTTGGTGCCAAAAGTGCACCACAAACTTCTTTAGAAAGATTTGGCTCAAGAGCCAAAGTTTCTTCTCTTGTTAAAATTTTGGTTTCAACACCATTTTCAAAACCTCTTTTTTGAAGGTCTAATAAGGTTTTATTGTCTTCTTCATTAAAAGAAATTGTAAGTGATCCAATGTTTTGATAAGGAACATCAAGTTCCTCACAAACTTTTTTCATCATTTTAGCACCCAAAACATTGAATTTGGCCTTATTGGTGCCCGGTAATGGATCATATCCGCTATGAACTATGCCGCTATTGGCTCCACTTGCCTCATCGCCGACATCGTTATGTTTTTCTAAAACCAAAATATTAGTTTCGAAGCGTGTTAAATAGCGAGCGATTGCACTGCCAATTACCCCGGCTCCAATAATGATTACGTCAAATTTTTCGATTGGATACATAATTATTTTGTACGATTAATACTGTCTTCCTTGTGGAACTTTTCACCATGATATCTTTTGTGAAGTTTATCAAGATTATATTGAGCAACTTCCTCAAGTGTAATGCCTAAACCACTAGCAGTTTCAGCAACATACCATAAAACGTCACCGAGTTCATCCTTTAAATGTTCCTTATCAAGTTCATGTCCTTGATATTTAAATTTTTTAACGATATCGCAACATTCACCACTTTCACCAGCCAAGCCAAGGACACCATTAGTAATCATGTCCTTTTTTCCTTCTTCGCTAATTAAATTGTAGGCATGTTTTTGATATTCATTAAAAGATAATTTTTCTTTAAAATCTTCCATTTTTGCACCTTATTTTAATTTTTCAAAGTCATCTGCACCATGTTTACAAATTGGACAAATAAAGTCTTTTGGTAAAACTTCACCTTCGTAAACATATCCACAAATCTTACAAATCCATCCTACTTTCTTATTTGTCTTAGGTGGAATTGGCTTAATATTATTCATGTAATACTCATAAGTTAAACTTGTATCATTGTTTAAAGTTTTGCTTTCACTGATTGTACAAATAAAGCCAAAATGAGTACCTAAATCAAGAGTTTCAACAACATTTAAAGATATAAAAGCATTAGAGTATTTTGTTAAATAACAAACACCATTTTTAGCGAGCTTAATATCTTCAAAATCTTGAAACTTATCAACTGTAGCCCCGCTTTGGAATCCAAAACGTTTAAAAATAGAGAATGGTGTATGCTTAGTTAAAACACTAATATTACATTTCTTTGTTTGATTAATAACGCTTGCTGTGTAATTTCTCTTATTAACACAAATCATTAATCTATCTGGATTATTAGCGACTTGATTAACAGTATTTATAATGCAAGCATTTTGCTTTTTACCATCAAAGGTAGAAAGAGTAAATAATCCATAAGTAATATTAAATAATGGATTACCATCAGCTTCTCTTTGTGGAATAGTATCATAAATTTGTTTAGAGAGTTCTAAAAGTTTTGTTGCATCATCAGTTTTTACACTGCTCTTAAAAGTAATCTTATCGCCAATTTGTTCCCAGTCCTTAAGGTCGCTTAATATTTTAACGACTAAAGATCCACTATTTGGTGCCCAGCTACCATTTTCAACTACTGCAAACTTTCTATTTTGTAAGTTATGATATTTTAAATCTAATAAAAATTCTTCAACAGGAGTAAAAATACCCATATTGTAGGTAGAAGCACAAATAATAAGATGAGAATATTTAAAAGCTTCTGCTACAAGATATGATTTATCAGTTTTGCTAGCATCATAAAGAGCAATTTCTTTAAGTCCAAGTTCTGATAAAGAATCAGCAATAATATTAGCTGCTACTTCACTATGACCATAAACACTACCATAAACAATTAAAGCACCATTTACTTCAGGTTCATATCTAGACCATTTATCATAAAGACCAATTAAATAATTCAAATCTTGTCTCCAAATTGGTCCATGTAAAGGACAAATCGTTTCAATTTCAATAGTTGATGCTTTCTTTAAAATTGCTTGAACTTGAGTTCCATATTTACCAACAATATTTGTGTAATATCTTCTTGCCTCGTCTTCAAATTCTTTTTCAAATTTAACTCTATCAGCAAATAAATTTCCACTCAAAGCACCAAATGTACCAAAAGCATCAGCGCTAAATAAAGTCTTAGTATAAGCATCATATGTGACCATAACTTCTGGCCAGTGAACCATAGGGGCAAAAACGAAGACTAAAGTATGTTTACCTAAAGATAAAGTGTCCATTTCTTGAACAATTTTTACGTTTTTAACTTCAACACCTTCGTTAAAGTTTTGAAACATTTCCCAAGTCTTGCTATTTAAAACAACTGTTAAATCAGGGTAAACAGCAATTAAATCTTTTAAGCAACAAGCATGGTCTGGTTCCATATGTTGAATTACAAGATAATCAAGTTTTCTACCATTTAAAGCAGCTTTAACTTTGTCAATATATATGTCTCTTACACTATGGTCAACGCCATCTAAAACACAAGTTTTTTCATCTAAAATAATATAAGAATTATAACTTGCACCATTTGTTAATGGATAAATATTTTCAAAAAGAGCAAGACGGCGATCGCTAGCTCCAACGTAATAAGTGTCTTTACAAACTTCTCTATTTTTATATATCATAAGTTCCAACCTTTCAAAAAAGATTATACCAAAAAATAAGGTAGTATTGAAAACTAAATGCCTGTAAGTGTATAGAAAAGATTTTAAGAATTTGAACTAAATTGATGCTTATTTTTTCTTTTCTTTAATAATGGTTCTCAAAGCTTTTACTTTTTCTTTTTCCTCTTTATTTACACGATAAGAATCAATGATTTTTCGTATTGCCATATTCTTAATATCAAAGCTTATATCTGAAGAAAAAAGAAAATCGTAAGTTTTCTTTGAATCATAAATATAAAGATAAGATAAAATCCACGCTTCAACCATTTTGACATAGAAGAAATCACTGTTTTTGAATAAGCCGAAAATCGTGTCATAGATAGTTGTGTCTTTAATGTAGTTAAACAAAAACAAGTATCCATATCTAATAAGAAACTCTTCTTTTTGACTAATAAAGAGTTTTATTATTGGAAGAGTACCATTAAAATCTTTAACTTTAAAATACTGATAAGTAGAATCAGTAATTCCCCATGATAATAAGTGTGTTCTATTTTCAAACACAAAATCAACTTGTTCTTTTAAAGTCTTCTTCTGTTGTAGCCCAATTGCAAAATATAGAAAATTCAATTCATAAAATTTGTCTAATTCAAAATCGTTAATATTTATATCCTTATACTTTTTAATTAAAGTTTTAACATCTTTTGAATAAATTCCTTTTACTTCTATCGATGTATTCAAAATGTTTTTTGAGAATTCAGAAAGCTTTGTATTTTTAAGTTTCTCAATATCATTCAATAATTCGCTATAAGTACCCATGCATTAATAATAGCAAATCAGTGGTAAAAAACTATAAAACACTTACAATATAATTAAACAAAGGAGAAACAAACATAAATGGAAGAAATTAAATTATTCATTTGCAAAAAATGTGGAAAAATTATCGAAAAATTCCCTGGAACACATGGCTGTCCAACAAAGTGTTGTGGTGAAGATATGACTGAACTTAAAGCAAACACTACCGATGCTGCTTTAGAGAAGCATGTTCCAGCAGTAACAATCGAAGGAAATAAAGTTCATGTCCAAGTCGGAAGTGTTCCACATCCAATGACTGAAGCTCACTATATCGGATTTGTTATTTTAGTTACCGATGGTGAAGTTCGTAGACATGATTTTGCCCACACCGATGCCCCTGAATATACATTCACAATTGGTGAAAATGAAAAACCATTAAGAGTTTACGAATTCTGTAACCTCCATGGTTTATGGGTTAAAGAGCTCTAATTTGCTCTTCACTCATTAATACAAAAAGTCCAGCAGATTTGTTGGACTTTTTTTAAATTTCATTTGAGTTTTGCGTACTTTATTTATAAATTCTTATACATAATAATAAGAATTGTTTTACAAATATCACGACATTTATCAGTTACATATTCAAAGTAAGAATAAACTCTTTCGCCTAGTCTAATATAATCATAGTCTTTATTTTCTAAATATAATTTATGTACGTTATATTCATAAATCTTATCAACAGCTTCTTCAATCATCAAAACCTTGTTAATAAGAGGATCCATGACTTCTTTATTGTTAATTTGATCAAAGTTTTTTAAAACTTCATAGACTGCTTCAACCGCTTCTTTACTTCGGTCAACAAAAATCATTGTCTTATTTGGCAATTCTTTATAGTTTCTGATGTAAAGTTTAAAAGAAATTTCTTCAATAGCATCACATAAATCATCGATATTATCTAAAAGAACAAAAATGTCTTCTCTATCAATAGGAGTTATAAACTCTTTAGCGAGTTTTTCTTCAATCTCTTTTTTCTTAATGTCAGCTTCATGCTCGATTTTATGAACATTGTTTTTTAAATCGATTAATGTTTCATTACTAAAATTAGCAAGTCCTTCTTTTAAAACATCCATTTCTTTTATTGCATATAAGCACAAATTCTCAAACGATTCATAAAAATAATTGTTTTTCTTTTTACCAAACATAGTTAAACCCTCTATCTAAATATACTTATGAAAATTAAAGTAATGATATAACCTATAATTCCACATCCAGGGAAAGTACATAGCCAAGTAAGCACCATTTCTTTAGCAATTGACCATTTAACTCTTTTTATACCTCTAGTAGCACCAACTCCAAGTATAGAAACTGTTTTTACCTGCGTTGTCGAAACTGGAAGTCCGAAAAGTGTTGAAAGCAAAATTCCAATAGCACTGGTTGTATCAGTAACAAAGCCTTGATATGGCTCTAAATTTGCCATGCCCATTCCAACTTTTTTAATAATTTTATATCCGCCAATTGAGGTTCCTAGCCCCATTATTAAAGCAACAATAATAGCTAACCACCATAAACTTGAATCATTAGACAAAGCTACTGTGCTTGTTGGATCTTTCGCTTTAGCGGCTAATTCAATGGCTAAAAATAAAACACCAATAAATTTTAAGCCGTCTTGAGCTCCGTGGACGTAAGCCATAGCTGCTCCACTTACAACTTCTGCTCTTTTAAAGAAAGGTCTAGCTTTATTTCTATTAACTTTTCGACAGCAAACTTCTATCAATTTAGTTAAACCAAAGCCAACAAAAAACCCAAAGAAACAACTTAGAACTAATCCATATATTGTCAAAGCCCAACTAGATAAAGGTCCAAACTCGATCTTAGCATCTAAGCCCATCGTCATTGCAGCAAGACCTGCTCCGGTAATACCAGCAATTAATGCGTGTGATTCACTACTAGGAATTCCAAACCACCAAGCCAAAATACCCCATGCGATAACTCCAATCATTCCAGCACATAGAGCATCTAAAGCAACGGCATAATTTGTCCCAAAATCAACCATGTCAGAAATCGTCTGAGCAGTTTGCTTAGATATAAAGAACATAGTTAAGACGCCTAGGAAATTAAAAAAAGCTGCCATTAAAATTGCAGCCTTAGGTTTAATACAACGTGTAGATATACAGGTAGCTATAGCATTAGGAGCGTCAGTCCACCCATTAATAAAGATAACTCCTAATACTAAAATTGAAGCTATAATTAGCATTGGAAATTCAGCATAGAGAGATAAAATCTGGCTTAAATCCATGCAAAAATTATAATTAATTAGATATTAAAATGTAAAGAAAATGTAAAGTTTTAACTACTAGTTTGTCACTTAAACTTGCACTAATAACATACTATTTATTTACTAATTTGATATTTTATTTAACTTTTGCAGTGTTTTTAGTAAAACAAAGTGTTTATTTAAAATGCTTTATTCTTTACATTTTTTCCTAAAATAAGTTAAAAGAGCCACATGTGTGGCTCTCACTATTGAACGAAAACTCCTTTTTCTTTATCGTAATCGACAATATACTTCTTCCCTGTTTTAATTGATTGATCAATGATTTGTCTTGCTAGAATTGTTTCAATATTATGTTGAATAAATCTCTTCAAAGGTCTAGCACCAAATTCAGGAGAATAAGCATTTTCAAGAACATAGTCTTTGACCTTATCAGTAAAATCAACAACATAGTATTCATTAAGTAGTCTGTTCTTTAAATCATTGAGCATCTTATTAACAATCTTATATTGCACTTCTTTTGAAAGAGAATTGAAATATACAGTTTCATCAATTCTATTTAAAAATTCAGGTTTAAATGTTTGATGTAAAATTTTTTCTACTAGTTCAGGGTGCCCGTTTAAAATTTGCTCACTACCAATATTACTAGTCATAATAATAACGGTATTTTTAAAATCACATAGTCTCCCTTGAGCATCAGTTAATCTTCCATCATCCATAATTTGTAATAAAAGATTTAAAACATCTGGTGCAGCTTTTTCAATTTCATCAAAAAGAACAATAGAATAAGGATTGTGACGCACAGGTTCTGTTAATTGACCGCCTTCTTCATAGCCTATATAACCAGGCGCGGCACCAATTAACCTTGACACACTATACTTTTCCATGTACTCACTCATATCAATTCTGATGATATGTTGATCGCTATCAAACAACGCTTCTGCTAAAGCTTTAGCAACTTCAGTTTTACCAACACCTGTTGGTCCCAAAAATAAGAAACTGCCAATTGGTCTATGTGGGTCATTAATTCCTGCTCTTTGTCTAATAATTGCATCACTAATAAGTTTAATAGCTTTGTCTTGACCTATAACTCTTTTAGCAAGCAATTTATCAAGATTTAAAACTCTTTCCTTTTCACCTTGTGTAATTCGACTAACTGGAATATTAGTCATTTTACTAACAATTGAAGCAATATTTTCTTCAGTTATTACGTCGGAAAGAATTTTGTGCTCTTGTTCACTTTTTTCAATAGCATCTATTCTTGATTGAATACTTGGTATCTCTTTATATTGAATTTCACTCGCAGTTTTATAATCTCCATTATTAAAAGCGCTTTGAAGCTTGAAGTTTAAATCGTCTAATTTAGCTTTTAGATCTTTAACTTCTTTGATTTCAGCCTTTTCTTTTTGCCATTCTTTAGTTAAACTTGCAGCTTCATCATTAAGTTTATTAAGTTCAGCATCAAGTTTTTCAAGCCTTAACTTAGATTGTTCATCCTTTTCTTGAGATAAAGCTAGTCTTTCAATCTCTAACTGTCTAATCTTACGAGAAACATCATCTAATTCACTTGGCATAGATTCAATTTCCACTCTTGTTTCAGCACATGCTTCATCAACTAGATCAATTGCTTTATCTGGCAAAAAACGATTTGTAATATATCTTGTTGAATAATTTACTGCTGCTACAAGAGCATTATCAGTAATATGAACACCATGATGCGATTCAAAACGAGCTTTTAAACCTCTTAAAATTGAAAGCGTATCTTCCTTTGTAGGTTCATAGACCATTACTGGTTGGAATCTTCTTTCAAGTGCTCTATCTTTTTCTATATATTCTTGATATTCCTTAAGTGTTGTTGCACCAATACAATCAATATCGCCTCTAGCAAGCATTGGTTTTAACATATTTGAAGCATCAAGAGCGCCTTGGCTTCTACCAGCTCCAACAATAAGATGAATCTCATCAATGAACATGATTATCTTATGGTCGCTTTCTTTAATCTTGTTTAAAACAGCTTTTAATCTTTCCTCGAATTCGCCTTGATATTTTGCTCCTGCAACAAGAGCACCCATATCAAGTTCAAATATTTCTTTATCTTTTAATGTTGTTGGAACATCGTTTTTAACAATTCTTTGTGCGAGTCCTTCAATAATTGCGGTTTTACCAACACCTGGTTCACCTAGTAAAATAACGTTGTTTTTTGTTTTTCTAGCTAAAATAGTGATGATTTTTCTAATTTCATCATCTCTACCAATAACTGGATCAATCTTATTTGTTTTAACAAGCTCAGTTATGTTTCTTCCAAACTTTGAAAGAATATTTTCATCTTTGCTATAATCTTCTGGTCCTTGATATCCGTTCATATTAGGTTACCTCCTTTTAGCACTCTTGCTCTATGAGTGCTAATATTATTATATTTATTTTATTAGCACTGTCAATATTAGTTTGCTAAAAATTATATTTGACACAAACACGGCTTAAAATGTATAATTACATAGCATTTGGCGAAATTGGAGAAGTGGTTAACTCACTTGGCTGTGAACCAAGCATGCACCGGTTCGATCCCGGTATTTCGCCCCAGACTGAGAATAACACGATTAATATCGTGTTTTTTTATTGCTTTCGATCAACCTTTTAGTCATATAGAAGGATCGAACCTATGGATTTTCTTCTTTCGTTATCTCTAATTTTGAAGCAACAACAGGCACTAATGAAAATAATAAATTTAACAAAACAAACAAAGATATTAATCTTCTTTTTAATTTAAAAAAGCAAAATCTTATTAATCCTATCTATATTAATGTTGTTTTATTGAAATTTCGTTTCTCAAAAATCACACGGCTACATTTAGTTTTTATTTTCAATTGAAAGAGTTTTGATTTTAAACGAAATTAAATTTTAATAATACGACTATAAAACCGTAAATTTTAATAGATAATTGCTATTTATTATTAGATAATAGGCTTACAGGAGGCTTAAAGATGCCATACATAAAATCAAAAGATATTTTAAGATATGCCCGTGATCATAAAATTGCTCATGGTGCTTTTAACGTTAATGCTCTTTGCCAAGCAAAAGCAATAATTGAAGCTTGTGAAGAGTTACGCTGTGCTGCAATCATTCAAGTTGCTGAACCAGGTCTTGCTTTTATTGGCGGAAATCCAGATTTCATTCATGGAACAATGGAAGAAAAGAAACTTGGTGCTAAAAGAATTGCTAGCTATGTCAAAAAATTAGCTGAAAAAACATTCATTCCAGTTTCTTTACACTTAGATCATGGAAGAAGCTTTGAAACATGTAAACTTTGTATTCAAGCCGGATTTAATAGCGTTATGATTGACGGAAGCGCTCTTGAATATGATGAAAACGTCGCTTTAACTAAAAAAGTTGTTCAATTCGCTCACAAACATGATGTTTCTGTTGAAGCTGAACTTGGAGTTTTAGCTGGTGTTGAAGATCATGTATTTGCAGAAACTTCTACTTATACTAATCCATTAACCGCAATTGATTTCTTAAAGAAAACTGGTGTTGACTTATTAGCTATTTCTTATGGAACAAAACATGGTGCTATAAAAGGCGATAACGTAAAATTAAGAAAAGAAATTGCTATTGCAACTATGGAAAATATGTTACATGAAAAGATTGACGCTGTGTTAGTTTCACACGGGTCAAGTCTTGTTCCACAATATATTGTTAATGAAATTAATGCTTTAGGTGGCAATGTCCATGGACATGGTATTCCAATTGAACAATTAAAAGAAGTTATCCCAGCCGGAATTTCAAAAATTAATATGGATACCGATATTAGACTTGCTACAACACGTAACATTCTTGAATGGTTTGAATCACATCCAGAAAAGAAAGAAGGCAGCAAAATCTATCCTCTTCTTGTCGAAAAGAGAGAATCATTTGAATATAGATATTATTTAAAAGAATACATTAACGAACTCGAAACTAATAAAGGCATTACAGGTGAACTTAAAGATATTATTCCTTTAATGGGAAAAGCTGTTAAAGAAATCGTTCTTACCGCTAATGTAGAATTTGGTTCAATTGGAGACGCTTATTATATCTATAAAAAATAAGGCTTTCATTTTCTCCTAATAAAAAGGTGGCTCAAGTCGCCTTTTTATTTTACTTAAATCCAAAAAAACAGCGCATATTTCACGCTGTTTTTAAATTTTTAACGGGGTTTTGCAAGGTTTTTCTTATGAAAACCTATTAATCTAAAAAGGAAATGCTTTCAGGTGTCTCTTCAACTAAAGGTTTAAGCCACTCAATGAATTCATCAGTAACATCATGCTTATCTTTAATATATTTAAGAGGGAAAGTTGCTTCAGTCATCATGACTTTTTCAATTGGAATTAAAATAGGTTCAATTTTATATGGTTTTGTGGAAACTCTTTTTATGCCAGCCATAAAGCCGTTAGTTTTATTTAAGGCTGCTTTAATAGCAGTTCTCCCCATTAAAACTGCTTCTTCTAAATCAACTTTAGAAGCTAAAGCGCGGTCACATCTACAAATTAAACCAGGTTTTTCACTTCTAGCTTTAATTCCTAATTTCTCAATAATAAGTGTGGCAAGGTGAGTTGAAACATCTCCAAAATATGTAGCTCTTTCTGTTTTGAAAATAGGTTTAACAATTGGTGTTCCATCTGCGTATTTTAAACCTTCGCTTGCAACAATAACTACACCATGTCTTTTTTTCCAAGCTTTTTTAACGTCTTCAATAAATTCATTTTCATCAAAAGGAATTTCTGGAAAATAAATTAAATGAGGAGCGTCACCGGTTTTCTTTCTAGCTAAAGCGCTGCTTGCAGCAAGCCAACCAGCATTTCTTCCCATTACTTCAATAACTGATACATGTATTGGTAAGCCTTTAACATCTTGAGCACAATCAGCAACAGTTTGAGCTATATAGTTGGCACAACTTGCAAACCCAGGAGCATGGTCAGTTACTCCAATATCATTGTCGATAGTTTTAGGGATGCCAACACAAGTAACTTCTACGCCTGCTTCTTTAGCATATTTATAAATGTTACCAATGGTGTCCATTGTCCCATTACCACCGGTAAACAAAACATAACCAATATTATGTTTAACTAGAACGTCAACGATATGGCGATACTCTTTTTCATAAAGCGGAAAACGAGATGATCCTATTGCGCTACCAGGAGTAAGTTTTAAAACTTCTAAATCATGATCGCTTAAATTGGTTAAATCAATAAAATCTTCATTATATAATCCATCAGAGCCATATCTTGGAGCAAAGATTTTGCCATCAAATCCACTTTCTTTTAACTCTTTAATTGCTCCATATAAAGAAGCGTTAATAACAGCTGTTGGTGCTCCACCATGAGCAATGATTACATTTTTCATAAAACTTTCTCCCCATTAATATAAACTTCTTCAATTTCATATTTGTCATTCAAAATTAAGAAGTCAGCATTTTTGCCTTCTTTTATTGATCCAACTTTATCATCGATACCTAACATTTTTGCCGAGTTCAGTGAACAAATATGACTTGCGGTTACATCATCTATGTTGCAGAAACTTTTCACATTATCGAATGCTCTTTTCATATCTAAAGTTGAACCAGCTCTAACACCAGTTTCAGTAATTACACAATCGTGATTCTTAACTGTTATAGGAGTTTCACCAATAAAATAGTTTCCATCAGGTAAACCAGCAGCCATTAAAGAATCAGTAATTCCAATTACTTTATCATTGCCTTTTATTTTTCTAATAAACTCAACCATTTCTCTATGAACGTGAATTCCATCTAAGATAACTTCTGTATAAAAATCATCATAATATAATCCAGCACTAGCAATAGATGGAGTATGTTGATGAATACCTTTCATTGCGTTAAACATATGAGTCATACATTTTGCCCCGCTATTTAAGGCTCTTGTACAATCATCAAAAGATGCTGCGCTATGACCTAATGTTACACTAACACCATTTTCTGTTAAAAATTTAATTGTTTCTTCGCTACCTTCGTTTTCTGGAGCAATTGTCATAAGTTTGAATAAACCATGTGATTTTTCCATAAACATCTTACATTTTTCAATTGTTGGTTTTTGAAGACAACTTTCAAGTTGAGCGCCTTTATATTCTTTACAAAGGAAAGGCCCTTCAAGATGTACGCCTTTAATTATTGGATTTTTTAAACTTGCTTGATACAAAAGTTCAAGTTGTTTAAAAATAACTTCATCTCTTTCGGTAAGTAATGTTGGTAAAACGCTAGTTACACCATGTTTTACATAGAAGCTTAGAATTTTTTCCATTTCTTCAACTGTTTTACAAGTTGAAAAATCGTAGCCATCTGCTCCATGAGTGTGTTCGTCAATAAATCCAGGAATCATTATTTTCCCATCAAACGTTTTATCATCACTTGTAGATTTTTTTAGCCTTTTAAATTTGCCATCTTCAATAACGACATCTACTATTTGATAGCCGTCTTCTAATAGAGTTTTAATTTTCTTAAATTCTTTTTTCATATTATTTAAAAAACTCCTTCATTCTTTTAAAATTATAGCATAGATATGATACTTTTTTTCTTTTTATAAGAAATAAAATATCTGTCTAGTTTCACTTGAAACATAGGGGTATTTTATATGGAAATTATAGAAAACAAATTTTTAAAAGTAAGTATCAACCCTCATGGAGCTTTACTTACTTCCGTTATTTTTAAAGAAACTAATTCTGAATTGTTATATCAAGTCGAGAAAGACTCATGGCCATTTCAAGATGTTGTAATCTTTCCTTTAATTGGAGCAGGAAAATTTTTATATGAAGATCAAAACTACATTTTAAAAACACGCCATGGTTTTCTTAGAAATAATGATTTAGAAGTTTTTGGAAAAGAAAAAAGTAAAATCACATTCTCGTTCTCTTCAAACGAAGAAACTCTATTAGAATACCCTTTTAAATTTACTTTCTTTATAACCTATGAACTCATAGCTAACTCCTTACAAGTTACAACTAAAATCAAAAATAACGATAATAAAACAATGTATTTTAGCTATGGATCTCATACCGGTTTTAAAGCAAACAGTCAAATTGGAAACGTCATCTTTGATAAAGATTATCAATTTTTACCTTTGATTAGTGGACTTATTGACGAAAATAACCAGGATAGTATTCTTCTAAATTGCACAAATTTAAAGAAAGAATCCTTCCAAAAAAGAGATACGTTTGTTTTTAAAGGTATGGAAGAAAAGCTAGAACTTTTCACGGGGTTTGATTCTATTAAAATTACTTATGAATTTAATGCTCCTTATTTTGCCATATGGTCTAACCCAAACAAAGGCGAATATGTTTGTATTGAGCCTTGGTGGGGTATATCAAATTATGTAAACGAATCCAACTATTTAGAAGAAAGAAAAGCGATTAATAAATTAAAAGAGAACGAAGAAACTTCGTTCTCATATAAATACACTTTTACTAAAGAAGATTAATTAATCTACTAAAGTTAAAGGAACACCAATTGCCTTAAAGAATTCTTGATAATCTTCAGGCAATTTTTTATCTGTAATAATTCTGGCTGGATCTTTTTGAGAAAATTGGACAAGTAAACCTCTCTTTGAAAATTTAGAGGAGTCAGTGATGATAATAATATTTCTTGCGCTTTCAGCCATATTTTTAACTGCATCTGTTCTTAATACATCACTACCCATAAAGCCCACGTTTTTAATAAAACCATCAGTACCTAAAAAGATTTTATCAACGTAATATTGTCTAACAGATGATCTAACAAGAGGTCCGACCATAACTTGAGCGTCAGCTTGATATTCGCCACCAAGCAAAATAATCTTGTTGTTTCCAAGTCTAGAAGCATGCTCTGCAATATAAATTGAATGTGTAATTATTGTTACGCTAGGCTTTGTTTTAACTATTTCTTCAGCTAATAAAGCACAAGTTGAACCACTACCAATTAAAATAGTTTCGTTAAAACCGATTAAAGTATTAGCTTTTCTAGCAATCTTACTTTTCGTTTCATAATTAATCGAAAGTCGATTTGTAATGTCAGCGGTATTTTTCTTTAACGCATAACCATGATGTCGGATTAAAATACCATACTCACTTAAAGTATCAAGGTCTTTTCTGATAGTAACCTCGCTAACCCCTAGTTTTTCTGATAGTTCTTTTACTGTCACTTGCTTTTCGTTATCAACAAGTTCTACAATCTCCCCTTGTCTTTTATTAATTTTCATTTTTAAATCCTCGTATTACGATTATACTATAAAACTTTCGTTTTGACAAATGAAACGAAAGTTTTATCATAAAAAAGATTATTATTAAATAATATTTTAAATGTATTATTTATTAATAAATAATACATTCTTTAATATTAGTTTCGTTTGGTCTACAATATGAATATGGTTTACTATTTTATTTTTCCAATTGTAGTTATTATTGCATCTATTATTGGGGCGATTGCAGGTATAGGTGGCGGGGTTATTATTAGACCTGTACTTGACGCTTTCGGTTATTTCTCAACCCCTGAAATCACTAATATGATTTCAACAATGTGTGTTGTCTTTGGCACTTCAACTTCCATTATTCGACACGTTGCATCAAAAAGTAAAATTGAAAATTGGAAGACTGCTGTCTATTTAGGTATCGGTGCTGTAATTGGAGGAGTTGTTGGACAATTCTTATTCCAATTTGTTAAAGATTCTTCAAATGGTGATGTCTTAATTATTATTCAATCTTCAATTTTAATTGCATTATTAATCTTTGTTCTTGTTTATATGCAACTTTTGTTACCAAAAGGTAAACAAATGCATATTAATAACTTTATCGTAACAATCATTATTGGTATTTTCTTAGGAGTTTGTTCAACATTCTTAGGAATTGGCGGCGGTCCAATTAACGTTGCTGTTTTACTTTTATTCTTCGGAATGAGTATGAAACAAGCTGCAATCAATTCGCTTATTACAATTATATTCTCTCAAATGGCCAAAATTGTAATGGCTGGAATTGATGGAACATTTGTAACTTTATTTACAATAGAACAACTTCCTACTACTGCTGATCAATCATGGTGGATATTTTTAATCATCCTTGTCCCTATTTCAATTATCGGTTCTCTTCTTGGAACATGGTTTAATAAAAAGATGAGTAATAAAGGTGTACAAATTGTTTATATGGCAACAACAGTCGCAATTATTATCATTAATATTTATTTAATTATCATGTCTTCAATAGCACTAGCTTAAGTTAAGAAAAGTTAATTAATTTTAAAAAATCCCTTGCAAATTAAAGGGATTTTTTATTTTTAACTATTCACTTCTGATAATAAACATATAAAAAGAGGAAGTTTTCACTTCCTCTTAAGGGCTTCCGAATTTAATTAATAAATAATCTTAGTTATTAAGCTAAATCTTTACAAGCTTCAAGTAAGTAGCTGAAATCAACAACATCTTTAGATTCTTTTGAAATCTTAGAAGCATTAGCGCCTGTTAATTGACCATTTCTAATGTTTTCAACATATTTCATCATATTGCCAGTCTTATCGAGATCTAATTGTTGTTCAGCATTTAACCAAACAGCGATATCAGTATTTAAACTACTTGCAGCAACTTGACCAACTGTGACTGATTCAATATCTTTACATGTTTCAGCTGGGTTATCATGTCTGAAATTCATGCCTCTAACTAAAGCTCTCATGAATTTCTTGAATGTTTCTTCATTTTTAGCTAACCAATCAGTATTAACTGCCCAAGTTGATGGAGCATAAGAATCAGACATATGTGTAGAAGTTTTGCAAACAGTTTTGAAAACTTTTGTATTTTGTTCTAATTGAGTAGCAACTGGAGCAAATGCAATAACGAAGTCCCAATCTGCTGTTTGTGCAGATGTTGAAATGTTAACATTTGTTGCATTAACAATATTAACTTGGTTAGCGGCAACATAATCAGCATTAGTTAAATTGTTAGGAAGTCTGTCTTCGCCACTTTGATACCAAATTCTTTGTCCTTCTTCTAATTTAGCATTGACTGCATTAACCAAACTTGTCCAGAATGAAGCTGGCGTAGCTGTTTGGTCAAAAGCAACTGTTGATCCTTTTAATGCAGCACCGATTTCTTCAAGAGTAGAATTAATTGTTAAATCTTTTCCTTTGCCGTCAAGTTTAGCAATTAATCTATCATCATCTGTTAAGTTATCTAAAGCAACAATTTTGACTTTGGAATCCTTTGTGAAGTAGTTCCAAGCGACGCCGCCGCCCATGAATGATACATCAATTTGACCTGCAATAACTTGAGTTGCAAGTGATGGACCATCACCAGTAACAGCTGTAAAGTTAACGCCTTCTTCGACCATAAATCCTTGATTATAAGCACTATAACCAGCACCTGCACCAAGGTTAAGGTGTAAACCAACTCTAACTCCTGGTAAGGTATCATCGTTAATTTCCTTATTTCCGCCACATGAGGTTACAGCAAGTACACCTACAGCAGCGACTGCGCCAAGTAAAGTAAATTTTTTCATTATTTTTCTCCTTTAATTTATTACATACAAATTTTTCTATTTGTTATGGCTAATTTTATTAATGTACACCACTACTTAAATACATCTTGTAAACAACATCCCAAATATGGTTTCTATATTCTTGGAATTTTGGATCAAGTTTAGTGGCTTGTGTTCTTGGATAAGGTAAGTCAATATCAATTATTTCTTTAACTTGTCCAGGTCTTGCACTCATAATGATAACTCTTGAGGCGAGTAAGACACATTCGTCAACGTCATGGGTAATAAAGAAACAAGTTTTTCTTTCTTTTTCCCAGGTTTTTAATAAGTCTTCTTGAAGTTGTGATCTTGTTTGAGCATCAAGCGCACCAAATGGTTCATCAAGTAATAAGACTTCCGAATTAAGAGCATATCCTCTAGCAATAGCAACTCTTTGTTTCATACCACCGGATAACTCTTTTGGATATTTGTTTTCAAAGCCATTGAGTTGAACCATGTTAATGTATTTTTTCGCAATAGCTTCTCTTTCAAGTTTTGTGTATTTAACTTTCTTCATTACAGGAACTTTGTTTCCGTTTACATCTGTTGTAAAAACTTGTTCCATTTCTCCTGTCTCTTTGTTCTTAACCATTTGTGGAACTTCATGTCTTATAAACTTTGTTGCATACATGACGTTCTTTTTAACGGTTGACCAAGGAAATAATGCGTATTGTTGGAAAATAACACCTCTATCAGGGCCAGGGCCAAGTATTGGTCTTCCGTGAATAGTAGCACTTCCACTGGTAGGTTGTTCAAGTCCAGCAATTATATTTAATAATGTTGTTTTTCCACATCCAGAAGGTCCAACAACACAAATAAACTCGTTCTTTTTAATTTCTAAGTTAACTCCATTTAAGGCGACAACATCTTCACCTTTTTCAACTGGATATATTTTCTTAACGTTATCAATTTTTATGACAACTTCATTTTCTTTTTCCATATTAATATCCTCTTATTATTTCCATCTTGTTAATTTCTTTTCAGTGAACAATAAGATTTTATCGAAAAGAATACCAAAGATACCAAGAACAATAATACCTAAGACAGCATTGTCCATTCTAAGTTGCGACGCTTGTGTATTAATATAAGAACCAAGACCATATGTAGTGCCTGTAAGTTCTGCTGCAATAAGTGTTGTCATTGCTGCACCAATACCAAGTCTCATAGCTGTTAAAATAAATGGATATGCACTAGGAACAATAACGCCAGTAAATAAATTTCTATCTCTTGCACCAAATGTATAAGCTGCTTTAACTAATGTTAAATCAACGTTTTTAACGCCTTGATAAATTGTGACTGTCATGGTTAAGAAACAAGCTAAGAAAATAATGAAATATTTAGCTGATTCATAAGGACCCATAGCTGCTGCAACAATTGGAACATAAGCAATTGGTGGGATACATCTTAAGAATTGAATGAATGGATCAAGCAATGCTCTAAATGGTTTATACCAAGCCATGATAAATCCAACAGGAATAGAAACTACAAGTGCAATAAGATAGCCAACTAAAACACGAGAGATTGAGTAACCTAGGTGAACCCATAAGATGTTACTTTCAATGGCTGTGGCAATGAATCTTGCCCAAACTTCTGGAGGTGAAGAAAGCCAACTTGTTCCGCCAACACTTTCTTCAACTACAGCATAAATCCACCAAATAGCGATTATGCCAATAATACCGAGAATTCCAACAACGACGTTTTTCCATCCAGCCCACATTGAAAAGTCTTTCATCTTTTTAGGGCCGCTAGTTTCTGCATCATTAACTGGTTTTGATAAAGCACTTAAATCAATAGCTGCAATAGCTGCTTCTTTTTCGGCTTTTTTCTCCTTAACAAACTTAGGAGTCATTTTATCTTTTAAAGAACGCCAATGCGACTTCATTGAATCAGATAGGTGCTTCATCTTAGCATCAAGATTAAATTTATCCTTCATATATTTCTCCTACTTAGCGAGTTCTTCGCTAATTCCTATCCTTGCGTCTTTGTGCTTTTGAAGTAATGAAGCTGGGAAATCAACGCTGTATTCTCCAAAACTTGCACGTCTGACAACTGATCTATGCCAATTTCTGAAGCAATATAATCGCACTTTTTTGCTTTCAAGAATTTCTTTAAGACCAATTGTAATAGCATATTCTGGCATCATATAGTAGGCGCCATCATAATCATCCATTGAGTTAACAACACGAGTTGCTTCAGTAATTTTGACTACTCTTGTTCTAGAAGAAACAAATTCTTCTTCGCTTACTTTTTCACCTTCAAATGGTGGTTCATTAAATGCCATATGACCAGTAATACCAATTCCACCAAAGCAGATATCAACTCCGCCATGATCTTTAATTACTTCGTCAATATAATCTCTATTTTCAAGTGTTGGGAAGATTCTTTGACTTTCTGGCATAATAAGATCTTTGTCTATTTTGTTGTAGCAAAGTTCATACATAGTTTTCTTGAAGGAAAGTTTGAAATCTGTTCCAGCAATTGTATGTTCATCAAGCATATATTCATCCATGTTGATGAAAGTTACTTTATGTAAATCAATTCTTTCTTTATTAACTCTTTCAGCGAAATATTTATATTGTCCGATAGGTCCAAGTGGACAAATAAATAGAGTTCTGCAGGCTTTTTTGTTATTTTCGATGATTGTATCACACATTAAGTCTGCCATTGCTTTAAAGGTAGTTTCCTTATCTTTGTATATATCGATAGGGACTTTACCTTTAGTTAACTCTTCGCCATGAATTTTTAAAATCTTTTCATCCATTATTTTTCATCCTCCATGCAAAGATGTACTGATGGTCTCTTAAATGTCATTGGGAGAACAAGTACATTTGGATGATCTCCAACATATTTCTTAGCATCTTCGAATGCTTCCATAACTGTACTTCTTGTTTTCATACCCATCTCACGTGCAGTTCCTGGAGCTTTAGCACCAACAATGTAAACTGCTTTACAATCTCTTTCAGCGATATGAGCACAAGAGATCATAGAGAAAGCATGATATGGATGGAATGCATAATGATGACGGTAAAGTTCAATATATTTTTTTACATCCATTGAATTGTAATAATCGTCAATTTCAGGGAGAGTATTACCATGTTCTTGGAAGTAGTTATAAACATCTTTCATTGCTGGGAATTCTTCATCACCGAAATCACCATCACATTGAGATAAAGCAATGATAACAGGTTTATCTGACATTACTCTCTTAAGTCTAATTACTTGAGCGGATATAGCTTGTTCAACAAGAATTGGGTTTCTACCTTGTCTTGTACCATATTGGAAATCATTTGGTAAACCAAAGATAATAACATCATATTTTTTCTTTGCCCATTTAACATAAGTTCTCTTATCAGCAATCTTCCAGCTTTCTTCTTGAACTTTATGAGCTTCACCAGCATAAACAGCAATTTGATGTGAGAATGAATCTAAGACAGCATCAACACAGAAGAATTTCTTGCCCATACTGTGTTCCATCCACTCGCCGATTGCATCAAATTTCTTTCTCATTAATGAATGTGAAGAAACTGGAACGAAATCAGGTCTATGCATAACTGCTGGACAGTGATGTGAGGATATACATTCCCAGTTAGAAATACCAGTTGCACAGTGTTTATAACCACCACTATATCCACCATATGGGTTACCTTGAGCGTGGCCAATTAAGAAGCAAACATCGCTGTCATAAACATATTTGTTCATAACAACTTTTGCACCATATTTTGGCTCATTTCCGCAATCAACTAAATGATCCCAATCTTCACTATCGTGGTTAATAATTTGTCCTTTTGGATAGAAACGATCAAAAATTTCATCACCTAAAATTTTTCTAATTTCTTCAGGTTTATTCTTTCTATGTAAACCATTGGAGCAGATAAGAAGAATATCTTTTTCTTCAACACCATATTTCATACACTCTTCAATAATAAGAGGAATGGATGTTTTACGATGTGAATCATCTTGGAATCCGCCTTTAACTTTATCAGGGAAAACGATTGTAATTTTACTTCCTTTGTGAACTTGTTCACTGATAGGCTTCATATCAAAAGGATGTAAAATTGCATCGAGAGTAGCTTTTTTAACGTCTTTAATTCCTTCTGGATCTTTGACTGTGACTCCTGTTTCAAAAATGTCACTACCTTCTGGGACTTCAACGTTTACTTGGCCATCTCCATACTCTAATTTTACTTTCATTTTTTTAGTCCTTTCTCGTAAGTTAATACAATTTTTTCAAAATCTTCTAAGGTAAAGCCAAAATCGGCTCCAAATTTAGTTAATGCAATTAATCCTCCATCTACTTCAGGAATTGAAGCAATCATTTCAGCGTTTTCGATTTTTAATCCGCCGCCATAAACAACAGGACAATTAACTACAGTTTTAATAAATTTCGCAATATCCTCAATATATTCTCTTCCTGGAGGTACTTTACCAGGTCCAATTGCCCATACAGGTTCATAAGCAATTGTAACTTTAGATAAATCAGTACCAGCAAGACCAACTTCTAATTGATGTCTAAGCACATCATATTTTCTATCTTGTTCTTCAGCTTTCTCGCCAATGCAATAAAGAACATCTAATCCTGCTTCTTGTGCTCTTTTAATCTCTTCATTAAGAATCTTATTAATATCGCCTTGACCGCCAAATGTTTGATTAAGGTAATTCAAATAATTTCTTTCTTCGCAATGACCAATGATTGTATCGGTAACTCCGATTCCTTTCATTGCTTTAGCGGTTCTAAAAGTTGTAAAAGCACCAAAGTTTCCACCAACGCTAACGTCTTGATAATGAACACTTTGGCAACCAATTCTAACTTTATCGACAGATGATAAAGCACTTAAGAGATTAGACTCTTGAAAATAAATAGTAACTGGAAGAGAAAGATTCATTTTCTCAATTCCTCCAGCTATCTTTGCTCCGTAAGTTTCGTTTTCTTTATCTTTGTTTATACCACCGAAACTTTGTGGTATATCAAATCTTTTGAGATTTAAGTATATTTTTTTCACGATGAAAGCCCTTACATTTACTTAAATCATATATAGAATTTTTCCATAAAGCAATATACGAAACTTATAATATTTACATTTTTATAAAAATTTTTTTCATATATAAAGAAAAAAACTTTCGTTCGAAACTAATCAATCATTGTTATATACCACTAACATTGATTTTTGCTCAATTTGATAAAAATTATTATATTTGTTTTCTAAAACAACCCATTTGTTTATAAAGTCTTGATAATTTTCTTTATTCCTTTCCTTTAATCTTTTTATTTGCGTCTCAGAATCAATTTTAATGAAAATAGAGAGATCATAATATCTATTAAAATAAGGATTTAAAGAATAACTTCCTTCAACTATAGTTAATTGTTTATTGTCCAAAATAGTGCTTGAAACAATTTTTTGCTCCTTGCAAGAGAAAACTCGATATTCTAAGGAAGGTTCATTTAGATGATTAACTATTTCTTCTTTAAATCTTTTTAAATCTATATTTCCATCATTTGAACTAGACAAGTCTTTTTGACCTTTAGGAAGATAAAAATCATCTAAATGAATAACTCTTGTATCAAAAAATTGGCTAAGTTCATTAGCCAATGTAGATTTTCCGCTTGCACAGTTGCCATCTATAGCAACAATACAGTTTTCTTTTCTTGATAAAATACTAGATATTTTCTGTATTAGTATTTTCAGTTCCTTTTTTCTTAAATATTCTTGCATAATCAGGTAATAAGTTTTGTAAAACCTTTTGAGAATATAATAATTCAACAATTGCAGGAATTAAAACTAATTGAACAATCATTCCTGGCCAAGCATTTGCAAATGCTTCTGTTAAAAAGAAGATTGCAGTAAATGGGGCTGCATCAGCAACTGCAAAATTAAATAAGAAATAAAAGAACCCCCAAATTAATCTACCAATAATCATTGCTGATACTAAAGAAATATAAATAGAAGCAATTGTAGGGATTTTTTTAACATATTTATTTAATAAGTAGAAACCAGCACCACAAATAAAACCATAAGTCATAAGTTCAAAACACATGGCAAGACCTGTAGGTAAAATAGGTGGCATACCAAAAATTAAAGATCTGGTTAATGGAGTAATAAATCCAATTAAAGCTCCATAAACTGGGCCTAAAACAAATCCACAAATCATTACAGGAATGTGCATTGGTAAAAGCATGTTACCAAATTCAGGAATTTGACCTGTTAAAAAAGGCATAAGCCATCCAAGGGCAAGAAATAATGCTGCTAAGCAAATTTTAACAAGTTGTAATTGATACTTTGTCATAACTTTTTCTCTTTCTAAATATGATTAAATTACGATTACTGACATTATGTCAACATATTTTTAGCAAAATAATCGACATTTTAAAATCATCCTTTCGCTCGAAAGATAAATTACTTCTTTACAAAGAAACTCGATTGTAAATTGTTTGTAAATTTTAATGTATTAAACTTGCACTCTTTAAAAAAATCATTATATTAATAAATGTGTGAATTAATTGTTTTAGACGACACAGGTTAAGATAAATTCTTAATGGCTGCGGTTAGTTCACTAAACGCATTCTTATTCGTTGGAGAAATTCTATGGAATTTCTTTTTTTTACAAAAAAATAGAACTTAAAAAATCAAATATTAAAATTTAACAAAGCAGTTTCCTATTTCTTTAATTTAAAAGAGTGCAAAACCCCACTTTTTTCATTAAAAAGTAGCAATTTAGTACATTTCTAGTATAAGCATGAACTTATTTTTTTATTACAAAAAATGTACTACAAAAGTCCTAAAAATATACTTTAGAAAATCTATTAAAAACAGATTCACAATCACTACTACTTGTGATTAAATATTTAGCGGAAAATTCCGGAGAACTTTTTATGCTCAAAAAACTTTTTGCACCAATAGACATGACACAAGGAAAAATCTATAAGGTTATTCTTATATTTATGGTTCCTATATTTCTATCTTATATTTTTCAACAAATTTACACCTTAACTGATGCTATAATCGTCGGTCAGAATTTATCTGCTAATGAAGTAAATGGTGTTAATGACGTTGGCTCCTTAACGTATATTGTATTGCAGTTTGCATATGGGTGCGCAGCAGGATTTAGCGTTTTATCTTCTGCTTTCCAAGGCGAACATGATGAAGTTGGTGTTAGAAAATCTTTCTTTGCACAAATAGTCTTATCTTTTATTATTTCTATTTTTCTTACAATTATTTCTATTTCTTTAATAGATCCACTACTTTCACTAGTAGGGTTAAGTGCTTCTACAGGTGGTCAAACATATGAAGCGGCAAAAACTTATATCTTTATTATATTTTTAGGAACGATTTGCCAAGTAGCTTACAACCAAATTTGTTCGCTTTTAAGATCAATTGGTGATTCTATTACACCGCTTTTATTCCTAATCGCTTCAACTATATTAAATATTTTACTCGATTTATTATTTATTGTTGTTTTTCATATGGGCGTTGCCGGAGCAGCCACCGCAACAATATTAGCTCAAGGTATTTCAGCCGCTTTATGTTACATTTATACCTTTATAAAATATCCTTACTTAAGATTCAAAAAAGAAGATTTAAATATCGAATGGAAATTATATTGGAAACATTTAAAACTTGGCTTGCCATTAGCATTTCAATTCTCAATACTCGCAATTGGTTTAATAACACTTCAATCAACCATCATTAAATTTGATACCACTTTAGCTGGAGAAGTTATAGATAATGGGCCTGCTCAGCTCGCTTACGGAGCAGCAAACAAGGTTCAAACATTCTTAATGACGCCTTTAAACGCTTTAGGAACAGCAATGTTATCATATTGCGGGCAAAATTATGGTGCGAAATTATATAAAAGAGTTAAAAAAGGCATCATTACAGCTGTAATATTAATGCTTCTTATGTATGTTATATTGCTTTGTCTTGCGTTACTTCTTTTAATAGATGATACATATTTAAAAATATTCTATTCTTCCGAAAGTATTAGTGAAAAAACATCATATCTTGGTCGCTTGAACGTTTTATTTACTGTTCCTTTCTTTCCATTTTTAGGTGTTTTATTTATCTTAAGATGTTCTCTACAAGGAATCGAAAAACCACTTGTACCATTTTTGGCTGGTGTTGGTGAACTTCTTGCTAGAACTCTTCTTTGTTCATTTGGGCCATATATTTTTGTTCAAACAATATCAACTTCAATAGATTTATATAACAACCCAGGAAGTTATATTGTAACATGCCTTGCTGATCCTTTTGCTTGGCTTGTTGCATGCATTATCTTAACAACAGGTTTTATAATCTACATCTATGTTCCATTAAAAAAGAAATTAAAATCTGGCGATAGTCAAGAAAACAAACTCGATTCGCAACCAAAAAACCTTTAATTCTTAACTATTTTCTTAAAAAACTATTATTAGCCCGATACCTATAACAAGTAAAATAATTCCTAATGGAGCAAATTTCATATAATCGAGGTAAGAAATTTTTACCTCGTTTTCTTTACATATTCTCATAAACATTAAACTTGATAAGGCTCCACAAGGAGTAATCAAAGCACATAAATTACTTGCAAGAATAGCTGCATAAACATTATCCACTGTTGTTAAAGCGTTAGCGTTTAAAATATTGGCGTAAAGTAAAGACATAGGAACGTTATTAACAAGATTTGCACTTATTGCACTTGTTAAACCATAAGCAAATACTTCTGCTTCTATAGACTCAATAGAATTTAACAAATTACCAATTTGAAGCAATAAATCAGTTTGGTTCAAACTCGAAATTATAATAAACATCGAAATTAAAAATGGTATAAACTCATAAGGCAAAGTTTTAACTGGTTTAAGTATATAAATTTTGTTTTCTTTTTTAATAAAACAATAAATGCTTCCAATTATTAAATCAATCAAAGCAAAAATTAAAGTTATGAGATACATTTCAACATTAATAAGATTAGAAATAATTAAAAAGACAGTGGTTAATGCTAAAGATGTTAATCCTAAAACTAACAAAAATTTATTTTTTATTGGTTCCTTTTCTACTTCAACCTCAATTTTAACTTTTAAGTCCTTATAAAAAACTAAAATAAGCAAAACATACAAGATAAGCATTAAAATCAATGAAACTGGAGTTAATTTAGCTAAATAATCAAAATATGTTATTCCAAAAAAGGAGCCTAAATACAAATTTGAAACGTTTGTTGTTAAGAAAGTTGTTGAAAGAGTATTCAAGACAAAGCAAACCATAATCAAATATGGCATTGGCTTAATTTTTGAAGCCTTAGCAAAGTAAATCATAATTGGTGTAACAATAATGATGATGTCATTATTTGTTGCGATAGTTAAAAGTGATATTAAAAAGTAAAATGCTGTAAATATGATAAATTGATTACCTTTACCAATTCTACTTGCTCTACTTGCAAGAAAGTTAAACAATCCGACAGCATCCAAAAATTTAGAAATAAATGTTAAAGAAAGAAATAAAACAATAATCTTAAATGGATTTGTTGAATTGTTTTGAATAAATAAATTCAGTATGTCTCCGGCAGTACTTATATTATAAAGTAAAATTAATATTGCTCCAATTGTTGTTATTAACCAGTAAGTATCTATTCTTTTTCCTTTTATATTAATAGTAGGAAAAAGAAAGAAAGATAAAGTCATAGCTAATATAGTTAGTGCACTTAAAACATAAATCGAAATCATAGCCCAGTCCCCTCATTCCCGAATAATTATCATAGAATCTAATTTTTAAATATCAATAAATAATTACACAAGTTATGTAATTAGATATATTTATCTTTACAGATTTATTGATGATATTTTGACAACAATTTTCGCTGCAATTTTTTAACAACAAAACCAAGAAAAAAATGCTTGATTTATCTTCCTGTTTTAGTGTATAGTAATTGAGCGTCTAAAGAAGCGCAATTGTGGGCCTTTAGCTCAGTTGGTTAGAGCGCACCCCTGATAAGGGTGAGGTCGATAGTTCAAGTCTATTAAGGCCCACCAAAATTTAAGACATAAAGAGCGTTATTTAGTTGGGTGTTTAGCTCAGCGGGAGAGCGTTTCCTTCACACGGAAAAGGTCATTAGTTCGATCCTAATAACGCCCACCAAGATAAATGCCTTCTTAGCTCATCTGGTAGAGCAACTGACTTGTAATCAGTAGGTGGTTGGTCCGAGTCCGACAGAAGGCACCAGAAAAAGAATTTCAAGCTTTGCTTGTTGATATACATCGTAGGACAAAGGTCCTATTTTTTTTACGCAAAATCTGAAAATGGCGGATAGCGAGGGGTTCGAACTCGCGAACAACCCAAAATTAAAAAGACCGTTTTATAGGTCTTTCTAGTATCTTTAAGAGAAAACAATTTCACAAAAATATTTAATTTTTGCAATGTTTTTAGTTTAAATTCCTTTATTTGGTTCTTCAACGCATTTATTTTTAACCATCGTATTAGGTGATACAGACTTTACAATAAAGACGTTACTACCGATTATTGAGTTTTCTCCTATTACAGTGCTACCACCCAAAATTGAGGCGCCACTATATATAGTGACATTGTCTTTAATTGTTGGATGACGTTTAACTCCATTTAATGAGTGCCCTTCTTTTAAAGATAAAGCACCAAGAGTTACTCCTTGATAAATTTTGACATTATTACCAATTTCAGTAGTTTCACCAATAACAATTCCAGTTCCATGATCTATAAAGAAAGATTTTCCAATTTTTGCTCCTGGATTTATGTCAATACCAGTTCTAGTATGAGCATATTCAGTTAAAACTCGTGCTGGAAATTTTAAGCCTAGAAGATAAAATTCATGAGCAATTCGATATGCGCTAATAGCTAAAAATCCTGGGTAAGCATTAACTACTTCAATATACGAATCGCATGCTGGATCGCCATCATAAATAGCTTTTATATCTAAAAGAAGTTCTTCCCTTAAAAGAGGTAACTTATCATAAAATGTTTTTAAAGCATCTTTATAATTATCATAGTTATCTTTAAAAGCAAGTTTGAGGTTTAATACACTTTTATCTATATATTTATCAATCTCACTTTTACTAATTTTCTCGTCATAAAAATCCAAAAACATTGCAGTTCTAATGTTTTTATAAAATTTTATTAACTCATCACGATCAAGTTTTAACCAATCATTTTTCTTTTCTGTCTTTATCATTGATTGATAAAGGCCATCAATACTCTTCTCATTCATATAAATTCTCTACACTCAAATATCTTTCTCCATTGTCTGGCAAAATAATAACGACATTTTTGTTTTTGTATTTTTCTTTATCTAGTTTTAAAGCACCCATTAAAGCTGCACCAGAAGAAATTCCACAAAGTAATCCTTCAACTTTTGCAAGTTCTCGACTTCCTTCATATGCTTCTTCATTAGTAATATCAATAACTCTATCCACCAAATCTTTGTCATATATTTTTGGTAAAAAATTAGGTCCTAAGCCTTGTATTAAATGAGGCCCGCTTATTCCTTTATTTAATAAAGGAGAAGATTTTGGTTCTATCCCTATAATTTCAATAGATGAATTTACCTCTTTAAACCTTTTAGCATTTCCAATTAAAGTTCCACTTGTTCCAACTCCAGCCATAAATACATCAAGTTTTCCTTCAAGGTCTTTCAATATTTCCCAAGATGTAGTTTCATAATGAGCTTTAACATTACTTAAATTCTCAAATTGATGAGCCAAAAATGAATTTTTATACTTTCTTCCTAACTCTTCAGCAAGTTTAACACTCCCCGCCATACCTTCGCTTTTTTTAGTTAAAATAACTTCAGCTCCATAAGCTTTCATCATCATAACTCTTTCTTTTGAAGCATTTTCAGGCATACAAATAATACATTTTAAACCAAAAGATGCTGCTATCATTGATAACGAAATGCCCATGTTCCCACTTGTGGCTTCAATAATAATTGAATCTTTATTAATTCTTTTATCTTCAAGAGCATCTTTAATAATAAAATATGCCGCACGATCTTTTACACTGCCGCTTGGATTTGATCTTTCAAGTTTAGCAAAAAGATTAAAAGTTAATTCATACTTCTTAATAATGTTTTCAAGTTTTATTAATGGAGTTTCACCAATTGCCTTAACTACAGAATTTTTATACATACAAATATTATATCGATAATCTTCGTATTTTTATAATACTTTGCACTTTAATTGGTTGTCGAAGTTAAAATATAAATCTATAATTTAATCGAAAGGAAAGGTATTATGGCAAACTCAAAAATTTCAAAAGCTAGAGCTCTTAAAATCATTCAAAATGTCCTTTTAATCATTGTTGGTATTTTAATTGCTTGTTCAGTCATTAGCCAAGACATTATTAAATACTTAGTAGGTCTTGCATTAGTCGTTTATGGTGTTTTCTTCTTATTTAGAAGTGTTTATGACACCAAATCATTCGTTATGCCATTTGGTGTTGCTGGTGGTATTTTACTTGGTGTCGGCATCGCTACAATGTGCGATTATGTTCCTTTAATTCAAGTATTACAAAACATCATTTTTGTTGCTTTAATTGTTCTTGGAAGTTTACTTATTTTAGATGCAGTTGTTAAATTTGCACTTCACAGAAACAATGCTGGTATTACCGAATTAATTCTTGGTGTAATCTTACTTGTTTTAGGTATCTTATTTGTTGCAATTCCAGATATGCAAACCTATTGTTGGATTGCCTTTGGTGTTGTTCTTGCAATTTATGGACTTTATAGCTTAGTCATTACAATAATTGCATTAAGTAAGAAATAATAGTTAAAAACATCTTCAAAAAACTCGTAAGCTTAGTTGCCTACGAGTTTTTATTTTGCTTGCTTTTTGCTAAAATCCTTTCAAATCTTAACTATTTTTGGTTTGTTAACAAGACATAACTAACACTTCCATCTTCGCTAATAACTTTTTCATATGTAAGATAATCGCGATAATCTCTGCCTTCTTTAAGTTTTACAAAGAATAAAATCTTGCCATCTCTTTCTGTTCTACTAACTTCAAACTCTCTTTCGTTATACTCAATTTCGATTGAATCCTTAAATCCTTCTTTTTCAATTTCAATAGAATATTCAATCTTTTTACGTCCGTTTTCAATATAGGTGTATTCATATTCTTCTTCATTTTCGTTGCCTTCATTTTCCATTGAAGATTCTACAAAAATATAAGAATTATTATTTAAATTAATTCTAAAATTTCTTTCAACTTCTTCTTCGTCCCATTCTTGTTCGTTTTTCATGACACTTGTAAATTCATAGTTAGCATCATTTAAAAGAACATAACCTTCCATATAAGTGTATTTTTCAACTTCATCGTCATCTCGTTCTTCATGACTTCTTGCATTATAAATTAAAGAATATGTTACTGTTTCATTATCGAAGTCTTTATAAGAAACTGTTTCCTTAATTGTATATGTTTTACCTTCAATTTCAGTTGATACTTCTTCGACATTTGAACTAATATCAAAACCATTGTCAATCATAAGATCAAGTTGAGGTAAAACTTGGGTTAAGTCCTCTTGAACGCTTTGACTATTAAAGTCTTTACTAAGTTTAACTGGATTATGAACCTTTAATGCTCCAGTTTTATTGATTGAATTTAATAAACTAACACTTGTTGTGGCTTGGAAAGTATTCTCTTTTTTAGAAGCGGTTGGAATTTCAACATCTCCTAATTTTGTTGTATCATTTCCTAAATCACAACTTGTAAGCATCGCTGCTCCTAATCCAAGCATTGAAAATAAGCTAATTACAAATAACGTTTTTTTCATAAATTTATTTCCTCCCTAAGAATTTACAATAAATACGAAAGAGAAAAATAAATTATTGGAATTTTTTTATTTTTTTATAATTTGGTAATTATATCTATCAGAAGTATAGATTCTTTGATCATTTTCATATGCTAAAGTTACTAAAAGGTCTTCTACTTCGATATCATCAATTTCGTTTTCATATTCAACCAAAAATTCATAAGTTAATGGATCATTATTTTTTAAAGAAATGTTTTGAAATTCACTTTTTGAAAGAGGAGTTTCTACACTTATCTCAAGCTCTTCCTTATTTCCTTCTTTTTCAAGATCATAAGTTAAGGTATAATCAAAATTTTCCCTTTCTAAATCAGATAAAGATGAAAAATAAGAAATAGAATAAGAATTTTCAACTTCGCGTCCTTCATATTCATTTTCTTTTTCAATTAAAATGAATTCATTGTTTTGCTCATTTGTACACAAAATTTTTATTTCTTCTTCTTTTTCATCTTCTTCAATTTCGCTTTCTTGCGCAATATAACAATCATAATAAGAATCATTTAGTTTAACTAAATACTTATCATTTCTACTAAACTCTGTTGAAAAATTAACCTCATTTAAGTCGTTATAATAAAAACTCATAAATGGAGCACTAAAATCATCAGTGTATGAATAATAATTATCACAATACCTATAAGTTATATTTTCATAGACAAAGTTGATTTCTTTTTGAACTTCAACTTTTATATTTTCTTCTTTATTTAATATATTTAATATTCCGCCTTGAATAGAATCATAATCATTAACAATTTTTTCAAAATCTGTTTCTTTTAATATAGATTTACTCTTTTTAAATAATGCTAAACGATTATTAACAGTATTTTCTCCATATGAATTGAAGCTAGATAAAGTTAAAAGCTCGTTACCTAAAACATTCGATGAAGTTATTGCCTCTAAAACTGGCGGATTAACGTTGCCTTGTTCACCCCCATTATTCATAACAAAAAACAAAGCTAATGAGCAAATGGCAATAGCTCCAACTGATAAACCAATTCCACCAAAAACATATTTCTTTTTTAAATGCTCTCTATTAGGAGTTTCTTTTGTTTTTACGTCTTCTTGAGCTTTAAAAAGGTTAAGTATTTCACTAGAAGAGGTTTTAATTTCGTAGTCTTTTGTTTCGTTAAACGTATTTACAATCTTTTCATCATCAATTTTTCTCATAACTTTATCTCTTTTCTTAGTTTCTTTATTGAGTTGTTATAACTCCATAAAATTGTACCTAGTGGTCTTTTCATAATCTTTGCTATCTCTTCAAAAGTAAGTTCACTAAGTACATGTAACGTAAAGATTTCAAGTTGATCTTTTTTGAGAATCTTACTAACTTTATCGAGTAAAATCGTTTTATCAATTTCATTTTCATCTCTTGATTCAACATCTTCATGTTCATAAAATTCTCGTACTCGAGAATGCTTTTTAATATAGTCAAGAGTGATGTTTCGGCTGATAAGAATTAGATAACCTAAAACGTTCTCGTTTTCATCAAGTGTTGGTACACTCTTTAAAAAACGTACAAAGGTTTCCTGTAAAAGATCCTCACTTAAATCATGATTCTTGATCAGAGAATAGATGTTATAAAAACAAGGTCTTTTTACTTGTTCATAAAATTCATCGAACAAGTCGAAGTTTCCTTTTTTAAATTGGACTACATAGTTCTCTAGTCGTTCTACTCTCATAACATAAATACGAAACAATAAGAAAAATTATTGGTTTTTCTTTATTATATATTAATAAAATATAATAACCTCAGCTATGTTGTCAAAAAAATGACTCAAGAAATTTAAAAAACGTTGCAAAACCCAATTATTTTAGTTTTTTTATCCGCCATTCTATTTTGTAAACCGATATATAATTCGACAATGGAATTTTAAATAGTCATTAATTGTAAAGTCATTAATACTTCCTTTTTCTCTATCTATATATCGTAATGTAACATTTGTTGCAAGACGAACAAGGCCAACTCTATCATGATCTCTAAGTAGATTTTTTATGCTTTTAACCACGATTTTAAATTCATTTTCAATCCAATTAATTTCGCCTTCTTGTTCGGATATATTAACTTCTAAATATATTGGAAAATAATATTTAATAAACTCACAGTAATCTTCGTAATTAATTTCTGGATGGAAATCAAAAAAGTGAGTAACCATTTTAGCATTTGGCCTTGATGGATCGTTTATTTCTTCGTCAACAAAAAAACCATTAAAACGTGGATCGAGTTTGTTATTAATTATTGGATGATTTTCTTTAAAATTTCTAAATTTCAAAGCAATTGGATCACTATCTTTTATGATACGTCTAGTTTTTAAATAATCTTCATATTTATTTTTAACTTCTTCAAATTCTTTAGCAAGTTCACTTGTGTTATTAAAATAATCTTTGCTTAAAATAGTTTCATAAAGTCTAATTGCATTTTCTTTAAAACTTGCAGTATCTTTAATCTTTTTAGATTTAAAATCCTCATAAGTAATTTTTTTACCATATAAATATCCAAAATAAGAAAAATCTTCATCACAGTCGTCTATTTCCTCATCAAAATTAATGCGAATAGAGTCATAAGATTTATCGCCTTGTATTTGAGGGACTTTTGTAGCGCCTTCAATTTCATAAATTAAAAATAAATCACTCATACTATTTTTTGTAAAAACTTTTGTTACTGGATTAATTTTATCATGTTCAACTTGCTTGTTGTTTATTTTTGTAATTTTATCTATCTTGTATAAACCAGCTTTAAAAATATCCAAAATTCGTTCAAACGACTTTAATTCTTTTATTACTTTGTGAACATAAATATTTTACAAATGGCAAAATTTAGGGCCCTCTATATAGGGCTTAATTATGAAAGTCCGTAAAAGTTCGTTATTTTGCCTACTTCAACTCTCGCATAGTGTATTAGAAAATTTCTTTCTCATTTCATTTGAATAAGGTAACAATGGTCCTATACTAATCTCTTTCAAAAATGAAAGTAATTTTAATTTACTTTCAAAAATGAAAGTAAACTTTCCTGTTCGTATTTCAGACCTTTCATTTAATAAAAATGTCCGATTACTCGGACAATCATCATTGATTTTGACACAACTTACTTTGCGCCAAAATGTTAGTTATAAGCTGTCTTTGTGCTATCGCTTTGATACAAAACGACACCCCTACTAGCAAAACGACACCCTTACTAGATAAACGAAACCCCTAAAAAGTGCCGATTTTATCGGTGTTTTTTATTATTTACTAGTCCATCTATAGCGACCATAAACTTCATTAACTGCTTCAATGTAGCAAATGAATGATGGATGATTATTATCGTTTCTTTTTAAATATAAATTCTTTTTGTCGAGATAGCATTGTCTGACTTCTTCCCATAAATTATTAGCTTTAAGTGCCACGGCTTTTTCAGATATTTCACTTGAATTTGGCACTGAGTTCCAAAAATATCTATCAGAATTTGTATATCCAGTTTTTTGATGAATTAATCGATACCAGTTTCCTTTATCATCTTTAGCAACAATACAAAGGTCCATACTAAATTTGATGCCAGGATTGTCTTTAAAATAGACGTTCTTTGTAGACAACGCTGAAGTTGAATCTTCAACATCGTGCAACCCATTTTTTCTCATTACCTTATTTAAAGCTTTGCGCGTAGTTTCCTTAAGAAATCTACAGTCATTTATATCATCACACTTTTGAATCAAGAGATTATAATCAAAATCAATATCGCCATCTTCATTTTGAGTAACCATATTTCTACCACCACTACCAACTAATATAAATTGGGCGCTTATACCTTCTTCTAACAAGGATCCAACAAGTTTGTTTAAATCTTCAACACAAGAATTTTGAGCTCTTTTCAAAAACTCTTTATCCTCTACAAAATGATACATACTTAAAAACCTCCTTAATAAATATTATCCCCATGCCTACCACTTGAAGTATGTATCCGTTCTTCAAATCAAATAATTATATCTTTCAAAACAATATTTGTCGATAGTTATCGAGCGTTTTCACTCGTTTTCATACTAAAAAAGACTAGGATTCCTTACTTCCTAGCCTCAACTTTCACTTTATATCCTGAGTTAAATATAAACTCGATACTCTTATCTCGGTTAACAATTGCCTTATCAACCATGATGTTGAACAGCTCTTCATCAAATTCACTAATTACATCTACTTTATCTTTAAGCGTCGAAATGAAGGTATTTATTTTGTTTCTTTTATCCATCACTTCTTCTTTTTGATGTTCTAAATCTTTTAACTTATGAATTAGCTTATCATATTTGAGTTCTAGTTCTTTTTGCTTAATCTCATCAGTATCTTTAGAAGAATGAATCAAGATTTCAACATCATTGACAACACTTTCTATGTCTTTATTCACTTCTTTTATTTTATCTTCGATACTTTCAACACTTACTATTTGATTAAGAACTAATTCTAAATTTTTGAGAATTTCATCTTTTCTTACAATCATTTTGTTATAGGCATCAACAAACATCGCTTTTATTTCTTCTTCGTTTAAAGTTGGAGTTTGGCATTGTTCTTTATTCTTTTTATCGAATTTATAGTTGCACTGCCATATAGTTTTCTTATATTTATCAGTCGAATGCCAAACTTTAGATCCATACAAATGTCCACAATCTGCACAGATTAATTTTGAAGAAAAGCAATTTTTTGAAGAATAAGAATATCTAAGTTCTGCTCTTCTTTGAAGTTCTAATTGAACCATGTCCCATTCTTCTTTTGGAATGATATAAGGATGTGAATCACGAACATAATATTTAGGAATTTCGCCATTATTGACCTTTGTAGTGTGTGTTAAAAAATCCTCAACAAAAGTCTTTTGAAGAATAGCTGAACCGCAATACTTTTCATTTCTTAAAATGCTTCTTACAGTGGTTTCGCTCCACTTATATTTTCCGCCAGGAGTTTTTACTCCCTTCTCTTCTAAAATCTTACATATTTGTCTAAATGTTCTGCCACTCATAAATTCTTTATAAATAAGCTTAACCACCCATTCAGTGTCTTTATCAATAATGATGTTTTTATTCTCATCATATTTGTATCCAATGAAATTTTTATGAGGAAGATAAACCTTGCCATCAGCAAAACTTTTTCTTATGCCCCATTTAACATTTTCACTGATACTTCTACTTTCTTCTTGAGCTAAACTAGACATGATTGTTATTAATAGTTCGCCTTTTGAATCAAATGTATAAATATTTTCTTTTTGAAAGAAGCACTCAACTCCTCTTGCTTTTAACTCTCTAATGTATGTAAGAGTATCTAAAGTGTTTCTAGCAAAACGGGACATGGATTTAGCAATAATCAAATCAATCTTTCCATTTTTAGCATCATTAATCATTCTTTGAAATTCTTTTCTACCTTTGGTTGATGTGCCACTTATTCCTTCATCAGCATAGATTCCTACAAATTCCCATAGTGGATTTTCTTTGATGTATCTTTCATAAAATGATTTTTGAGCGTCAAATGAATTTTCTTGATCATCACTATCAGTTGAAACTCGAGCATAGGCTGCAACTCTTCTTTTAGCTCGTTCAACAGTAAGTCTATGGGTATGTAAGTTTCTTGTTGGTTCTATGACTTTTACATTTGGCATTATTCTTCCTCCTTTCTTCCTGTATTCCTCTTTATAGCTCTTCTTCTTGCTTCTTCCCTTAATTCTGGAGTCCAAGAATACTTTCTTGATTTAAGTTCCCAAGCAATGGTTTTCTTTGTTCCATCATTAAACACAAACTCTAAAACTCTATTAGGATGAGCGAAGATTACTTTTATTTTGTCTTTTACTAATTTTGAAGTTAATTCATCCACTTCCAAAGCTTCCTTAGTCTTTTCAATCAAAATGGATTCTGGTAGACTTACAGTTTTACATCTTTCGCTTTTAGATGAATAAAGATAGTTCCAGCACTTCCAATCATATAAGTTATAGCCATATCTTTTCTTTCTTTGATAGGATGCTCCGCAAAGAGAACAACGAATCATACCTTTAAATAAATCGTTGCTATCATATTCACCTTTTGCTTTATTGCGTCTTAAGGCAATAATCTCTTGAACCTTGTTAAAAGTATCTCGATCTATAATTGCTTCGTGATTATCTTCAACTATATATTTTCTTAGTTCACCAAGATTCCTTTTCTTTGTATGATTTTCTGCTCGATATGTCTTTTGAAGCGTAAGTTTGCCTATGTATGTATCTTCTTTGACAATTCTTTCTAAAGAGCGGATTGTCCATTTACTTCCACTAGGGCTTTTAATGTTTTCTTTATTTAAAACTTCGATTATTTTTATATAACCAAGTCCATCTAAAACCATTTGGAATATTCTTCTTACAACGCTAGCTTGTTCTTCATTAATAACGAATTTCTTATCAATAATGTCATAGCCATAAAAACGTGTAGTGCTATAAATTTCCCCTTGTTCAAATGTTTTATTAATTCGCCATTTTACATTTTCGCCCATCGACTTAGCCTCAGCTTCAGCTATGCTAGCTAGAAGTGTAAGCATAAGTTCGCCTTGTTCACTCATTGAATTCATGTTTTGCTCTTCAAAGTAAACATTAATATGAAGTGCTTTGAGTTCTCTTATGGTTGCAAGTAAAAGTGCAGTATTTCTAGCAAATCTAGAGATGGACTTAGTAATAATCATATCGATTTTGCCATTTCTACAATCTTCAATCATTCGACTAAATTCTGGTCTATTGACCTTTGTCCCGCTTATTCCATAATCAGCATAAATATCAACAAACTCCCAATCTTTATGTTTTGAAATCAGTTCTTTATAGTAACTAGCCTGAGCAGTAAATGAATGAAGCATGGTCTCTTTATCCATTGAGACTCTAACGTAAGCTGCTACTCTTTTTCTTTGCTTTAATTTAGGCATAACCGCTACCTTTTCTATACGTTTTTCCATCATAAAATCACCTACTTTTCGTGTTATATACATCGCTCTAGTTGGGAAGAATATCAAGTCAACTCTCGGAATATAGATGACTTATTGATACAATAAATTTCACATAGATCCTCTTCAGCTAATTCATAGTCGTTATTAGATAAAATCCCTTTGTTTTGCATGGTTTTTAATATAGAAACACTTATTAAATAGTTCTCTAAATTGGCTTTATATGAAGATAAATCAGTCATTTTCTTTACCTCCATAACGAGCTTTTAAGTAGCATGAAAAAGAACAGTATTTTTGATTAGGTTTTCCATAAATTGAGAAGTTCTTATGGCAATATAAACAGTTCTTCTCGTGGTATGTTTTTTTATTCACTTTATCCTTATGCTCGTTCCAATATCTGCTTTTACATTCAGATGAACAAAAGACTTTATTTTGTGTTTTTGAAGCTCTAATAATTATCTTTCCACAATACTTACAGCGATTAGGTTTATTGCCTTCTTTATCTAGTCCATTTCTTTGACAAAATGCTGATACACTTGATTTAGATATATTTAATGCTTCTGCAATCTTTCCATAGCCTAGTCCATCTTCTCTAAGTCTTTTTATCTTGGTTTTAATTTCTTGATTCATTAAAACATCCTCCTTCAATAGCAATGGAGCAAACTGAATAAGCTCGTTCACTCCTTCTACCTAACAGAGCGAGTTAGAATAAAAAACTTAACCTTCAAAATAAAAATGAGCATAAAAAATAGCCCCACCAGATTTCTCTAGCAGGGCGTGATTAGAATAATTAGTTTAAGTGAAGATTGTTGATATCAATTCCTAGTTTTTTGGCTTTATCTCCCATTTTCTTACGTATCTTTTTCATGCCTTTATCGATTAACTCTTTAAACCGAGAATCTTCAACATAGTTCATAAAAGATACAAGTTCAAAAAGAATATTGAAATCATCGCTAGCACTAGCTTTTTCAAAATAGATGTAGGATTTTTCTTTATCTTCTAAAACTTGCTCACATAAATAAAGGCAAATCCCATATTCAACTGAAGCATAAAGATCGCCTTCATTAGCTAGTACTCCTAGTCTTTCAACATCAAAATAATCTGCGTAACCATCCTCTAATCTTCTAACAATTTTAAATACTTCTTGGCTCATTTGTTTTGCCTCCTTACTACTTTTATATACGCAAAATAAGGGCAACATGAACCAAAAATATACATTTAGAAAATATAGAGGCTTTAATGAGATTTAAGCGTGACAAAAGCGATAATTTGATGAGATTAGGCTCTAGGTAATTCGTCTATCACTTCAAAATCATCAATAAGATCATCTTCATCTTCAGACTCATAACGCATCATATCTTCAAATTCGTTTTTAGCTTTTTTAAGAGCATCCACTATCATTATTTTTACTTGGTCACTCTCGTCATCCATTAAAAGCATGAACATCTGAGTTAAGACTTCAAAGTTTCCATGCTCTTTTACAAACTCAAAGTGATTCATAGCTTCTTCTTTATCTAGTTTTGTTCCTAGACCTAGATAATAAGCCTTACCTACTAAAAACATTGATAAAGGCGTTTGCTCTTCATCATTAAGTCTAACTAACTTATTAAAATTTTCTTTACTAAAATAACCATCATTCATTTGATGCTTAAGATGCAAAAGTTCAATAAGTCTTAAACTACTTCTTTCTTCATTAATCATTTAAAAAACCTCCTTCAATATATAAGTAGTCAAGAAAAGACAAAATTTTCTAAAAAATCTTCAAAAAGTTTTATGTCCCTTCACTATACAAGAAGGAGTTTATTTTGAAAAAATTACCAAAAAATTTGAAATCTTAATGAAAAATTAATGTTGTCATTTACTAGTTTAAGTGGTTTTAAGTGTATTTATACTTGCTTCAATCTGAGTGGTAACCCAGGTATCAACATCACCAAAGTTGGTCTTGATATAGTTTTTGATATCTTCGCTTAACTGAGAAAGAACGATATCTTTAGCCTTATTAAGAGCGATTAATTGAGCATCTTTTCCAAAGTTTCCCTCTTTCTTTAAAGCTTCAACATAGGTTTGAAAGACGCATTTAACTGCATCTAAAACAATAGTTGTGGCTTCTGTTATATATTTTTCTGTTTTCTCATTATCAATCTTACTAGAAATCCATTTGATAAGCTTAGAACCTAGTAAGGTGATAAGAGGAATTACTACTGCTGTTACAACACAGCTTAAAACATTTGAAAGTATCTCATTCATGATTTGTTCCTCCTTTTATTTCATCATGTAATTCAGTGATTCTTTTATGAGCATTCTTAGTTGATTCTTCGACTTTAACTAGCCTATTTGAAAGGTCGGTATATCTTTCTTCTAAGTGATTAAGTGACTTTTCAATTCTATCAATAGAAGATTTGATATAACCTATCTCACTAAGCATTACTCCTTCATTTTTACCTTCATCTTTATGTTCCAGCTTATTGCTTCTTTTAAAAGCTAGATAAGCAAATAAAATGCTAGAGATAGTCCCTAGCACTGAGATGATGGTTAAAACAATTTCTGTACTATCCATCCTTTAATCCCTCCTTAAATTCGTATATTTCATCAAGGTATTTTTCTAGTTTTGCATTTAGTTCTTTCCTTCTAGTTTCATTATTCCAATTGAGCTTATAATCAATTTCCTCATCAAAATAAGACTTAGGAAGATCTAAAGAAAAGACACCAGTTTTCTTATAATTTTCTATTTGCCCTCTCATTCTGATAACGTGATAAAACTTCTTCCCAACTTGAAAGTCACCATTAAAACAAAAAGCAAAATAATCATAGAAATTTGTTAAAAAACCCTTCAGATTCTTATTAAAATCAAAGTTTTTGTACTCTTCATAAAGGTCTTTATACTCTTCATTAAGTCCTATCAAAGTATCGGGAAGTCCTAAAACATCATCGATAAAGCTCCTCTTATATTGTGATATAGGACTATTTGGATTTAGCCTATCTAATATCGAGCTCACGCCATAAATAAAAACATCCGTTCCACTTATATTAGTTTTAAAAGCCCCATTTAAGTCATCAACCACTAAATTGATGTCATAGTCACTCTTACCACTTATAAAAGTGCCATAACACACGCTCCCTCCAAAATACATGAACGCCATCTTAAGTCCAGGAAGAGATGCCATTATGGAATTTATAATTTTCTTTTTATCTAAGGTAGCAATTAACTTATTTCGTTTTAAAACTATCTCTTTAATCATCTATTCCATCCTCCAAACCGATAACATTTTCTTTAAGCCACTTATATCCAGCCTTAAAAACATCACCAACTAAAAAGGATTCATAATCTTCTTTAGGAATTAAGATATCGATTGTGTCGATTGGATCGCATCCTTTATCTCTTGTTTCCTTAGAAATATATGAACCCACACAGATAACCACTTCTTTATCTATAGCATTAAGCGATATGTTTGTTATTCGGTGATAACTTGGCTTAATACCATAGCTTGAATTAAGTTCTTTTATAATCGCCATAGTAAACTCCTAACTAGATGTTGTTTCACCGCTACTAGAAGAGCTACTTGTGATGCTATTAGTATTAACGCACATTATTCCTTTTGAGCATCTTACATAAAGTTTACCTGTAGAATAATCAACAGCTAGTTCACCATTTCTTGTCAGATTAGATGTTGTTGGAACTTTAGTGCCTCTTTTAACGATAATGGTCGCCATTAGTAAGTACCTCCATCTATTGTTGAACTTGGAGTAAGAACAGCTGATTTATTGAGACCTATCTCAAACTTTCTATTCTTCATGTTGTAGCATTCGGCATATACCGACCTAATATAAAGACCATTATTAATAGTGTTGTTATCAAAATTAGAAGCATTTTCATCGTAAATTGCTGCTCTACTTCCGATAATTTCAGAGATATACATATTCTCAAGTTGCTCTCTTTGAACAGCGTTAAGATGGGTGTTATCACTCTTATGTGAATTAAATGTGCTTGTTGAAACACCACCTAGCTCACTTAAAGAAATATTAACTGCCCCGGTCTTACCATTAACAGAGGTTACTTTATCAGTTGGACTTTTTAGTTCTTGCCAATTCGCTAAAGTTGAATATGGTTCGCCTTTTAAAATAAATGTTTTAGATAAGTCATTTCTAATACAAATATCACCTGTTTCAGCTTGGCTAAGTTTAAGCATCTCAGCTTGACTACTTACTACAAATGTATTTGTAATAGCAATTCTAGGAATGATGCTGCTAGAAAGGAAACCATCACTATCAACAACTGGTATCTGACCTTCACCATTTCCAACATCATATTTACTAGCTGTTCCTAAATCAAGCTCATTAATCTTTGAATTTAAAACTGATGTTAGGTTATTAGAGTTTACAAATTCAAAGTAATCACTAGCACTAAGTGGATTTGAACTTGATCCTGTCTTATTGGCTTTAGCAATATATAAATTACCACCATTTAAGTCAATTAAAGGCTCGCCTTGTTTGATGGTTCCACTTGTACCAGTAAGAGGCCCGCTTCCACTAGTAGTTTTTCTTCTAAGTTGTATTGTTGCCATTTAAATTTCCTCCTTAATAAAAACAATCAATTCTTTTTAAAGTGTGAGTTGAACTACCAAGTTCGATATAAAGATAGTCACCACTTCGTTCTACATATCCGTTATAGTTAGTTCCTAAATAGTTATAAGTAAAAGTAAGGTTAGTCGTTCCTTTAAGAGTATTCAGTGAAACAGCAACAATGTTATTACAACAAGCAAAAGTGATAAGAACTGCTTGCTTAGACATCATCGATGAGATATTGAATTTATAAGTAGAGTCGCTCTTAGTTGGAAATGTAAAACTTTGACATCTTAAACCATGTTGAAGACCACTAATTCTATTATTAAGCTCTGTTTTAGCTTCGCTTACTGAAGATAAGCAAACATTCCTTGTAGTATCTATTTTTGTTTGATTGGTCTCAATATATTTAATTACTGATTTATCTAAAGTTAGTGAAGTTGTCGTTTTAGAATAGCCAATCATAGGAAACTCAAATACGCCATCACTCTCTAATAAATTAGTTTGAGTAAGACCTGGATAATTACTTGATGTTCCTTCTTTTAATGTAATGCTAGCTTCGTTATTTATCGTATCTACTTTAAGAATTACATAACCTTTCTTTGTACTATCTAAACTGACTGAAATATTAGTTCCGTTTTCGATAAAGATCCTTCTTCCATAAATTGAAACGAAACCATCTTTAAAAGTGATCTTTCCATTAGATGATGTAGCCTCACACTTATCGCCTAAATCAGTAAATATGCCGTTTGTTTTATTTGTTAAATACCAGTTAAAGAAAGCATCGTCTTTTGCAGTATTTAAAGCTTCATCAAAAGTTAATTTTTTAAGTCCCATTAATAAATTCCTCCATCAAAATTAGTGATTGCAGTCGATACATTGACTACCGATTTATTGTTACTAGTTCCACCATTCATCATCTTTATCTTGTCTGTAAGTGATGTCCTTTGCTCTCCTAAGGTAAGGGTGCAACTAGCAAACGTGTTTTTATATTTAATTTGAGTAAGCATAGTTGTATAGGTTCTTTTAGGAGCATAAAATTCGACAAAATAGCCTATAAAGATATTTCCTAAAGGAACAAAGACGTTATTTGTAACATCTAGATCAAAAGTTATCTGATGGTCATTCGAGCTTTTAATTAGCTTTTCTTTAGCTTTGCTCTCTAGTTTTTCAAAGTCACTATCGCTATAAAACTCACTTTCAACATTCACATAAGGAAAGCGCCTTTCATCATCTTTATTAGTAGTGATATTTCCATCAGTTAAAAGATAATATTCGACTTCTTTTTTATGCTCTTCGTTTTCCTCTTTAGGATAAAAGATACATTTATTGACGACGTTTTCTTCGCTTTCTTTAATCTTTAAATTGCTGATAGCTTTTAAATCATGACGAAGCTTTACGATATGTGTTTCTTCTTCAATAATGATCTCGATATTAGAAAACCTTCCCCTAATGAAATTAACTTGATATTTAATGACCACTCCATAAGTTTTAGTGATTGTTTCCATCAAATCTTCAATATTCATTAAAGTATCAGCGCCATAATTAAAACTTCCATCAATATCTGAATTATAGGTAACAGTTAAATATCTAAGGTTTTGTTTTGTATCACTATTACTTACAAATGCTTTTTTAATAGTGTCTGCCAAAAACTTACAAACATTACCAGTAAAAGAACTTACAGGAACTTTGATATTGAATATCTCTTTAAAGTCGTTAAGCTGAACTTTGCTCGTCTTATCATCATTTAAAGTGATAGCCTGAACAATACCAATATAAGAAAGTTTCCCTTCTTTTAAAACGACGATATCGCCTACACTAGCCTTGATTTCTTCTTTGTTGACAGTGAAGTTAGATTTTTGTTTAACCACGCTATCAAGAACAATTTCAAATTCACTAGAAACATAGGCGTTATCTTTATATTTAAGTGTGATTCTATCTAAAAATATCAGTTTCATATTAATTACCTAAATACCCTTCTATCATTGTTATGGAGCAGCTTGGACTTCCTTGCGTATTAGGAACAAATGTTAGTTCATAGGTTCCACGCTCTAAAAAGATGAAATTATCACAAGAAAAATCCTGATACTCATATGCATTAATTTTTTCATTATTTTCTTCAATTGTTATCTCTTGCCTACTTGGAAAGGCATCAACAACAATCGTGCAATTATTAGATTCATAATAAATTTTGAGCTTACTTACTTCTATTCCGTCTTTTGTAACAATTACTTCAGGATTAGAAACCTCTCCTTTTATGGTGATTTTTAAAGGAGCTTTAGCATAACCATTATTAGTAAGCGCCATCTTGCCTTTACTTGAAACGCTATACTTGTATGGATAAGCAAAAGGATAGATCTTACCTTCCTTTGAAACACTTATCGTCACTTCACTTATAACGTCCTTATACCAATATGAGAGCCTTTTAAGTTTTAATTCGCTTGTTAAAGTTCCACCACTAATTTCTGTCTTTGATAAACTTTCAACTTCTACATAAGAATACTTAGTATCGTCGCTTGTGTAATAAAGTTTTAACTCATGAGAAGTTTCTAAAAACGACAAAAACCTTTTAAAACCTTGATATTTTCTTAAAAAAGTTAGATTAAAGACAATATCTTGAGTAGGTATTGTTTCATCGATTTTCTTATAGATATTATCAAAATCAAAGTAAGTGTTAGTCTTTTGAAAACCTAGACCTGTAATAGATGAAATAAGCGTCATAGAAGAATAATCAAATCTATACTCTTCACCCAAATCATTAATAAGCCAAAGTTTCCTCATAGATAACTACCTCCAAGTGCCTCATTAATAGTGTCGACATCAAAAGTGCTAGAACTTGTATTGATAGTGACATTGTTCGTAGTTTGATTATTAACCGTGCTATTAGATGTATTTGTTTCGTTACTTGAGCTAGGAGTAAACCAGCCAACAACTGTGTCTACAATATCCATTAGCCAACCGACTGTATGATCTAATATCCACTGAACGCATTCGATAATCGCGTTAAGAATATCTAAAATTGGCTTTAATACGGCATATAACACTTCTAGCACTGGTGCAATTACTCTTTGAATAATCTCTGCTAGCATCGTAAAAAGTGGCATGAAAGCCTCGAGTATCTTCCCTACTGCATCAAGTACAGCTTTAATAGGGAGTAGTAATACATTAAGTAAAGGAACTAAAAGATTGATTAAGTTTCCTATCACTTCCATTACAAGCTCAATGATCGGCATTAAAACTTCACCTACTGCTTCGACTATCATGAAGATTGGCTCAAGTATCTGCATTAAAATACTACCAAGTTCCATCAAGATATCTTTAAAGGTCTCGGTTTGAGTTAAAGCCATAATAAGAATGGCAATCAAAGCCCCTATTCCTAAAGTTGCAGCACTTATTCCAGCACCAGCAAAAAAGCCACTAGCTCCAGTAGCAGTTAAAGCAGTCGATAAGCCTTTTACAATCGGAATGATAGTTGTAATGATTTTTATAGCAGGCCCAATAGCAGCAACGAGTCCTATAACAACTAAAATCGTCTTTTTAGTCGTGTCATTCATGTTTGCTAGTTTATTTGCCCATTCACTAATCTTTGGAATAATTGAATCTTTAAGATAAGTTAAAAACTCAGTCATGATAGGGAGCAAAATCTGCGCTAGTTCTACTCCTAATGTTTGAAGCTCTTGTTTTACTTTATCTAGTTCATCATTAAACTTAGCAGAAACCTCGACTTCTTCTTCCGTGATAACACCTAATTCCTGACATTCATTTCTAAAGTTATCAATCTCAGTACTTGAGGCGCTTAAAAGTTGTTGTAAATCAGTACCTATCTTTTCGCCAAAAATATCATTTGCGATTCCAACTCTTAAGGTTTCATCTTCTAAATTAGCTAAGGCATTACGAATAATCTCAAAAGCCTCATCGACATTTTTACCTTTTAAATCATCGTAGGTAATTCCTAGTTTTGTTAAGGCTTCCGTTGCAGATGAGGTATTGCCACTAGCTAAATCACCAAGTAATGAATTAGTTTTAGTAAAGGCTTTTTGAAGTTGTTCATTATCTACTGCAAGAAGTTTAGCTACATAGTTCCATTCTTGAAGTACCTCTACCGACATTCCTAGTTTTGAAGCTTGATCTCCTAACTCATCAGCCGTTTCAGCACTTTTAAGGGACAATGTAGTTAAAGCTGTAACTGCTCCTAAAATTGGTGCGGTCACATACTTAGTAAGATTTGAGCCAACTTTACTTAATTTGTTTAAATTAGCATTCCCTAATTCATTAATTTTCTTAGTGGTATCTTCAAGTTGATTATTTAACTTACTAATATCGGCTTCAGTATATTCAACGTTTCTTCTAAGCTGATTAAATTCCTTTACGGAAATATCACCAATCTCAAGAGCTTTCTTAGCCTTTTCTAATTGCTCATTTTGATTATGAAGTTTCTTTTTCGTCTCTTCTAAAATTGAGTTAAGTGTTTCTTGCTTTTTCTTCCATAAATCAAGATTAGTTGAATCATAGCGTAAAGAGGTATTAATAGCCTTTAAGTCTTTTTGTTGTTCTTTAAGATTTGCTTTGATATTAGTTAATTCATTTTGCAGGTCTTTTGCATCAAGTGTTAATTTGATATTTAAGCCTCTTACTGTTTCAGCCATTTAGTTACCTCCTTTCGCTATAAGAAAAAACTATCAATATCAGATTGATTCGCTCTTCTATTGGTTTCACCTTTATAGAGTTCTTTTTCAATTTCAATAAGCTCTATATAGGTTCCAATATCAAAGTGCTTGGTATCTTCAATTGATAGTCCTAGTTTTGCTATGTTAAAAATGATTGCGGAAGAAAAGGAATACTTATTATCGAAAGGTCTCTCCCTTATTTCCTCCTGATTTTTTATCTGTTTTTAATAGCTCAACAATAGTGTTAGTTAAATTAGTTAAAAGAGCTGTATCATTTAAAATAGAAAAGTCTAGTTTTTCTAAAAACCCTTTAAAAGTCTCATTTTCTTTAGGATTTGATAATACAAAGACAATTCTAAAAATGATCTCAATAACATTCGTGATGTTTTCTTCTTTGGTGTTCTCTAACTTCTTAATGTCATTAAAAAGCTCACTTCCAAAATGGGACTTATAATCGATTAAAGAATATAGACTGCTTCTTAAAATGAGTTTCTTATCTCCTAAAATTACTTCTTTTTCCATAGACTATCCCTCGATTGTAGGAAGCGTAACCTTATCAAAGAAAGACTCATAATTCGTGTCACCTTTAGACGCAATGACTCTTAAAACTTCCTTATCATTTACTTCAATAGGACGTGCAGTGATAGTTAAAGATACACTGTTAGCCTCAATTGAGTCAGCCTTTGATTTGGTGGCTTGTCCGACTGGTGTAGCTGTGCATAAGAAATACCAGACTCTTCTAGCTTTACTATCGCCTTGAATTTCATATCCCAGAGCAAAAGTCTTAACATCAGCGTTTACCACTTCAACTAGATTATTGTTACTATCTAGGGCATAACCAAAGATATCCTTTTTAAATTCATCAGAAAGTTCAGTTAGTTTAAGCGTGATGGTTGCCCCACTATTCGAAACAAGAGTATGAAAGATCTTATCATCTGCATAAACTTGTGTGGTCCCACCGACGAGTTCGCTAGAAAACTCCTGTGCGCCTATAAGGTCTTTAGGTGTATCAAATGTCCAGGTATCTTCAGCAAAAGTAGCCAAGGCATAGTGGACATTACGTAAGCCAAATGTGATTTTATTCGACATGTTTAAATTCCTCCATTTTTATTTCATAGATTGTTGAGATTGTATTGTTTTGATTTAAGTATTCGCTTGTAAGAGTAAAAGGCAGGTCGTTTGCTATAAAGATTTCTTCTAGTTTCATAGCTAAAACATCAGCTTCTTTTACATCACCTGTAATTAAATTAATCTGATAAAGCGTCGTTCTAATACTTGCTAAATCATCAGAAAACTCTTTAAAAGTCGAGTTAATTTTAGAAAACACGATAATTGGTGTCTTTATCTCTTCTACATCCTTTGGTGAAAAAGATAAGTAATAAGAAGGTGCTACTTCATCTAAAATGCTTTTAAGTTTTGTTAGCTGCATTTTTAATCGCCTCCTTTATCTTTTCTTCCATCTTAGGTGCTTCCTTTTCATAACTCGGTCTTAAAAACGGCCTAGCTGAAACAAATCTACCGCTTCGATGAACAAAGCCAAACTCGATAAGATGGACAAGCCTTCCTTTACTTTTTGAGTAAATAGTCACGCTTTTGTTTACCTTTGTCCCTTCTTTAAGAGCAGTAAAACTATCTTTTAAATGCTCATTTGAATTTCCTATCGGAGCAGTGTCTTTAATATCACTTATGATGTCGCTTGCCGTTTTATCTAGGATTTCTTCTAACTCGCTATCAAAATCAAGAGACTTTTCAATCAGCTCACTTATCTTTAAAGTGAAATCATCTAAACTAGCCACTTACCTTCCACCTTTAAATTTGTACTTTCAAGAGTGAGCTCAAGTAAATGCGAAAGCTCATAAGTCTTAATCACTTTATAGATTTTGTTATCTATTAAAATGTATCTCTCACCTTGATATAAAAAGTTATTGATTCTGATAATTCTAGAAACCTTATAGCCACTTCTACTTGCTTCATAAAACTCACTTCTAGTGATATTAGTTGGAATAGCCATCATCTCTTTACTTGAAGTTATTTCAAATCTTTGTTTCCCATATTCATCAGTAGCATCACCTACTTTTAATAGAGCTACTTTAAGTGAAAAAGCATTAATCATGTTTAGTAAGTGCTATTTGTTTAAGCAAGAAATCAAAATGCTTAGGTAGCTCTTTTAAATTTCCATCTGACTTAAAGCCAAATGATGTAGAAACATAGATAAGAATAAAAGAAGTCACCAAGGGGTCAGCTTCATCAACAAGATATTTCTCATCAACTCCACTGCCCCTAAGTAACTCCTTACTCGCTTCAATTAACGCACTTAACTCTGCGTCTAGTTCATGGCTATCTGACGGTATCCCTAGTGAGTTTTTAACTAGGTCAAGAACCATTATTCAGTAGGCTCACTGACTGGAGTTGCCTCACCTTTTTTAACTCTTACAAAACCTTTATAACCGACAACATTACCGCCAGTAAATACACTAGCCTTATAACAGATGATGCCGTCTTTGAATTTATAGTCCGTGCTCTTTCCAATCTCAACGTTAGAGAAGATAGGGACTTCATAATTAAATAAAGAACCATAAGCAATGCAGTAAGTACCCACACCAGTTGATGGATCACTTAAAGCACTACAATTGCCATTTAAGACATAAGGAATGCCATCGATTGTTTGATTGACATAATCGATATTGTGGACTTTTCTGCCTTCTTTGGTTCTAAGTTTAGCAAAGGCTCTTAAATCATTTTTATTGATGATAAGACAAGCTCCGTTTTCGACTGCTTCATCTCCACCATAGGCAAAGACGATATCATCAAGTGTGTTTTCATCAATGGTACTAATCTCTAAGTCAGGTTGGTCTTTAAGTGCATCAGCTTTATCAGAGAAAATACCAGTAAAGTTATTAGTTGTTCCATCACCTTTAATGATTTGCTGAGAGATTTTCTTTCTTAAAGAGATGTTGATGTTTTTAATAACCTCTGCTTGATAGTTAATTGCAGGAAGCTTTTCTAATTCTTCTGTAATCTCAGTGTAGGCAGTAACTTTAACCTTTGGAATAGTGACATAGCCATAGTGAGGTTCAGTTTCAGTATAACTGGTACCTTCTAGAGTAGTACCTGCTTCCCCATATGATTTAACATAGGATTTAGTATAAGTTTCACCGCCTTGAAGATTAATAGTATGAACCCTATCAACAAGTTCGCTGACTGGCTTAAATGGATAAGGAGCTAAAGTTGAATCGACGTGTTCAGGAAGTAAGACTTCATCACTAGAAACTTTAATAGTTCTATTTTCCATTAAGTCTTTACCACGTTTTTCTAGCAAATCTCTTTGTTCTGCATTGTTTTTAGTAGAAATCATAGGAATTTCCGTCATTTTAGTTAATGACATTTTCTTTTCGATCATGCTTCTTTCCTCTTGAAGTTTGTCAGTTTCCTTTTCCATCTCTTCAAGTTTTTTCATATCTTCTTCTTTTTCGACCATACCTCTAATTTCAGTAAGTCTATCTTCAATTTCTTTTTTTCTTAAAACTAAGTTCATATTTTTATTTACCTCCAATTTTTAGTTTTAAATTTATTCTTCGCCTTATAAGTTCTTTCTTTTCATTCTCTTTAGCTAAATCCATAGCCCTTAATTCCGACTCCACGAAATCAAGAGAGCGAGAATAAATCGAAGTTCCCTCATAAGCTGGAAGATCAACAATAGAAACGTCATATAAACGCTCAATCGATGTAATCTTTCTTAGTGGAACATCGCCACTTCTATCCCATTCCTGGGAAGCGACAGTAAAAGCAAAAGACATCTTATCTAAGAGTCCGTTTTGAACCATTTTGTAGATGTCTTTATTTGTTTGTGTATCAAGTAACTCGGCTCTTATCTTTAAACCTTTATCATCAACTTCTAGCTTAAGTGAGCCATTTTTAGTTCTAGCTATCACTAGGAAGTTATCCATGTGGTTATATTTAAGAGGGACGTCTTTCATTGAGGTGTTAATTAAGGCGTTAGGCATAATCATTTCTCTAAAGCCTCGCTTTGCATCCCCTATTAAAGTTTCTTCATTAAATACAATTGCATAACCTTCAAGTATCATTTTGTTTTCATCATTACTTGTTAGGTTTAAAGTCGCTGTTCTTGTTTCCTTTATCATCTAAGTTTTCCTCCTTTTCTTCTTCGCCAATTTGATATTTATTTGCTTTATCACTATCAACAAAATTAAGAGATTGAAGTCTCTTGTTTCCTCCTTCTATCGGTTCAAGTCCAAGTAATCCTCTACATTCATTTATTGACATAAGTCCAAGTGACATGAGCTTCTCTATTGCTGATACTTTTGTAGTCCAACTTGCATATTGAAGTCTTTCACTATAAAAGATTATTTCCGTTCCGTTTTTAAGTTCGTTATCGGTTAAAAGTCCTAAAGAAAAAGCCTCACTAAGTTGAATAGCGAGAGGCTCAATAGTTGTTTCATAAAACGCATTAAATTCATTCTCATTATAAGAATTGCTAAACACTGGAAGGCTTACTCCAAAGTAGTCAAGAATCTTAGATTGAATGAAATTAAGTGTATCTTTATCAACAAGTTTAGGATCTAAAGAAATAGGAACATATTCGCTTTTTAAATCCATAGGAACAATTGAAGATTTATTTTTAGATGAACCTTCAAGTGCTCTATTAAATGACTCAACCGCTTTGTTCCTATCTTCTTCTTTTAAAAGACCATTAAGTTTTAGAATGCCTTTAATTTGAAATGAACTAAAGACTGCCTTTTCTACTCCTTGAAGCAAGGCATCATTTATTCCTAATGTTTTAAGTAAGGCTTCATGACTTGATTTACTTCCACTTCCTCCAAAAATGTCGTTACCTGTATAAAATCTACGAAGATGAATCACGTTTTCTTTAGGAAGAATAAATGACTCACCGCTTTCAAAGCAAAACTTTAAATAATAGGTTTCAGACTTATCTACAATCGGTTCTACTATGATTGGATTTAGTGGATATAACGCTTTAAGCTCTAAAGTATCTTTATCATAAAGTGGATAAACAAAGGCATTATCATTAAGTAACAGTAATGAAACCACCTTATAGATAAACTGATAAGGCGTCATGTATTCATTTGGCTTTGACTTCAATAAAAAAGAGAGGTTTTTGTTCCTCTCCGTAATAATTCCATCTTCACTTCTTTTAATACATCTACCTTTAAGTTTGGCACATTGACTTGCTATTCTATCGATACATATTAGAACCACGTCTGAATTTGTTATCTTCTCTCCAAATGGTGTTAAAGGAAGAGCAATATCATTAATCAAACCTATTGCATTAAAATTCTCTAATTTTTTCTTCTTTCTTTTGAAAATCACACAAAAACTCCTCCTTTTTCATTATTTCAAGCAAAAGAAAAGGACTCGATTAGGAGCCCTCAACTTAATGCCTCTATTATTTTGAAAAGACTAAATCAATAGCTAAAATCTTTCCACTAGGTCCGATTTTAACTGGAACAAAGCCACTAAATTTGAATCCTTTGGTAGCATAGTCTTTGATAATTTCTCTATGCTTGGTTAACTCAGCATTAGCAACAGGATTATTGTCAAATTCAACTCTTACAAATTCCATATTATCTATCCTCACTTTCTAAACCACTGATAAAATCTTTTATTTCACCGCACTTGATAATCGCTAAGCCTTGGCTCTTATCACCAAAAACCATAAGCGCATCATCAGTTTTCAGTTCTAGAACATCAATTGCATTTCTAGGGAGCAAAATACTGCCATCTTCTCTTACTTTTGTTACGCCAAATATGTAGCGTTCATCCTTTGTTGATTCTTTCAAGAGCCTATCGATTGACTTATTCACTAAAGCATCAAGCGAAACGTTATATATCTTGGCTAATCTAACGCATTTATCGATCTCTGGATAAGAATCTCCGTTTTCCCATTTGGCAACCGCTTGCCTAGAAACATCAATAATATCCGCGACTTCTTCTAATGTTCTACCGCTTTTTAATCGTAAGATTCTTAGGTTCTCTGCGATTTGCATTTTTTTCACCTCCTTACGATAAAATTTTAATGTTTAGCGAATGATATTTAAACCAACTAAAACTAACCAAATATGTAAGAAATGGTTGCAAACAAGTCTTTTATTAATTTACCATCGCCTCATAGTCGATCTTGTACCTGTTCAAGGTCGCATAAGCAATAATAGTTGCAACTGTTCCATCTATTCTTTTAAGTCTAGAATCAAGTTTAGATGGTTGGATGTTACCATTGATATCAACCTTAGCCTGAGTGTTGGCAAGACACCATTTAATAATCGGATTATTATTGTAATTTAAAGCATGGTTTTTAATATCAGCTTCAAGCATTTTCATAGGTTCAGATAAGGTATAAACACCTTGTCTTATCTTTTCCATTTCAAAGCCTGTATCTTCCATCTCTTTAACCCAGTATTGAGAGTTCCAAGGATCATAGCCAACCCATAATGGACGAATATCATATTTATCAATCATGCTTCTAAACCACTGAGTTACCAAACTAAAATCATTCTGAGAACCTTCGGTCAAAGTAATATAGCCTTTCTTTACCCAGATATCATAAGGAACATTATCTTCTTCAATGCGAGCCTTAAGTACATCACTAGGCATAAAGAAATGAGAGATTAGATACTTCTTACCATTCTTTTCAATATAAAGAACTGCACAAGTTAAGTCGGTTGTTGAAGATAGGTCAACTCCACCTATTGCATAACTTCCTCTTAGCTCTTCAATATCAAATGTGTCTTTATTCTCAATATCCTTAAAGTTAAGCCATGAACCATTTTCATTTTGCTTGATATTAAAATCCTTACAAAGCATCGTAACTCTTGTCGCTAAGTCATTTTTTGATTTATTCATCAAGTCCTCAAGATAAGAAACCTGCTTTATTTCACCTAATGAAGGATTAGACTTTATCCAAGTATTAGGATCATTGAAGATCTCTTCCTGCGAATCCTGGGTATAGAGCCAAGGAAGTACACGTTCATCTTCTATCTCGCCTTTTATAATCTTCCTAGCATATTCAAGTTTACTATCAAGAAAACCACCTACTGTTACTCCTTCAGTGGTAATGATAAAAATAAGAGGTTCTTTCTTAGTTGACTGAGATTGTTTAATCGCGTCATAAACTTTTGAATCGGTCATTTCATGAACTTCATCAATACAGCCAACTTCAATGTTATAACCATCCTTATTCTTAGATTGAGCAGACATCTTTTTAATCTTAGATTTATTAAGTGAACTCCTTTTATCATTCTTCTTTCCAAACTTGATGCAAAAGATATTTTTGCTAGTTCTTTTTTCTAAAGCTGGACTAGCTTCCCTCATATTGTTTATCTCATCGAACAGGATGTTTGCTTGTTCAGATGTATTGGAAGCACATACTATATCTACACCTCGAGAAAGAAAAAACTCCGCTAAATCAATACCAGCAATGAATGTTGTCTTTCCGTTCTTTCTAGCAATAAGAAGTATAACTTCATTGAATCTTCTTAACTTAGTATCACTCATCTTAAAGCCATAACTAACTTGAAGAAAAGCTTTTTCCCATAAGGTGAGTTTAAAAGGCTGACCAGTGAATGGCGACTTTGTGTGTTTACAGAAAGTCTCTATAAAATCTATATGAATAGAACCCGGCTTCAAATCGAAGAAATATCTAGGATTAGCAAGGTCATTATATAAATTATCAAGAGTTTTCATTAACTCCTTACCAACTAAGATTTCACCACTTTTAACTTTTTCATAATACTCTATGAAGTAATTTTTCATCTTTCTTCAATCGCCTTTTTCATGAATTCATCAAATGCGTCATCTTCTTCAGTGACATCAGTATCTAAGATGGAATTAAGGGATTTAATGATACCTTGATAGACACTTAGCATCGATAGATATGATTTCAAATTTGGATTAGTTCTAGTCATTCCTTTATTAGAAACTTGAACAATCCCTTGTTTTCTTATAGTGGTTTCAAGTCCTCTAAGTTCAATAGTAAGAAATGCTACTTTTTTAAGAAGCTCATCAACCAAAGGAAGCTTATCTTCATTACCATTTAAAAAGAGGCATTTAAGCCTCTCGTACTCTTTGTAAACACATGTATTCTTTTCATTATTCATTAAATTTAACTCCTTTCAAAAGTCTAGTAGGAATGACCATCACGCTTTTAAAATTTGGCGCTTTTAAGGCTCTTTGTGCGATTATATTTAAGTCCTTGGGTTCTTCTTCCATACCCTTAACAAAAGCGAACGTGAGCCCCAATGTTGCGTTATTTTTAAGCGTGAAGTTTCTTTTAAGATAAAGTTCAATATCGCTAAGTTTGAAGGTATTGTCGCTTGCCTTAATGAGTTTTATTCTTCCATCTCTTACAAGCATGGCATTTGAATTAACTTTATAAGTAGTAAGGAAATATCGATAAGGAATGATAATCTTGTTTTTACAATCAAGACACACTTCTTCATTAATTAAAGGTGCTCCGTTATTTGGATAACGTTCAAGTAGATGCCCACATAAAGGACAATGCATCTTTTCAAAATTAAAATAGTTCATTACTTTTCTGTCTCCTTATAAGCCTTAAATAAATATGATGTATCAAAATCAAAGTCTTTATAGCCATCTAAACACACCTTTAAATAGAAAGTATCAGGAAGCATCACTCCTCTTATTTCTTCATTCATGATATAAACAAGGGCTTTGATAGGTTTGCCATCTAGTTCTACTTCTAGATATTCCTTCCTATAATGCGTAGGATAACCTTCATATCTATCTAGGTTTCTTTCGTCGTTTTCGTCTATTTCAAAGATGCCCAAAGGAACCTCGCCATTAGGGCTTTCCTTGATTGTCAGATAATACCTAAATTCAAGTTCATAACCTTTAAGAAGAAAACTCCCAACCTTCCTAGCGTTAGGAGATCTTCTTCTCATTTGGTTAAGGTTTAGGTTTGAACCATATGCTAAATAATACTTTTTCATTATCTTGTTCCTCCTACTGTTACTTCTCTACTTCCAAATCTCCAAGCTGAGCATCCGCTTAATACGTTAGTTAAATGAACTCGACAGTTTTTGAAATCCTCACCAATCATTCCAATTCGATTAAGGTAAGTACGCATTGCAAATTTCTCATTTTCGACTTGAGGCTTTTTACTTGATGCGTACTTTTGAGTTAATGCTTGATGGTTTAAGGCAAGAGCTAAACAAATGTAACTTCTAACCTTCCCTGCATGAAGTTCAGAGTTAAATCCTCTAAGTTCAACAGTGTGGTTTCCAGTAAAGAAACTATGAAGATTTAAGAAGTGATATCTAGAATCGTGATAATGTGTATTTCTACTTCCGTAGTAACCTTCATACCAGATATCTGTAAGTTGAGCTAAGGTCTTAGGATGTTTCTTATTGATGTTGGTTACCAAATGTTCATCCATTTTCTTGCAGAACCTCATTCTTTCTTGCTTGATTTCAAGAGCCTTATATAAAAGGTCATTTTTACTAGCAATAATATTAATGAAGTTCCTAATGGTCCTTACATCATGGTCCGCACCATCAAGGTGAATGTGAATACCGCAACTAGCGTTTGTGAATGCTCCATTCTTTCTTAATAGCCTTACTATTTCTTGAAGAGTGTTAATATCTTCATCATAAGTAAGAATAGGACTAACAAGCTCACAAGAATATTCTCTTGAAGCACTGACCTTACTTCCATTTCTTATCGTTTCACATCTTAAGGAACCATCATACATCACTTTCCACTTTCTACTATCAGGAGCAGTTATAAGCATGGTGTCATAATAATCGTGAGCTTCACCAATCGTTCCGTTTAAGTAATTAGCAATCACCTTACTAGCTTTCTTTCTAGTGATTCCTGTAAACTCAATCTCAACACCAAATTTCTCTTTAAACATACTTTTTTACCTCTTTCTTGAAGGTGTCTTTTTACCTTCCGTATGTATATATTGCTCAATAAACACACGATATCCAGTTATATTTTGAGATAATTCAACTATTTTTAAGGCAAGAGAAAAGGAGGCTTTTAATACCTCCAATCTTCTAATTATTAAGCAAGTTTTAATAGTTCTTGTATCTTAGTTTGAATTTGCTTTTTCACCTCTAGCTAGAACACTAAAGTTAGTTATATCAACAAGCTCAATAGCACCTTTACCATTAATGGTGATGCAATACTTATCATCGAGTTTGTTATATAGATATCTTATTTCCTCGCTATGGTTATTAAGCTTTTCTCGTAACTTTTCTAATGACATATCCATGACCTCCTTTGGTCACATATATACATCACTCAAAGAGCAAGAAATAGCAAGTTAAATATATTGTTTATAATTGCTTTATTAAAAATTTATAATTGATTTTATACGCTTTACAAAATAGTTTTAAAAGCCTTATATACCTGAAAAAAGAACTTACATCAGATTTACCATCACAATCATAATTTCTTAATATAAGTTCTTCAGTCTTTTCATTATAACCAAAGTTAATTTTTCCAATTTCGTATAATCTATCATTATTTAAATCAACAATTAAATTGCGAATTCTATCAATATTATCCTCACCATCTACATTAAATTTAAATAGGTTAACTTGATATATCCAATGCTTTTTTGAAGAAATTATTTCGTTAGCCTTCTTAAATTTTTTCTTGATGAATGCATTATTATTCTTCCTTTTTAATTTACATTCATCAAGATCAATTGTTTCCATAGGAATTTCAGAAACTGTTTTTAAATGATGCCTATTTATAAAATATACACTTATATCGTCATAAGATTGCAATCGATTAATATTTTCATATGGTACCAGTAAAATGCTTATTTGTTTAATTTTTAAATCAGTTTTATATCTTCGAATAATTGTCTTGCCTATATAGTTAACAAAGACAATTGAAATGAGATTTAGTGGAATAAGGATAACAAAAAAGCATACTATTTCTAGAATCGTTGATTCTAAATAAAATGTAGGGATGATTGAAATGAATAATACACAAATAAATAAGACGAAAAATAAAACAATAGTAGCTATAATGCCCGTCAATATTTTTGCCATTCTGCTCATTTCATCACCCCACACTCACAATCTATTTTTTAGCCAAATATTCTTGCAACATTTCGTTGATTAGAGTTATCACAAAATTCTTCAACAATCTTACCTAAATAATAACTGCCTATATCAATTGCAGCTCCAATTCCTGCACTTGCCATAGCTCCCTTTATGATTTTTTTGCCATATGACTTTGTGAAAAAGCTTTTTACTTTTTTAGGTTTAAACCAACCTGAATTGGTTTTAAGACTTGGAAATTTTGCTGATATAACTTTATCGGTAATAACATTTATAGTACCGTTTATAGCTGTATCATAAGCGATATTGCCCAAAGATTTCAAAATATTTTCTCCACTTAACTCTTTCTCACCACTAGCATAATCCCATATTTCGCCTGTAAGTGATTCAGCAGCTGCAGACGCATAACCCGCGGCAGCAACAGCGGTTCCACCTGTAGCACCTATTATAAATCCAGATACGGCACCACCAACAAAACTGCTAGTTGCATCTTTCCAATCTACCTTTCCTTCAGTTGCAAGTGATGTCACTATGGAAGATACGCCATTAATAATTCCACCAACTAAAGCACCTAAACAAGCAAACAAGAGCCATTTGCCTAATTTATCAATGCCTATAATAGGATTATTTCCACAATAGCTGTAATAGTTTGCTCCATTAAATTCATCTAAAGATAAATTATAAGGACTATCAGCATTTAGCCATCTACCCCATAAAGGAACATAATAACGAGTCTTGCAATAATACATTCCAGACTCACCATCATAATAGTATCCTTTATATCTAAATGGATTTAAGCTTCCAATACTTGAGGAAGTATCTTGCACAATGCTTACAGCACCCCAAGCATCGTATTTGTATTTTACCACAATTTTGCCCGAAATGTCTGCAATTCCTAAAATATTTTGTAAAGAATCACGAATGTAGAGGTATTTATCAGTATTATCTTTTACAAACCCATATAAACTACCATTTTCATCGTACAAGAAATCTAAAGTACCATTAATTGAAGTTTCACGAATTAACTTGTCGCCATCATATGTATAGTTCCAAGTAACTCCCCTATAATCTCTTTTTTGAATTCTTAGACCTTGATCGTTATACACATAATCGTAGTAACCGCCACCATAGGTCCATCTTACTAATCTTCTTCCTTCAAATTTGTAGTTATTAGAGCCGTAAATTTTAGGATTCAATGGATTAGCAGAATCATATTCGATTTTTACACCGTTGAAGGCAACCAATCTATCTTTTATTACTAAATCATAAGTCGCTAATAAATTGCCTTTTTTAACGATATTACCATTTTCGTCATAAGCGTATGTCTCTCCATCAGCCTCAGTTAAGAAACCACGATAATCGTATTTATAGGTATGATTTCCAAATATACTATCAGTAATTTTAGTAATATTGCCTAATGCATTACTTTCATAACTTCTAGTAATCGTATTAGATCCGCATTTAATTGTTTCTTTACTTACTTGCTTAGAAATGTATTTTGAACTACCGCTTCTTTTCTTGTAATCATAAGTATTAGATAAGATTGATTTACCACATGTGTGAACATCAACTTTCTTAAGCATTCCAAAATCATCGAATTCTGAAACTTTAGTTAAGCCTTCTAGTTCACTTCTCAAGGTATTTAAAGTTGAAAGCTCACAATATGCAGGTCTAGTAGCTATCATCTCAATTTGCCCCCATAATGGATAACAAGTTTCATAAGAACCAAAATTAGAAGATGCCTCAGTTACCCTATAGGATCTACCAATTAAAAATTTAATATTTTTATAACTTGAACTTGTAGTAACAGTTGAGTTCCAAGTATTATTATCAACCATTACTCGAACATCTATATTCCTGGTTGTTCCTTGTGATGAAGATGAAATAGACTCTTTAAAAGACAAAGCAATTGTATGCCATTTGTCATTAGTAAACTTCAACCAAGTATTTTTTAAAGCGCCTGCAATTGATAGATATATATAATCGTTAGCATCTCTAAAAAGTTTAATAGATTTATTATTTTCATCAAGACCATCAAGGAAATATTGAATGTCCTCAGTTACATCCGTATAAGCTCTCATCACAATTGTTCCGGTATCAGCAATATTAAAATCATAAATTAATTCTTGACCATCAGCTACATAACAATACTTTTTATTAACTGGGTTAAAGTTAAAAGTTCTATCCTTATCTAAACTTGATAATTTTCTAATATTAAATTTAATAGGACGCTTACCATTTAACGAAACAACATTGTTTTGAAGAGGATAAATGTCAAACATGTTAAGAATATTTTGGTTAATAGTAAATAAATTAGTTTGACTAAAATCAACAGTTTTTGCAGTTCCATCAACTAATTGATTATCAATAATATAATCCTTAGTAAGTCGATAAAATTTAGTAATTGTATCATTTGATAAATATGTTCTTCTGCCTATTAAAAGTCCAGTTATTTTTCCAGAGAAATCATTTGATGAATTACGACCATCAAACTTATGACCTATATTCATTACTGGATTAGGGTCACAATCAACATAAAGTCTAGGATCTTGTTTTTTGTAAGTTTGTCTATGTGCGTTAACAACTAAGGCATACTCACAAACATCAGCATAACCTTGACCATCATATCTATTCATAAAATTAAGTGAAACAAAATTCCATTTAGATAAGTCAATTTCATAATCGGACGTAATTAAATCATAATGTTTTCCGTTCCCGTCAATTACTTCAAGATAAATACGCTTATATTTTAAATAAACACCTATAAAGTCAGGCCATAAAATATTATTACCTAAAGTGATATGATTGCCAACAAAAGAAGTATGCAAACTAAATAAGTACTTCTTAGTAGATGTTGAAGATGTTGTATCAGATTTGAACCAAAAACTGATGTGACCGCAAGGAGCATTATAATAACTCTTATTAGTTAAAGCATAGCTTAATCTATTAGATGAATTTATTTTAACGCAAGGTATAATGCCATCTTTTGTTACACTTAAATTTTCTTTTGGATGCTCATAATCATGATTAATAAAAGGAAGAATACCCTCATTACCATGTTGATATGTAAGAACACCATCTTTTTCAAACATGCCAATGTACGCATCAAGTCTATTAAATGGTTCGTAAATTGAACCTGGGTGAGAACCTTTAGATCTGCTTACAGTATCATAAGATGTATATACTCTTTGATTATCGACTTTAATAGCTTTTGTTACAACATTACCTAAGTTATCGTAAGTATTTTTAACTTCAGAGTTATCAGTTTTAATACTTTCAACTCTATTGTTTTCATCATATTTATATTCATTTAAAAGATTACCATTGGCATCTTCTACTTTAGATAATTGCTTATCTGCATTATAGAAATACTTAAATTTTAAATTCTTAGTTCCGCCTTTAGGTTGATAGTAAATAGCTGAAATTAAACCATCTTCATTATAATCGAATAAGAAAGCATCACTGTTTGCTCCGTATGTTTGTTTAACTAAATCGCCTGTAGTTAAGTCATACTCATATGCAAATACTAAAATTCCATTTAGCTTAATCTCTTTAATGTTATTAAATGAATCATAAACAAAATCATAAACTGAGCCATTTTCAAGAGTAACTTTAGATAATCTTTTCTTAGTATCATAAGCATAAGATACACTTACAGAATCCGAACCGCTTTCTAAGAAGATTTTGCTTAAAGTACTGTCGGAATTGTAAATGAACTTCGATACTGTTCCTAAAGCATTGGTTACTTTTTTGATTTTACCAAAAGCATCATATTCATCATATTTGGTAACATTGCCTAATTCATCAGCAGATGAAGCAACAAATCTACCATCACTTGTATATGTCTTTTTTGTTTCTAAGATTTTGCTGCCATCTTTACTAGTGACTTTATTTGAAACAAGATTTGATTTATAAGTCGAGTGATAAGTATTTTCAATTTTTGCTCCATAAGCAGTTTTAGCTTTAATCAAATTTCCATAGTCATCATATTCATAATCAAAATATGTTGAATCAACACCTATAGATGAGGATGGTAAATTATTACTGCCATAATTCATATTAGTGGTTTTACTTCCACCACCCATTTCAGTAGCATTACCGCTTTCATCATAGTTGTAGAATGAAGCAAATTCCTTATTAGCTACTTTGACTCCGCCAATTTCAATTTCGGCATTTCCTACAAGTTTAATAGTTAAAGTAATCTTATCGAAACTTGTCTCGGTTGAAGTTCCCAAAGTTATTAATTCAAATTGATTATCAATTACTTTTTTATCAAACTTATCTGTATCACTTCCACCAGCCGATAAAGTTGCCTCAACATAAGAATCACTAGTGGCAGGAGTTAATTGTTTTCCAAATAAAATGGCTAAAGTATTATCACTAGCTAAACCATTGAATTCGATTTCTTTAGTTAATGTACCAGTACCTGAAACTTTATATACACTATCATCTAAAATTTTGCTGAATTTTTTATCACTTTGATTTACTTTAGTGACAGTTAATCCATTGTTTACAAAAGATGATATGTCAGTCGAACCAAATAAGTTTTCTAAACTATTAAAAGAAATAGAGCCGCTATTAGATTTTAAAGTTTTGGTTTCTTTATCAAATTCGGTTTCGACGATATTGTTGTCCTCATCCATTTCAAACGAAGGCAAATTATCGCTGTCAAAGAAACAATATGACTTTTCACCTTTATAATTAGTCAAAACTGAATAGCCATCGAAATATTCAATCTTAGACTCATGGCCATTTGTAAAATCAGTATCGAAGCCATCCACAAAAGAGATAACTCTACCAGTAGATAAAGAATATTTAATCCTGTAGCCACTTAAATCATCAATAACAGTGATGTTGTCATTATCAAAAACTAACGATGTAGTAGCAACAACCGAGCTTCCATTCTTATAAGTAAGTTTAGAAATATAATTATTGGAATCATAAGCAATATCGACAGCATTAACCAAAGAATTATCATGATAGTATTCGACTTTTGTAATATTGACATTTCCATTCTTGCTAAATCTTACTTCATCGCCTTTATTGTTTTTAATGTATTTAATTGAGGCAACAAAATCTGCAGTTAATTTATCGCCATTTTTATATGTGATTGTTTTAGGATAATCTTGGTTTTTATTAAACTCTGTGACATTCTCATACTTATCTTTCATCTCATAATGATAAGCGCCGTAATTATCATCTTTGATCTTTTTAACTTCTAGGCCTGTTTCTTTGTTTTTGTAACTATGAGAACTTCTATAAGCATCAATTGAACCATCACTATTTTTAACGTCAATTGTGGTCCCGCTCATAGTAATTTTATTGAAGAAGTTTAGCTTAAAACCTTTACCAAATAACTCGATTTCATTTTTATCTTGTAAATTGAAAGTCAAACTTGTTTCAATAGGGCATAATCCCACTGTCGTAATTAATGGTAATGAGATATGTAAATTAGCATCATCCTTATTTACATTAATACTAGTTTGAGCAGCATTACCAACTGTTAAACTAACTTGTTTTGTATATTTTTTTAAACCTTTGTTCATATAAAAAATCCTCCTATTTAAAATATTTTTTTCACATAAGGTATTTTTCTAACAAATTCATCATCTAGATATTCACTAATTTCACTTATATCTATAAATCGATTGAATTTATTAAAATAACGACTTTTAATTTGACCTACTAGTTCTCTCTTTTCATTGCTTGTCAAATCTAAAGAAAAGGAAATAAGTAGATCGATATCAGAATCAATTCTATTAATCTGTTTGGCAAATGAGCCAAATACTGATAAATGCTTAATAGAGTATTTTTTCTTAATAAACTCTTCATCGTCTTTTAGAACCTTATAAATGTCTTTTAAGGTCAACACTTTCAAATTCTGATAATAAGTTTTATCTTGTACTTTCTCGTTATTAACTAGTTCTAAGAAAAATTGATATAAAGGCAACTTATCACCTTTCATATATTCTTCTTTTAGTTCAGAATAAGATTTCAAATCGCTAGATAAAAACTGAGTAGCTGGTATGTCATTTTTTACTAAAAAGTAATTAAACATAATCAAAGAAATGATTAATCTATCTTCTTCATTTGCACAATCAATTTCATTAAATACATCAATGTGAAAATCCACAGATGATTCAATTACTGGTTTATCTATATATTCAAAGAATTTAGTAACTATTCTTAAAGCAACGTTTGAATCAATTTCTTTATTAAAAAAGATATAGAAAAATGTATTTAAAATCTTGTTTGTTAAAGGATTTTTAGAGTTTGTAAGAAGGTAAATCAACCCATCATAAGCTCTTTTTATTCTTTCTTCAGTATTGCTGTTAAATGAATCTTCACCGTATAAAACTTTTTTCACTCTGTCGTGATTTAAGTTGTATCCAAGATAATTAAAAAGCTTTTCTATAAAACCAGCCAGTATCTTCCTAACCAATATCTCTTTATTTTTAAATTTACTAAGATTTAGCTCCATTAAATCACCTCCTTTCAATATAAAAACCTTGCAAAACCCATATATCATTTTGAAAAACCGAGAATTCCAAAATATTTGGCTCGTATTCATCGTGAGTCCCCCTTGCTCGGTACCCCAAGGATAATTTAAAGGCTACCTGGGGGAGGGTTAAGTCATCAATCATTTATATTTTTCACCGAGTTTATTAGCCCAGCTTTCAGTGCAGAAATAATAGTAGCTGATGTTATTTTTCTCTCTATACTTACTAAAGCATCCGCACCAGATAAGACTTGGCAAGCCAATCACTAATGACCAAATAGGTCCTAGAATTAATGACTGAACTGTGTGTCCATATTCATGTTGGATGAGTTTTAAATCATATGGTCTAGCAGTAAAGATAAACATCCCTAAACTAAGTGAACTACCTAGCTTCCAAGTAGTAATCACTGCGCCGTGAAAGACTCTATGGTTTCTTCCTGCTAAAACTAAAAAGAGAATCAATCCTAGTAAGTTTTGGATGATTCCCCAAGTCCACTGAACTAAATAAAATAAAAACTTCTTCATCTATTTTCTTCCTCCCTTACTTCGACTAAGTCACCACCTTCATTCCACTTGTATTTTGGTAACTTTCCATTAAAACGACCATGCATCTTGTTATGGCATTCTTTACAAAGCAAGAGAAGGTTATCCAAGTTTAAAGCAATCGATGGATCGTCTACGTTATCAAGCGTTAAGTGTATTTTATGATGGACCTCCGTCCCAGACTTTCCACAGACTTCACATCTTCCTTTTGCCCTTAAGATAACCTCTTCCCTCACCTTGTGCCAAACATCAGACTTATAGAAGTTATGTAGACGCTTTGGCTGTAGCCTTCTTGAGCTCACTGACTTTTCCATCTGCATTCTCCCAAGGATAAATGTCATTACCAAAGTGACCATATTCTGCGAGCCTTTGATAAGAGATATCCTTTAATTTAAGTTCTTTGATGATGTTGCCTACTGAGAAATCAAAGTGTTCATTAATAAGTTTTAAAAGTTCATCATCACTAAGTTTTCCTGTGCCAAAAGTATCTATGCTAACGCTTACTGGACTTTCTACTCCAATTGAATAGGAAACAGCTACTTCACATTTATCAGCTAGTCCTGCCTCTACAATTGACTTAGCAACATATCTCGCATAATAAGCACCACTTCTATCAACTTTGGTATAGTCCTTGCCACTGAAGGCTCCGCCGCCATGATGAGCTACTCCACCATAAGTATCGACCATAAGTTTACGTCCTGTAAGTCCACTATCAGCATAAGGACCACCTCTAAAGAATGCTCCTGTTGGATTAACTAAAATCTCGATAGCATCAAGAGTAGAACTTAGCATTGGAATTAAAACTTCTTCTTTAATGATTCTTTTAACTTCTTCAAGTTTTACTCCTTTTTTAGTTTGAGCACTAACAACAATTGTTTTGATATCCTTAGGCTTATTATCCTCATATCTAACGGTTACTTGGCACTTACCATCAGGCATAAGAACATCCATATATTTTTCTTTTCTGATGTTTTCTACTGCTTTTGAAATGTCTCTAGCAATCACATACGGAAGAGGTAAGCACTCTTTTGTTTCATTAGTGGCATAGCCATACATGATTCCTTGGTCGCCTGCCCCAAGCTTATCTACTCCTTTTGCTATATCCCAAGACTGAGTAGAAACTTTAGTGATAACAACAAAATTATCAAAGTAGCCAATATCTCTTAAAACTCTTTTAGCTACCTTTTCTAAATTTACATGAGCCTTTGAAGTAACCTCACCAAAGATAATGACTAGGTTGTCCTTAATAGAACATTCAATCGCCACCCTAGAGTCTTTATCTTTAAGGAGATATTCATCTAAAATGGCATCGCTAATCTGATCGCATAACTTATCCGGATGCCCTCTAAAAACTGATTCACAAGTAATGTATTTTTCCATTGTTATTATTTTCCTTTCTAAATAGTTCCGTTAATTAAAAGCCTTGTTAAGTGAATACTCAGCAAAGGCTCTGCATTTATTTATGACTTTATCTTTTATTTCTTGCGGAGCTTCAGGAACATCATTGTATCTTCCATACTCGCCCCACATACATTGCATAGCAACATTTCTAGCTTGAACTGCTTCAGTAAATGTTTTGAAATATCCAAGATGGATGTCTTTTTGGCAAACTTTAATTCTTGCAGTAAATTTTCTTCGAGGTTTGTAGTACTGAACACCTGCAACCCCTGAAGTATTATTCTTTTGTAAAGGTTGATTGCATTGGTTAGCTCGGTGAGAACATATTCTTAGATTTGACTTTCTATTATTAAGCCTATCTAAATCTAGATGATCTATTTCCATTCCTTTTGGTGGATTCATTATTTTTCTATAAATCACCTCGCCATCATGATTATTTACGCTAAGTATTCCGTTTTTATCTTTTGAAACATACCATTTTTCATTTTCCAGGATTTTTTTATCATCACTATCAACATAAAAGAAATAAGTTGCATTTGCTTTTACTTTTAAAGTTCTACCATTTTCTATAATTTCATATTCATTAAACATATTCCTCCAACAAAAAAGGAAGGCTTAACCTTCCAAAAAAATCATTTTTTTCTTTAAGTCGCTCAATTGGAGTAACTTTAAGATAAGAGCTCTTCACCCTCTAAAACCTTCTTATAGTCGTCGATTTCGCTTAATAGAGTCTTGTTTCCATCCCTAATTAAAAAGCACCCGTCCATCGAGTGCTTAAGAGTGATAAATCGTTTGACTATTACATCCGCGTATTTTTCATCTACCTCCATCATGAGAGCCTTTCTTCCAAGTTGCTCACTAGCTATTAGTGTCGTTCCCGAACCACCGAATAGATCAAGTACTAGTTCTTTTGGCTTAGATGAGTTTTTAATTGCTCTAGCTACTAACTCAATTGGCTTCATTGTTGGATGTAGATCATTGCTTCTTGGTTTGTCATACTCCCAAACCGTATCTTGGGTTCTATCATCAACAAAGTAATGAGCCGCGCCTTCTTTCCATCCGTAAAGGATAGGTTCATGGCGCCAATGATAATCTTGTCTGCCAAGCACAAGAGAGTTTTTAACCCAAACCAAACACTCAGCAATTTTAAAACCTGCATTTTTCATTGCGCTTCTAAAATTCAAGCCTTCACTATCCGCATGGCAACAATAAATAGAGCCACCTATTTTTACGTGTTCATAGAGATTAGTAAATGAAGCATCAAGAAACTTCTTAAAATCCTCATCGCTCATATTATCGTTTTGGATAGTCATTCCATCCTGACCTTCGTAGTTCACGTTATAAGGCAGGTCAGTGAAAATCATATCGGCAAGCTTACCATCGCAAAGTTTGTCGACATCTTCTTTTAAGGTGGAATCGCCAACCATAAGGCGATGATTGCCAAGAACAAAGACATCTCCTCTTTTCGAATAAGGCGTTTCACTAATTGCTCCTTCTTCATCAAAGTTATCTTCCTTGACATCATCTAAACTTGCTTCCAACTCTTCAAAACCAAACTGCGACATATCGATATCGGAAATGCCCTCAAGCTCGGCTTTTAGTTTTTCAAAATCCCAAGTCGCAAGTTCGTTAGTCTTATTGTCGGCAAGCCTATAAGCAGCAAGCTGCTCTTCGGTTAGGTCATCCGCGATAAGGCATGGAACTTCAGTGAGTCCTAGCTTTTTGGCGCTCAAGTAACGCGTATGCCCGACCACTATCACATTATCTTTATCAATGACTAGAGGCTGCTTCCAGCCAAACTCCTTGATCGAACTGGCGACCGCATCAACAGCTGCTTCATTATGTCTAGGATTGTTGTCATAGGGTCTAATCTCCGCTATTTTCTTCATCACTATCGTCATATTCTTCTGTGATTGATTCGACACTGTTCCATTCCTCCTTCTGCGCTTCCAGTTTCTTTTCGGCAAGCCTTAAATCCTCATATCTTTCGCTGAATTCCTTACCGAATTTCTTAGTCAAAAGATAAACAATAGCCTTAAAGTCAGGTCCTACTTGTTTCTTTATTCGATGGACTTTCTTCTTTTGCTTACCGTCTTTTTCTTCGATTAATTGATCTTCATCGATTGTTTCATAGCCAATTGCCTTTTTATACATCGCATTGGCTAAGTCCTTTTTTAACTCGTATCTGGATTTGTCCATTGCCTCTTGGATTTGAGGATATTTGTGCTTCAAATTAGTAAAAGTATGTTCTTCAATCTTAAGGTATTTGCACATCTCCCTTTGAGTGACGAGCTTTTTAGAACAATCGGCAATAAAAGCTAAAACTTCTTCCAACTTTCCATCTTTCTTCCATTGTTCCCAGATATCAGTTGTGTAAATTCTTTTATTTTTTCTATTAGCCACTCATGATTCCTCCTTTCTTTGCATTAAAAAAGCCCACAGCATCTATTTGTACTATGGGCTCAAAAATATAAGTTGCTCTAGATATAATTATCTATACTACCATTTTACCCTCTTGACATATTATTTCAATGTTTCACTATGTGTCAGAGTGTTTCAGAGTGTTCCAATTTTTCAAAACATCAATTTTTATTGAAGATTTTGTCTTCTTGCCCCTGTATACAGCTAGAAAGACATTGTCTTGTTTGCTTATCTCGTTAAAGACTTTTAAGGTATTAAAGGTATTTCAAACGTAAGACAAAGTCTTTTAAAAAATCTTTTACGTGTCTTTTGCTTAAATTTTTTTAATGTATCTAACGTATTTTTCAAATTGAGACAAAATCTCTTGTTAAGTCTTTACCTTAGATCACCTTAAATGAAACTAACGTATTTAACGTAGCATCAAACATATCAAAATTTATAAAAAGAAAAGGCTATGTTGAATCACCTTAATTTGGTTTAACGACTCTAACATAGCCTAATTATCTATACATCAAGACTTTTCATTACTTCTTCAGCCTCATTTAGAAGCCTATAAAGTGAACTTCTCGAAACGTACATAGCCAACATTATTTCATCATAAGTCATAAAACTGATATGCCTATACATGATTGCAAGTGCCATGTCCTTATTTTCTAGTTTTTCAAGTGCATTAGTAGCTTTAAGCTTTAGATCAGCAAGTGTATCCTCTTCTTCTTTTATCTCCTTTTCTTTATCTAATGCTTTGATAACCCATTTTTCAAAAGGAGCTTTACCACTAGGCTGTGTGTGTATCTTTTCACCATAGATAGGACCAGGAATCATATCAGCTTGCCTTTTATAAAACTTTAATAGTCCTCTATCTTGATGGATTTTATTGCTTAAGTCTTTGATTTCATCTAGTACAAGTTTTAGTTTCATTGCCTGTTTCCTCCTTTCTTTTGCCTAATATTTCTATTTCAAGGGCTATTCCTGTCGGTTCATCGCTCCACAACTTTTCGACTACTTCCCTTACAACTTGAGCATCATCTTTCCAAAAGCCAACTTCAGTCATGCAATCCTTAAGCAGTTTCTCAAGGTTATCGGTATCAGGTTTAGTAACTCTCCATTCGAGATGTTTATGTGTTTTACCTTTTGGAAACAGCCATGTGACCTTTAACTCGATAGGGCCACTCATTGGCTCATTTGGTTTAAATGGTCTTAAATGCTTTTTGAGTTCTTCTTTTGCCCTTGTTACATTCTCAGGTTTGTAGAATCTAGGCTTACCATTAACTATCGCCACCTTAGTTTCTTGAGCGGTAATTGTTGGTGGATCTAAAAGTAAAAATATCTTCATAATTCCACCTCTAAATTTTTGAGTTTTTCTAGATGGAAGAAAGGAGTTCTGTTTTTTAAGCAAACTGCAACCGACATAGGACTAGGGATGAATAGGGGTGACTTTAAACCCCTATTTATTCCTATGTCCGTATATTTCCGTAAGGGAATATCTATATATAAGCTGTCTTCCATTTCCATTCTAGTTTCCATCAGCTTTAAGAGTGATAATTCCTTGTTTGTTTTCATAGTGGTTTTTAAACTCCTTTACATATTCACGGATGGTGCGTTCACTCTTTCCTAGATAGTCAGCTAGTTCTTTTACTGAAACGCCTTTACCATCCATATTTAAGACATTAAAAGCTGTATCTAAATTTTCTTTTCTACTATCTGGAGTGGAGTAATTAGGCGATGCCTTTTGAGCATTATGGATGTCGCCTTTTGGATAAAACTTATCTAATTGCCCTGAAGTATCAACGATATGGAGTGGATACTTAAAAAACACCTTTCTACTTTTTGGCTTAGGAAATTCACGAGCCACACACTCTACTTGGTAAGCTAGGACTTCATTTCCATAATCAGAAACATTGTTTTTATAGTTGTCATCTAATTCGAGTTCGACCATATCCATAAGTGCATCAGGATCTCTAGCAAATACGCCACTTCCACTTGCTCTATCTTGAGCGCTCTTTCCGCCTTGCGTTCCTTTAGAATGATGGTGCGCATAGATGACTGTTGCGTGAAGCTTATCGCAAAGAACATCAAACTGATTACAAAACTGAGCCATTTCAGTAGCGTTATTTTCATCACCAGTAATGACCTTATAAATTGGATCAATAATGATGACATCAGTATCGCTGCCTTTTAAGTCATCAATTAACTCAGGTGCAAGTTTATCTAATGGTTTTGCTTTGCCTCTAAGATTGATGACATTAACTTTATCGACTGCACTTTTATCTATATTTAAACCTTTACACACATCATCAAAACGCTTAACGACACTACCTCTATCAATCTCTAAATTGATATAACAAACATTGGCTTTTTCACATTTAAAACCAAACCACTCAGTTCCTTGAGATAAAGCAACAGCAAGTTCAATAAGAGCAAAACTCTTTCCTGATTTAGAAGCTCCACTTAAAAGAAACTTATGTCCTTTTCTAAGAAGTCCGTGTAGTAGTTCAGATGCTAAAGGTGGAGGATTTTTAAGAAGCGTCGCTAAATTTTCTACTACCAGGTTTTCGTTTTTCCCTAAAGAATCCATCCAATCTTTCCATGAGTCATAGCCTAAATTAACACCTAATAATGTCTGCACTACACCATTTCTTGTAACTCCAGGCATACGAGATAATCTATTAGGATCTTTATTTTGAAGATCTATCGAAATCCCATTATTTTTTAGAAAATCGTAGCAAAACTGCACTCTTTCTTCATATTCTGGTAGATTAGTGGCATCGATTTTTACTATGGCATGTATTGATTTGCCACCACTATAAACCATCGTAGCAATAGGAAGATTAAGTCTTTTAAATATATCTTCTTGCTCTTTAATAGGAAGGTCATCAGACTCAATTAAGCAATACGAATATCTAGTGACGTTCTTTTTACTTGCGCCTTTTCCATCAAGCGGATTAATTCTTATCCAAGCACCTGCTTCTTCTTTCCAATCACCAATTGTCGCTCCTAAATCATCAGGATATCTATCTAGTGAAGCTAACAAATCATCGAAAGTCCTATAATAAACTCCCTTTGTTGGTTCATATCTATCGTGGTCTTTATTAAACCAAACATCATTAGAAACATAGCCTACATAATCTCCGCTTTGAAATAGAGTTTTTAAGAATATTTTTAGTTGTTCTGTTGGTTTATGTTTTGAGTAATCAATGCTAGGATCTTCACTATCTTCGACATAATCGTCCCACGAAAGAACTCTGTTACTACTTACTTTTCTTTTACTGACATAACCACCTTTTTCTTTAGCAAGTTTAATAATGGAAGCACCAGTTACAGGATTAGAAGAACCATTAAAAGACCCCCATTTCTTGTAACATTCATCATGGTATCTATCATCATTTTTGCTCCAATTATCCCATACGCTACAATCATATCCTTCATGTTTTAAAGCCATACCAACTTCTATCCACTCGGTATAATTGCAACTAGAAACAGGGATAAAATTAAGTGCTTCTAAAATATCTTCACTCATGCTCTTATCCCCTTTCTTGGTTCGTAGGTCTTTGGATTGATTTCAAAAGGAACAAACCATTTATTATTTGCTATTCTTGTAATCATTAAACTTGCATCATCAAACGTCCATAAGCCAACATGAAGAAATCCATATCTTTCTAGTAGCCTTATTTGTTTTGGTGTAGCTAAGCCTTCAATTTGTCTATTTTTAAGTTTATCGATTATTAAAGATGCCATACCAGCATTGGCTATTTCTTCAGTATAGATTCCATGTTTTTCTAGATACTCTTTTTGTTTAACTGACATAGGAGCCATTTCCCAAGCAAATGTAGGTTCATAATTAGCTAAATCTTCAGCGTTAATAGAAAACGCATATTGAACAGGATCAACGAGCTGTCTTTTCTTTCTTCTCATTTCCTCTAATTCACGTTTTAAAGCATTTTCTCTTTCAGCAACAATGTCTCGCTTTGCCTCTTCTTCAGCTTCTACTAAATCAACTTCATATCCAGAATTGGCTATCTTTTCATCAATCTTTTTAGCTTCTTTTTCGTTTTTAGCAAGTAGTCCACTTGGCTTACATAAGTCATGTCTTTCAGTTAACCAAAGAAAATCTAAAAGCAATAAATACTCCTTATTTGGAGCAAGTCTCATGCCTCTACCTACCATTTGTTGATAAAGGCTTCTAACTTTGGTTGGTCTTAAAATGACAATACAATCTACACTCGGACAGTCCCACCCTTCAGTAAGTAACATTGAATTACAAAGAACATCATATTCACCATTTTCAAAGGCTTTTATACGCTCTTCTCTATCTTTAGAATTGCCATTTACTTCAGCTGCTCTTAAGCCATGAACATTTAACAATTCAGTGAACTTCTGTGAGGTTTTTACTAAAGGAAGGAACACTACAGTCTTTCTATTCTTGCAATAGTTACACATTTCTAAAGCGATTTGATTTAAGTAAGGTTCGAGGGCATTTCCTATTTCACCTACTGCATAATCACCATTTGAAACACCAACATTATTGATATCTAATTGAAGAGGAATCATCTGGGCTTTTATTGGACATAGATAACCTTCTCTAATAGCTCGAGGCATAGAATATTCAAAAGCCTTAGAATCAAAATACTCGCCTAAATTCTTCTGGTCGGCTTTATCTGGCGTTGCGGTTACACCTAAAACATTTGCTTCTTCAAAGTGATTCAATACTCTTTGATAAGTATCTGCCAAACAATGATGTGCTTCATCTACTACAATTGTTTTAAAGTAACTTTTATCAAATTTTTTAAGTCTAGAGGGATTAGCTAAAGATTGAATGGAAGCAACGGTAACACTAAGAGGAGAGCCCACCGAAGTAGACTCTGCCTTCTCTAGTGCTGATTCAATTCCGTAAGTGTTTTTTAACCTATTTGAAGCTTGATCTAAGAGTTCGTTTCTATGCGCTAGAATTAAAGCCTTAGAGCCGTCTTTTATTTGGTCTTTAATTACAGAAGAGAATATTTGAGTTTTACCTGTGCCAGTAGGACAAACAAGTAGGGTTCTCTTGTTACCGTTTAACCATTCATTTTCTATAGCTTGAACCGCCTCTTTTTGATAAGGTCTTAGTTCAAACATAATCTTTTATCTCCTAGAATGGTAACTCGTCGTCATCCAAGATATCTTTAGCCTCATTTTGGTTTAGATCACCTTTAAATTTATTGATGGCTTCAATGTCATAAGGCAAGAATCTATCAATGGTATTAATAGTCTTATTTTCGTTAAATCTATTGACGTAACTTCTAGTGGTAATATGGCATTTGCCAAAAGCACCATTTACGATATTCCACTTCATTTGGATTCTTTCACCATTTTTCTTTTCGCCAATTGATTTAAAGAATTGAGATATCTTCCATGCGACATCTTGGCAAAGTAAGAAATCTTGACGAATTCTAGTGGCTACTTTAAATCCATCATAAATAGCAAATGTAACAATAGCTTTAGGACAAGCAGGAACCTTTGCTCCGCCTGGATACATTGCTCTTTCAAAGTTTATAACCTTAAAGAAATAGTCTCCTTCTGGTAAGAGTCTATATTCCTCATCTAAATCAACAATCTCATCGTCCCAAGACAACACCTTATTTTCTAGCATTATTTATTTCCTCCATTTTTAATAGCTTCAGTAATCTTTTTAAAGTTCGTTAATACCCAGCGTGAAATGAAATCATCTGAGTAATCTTCAAGTGGTATATCAGTTTTATAATGACCTTTGGCTTCCACTAATTTCTTAAAGTCAGATTCGGTGATATTGGCTTCTTTAAGAAGTGATCTAACTTTTTCTACTATTTGTCTACTTTTTGAATTTGATATAGGTTTTGCAGTGTTTTCTGGCGTCTTAAGCCCTTTTTTAGGCTCCACGTTTGAAAATAAATGCTTAATCGAACTAAAACCCATATCGACTTCTTCTGGCAAATTGAAGCGGTTCTTTGCGTCCCAACAAGGATGGTGAGACGTGTACATCACTCGCTTTCCGCCCTGAGCTTTCTTGGTGTTGTTTTCAGTGCTTACGACATAAGTTTTATAGTTGCAGAATAGAAGCATGTCGCACCACTCTTTTAGTAACGGAGCAACCTGACGAGACAATTTCATTTCATATCTATCAAATTGCCCTGCTTCTTCAGGTAACTCAAACTTACGAGGCTTAGCATGAGCTGTAAAAGTTATATTTATTCCTAGTTCGATTAGCTCATCTAATGACTTCAATAGTCTAGAGAAGTTATCGCCAACATATGTATAGCCTTTACCAAATGAGATAGCTTCAATCGATGCCACTCTATTCTTTTGACATACATCATCTTCAGCTAAAGTTTCAGCCCAATCAGCTGAATCAATAACAAGAGTCTTGCAAATTGATGTATCACTTTTTACTTCATTAATGATAGAAATAAGTTCATCCCAACTCTTGTTACAAATGATTCTTCTAATATTAAGTTGGCTAGTTCCATTTTCCGTATCGATAAATAAAGGATTTGGAAATTCACTAGCAAGTGTAGATTTACCGATGCCTTCAGGACCATATAGCACTGACTTAATGGCTCTCGGTTTAATACCTGTTTCAATTTTTAGCATTATTATTTTCCTCCGTGATTTTTATTTCTTCCCTTGCATCGCTATCAGGCACCAATATGAGACTGCCTTCTTGAAGCGAGATGTAAGGTGAAACTATTTCTTTGAATTTATCTTTTCCTAGAATCTTTGTCAGTTCAGTGATACTTAATAGTTTTGGTGTTTGATAAGGTGAATAACCCAATTCTTCTAGAGCTTTAGCGACTCTATTTTCATCCATGATTTTTCTAGTAACTCTTGAATGAACTAGCTTGAACCCTGGATATTTATGACCATTCATCGCTCGTTTCAAGCAGTGTTCTTTTATCTTTTCAAAATAAGCAATGTAGTCATCGCATTTAGGTAAGATTTGAGTTATTTCTTCTTCTGTCAAAGTTTCGATTTTTTTATCTAAATCTACTAATTTCCTTGCAGAATCTAACTTTTTCTTACAAAAAGCAAGACCGGGACAATACTTACATTTAGAGTTTTCTCTTGCTGTTTTATCACCACTTTTAATAGCTTTTACTGCTGGTTCAATGACATCTTTTTCAAAGGTTAGAAGTTCATCAACACTCATTTCATATTCATTGGTGTTATTTATTACTGGTTGATAGATAACTAACCTGATGTTTTTAATTGGATAGACGTCTTTGAAGCACTTATAAGTCGCAAGACTATAAATTGCTAATTGTGGATTTGGCTGATTTAGTTCTTTATCAAAACTATTTATTGCCAAGTGCCCTGTCTTCAAATCCACTATTGTTAGAGTTCCACCATTCCTATCACTAATAATTCCTAGGTCTAGAGTCCCAACGGATGATTCATCAAAACCTAAATCTAGTTGTTGTTCGATTAAGATTAGTGGTTTTTCTTTGCTATTTGCTTTTTCATATTCATAAGTTGAAACTACAAAGTTGGTATAGCTATTAGCGATTTCTTGCATTGCTTCATCGTAATGTTTAAAACCTTTGATAGCTTCTTCTACTGATTTAGTATTACCTTCATAGTCAGTAATACCTAAAGCATTAGCAATTTGAACAGATCCAAGTTCGTGACATTCACTTCCAAATTCAGCAACTTCACTACTTTCTTCATTGTTTCCATCATTGAAAGCGGTAGATAAGTAACATTTAGCTAAGCACCAATAATAGCTTTTACTTGGACTGAACAATTTTGAATGTTTTTGTGGAGTCATTAGCGTTTACCTCCACATCTGCATTTGCATTCTTTAGCAGGTTCTTGATTCTTAAGTTCCCTATCATTTCTTTTAACTCGAACATCAACAATGACATCGCTTAAGTTAAGAGAGAACTTGATAGCTTTAAGGTCTGAATCGTCACCACTAAAGATTTGGTTTAGTATTTTTTCATTGACCATATGTATCTTTTCCTCCTATTGATATGGCGAGAATTGATAGTGGCTTCTTAAGATGTAGCTAGCTAAACCACTACCTATCTCACCTAGCAGAGCAAGTTAAGAGAAGAAACTTAACCTCTGACTTTAAAATTCTTTTAATTTTTCTCGAAGTATAGAAATTATCTGTTTCATCCTCTTAGATACGTAGGCTTCTGATACATTAAGAACTGATGCAATTTCTCGATTAGACTTATCGTCAAGAGCTAAAGTAATAATCGTTTTATCGTTCTTACCTTCTAGTTCATTGATAGCTTGTTTAAGTCTTCTTATACGATCGTTATGTTCAGCGACTTTTTCAGGATTGTAAGTATCATCAGGAACCTCAAAATCATCACCAATGTGGAATACCCGAGACTTTCTGTTCGTGTAAAACTCACACTTACTGCAATCCTTACGGCATATGCAGATAGTTTTACGAGTCGAAATATAAGTGCATCGACTTTCTTCGTTTTTGGTTCTCATCTCTTTGTTTCGACTTGACCAGTAAATCTTATAAACTGCTGGAGTAACCCAGATATCGATTTTGCCATAGAGATAATGCTTATACCCTTTTATGCATTTTGTTCTTCCTGTAGCAGGATTAGGTGATAGTAAATCTTCACCATTTTCAATAATTTGTTTTGGATGGCTGATACCATCTTGCTTTTTTGAATTCATCTTGATCTCCATTTCTGGAAACCAAGAACATGAAATTTTGGTAATTAGACATTGCTAAAAATTTACAAATCATGGGAAGAATGTCTCCTTTATTGATTTGCAAGCCTTAGTTGCGATCTAATCTTGTTAATTCTTTTTTTGTGACTAGCTTGTTTTCGCAAAAATCAGGCGATCACCCTGATAAACAAGAAGTCAAATAATCGATTGGAGTCGCTTGTTTGCTTAAAAATACCGATATTCTGTGATATAATTTATCTACAAGCGTATGCTGCCTTTCGACATTAAAATTTTATTATTAAATTATCTATAATATCTGTGTAGCCGACGTATCAAATGCTTCAATTTTGAAGCAAAACTAAAAGGAGTGATGACCTATAAAATTCAATGAGTTATGCAAAAAATTATACGCAAACAGAAAAGGTGAAACAGGTCAACCTAGACTAGTTCAACTCATACTTTTATCATGTGGAAATAATTACTATCCAAAAGATGAAATTGTTGATAGCAAAAGTTCAGCTAGAAATTTTTATAATGGAAGACCGCTAAGCAAAGTTATAAGAGATTTAACTCCTGACAATGTAGATAGAACAAAAGTAATTGATTTTCTAACTTCATATTTAAATGAGGATAAAACTGACTCATTATTAAAAGCATTCTCTCTAGATGATATAGAGAAAAAAGACTCAAGTTTTGTTTCGCTTTGTTTTGCAATAGCTTGTCACATAATTAAATTAGTTAAATTTGAAGAAGATAAGGTCTCCGACGAGATTAGGGAAGATTATTTATTAGCATTAAAAAATCCAAACGCTATCTATGGTGTGGAATTTAATCCAGATGACGCCATACTAATTAGTCAACAGAAAAATAGATGTCCTCTTACAGGCAGACTTCTTACGATTCAAAATGGTGAAGTCGCTGTTTATAACATTGTTAAGATATTTCCTGAAGGATTACCACCTTATCAAGAATTGAAATTTAACAAAATTAAATCAAAACCATCTGATTTAAATTCATCAAAAAATAAAATTGCTCTTATTCACGAGGAAGCAATGAAGTATTTAAATAATCCAACTATTGACGTATATAAAAAATTAGTAAACGCTAAAAAGGAATATCAAAGAAAGAATGCACTTGATGAATCCATAAATGAAGAAAATTTTACTAAGAAGATAATTTCTATTTTGGATTATTTAATGTCAGACGAATATCACGAAAGAACAAAGCTAGATTATGTTCCTAAAAATGTAAATGATAAAATCGATCCAAAAATTTATCCACTACTTAATGATAGAGTTGGGGAAATTGTTTCTTCTAATTATTGGTTTATTAATGACTATTTTGCAGAGAATGAAGGCAAATTAACAAACAAATCGACTGAATTTGGAATGTACATAAAAAAGAAAAGTGATGAATTATTAAAAGATAATGTTCCTAAGAATAAAATTTTTGAAGCGCTAGTTGAAATGATTAATGACTCATTGCCAAAAGAAAACCAGAATACACTAGCTTGCGAAATTATAATTAGTTATTTTGTGCAACATTGTGAAGCTCTCGGAGGTGAAATTAGCGATGAAGTTTCCGAGTAAATTTGTGACATATAAAGATAGTTTAATATCAAAATTTCCCTTATTTTTAACATTTTTAAAAGAATGCGACCATTCAATTCCAGAACTTTATAATCATGTTAAAAGTAAAGTTAATGGCTATCAAGAATTTATGGATGTTTTAGACTGCCTTTTCATATTAGGCAAAATTGACTTTGATGAAAGCGAGGAAGTAATCCATTATGTTAAAGAAAATTAGTAGCGATGCTTTTAGAATAGGCAAAATAAAAAGACCTCCTATTGAATTTAAGGAAGGTCTTAATGTGGTTTTAGGTTCAGGTAAATCAGCAAATTCAATAGGTAAGTCTACACTACTTCTCGCAATAGACTTTTGCTTTGGTGGTGATGACTATCGGAACAAACAAAAGAATCTAATTGAAAACCATGTAGGGCACCATTCAATTGAATTTGAGTTTGAGTTTAACGGTGTTTCTAAATATTTTAGAAGATCTACGGATGATTATAATCATGTTGATATTTGTGATGAAAATTATAACTTTGTCAGAAGGATCACTAACGCCCAATTTTGTGAAAGCTTAAGAAAATATTATGGATTAAAAGATGTGCTAAGTTTTAGAGAATGGGTTTCACCTTTTTATAGGATCTATAATCGAGGGAATTATAATGAAACTAAACCAATAAACGCTCATTTTAGACAACTAGAAAGCAATGGAATTATAAATTTGCTTAAAATGTATGATGCTTATGATTTAGACAATTCATATCAAGAAAAGCTCACTCAACTTAAAGAAGACAGCGTGTATTATAAAAAATCTCCTAAATATCGTGGGTTTGAAGAAATAAAAGATGACACTGAACTTGCTGAACTCGAAGTTGAATTAAGAAGTCTAAAAGCTGAATATGAAAAATTAGAGGAAGAAAATAGAAAAGGAATATCGGATGCTGCAACCGGTGAAGAATCAAGAAAAGCAATATTAAGCGACCAATATAAGAAAATAAATAGAGAAATCAATAGATATCAAAATAAAATCAAATCCATCGATAGTGATATTTCATACAATGAGGAAGAATATGCTAAAGTTTATAAAGCGCTTAAAGAATTCTTCCCAAATGAAGAAGATACTTTTAGAAAAATCGAAGAATTAGAGAAATTTCACAAAAAAGTTGCCTCTATTGTAAATGCTGAAGCAACTCAAAATATTAAAAAATACCAAGATTTAATTGATACCTTACTTCCTCAACTTGATGTAATTGATAAAGAACTTCAAAAGCATGACTTGACACCTAATATTAACGAAGAGATAAAAAAGAATCTTGAGTTTTATAAAGAAAAAATAAGAGTCATTGAAGATAGAATTGATACATATAAAAAATTAAAGCAAACAACAATTAATTTAACAACCACACAGAATCAATTTGATGAAGCAGTATTTACTTCCACTTCTACCATTGCTAAAAGGTTAAATACCAAAATGAAAGAATTTAACGATCATATTCGTGAAGACGAAAAAAGAAGAGCGCCTATTTTTAGCTTTAATGGTACAAAAAGCTATGCTTTCTTCACACCAAATGATGATGGAACTGGCACAAGATATAAAGCTCTTTGTTTATTAGATTTAGCCATCTTAACAGACACTAATCTTCCAGCAATAATTCATGATTCAATCATTTATACCAACATTGAAGTCAAATCAGTAATTGATTTATGCAAACTTTATCAAGACAAAACAGACAAACAAATTTTCATAGCTATCACAGATTCTGACAGCTATTACGAAGGCGATAAAAACATTATGATTGAAAGAAAAGTGATTGAACTTGGTGAAAAAGATAATGCTTTATTTGGTAGACAATTTAATTTAGAAAAATAAAAAGACCTACCATGAAGATAGGTCGATAAGCATAATTTTGAATTATTTTGTTCTAACTTTTATGGCGCCAGATAATCAAGGTATAAATGTTACTTAAAGATAGATTAACAAAAATGTAAATAACTTCATATAGTTTAATTTCCATATGAATGCACTTTATTTATTCGTTATATTTTTTAAAGTTCTCAGCCTGTTCAAAAATTTCTTTATAAACTTCGTCTTGAGTAACTGGAGGGTACTTATATTTTGCAAGTGTTAAAATAATATCGACTTTTAACTCCGCTTTAATATCTTCTTTCTTAAACCAATCAGTATATTTTGACTTGTCATCAACAATTTTCTTTATTTCTTGAGCGAGTTTAATTAAATATTGTTCACCATGTAATTTTATATATTCGTCGTAAAATTTGTATTTTTTTGCAATGTCTTCTAATATATCTAAAAAAGCTTTTTCTTCAAAGTTAATTCCTAGAGCTTCAAAAGATTGTTTATCTTTCTCCAACTCACGTAGTAATTTCTCTAGCTCTTCTGCAACATTATCTAACACTTCTTGTGCATATACTTTTTCATCCTGCCTATTGTTATAAGAATCGACTAATTTTTGCAATTTTTCTCCAAATTGAACACCCTTAATTTTGTTAACTTTTTTATACTCCTCAATAGCATCTTTCGTTAATTTAGCTAATATTTTAATTCGTGTATTTATATATGGAATTCGATTAATTTTATTGATATATTCTTGGCTAAAAATATCAATTGTCCTAGTTTTATAATCCTTATTATGACTAAAAAGTTCTTCAATTCCATCGCTTTTAATAGCTTCGCTAAGCATTTCAATTACCTTAGCGTTCATTTGATGAATGTCTGGAGCATCACCTTTTGTTACTTTAAATATTATTGATCTTATAGCACTATAAAAATAAACTTTATCTCTTTCATCTTGACAAAATTTATCACTAAAACAGCACAAATTATAGGCTGATTTCATTCTCTTAACATTAGCCATGAATCTTTTTTCAACCTCATCACTAATTTGTATAAATTCAACCGCACTTTTTAAACAATCCAATTTTTCACTAGGAGTGCCGTTAAAATAATCATCAAAGTTGAATTTCCTAAATAGTGAATCCAGTACGTCTAGTTCATTTTTAACTATTTTAATTGATTCTTCGATACCTTCAAAAACGTCTAAGCCATCGTTATTATATTGTTTAAGAGCTAAATTCATTTGATTTTTAATACCGAAATAGTCAACGATTAAGCCTTTATCTTTATTTGGATAAACACGATTAACTCTTGATATTGTTTGTATTAAAGTATGCTTTTGAATAGGCTTATCAATATACATAGTATCTAGACAAGGACAATCAAATCCTGTAAGCCACATATCTACTACAATCGCGATTTTAAAATTAGAATCTGCATTTTTAAATTGTCTGTCTAATTCTTCTTTATCATAATGTTTAAGACAATTTAACATAGCTGGTTCATCATCTTTGTTACTAGTCATAACCATATTTATCATAGGAATTTCTAATAACTCTTTTTTCTTTTTTTCACTTAAAGTACTAACATCTGGAAGTTTTGCTTTAGCCCATTCAGGCCTTAAAGAAATTATTTCTTTGTAAAGACTGAAAGCAATTTTTCTATTCATGCAAACTATCATTGCTTTCCCACATACAGTTGCACGTTCTTCTATTCTTTTTTCGTAATGTTTAACCAAATCGCTAGCTAAAGATTTTAAACGATTTGAATCACCTATTAAATTCTCGAGTTTGCTAACAGCTGCTTTGCTTTCTTCGACTTGATATTCATTAGCTCCTTCGTCAGCACACTTTTCATAGTATTTTTCTATTTCTTGGACTTTAGAAGTATCTAACGATAACTTTGCAGCCCTTCCTTCGTAAACAATATTTACAGTGATTCCATCGCGAACAGATTGACTCATAGTATATGAATCAACGATATTTCCAAATACTTGTAGTGTCGCATCAATAGGAGTTCCTGTGAAACCAACAAAGGTCGCATTAGGTAAAGAATCATGTAAATATTTCGCAAAACCAGCTGTTTTTTTAATTTTCTCTTCATCACGGATATTTTTTTCTAGAATATTAACTTGACTTCTATGAGCTTCATCGCTTATGCAAATAATATTATTTCTATCACTTAATAAATTAGTATCTTCGCAAAATTTTTGAATAGTTGTTAAAAAAACTCCACCACTTTCACGGTTATTTAAATATTCTTTAAGCTTTTCTCTTGATTCAACTTGTATTATGGTTTTATCACCTATAAATTCTTTTGCATTCAAGAATAATTTTGATAATTGATCATCTAAATCATTTCTATCAGTAATAAGTATAATAGTTGGACTAGAAAGTTTTACATCTTTCATTAATTGTCTTGTCAGGAACAGCATGGTCATACTTTTACCACAACCAGTAGCACCAAAATAGGTACCACCTTTACCTTTTTCATCAGGATTATTGGTATAAATGGCGTTTTTGACACTAGCAACTAAAGATTCAGTGGCATAAAATTGAGGATATCTACAAACAATTTTTTCTTCCTTATGTGACTCGTCCGGTAAAAAAATATAATCCTTTATAACCTTTAGTATTCTTTCTTTTTTAAATAGTCCATTTATTAAAGAAAACAACGAATCAATGCCGTCACAAATTACTCCATCTTTTTCGGTTTTTCTCCAAGAATAAAAATAATTGTAATCTGCAAAAAAAGATCCATATTTAGTATTTGCACCATCGCTAATAACAATAAACGCATTATATTTAAATAAATTAGGAATGTCTCTTCTATATCTGATTGTTAATTGGTCATATGCATTTTTAATTGTCGTATTTTCTTTGACTGCACTTTTAAACTCAAAAACAACTAACGGTAGTCCGTTTATATAAACGATAGCATCGGGTATTCTAATTTCATTGCCTTTTATTTCGACTTGATTGACAATTTTAAAAATGTTTTTATTCGGATCGTCAAAATTGATTAAATTATAATGAAAATCCTTTTCACGCCTATCATTTCTTTTAAAGTTGTCTCCATCTATTAAAAGTTTACTAAAGCGTTTATTACCTTCATATATTGATAATTTTGAGAAACTTTTTACTTGATTTATAATTTCTTTTATTTCAATATCCGTTATTTTTTTATCCAAATAATTACGCAATAAATAAAATTGTAAATCATCTTCTAAAATGACTTCTGATTTTTCTTTATGTAAATCACTACCGTATTTATGGTCGTAAAAAACATCATTTTTAAAATGTTCAATAATAGCTTCCTCTAATGTTGATTCATTAAAAAATGACATTCAAAACACCCCTTTCTTTTAAATTATAACATATATGGTGAAATAACTTAATTTTAACTGAAACAAATGATAATTTATCTTACTAATCAAAAGTCGAATTGATTATCTGATTTGATATTTCCTGTAATTTTGCTAATAACATAGTGTTTGTTTTCAATTTTTGGAAAATATTATCAAATATTGGTGAGAGCTCTTTAAGTTTATCTACATTAAAAGGAATTTTTAATTCGGGTATCTTTTTTGATGCATGATTTATTGTTGTACCTTGACTTTTACTTAATTCATCTTGAATTATATTAGAATGCATAATCGCTACTATTATGCCACTTGATATAAAATTCAACTTGGAAGTTACTCGTTGTAGACCACTTGAATAACAACCATTAATGCCAAAACCTATTTTACCAATGGTACCATCAAAAGAAACCAAAATATCATTTTCATTAAATAGTTTCAATTTTTTAATTTTCTTTGATACATATTTAGGTGTTATATTTGAATTTATGTTTTGGACTCGAATGAAAGGAATTGTATCAACGCTTTTATTTTCTAGATAATTTTCTGAGCCTGGTTCAGTACCTTTTTCAAAATTCAAAAAATCTATTAAGAATTTATCTTCATAATTATTAGCATCATTTATATACTTAGCAAATTGCAAGTCTAAAATCTCATATAAATTATCATTTATAACTTGCTTGATTTCTATGTTTTTATTAATAATGTTATATTGTTCAACTATTTTAATTTGCTCTTCTATAGGTGGCAATGGGAGGTCGATATTGCACATATCATCCCAATCAAAAGTCTCTCTAGTACTTCCATGTGATTTAAATCTTGTGTATCTATCAAACTCGTTACGTTTAAACCAAAGAAGTAAGTATTGTGGATCGAGACCGGCGCCATCTTTAATCTTAAAAGTTATATAAGAACTCGATACAATGCACTTTTCATAATCAGATAATAAAGCAACCGAAATCTTATCACCATTTCTTGATGTAACCGTTATATAGGCAAATTGATTTTTATTAACTATTTTATACGACGATAAATCTGTCCCAACTATATTAGCAATTGATGGTATAAACTTTTTTTCATTAGAGATTCCAAGTAAGGGGATGTTTTCTAAATTAGTATTGCGCTCATTCGTTTCCTCTAAATAGTCACCTAGTTTTACTACTTTATAAATCGATTTCATAACCTAGTTCCTTCATTACATCTAACAATTCTTTTTTTGCTTTTTCATCTTCAATTAATAAAGATTTAAGCTCTGATTGGAGAGACTTCATTTTTTCATCATAATTAGCGCTGTCATCTTTATTTATAAATTCTATATATTCACTAGGTACTAAGGAATAATTTTTTAACTCATCAATAGTCACTGAAGCGCAGTATTCAGGAATATCTTTATAATCTTTAAAATGCTCAGCAGATTGCCAATCGTGATATGTTTTACTAACTTTTTGAATATCACCTAAATTTTTAGGATCATCATTATCTGTTAATTCAATATACTTTTTTTCATATGGGGAGCCCCATTTTCTTAAATCAATAAATAAAATTTCATTTTCGCGATTTCTTAAAAGAACTTTCTCATCATTAATTTCAACAATTCTTTCTCTTTTATTTTTGGCTAAAATCCATAAAGAAACACCTATATCTGTCGTATAAAATAAGTTTCTAGGCAAATACAAAATACAATCAACCAAATGATTTTCTATAAGCTTTTGTCTAATTTTAAGTTCATCTCCTCCACCACTTAACGAACCATTAGCTAACAAAAACCCAGCAACACCATCTTGCCCTAAATGATATAAAATATCTAAAATCCATGCGTAATTGGCATTTCCTGTAGGTGGAACAATATACCCATCCCATCTTGGATCATCAACGAGTTCATCATCTTTCCTCCAACCTTTTTGATTGAAAGGAGGATTAGCCATAACAAAATCTGCTTTCAAATCTTTGTGCTGATCTGAGAAAAAAGTATCTGCAGCTTCCGCACCTAAATCACCAGATATTCCTCTAATTGCTAAATTCATTTTAGCTAATTTATATGTTGTATCTATTTTTTCTTGTCCGTAAATAGAAACATCTTTGTTGTTACCATGATGCTTTTCAACAAATTTTACTGACTGCACAAACATTCCACCACTACCGCAAGCCGGATCATAAATTTTACCCTTATATGGTTGAATTAACTCAGCAATTAAATTAACAACACATTTTGGAGTATAAAATTCACCTTTGCCTTTTCCCTCTGCTAATGCAAATTTCTTTAAAAAATATTCATATACTCTTCCAATGATATCTTCGCCATTTCTAAGAGTGTCAATTTTATTGATTTCATCAAGTAATGAAGCTAAATTAGAAACACTCAATTTGATTCTTGAATAATAGTTATCTGGTAGTGCACCTTGCAAAGATTTATTGTTTTTTTCAATTGTAGATAACGCAGTATCTATTTTAATTGCAATATCATTTTGCTTAGCATTTTCAATTATATAGTCCCAACGAGCATTTTCTGGAATATAAAACACATTTTTCATTGTGTAAAATTCTGGAATGTTCAAATAATCCGATTTTCCTTCAGCAATTAACTCTTCTGTTCTTTGTTTAAATTTATCGTTTGCAAACTTTAAGAATATCAAAGATAAGACTACATGCTTGTATTCATTTGGTTCTACTGAACCTCTAAGTGCATTGCAACTATCCCATAAAGCTTCTTCAAAAGATTTCTCTTTTATTTTCTTAGCCATTTCTTCTCACCTCATTATTAATCTTCTAATTTCATGCCGATCTCGTTGAAGAGAGCGACTAATTTCTTTTTGGTTTCCATGTTTGGTTCAAATTTTCCTGTTTCCCAACGGCATACGGAAACATTACTAACATTTAATATTTTAGCTAATTCACCTTGTGATATGAATTTTCTTTCTCGATATTCTCTAATCTTTTTTGCGTAATCAAACATAGTTGTACCTCAAAATCGTTATCAGTATTTTAACACAAAACAGGTCTAATTTCGATATTTATGAGGAATTTTAGTGAGATTTTTTTCAAACAAATAGGGTGTCACAAGGGGTGTCGTTTTGCCGTTTCTCTAATAAGTCTCAGTTTCGCTAGTAGCCCTGTTTTTCATAAATTCGTCAGTTCGAACCTAAATTCGCTTACTAGAGAAACTCCTAAAAATAAAAATGCCCGATTTCTCGGACAAATATCGTTAATTTTGACACCCTTTAATTGTATCAAAACGTTAGTTATAAGATGGTGCAGATAAGGAGACTTGAACTCCTACGCCGTTAAGCACAAGATTCTAAGTCTTGCGTGTCTACCAGTTCCACCACATCTGCAAAGCAAAAGTATTATAAATTAAACAAGTCTATTTGTCTAATTTTATTTTTAACTAGACTATATAATTTTCGAAAAATAATTGAGTTTTACAAGGCTTTTTAAAAATTATTGGCCTTTTCTTATCAAGTCTATAGGCGAAACAATGCCTAATAATTGTGAAGTTTCTTTTCCGCTTACACTTACAAAAATAATTGGTAGTCTTTTCTTATATTGTTCCTTAGAAAAAGCAAAATAATCATTAAGGACATCGATCTCATATTCGCTAGTAACAAAAATAAATCTTAAATTAAGTTGATTGTTAAGCTTAACATAGCTCATGATTTCCATAATTTTAGTCTCGTTATTTACCTTAACTTTGTCTAAAGATAGATTAAGTAATACATCGCTATTGAAAACACCGATTACTTTCTTTTCTTCATCAAGAATCGGAATATTTGAAATACCGTCTTTAACAATCTTTTCGATCAAATAATATAAGTAGTCCTCTTTCTTTCCATAAATTAATTTAGAAAGTGGCGTCATCACATCTTTTGCTCTAACAGGGTTTCTTAAATAATCAATTAGTTCATCTAAAAAGTTTATTACATCATCTGAAACAGTAAATAATTCATCAATAATGCCTGATTCATGAACCATTAAATTTCTTATTTTTCTTATAGAATCTAGTTTAGTTGAATAAACTCTTTCTTTTTCAATACGACTTCTTCTATATTTATTAATCAAAAAATATATTGAAGAATCGTCACTTTCCCTATTAAACTTTTCGCCAATCAAACAATCTAATTCATTGTATTTACGAATAAACTCGTCGTTATTTTGCATAAAAATCGTAATCTTTCCATAAACCGCCATGCAGTCTATGAAGTTCTTCAGTTACTAAAAGCCATTTAACAAAGGACTTTCTTTTTGGATAAAATTCAATAAATTCACCCTTTAAAAAGGTATAAAAACGACTTGCATCAGTGCACATTCCATAAGTTGGAGTTTCTTTTAAGCTTAAAGTGAAACTAAAAGGTTTCCCATTTCTTGTTCCATCAAAGAAAATTCCCTCATGATTTATTCTTAAAATACCTTTTCCTTCAATTTGACTTGTTTTTTGATGTTTTAAATATTCATATTTTGGGAGGAAACCAATATCTACTTCTTCTTTAAATTCAAAATTAGAATCTTTTATTTCTTCTTTAACACATTGTCTTTGATAATCAAACCACTCTTTAGGTGTTTTAAAAGTTTTTGATTCTTTAATAGGTACTAATTTATATGTATTATCAATAAGTACTTTGTTATGACAATGGCTACATTCAATAAAATCAGAACCAGAAATATTTTTAAATTCATGGCCACATTTTGGGCATTTAAATAAAAGTTGTTCAATATTTTCAGCAATACAATCAGATTTATAAATATTTTTCTTTTCTAAATTATAAGCATAATCATCAGTTCTGATTTCTGTGTTTAGTATTTTTGTAATCTCTTCTTCAGATAGATTCTGCAAATCTTCAACAGTGAATAATTTTTTAAAGCTAACTTCAACAGGCCCTTTTCTTTCTTTTAAATTAAACTTAGGTGAAACTAAATAAGCGCCTTTAATATTTGAAAGATAAACAGGAACTTTTAAAAACTTTAATAATTTAGCGGTACCTAGTGCAACAGGTTGACTTCCCCCACTTATTGAAGACATTCCTTCAGGAAATAAAGTTAATCTTCCACCATTATTAATAACTCTTTTCATCTCCATGATTGCATATAAATCAGGAGTGAAATTTTTCTTAGGAATTTCATGCATTAAAGAGAAAATTCCATGAAGATGGCTTCTAAAAAATTCATTGTAGCCAACTACAAAGTTAAATGTATGAGGCAATAAAGGAATCGCTGTAAAAATATAATCCATTCTACTAGCATGATTACTTAAAAGAATATAAGAACCTTTTTCTTTTTTTGGATCATCAATAAATGTTGTTTTTAATTTATATTTTCTTGCTACTGTAAATTGCCATAATCTACCTAAAAAGTTATAAATAATCCAATTAGGTTTTTAATGCTTTTACTATGTAATTTTTGTTCTAAAGTTTTCATAACTGAATTATATAAATTATCTTTTCTTATTTTCAAGGTAAAAGGGTAAATTAGTGAACTTCCATCAAAAAAAGTTAAAAAAAGAAGTACCCATGATAGATACTTCTTTTGAATGAACAACAATTGAAAACGATTAACGTTTTGAGAATTGTGGAGCTCTTCTTGCTTTTTTAAGACCGTATTTCTTTCTTTCTTTTGCTCTTGGGTTACGGGTTAATAAACCAGCAACTTTTAATGCTTTTCTATCTTCGCCAGCTTCAAGTAAAGCACGAGCAATACCAAGTCTTACAGCTCCGGATTGTCCAGTGTAACCACCACCATAAACTTCAGCAGTTACATCGTATTTTCCTTCAACGCCTAAAACAGTAAGAGGTTGTTTTAAATCAATAACTAATGTGTCGTGTGGGAAATAAGCTTTTACATCAAGTCCGTTAATGGTGATAACACCTTTTCCTGGTTTGACATAAACTCTAGCAACACTGGATTTTCTTCTACCAGTACCGTAGAAAGATTTAACTTTAGCAGCCATTACTTATTACCTCCTAAACTTTTGAAAGTTAAGACTTCTGGGTTTTGAGCAGCGTGTTTGTGTTCAGCACCTTTGTAGACAAATAATTTCTTATACATTTGTCTTCCAAGTCTTCCTTTAGGAAGCATACCCCAAACAACTCTTTCAAATAATTCTTCTGGATATCTTTCAAGCATATCCTTAAGAGTTCTAACACGTAAACCACCGTTATAGCCACTAGCATTGTAGTATTTTTTGTTTAATGGTTTATGAGTACCATTGATTTTAACCTTTTCGCAATTGACAACGATAATGTAATCGCCACAATCTTGATTTGGTGTCCAAGATGGTTTTTCTTTACCCATTAAATAAACGGCAATTTCACTTGCTAAACGACCTAATGGTTTGTCTGTTGCATCGACGACATACCATTTACGAACAATCTCTTCTTTTTTTAAACTTGTAGTTTCTCTGTTCATCTCACTATCCTCCATAAAACTTAAAATCTTACCGGGACTTTAATTTTTTAGATTAGTGTCTTGAAAATTATATAGTTTTCATATATCTAAGTCAACTTTTTTAAGTGAAAAATCAAGCATAAAAAATTTGCGCTTTTTCTATAAAGTTAACGTAGTTAAAGATAAGTTTTTTCTTCAATTTTTGACGCTTATTCAGCATTAAAATCAACGATAAATTCGGTTCCTTCTAAAACTTTAGATTTTACCTCAACTTTAAAGCCATAATTTAGACAGATGTGTTTAACAATAGCAAGCCCTAAGCCAGTCCCCCCTTGTTCTCGACTTCTGCCCTTATCAACCCTAAAAAATCTTTCAAAAATTCGCGAAATATTTTTTGCTTCAATCCCAATTCCTGTGTCTTTTACACTTAAATATTTTTTAGTTAAGGTAATGAAAATTTTTCCTTTTTCTTTGTTGTATTTAATGGCGTTGCTAACTAAATTCCTTACTAAGCGATCAAAATCTTTAGGAACCATTTTTAATGTAACGCTACTTAATTTTAATCTACAATCTATCTCTTTTTCGTTTAATAAATATTCAAAAGAATAAACAATATCATTAACCATTTCTTTGGCATCTATATCAATCTTTTTTTCGTTTGACATATTGTACTCTAAAGAAGAAAGAGCAAGCATATCTTCAATAACGCTTTCCATTCTCTTACTTTCTTTAATTACAGCTTCTCGCGCTTTTTCAATTTCTTTTGGATCGTCGATTAATCCATTTTCAATCATCTCTTCATAGCCAATAATTGTGGTAAGAGGAGTTTTTAATTCATGAGAAGCATTTTGGAAAAATTCACGTCTAATTTTTTCATTTAATCGATCTTCAGTTACATTAAAAAAGATAATTCCGATTCCACTTTTTCCTTTCTTATCAAGCCATCTTAAATCAATTTTAGTTAACAAAAATTGATAAATTCTGCCCTCAATTTGCTTGTCAAAAGTACTCGAATTATATCGAAAAGCTTGCAAAACCCCATTATTTAGTTCGTCACCTAAGGCTAATACTCTAAATGAGCTACCTAAAGTATGTTCTTTATTTAAACCTAATTTTTCTAATGCAAACTTATTAATTAAAACACAATTATTGTCACCATCTAAAACAATAAAGCCTTCTTCAATAGAGTCTAAAATATAATCAGTTTTTACTTTTTCTGACTTCAATTTATCGATTTGGTCTTTAATAACTTCGCTTGTTTGAGTAAGAGTTTTATCAATAATTTTATAGCCATCATCAGTTGATAAATCATAATTTAATCCAGCAATTTGTTCTAGGTTTTCAACATTTTCTTTAAGTTTAGTAATTGCTTTTTTATAGATTTTATATTTGAAAAAACCATAAGCGATATCAATAACTAAAACTATTGCGCTGCCAATAATTAAAATATAAAAAGATGTACTTTCAATGTTTGAGCGAGGTAATCCAACTCTAATAAAGTTATCATTTGTTTCTAAAACATAATAAAGAACACTATATCCTAAAGTTAAAGAATTCTTATAGTAATAATTGTTACTATAATGAACTAGCTCATTTAATCTATCTTCTTGTGCAGCTTCTTTTTCATCGTTATTGATTTCAAGTAAAACATTTGCTTCTTTATCAAAAACAGTGACTCTTAAATCGATAACATTAGAATATATTGTTTCTATTTCAGAAAAATCTACATCATTAGAAATAGAAAAACTTACGTTATCCGCGTAAGTTCTTAATCGATCTCTAGCTTCATTATTTGATAAAGCATAAGATGTAGAAAATGAACTTATTAAAATAATAAGAGTTAAAAAGAAGACAAAAAGGAAATCAATAACAACACTTCTTTTATTCATTCTTCATCTTATAGCCAACGCCATAAATTGTTTGAATTAAATCGGCGTTTTCTTTACCAATTTTTCGACGAATTTCTTTGATGTGCATATCTAAAATTCGTGTTTCATAACTTGTTTCACTTCCCCAAATCAAAGAGAAGAACTCGTCTCTAGTTACTGGTTCACCTTTTCTTTTAAACAAAAGTTGAAAGATTTTAAATTCACTATTAGTGAAATGAATCACTTCTTTACCCATTAAAAAGTTATTATTAATTGAATCATAGGTAATATTTCTAACACTATAATTATCTTTTTTGATTTGTCTTCTAGCACGAGCATTTACTCTACTAATAAGTTCTAAAATATCAAAAGGTTTAGCAATATAATCGTCAGCACCTAAATCTAATCCATCAATTTTATTAATGGTTAAATTTTTAGCACTGATAATTATAATTTGTATTGCATCATTAGATTCATCACTTCTAATTTGTCTTAAAATACTTTCTCCGCTTGCATCTGGTAGCATTAAATCAAGCAAGATCATATTAGGTTTTCTTTCTTTAAAAGCATTAATAAAAGAAGCAAAGTCAAAGAAGCTTTGAATTTCATAGCCTTGCTTAGATAAAGCTAAAGAGATTATGTGAGAAATATTTTTGTCATCTTCTAATGAATAAATAAGATAAGGCTTGTTCATATTGATTATATTATCACTTTATCCTTGTAATAACCATTTTGAATATAGATTGACCATTCAGCTATATTACTTGCATGATCAGCTATTCTTTCAACATACTTTACTAAAAGAGTTGTATAAATAACGTAAGCATCATTTAAAGCATATTTTTCTTTTGAAACAGGAATTTCACTTAAAAGTTCAAGGTATAATCTGTCGACAATATCATCTCTTTTAATAACATCCATTGCTAAATCCGGATTACCACTTGCTAAAGATTTATAAGAATCTGTGACCATAGAAAGAGCTACTTCAATAATTTTAGCAATCTTTTCCGAGCGGTAAGCTTCCTTAGCTTTATATAAATTTTTACTTACCCAAGCAATATCTTCAGCGTGATCTCCAAGCCTTTCAATATCTTCTACCAGTTTAAAAATACCTGTTACTTTACGTAAATCGCTTGCAAAAGGTCTCTCTTTTAAAATAACTAATAAGCAATCTTCTTCGACTTGTCTCTCAAGTTTATCAACAATATCATCATTTATTTTTTCTTCATCAGTACATTTTTCATCTTTATAGTATGAAAAAGCATTATCTAAATAAGAAATTGTTAATTCAAACATCTTTAAAAGATTGTTGTTAATTAAATCAATCTTTTCTTTTAGCTCCATCATCCAAATCTCCCTGTAATATAATCTTCACTACGTTTATCACGTGGGTGAGCAAAAAATTCTTCAGTTTTATTAAATTCAACAAGTTCACCAAGCATAAAGAAGGCAGTATAATCACTGATTCTAGCTGCTTGTTGCATGTTGTGTGTAACAATAATAATTGTATATTTTTTCTTTAACTCTTTAATTAATTCCTCAATTTTTAAAGTTGCAATTGGATCAAGAGCACTTGTTGGTTCATCCATTAAAATAACTTCAGGAGACATCGCAATAGTACGAGCAATACAAAGTCTTTGTTGCTGACCTCCACTTAATGAAAGACCACTAGCATCAAGTCGATCACTTACCTCTTCATATAAAGCACTATCTTTTAATGATTGTTCAACGATTGTGTTAAGTTTTTCCTTATTTTTCACACCTTGGCAACGTGGTCCATAACATATGTTATTTCGAATGGACATTGGAAAAGGGTTTGGTTGTTGAAAAACCATTCCAACTTTAGTTCTTAATAAAATTGTGTTGATGTTATTGATATCTTGACCATTATATTTAATATCGCCAGTGATTTTACAGCCATCAATTAAATCGTTCATTCTATCAAAACAACGTAGTAAGGTTGATTTTCCACATCCTGATGGTCCAATAAAAGCTGTAACTTTATTCTTTAAAATATCGATATTAATGTTTTTTAAAGAGTGTTTATCTCCATTATCGTAATATAAATCAACATTCCTGCAAGAAAAAACAATATTATCAGGATTTTTAAATTCTTCATCGTTTAATAAAACATTTGATGTATCTTGAATAACTGGTTTTGTTTCTTCTTTCATTTCATTATCAAGTTCAATCATAATTATCGAGCTCCTTTAAATCTATTTAATCTAAGTGAAATAAGTTTTACTAATAGAGATAAAACTAAAACAACCACAAGGATAATAATTGCAATAGCGCATGCTGCTTGATATCTTGGCGCTTCACCGCCAAGAATGACGTAAATATGAACAGCAAGCGAAGCATAACCATTAGTTAAAGATGCACTATTTCCAATTGCTGATCCCATCGCAAAAACTAAAGCCGCCGATTCACCAATTATTCTTCCAATTGATAAAAGAGTTGAGGTTAATATACCAGGCATCGCATTAGGTAAAACTACTTTAAATGTCGTTTGTGTTCTACTAGCGCCTAAAGCAAGTGAAGCTTGAGTCAAACTTTTTGGAATAACATTAATTGATTCCTCTGTTGTTTTAACAATGGTTGGTAAAAGCATTATTGCCATCGTTAATGATCCTGAAAAAATATTGCCTCCACTTGTTCCACTTACTGCATTAACAAATGGGATAAAAATTACAGCACCAGCTAAACCGAAAATAATTGATGGGATGCCACTTGTAACATCAATTAATGTTCTAATTGCTTTAGTAAATGGACTATTTTTAGCATAAACCCCTAAATAAATTGCAGCGCCAATTCCTAAAGGTAAAGAAAATAATAACGAAAATCCGATTAAACTTAAGGTTGTTAATAACGAACCTCTAATACCTTCGCCTTTAGTACGGAAATTAGCTGTAAAAATATAGTTTGCTTCATCTAATTTATTAGCCATTTCTTGAGCCGACATTTCAGATCCAACTAATTGGGAATAATCATTTCCATCTGTACTAATTGAAATGTAGTTACAATAATAATCACTTGTTAAAGTAACAGTTTCACCATTAGTATTTACAAAATCATTAAATGGTGAACCTTCTTCAATATGGATTAAATAGACAATATTATTTTGTAAATTGTCTTTCCCATCTTCAAAAGCGACTCCCCATTTTGAAGAAAAATACTTAGCATTTGTGGAGTTTTCAAATGTCATATCGCCTGCTTCTGCTTGTCCTCCTTCTGGAGAAAGAGTCAAAGATTCACTTGTATAATCACTTGTAATAAACTCCCAAGTAAGTGTGCTGCTTCCTGTTGTGAAAATATATACAACCATCCAGATTAAAATAGCTACAGTGAAAAGGCCAAAAACTATAGTACTACCATTAATTCCTAAATCTTTGATTTTTCTTTTCACAAAAACTTTTTTAGTTTCTGGAGGTAATCCATTTAAGGACTTATCAGGCTTAAACTTATTTTTTATTTTTTCTAAATTTATCATTTATATAAGTCCTCACTAATGTAATATCTTGACCAAACAAAGTTTTAATTTTAGTAAAGATACTTGTGCTATTTTTTGTTTTAATAGTATCCATTTTGTTTTTAATAACATTTAAGATAGCAGTAATTGCTAAAATTACTAAAATTAAAACAATACCAAGAGAAAAACGAACATCATATCCAAGTCCAGTAGCTTCACCAATACCACTTAACATAGCACTAGTTAAAGTCATACCTGGATTGAATGGATTATAAAATCCAGTACCTAAGGAGTTATTTCCAATAACCATTTGAACCGCTGTTGCTTCGCCTAAAGCACGGCCTACTCCTAAAATAATCCCTGCAAAAATACCACTTTTTGCAGAAGTTAGAACAATCTTAATATTTGTTTGTGCACTACTTGCACCAAGAGCAATAGAAGCATCAATTAATCTTTTATCTACTGCTTCAACAGCATTAATTGAAACCATAGTAATTGTTGGAATAGACATTAAGGCAAGTACTAAAGCTCCAGCTAATATTGTATTTCCAGCAAATGTATCAACAGGGAGACCAGCAATAATTGGACAAATAACGCCCATTCCAAAAATACCATAAATAACAGATGGTATTGATGAAAGAAGTTCGACACAAGTTTTAATTACCGGTTTAGTTTTCTTTGGTGCCATTCTAACGACAAAAAGAGCCGTAAAAATAGAAACCGGCACACTAATAATTAATGAAATTAAAGTTGTATATAAAGTAGTTAAAAGGAGAAAGCCCATTCCACCTTGGCCATTATATAACCATCTGGTATTAGTAAAAAATAAACCAAAATCTTGGCTTAACCATTCTCCTTCTGTAGTTGAATAATTTTTAACAAAAGGTTCAATACCTTTTTCTAAGATAAATATAACAATAAAGATAACAAAGCTTGCACATAATATAGCAATAAAGAGGAAGATATACCTCACTATTTGATCGGTAATATCTTTCCTCTTAAATTTCTTATCTTCGTTAGTAGTTATATTTTCCTGCTTACTCTTCTCTAACATAACCTCTTTTTAATTAGGCAACGAGTTCAGCAAATTCACTCCAAGTTGTGATTTCACCTTTATAAGCAGCTGCTAAAGCTTCAGCGGTTGAGTTTGTAACTGTAGTATTTGCTGCATTAACAATTGGGACAACAGCATCTTTACAGATAGATCCTTTTGCATTTGCCTCAGTTAAAGAAGCTAATTCATCAGCCTCAATTTCTCTTGATAAGAAACCAATTTCATATTTAGTTGTTTTTTCGCCAGTAATACCTGGAACAGCATCACCAGATCCAGTTTGATTTGGAGTAACTGTACAACCAGTTGCTTCTTTAAAAGCAGAAGCTAATCCACCTAAAACGTTTTCAACAGAAGTTGATCCACAAGCGTTAATTGTAACTCCTTTAATATTTAAATTTGGGAATTCGCTTGTAGCAATTTCACTCCAAGTTTTAGCACTAGCAACACTTTTTGTTAAAATACCACCTTCTGCTGCAATTGCTTGTAATCCTTCTTTAGATTCAGTCATAAATGCAACAAAAGCATCTTTTGCTAAAGCATGTTGAGCATCTAAAAGTGAGCTATCTGCAGAAACAAAGTTGAAATTTCTTTGTAATTTATATGTTCCATCAACAACAGTTTCTTCACTAGCAGCAACTCCTTCAAAAGTTAAGCCTTTAATACTTTTAACTGTATCAATTGAATCAAGTGAACAATATCCTAAGCCATTTTCATCATCACCAACGCTAGTCATGATTGCGCCATTACTAGAAGCACTAGAAACTACAACGCCTTCGTTCCATTTATCGTCTTTTTTAACATCACCATAACCGATACCTTCAAAGAAACATTCTCTAGTACCACTACCATGTTCTCTTGAATAAAGTTTAATAGTATCACCATCACTTCCACCACAGGAAGCAAGTCCTACTCCGAGTACACCTACAAGTGCCATAGCACCGAGTAATAAAAATCTGTTTTTCATTTCTTTCTCCTCTTTACGCCATTAACTATATAGAGAAGAAACTTTAAGAAATATCATACAAATGTAAAAAATTGTAAAGAAAATGTAAATTTTACACTCTTTACAATTTTTACTTATAAAAGATTAATTTCTATATAAATATAAAGAAAGTTATTTAATATTTAATGATTTTATATGTTCTTTTAAACCTTCTTTAAATTCATCACGAGATAAAGCAACATCAATAATTGCTTCTAGATAACCTAATTTATCGCCACAATCATAACGTTTACCAACAAAATCATAGTAGTAAACTTCTTCTTTTTTCATAATTTGAGCAATTGCATCTGTTAATTGAATTTCGCCACCTGCTCCTTTTGGTGTGTGTTCAAGTTCATCAAAAATCTTAGCGTTAAAAACCCATTTCCCTAAACTTGCTAAATCACTTGGGGCTTCATCAAGTTTTGGTTTTTCTACAATTCCTGACAATTCATAAAGACGATCTGAAAGCGAATCTTTAACTTTCATTGCACCATATTTAACAATGCTTTCGTGTTTGACTTTTTGTCCGCCAACAACAGTCTTTCCGCCAACTTTCTTAAAAGCTTCTACTAATTGTTTAACAGGGGAATCACCCTCATAAGTGCAAATATCATCCCCGCAACAAACAACAAAGTTATCATCTTTAACAACACTTTTTGCTTGTAAAACTGCATGTCCTAAACCAAGTTGTTCATGTTGTATAACATAATGATAGTTAGCTTTTGTAGCTATCTTATGAATTATATCAGCAAATTCATTTTTGCCGTGTTCTCTTAAATCTTTTTCATAAGCTTCATCTAAAGAATAATATTTTTTAATATCATCTTTTCCTTCTGAGATTACAAAAACAATATCAGTAATTCCTGCTTCTAGGCACTCTTCAACAATATAATCAAGTGTTGGACGGTCCACAATTGGACACATTTCTTTGGCTACGCCTTTTGTAATAGGCAAAAATCTTGTCCCTTTACCAGCGCAAGGGATAAAAGCATATTTAACGTTCATAAAATTAAAATTCCTTTAATAAATTTATTATAAAGCATTAAGTATCTATATAAAACTCATTGTAAAAAACTTCTATATTTTTACCATTCTCTACTGATTCAACTGAAGCTGGATTTTTAATAGGCGCAATACTCTCGGCAGCGCAAACAAAAGCAGTTATAATAGAACCTAACTTTTCAATTCTCCTTTGTAAGCAAAAAAATAATCATTAAGCAAAATAGTGAAATTACCAAGACAATAAAAGTTAATACGAAAGAAAATATATTATATTCTTCAAGCGTTATATACGATATTAAAAATGTCAAAATTGTAGAAGCAACAACTAAAACAATTGCCATTTTTCGGTAATTTATTTTTTTCATATTAAAACCTTCTTATATTTTAAGCAACATTTGTTACTCTTGAAAATAGAATAGACCGCTTTATTTAGCGGTCTATTCAATATTTTAAGTTAAGAAAATAAGATTAGTAATTTTCAGCGTTAATTTCGAAGAAGCTTTGTGGGTGAGCACAGCATGGGCAAAGTTTTGGTGCTGCTTTTCCAACAAAGATATAACCACAATTTCTGCATTTCCAAATGGTAATACCAGTGTCTTTTTTGAATACTTCACAAAGTTCAACATTCTTTAAAAGTTTGTTATATCTTTCTTCGTGTTTTGCTTCAACTTCAGCAACTAATCTGAATTTAATTGCAAGTTCTTTAAATCCTTCTTTTTCAGCTGTTTCAGCAAATTCTTTATACATGGTTGTCCATTCATAGTTTTCGCCTTCTGCAGCAGCTTTTAAGTTAGCAGCTGTATCGCCGATTCCTTCTAATTCTTTGAACCATAATTTAGCATGTTCTTTTTCATTGTCAGCTGTTTCTAAGAAGATAGCTGCGATTTGTTCATAGCCTTCTTTTTTAGCAACACTTGCAAAGTAAGTGTATTTGTTTCTTGCTTGTGATTCGCCAGCAAAAGCTGTTTGTAAATTCTTTTCGGTTTGTGTACCTGCGTATTTATTTGCCATTTTTATTCTCCTTATCTAAAAATTAATTAGTTTTCTTCTTTAACTTCTTGTAAATCTGCACCACTTGCACCACAAACTGGGCAAACTGGATTTTCATCGTCGCTTTCAAATTCAACGCCACAGACTAAGCATAAATATTTTTTCATAAATCCTCCTCATTATAACCAATGCCTAAGCATTTAATTATCTTCATGACAATCATCACAAATTCCATAATATGTAGTAACTACTTCTTGAACATACTTCCCTTCTTTTTCTAAAAATCCAACATTAGTTCTCTTTTTAGGTATGTCATAAATCTTCCCGCATTTTACGCATACAAAGTGATCGTGTTTTGTTTGTTCATAAAATTCATAGAAGTCTTGACCATATTTTGATGGAATTCGACGAATAACATTCTCTTTTTCAAAAGTCTCTAAAGAGCGATAAATCGTTGATAATGCAACATTTTCACCTTTATAGATTAAGTTATCTTGAATTTCAGGTAAAGTTGCATGCCCTAAACGATTGATAATTTCTAAAATGCTCTTTCTTTGTTGTGTTATTCTATGCACTTTTATCAACCCCAAAGATATTATATGAAATTAAATTGGTTAGTGTTATCTAATTATATTCTTTTATTGCAAAATTTTTGCAAAAACTTATTTAGCTTGCTTAATTGATAAACCAATACGCTTAGTTAAAGGATCAACTGAAATAACTTTTACTTTAACAATATCGTTGATTGCTAAAACTTCACTAGGATGACGAATAAATTTATTAGCGATTTCACTTATATGAACTAAACCATCTTGATGAACATTTATATCAACAAAAGCACCAAAATCTGCAATATTTCTTACTGTTCCTGTTAAAATCATACCAACTTTTAAGTCTTCGATTGATTTAACGTTATTGTCTAATTCAACAATTTTAACATCATCTCTGATATCTCTACCTGGCTTTTCAAGTTCTTTAATAATGTCTTTTAAAGTTAATAATCCAAGTTCTTTTTTATATAGGAATTTATCTTCATTAAATAAAGAAAGTTTAAGTTTTAATGTATCTTCATCATCGTTTTTAAGATCTATTTTTGTTTCTTTAATAATTTCTTTGGCATATTTATAGCTTTCAGGATGAACGCCAGTATTATCAAGAGGTTCTTCTCCATCAACAATTCTTAAAAATCCAGCACATTGTTCAAAGGCTTTTTCTCCAAGCTTAGGGACATTTTTAAGTTCTTCTCTGTTTTTGAATTCTCCATTTTTTTCACGATAATCATAAATGTTTTGAGCAATTGTTTTGTTGATGCCTGAAACATATTTTAATAATGAGACACTAGCAGTATTTAAGTTTACTCCAACATTATTAACACAATCTTCGACTACGCCTTCAAGAACTTCTCCAAGTCGTTTTTGATCTAAATCATGTTGATATTGACCAACACCTATGGCCTTAGGATCAATTTTAACAAGCTCACTTAATGGATCCATTAATCGTCTAGCAAGAGAAATGGCACTTCTTTTTTCAACAGGTAAATCTGGAAATTCTTCTTCGCCAAGTTTAGAAGCACTATAAACACTTGCCCCGCTTTCGTTAACAATATAAATCTTAATAGGTAAGTTGTTTTCTTTTATAAGTGCCGATAAAATAGCTTCACTTTCTCTACTTGCAGTTCCATTACCTAAAGCAATGTAATCAATATGGTTATTCTTTAAAATTGGTAAAAGTCTCTTTTTGGCTTCTTCAACTTCTTCTTTAGAATTTGAAGTAATGTGGCTAACGCCTATTACTTTTTTATTTGGGTTTCCAAGTTTATCAATTAAAGCATATTTACATCCAGTTCTAAAACCTGGGTCAAAACCTAAAATGTCTTTATTTTTTAGAGGTGGGTACATTAATAAACTTTTTAAATTCTTCTTAAAGACTTCAAAAGATTGTTCACTCGCCTTATCAAATAAATCATTTCTGATTTCATTTTCAACACTAGGCTTGATTAATCGTTTTAAACTGTCTGCGATAATTTCTGTATAGATATCGAAAAATTCTTTTTTCTTGTTATATCTTTTTCTTATATAAGTGATAACTTCGTCTTCATCATAGACAACACTTACTTTAAGACATTTTTCGTTTTCACCACGATTAATTGCTAAATATCTATGTGGCTTTATTGAAGAAACGCTTTCGGTGTAGTCAGCATAGATTTTATAAGTATCTTTTTCGTCCTTTTTAATTTCTTTAGATGAAATAGAACCTTTTTTCTCTATTAATTCTTTTATAAATTTTCTAATAAGTGGATCATCACTAATAACTTCACAAACAATATCTTTTGCTCCGTTTATTGCATCATCGACAGTTAACACTTTCTTTTCTTCATTAATATATTTCTTTGCTTCTTCATAAAGATTAAGAGATGTGTTTTCTTTTAAAATAATTTCTGCAAGTGGCTCAAGTCCCTTTTCTTTAGCAATGCTCCCTCTTGTTTTCTTTTTAGGTTTATATGGACGATATAAATCTTCAAGCTCGGCTAAAGTTTTTACGTTTTCAATTTGAGTCTTTAATTCATCGGTTAATTTGCCTTGTTCCTCAATAGACTTTAAAACCGTTTCAATTCTTTCGTTTAAGTTTCTTAAATATGTTAAACGGTCAAAAAGTTTTCTTAATTCCGCATCATCTAAATTACCAGTCGCTTCTTTTCTATAACGAGCAATAAAAGGAATTGTATTACCTTCATCAATTAATTTAATAGCTGCCTCGATTTTTCTTTGCTCAAGGCCAAGTTCTTCAACAAGTCTTAAAGTTATATCCATATTTCTTACCTCTTGTATATTATATATAATTAAACACGAAATACCAAAAAATATTTGATTTTTGCAAGGTTTTTCATTGAATTTGTGGAGTATCTACAAATTCATTATAGTTCTGTTGAGTAATTTTTATACCATCTGTTCTAAAGAAATTACCTGAATCAGTTTTATATGGGAAAGTTGACATATCAATATGATTTAAAAGATAATCGATTAATTCATCAATAATAGCAACTTGTTTTTCGTAATCATTTTGAACTGTTCCATACATTTCTTGATTTTGAACTGCTTCAAATCCAACTTCTGTTGCATCAACCCCAATAATTAGTGGATATTGTTCATATAAAGGAATAGAGGAGTCATAATCTTCTAAAGTTTTTTTAAAATAATCAATAGCGCCTAAAGCCATATCATCGTTATTTGAAATTATTACATCTAAATCATTTTCATAATCACTATAAACTTCTTGAAGATAACTAAATGCTGTTTCTCTATTCCAATCACAAAATCTTGTATCAAGAATATTTACATCATAACCTAAATCCTTAAGTCCATTTATCGAATATTGGCTTCTATTTTCAGTATCTTGATGGCCTTGTTCGCCTTTAATTAGTAAAACATCAAGTTTCCCGTTCTTATTTTTATCATAAGATTCAACAAATTTAGCATTCCCACCATAAAATTCATCAATGATTTCAGCTTGAAGACTACCATCACTTTCAGGTTTAGCACCTACATAATAAGCTAATCGACTTCCACTTAAATCGCTTTCAAGAGGTTCACGATTTAAAAAGACTATTGGTTTTTCTTTCGTAGTAGATTTTTCAATTATTGTTCTAGCAGCAAGTCTATCAACAAGATTTATAAGTAAAAACTTAGATTCATCATTGTTAATTTCTCCAACAATTTGATCGTTTTGTAAAGTTTGACTGCTTTCACCATTAAAAGTTACAACGTTATATTTGTCTCTTAAAGTATCTTGAATTTGTTCAGCATAACCTTGCATAAAAGTATCTGTAGAACTATAAATGAACAAAGAAATATGACTGTTGCTTTCACCACAACTCACAACACTTAGTGATATTAAACTTATAATGCTAAGTAAAAACCCTGCAAATCTACTATTTTTCTTCATTTTTGACAGCCTTCTTCTTTGGAATATAAATTGAAATTATTGTTCCTTCATCAAACAAAGAATCAATTTTTATGTCTGCTTCCTCACCATAATAAATTTTAATTCTTTGATATACATTTTTAAGTCCAACACCTTGATGGATTGAATCATCATGGAAACTCTTATATATTCGTTCTAATTTATCTTCACTAATTCCATAACCATTATCTTTAATTTTTAAGATAATGTAGTTTTCATTTTGTGTACCAATAATTTCAATTTTTCCACCACTTTCATTATCATTTAAACCATGTTCAATGGCATTTTCAACCAGTGGTTGAAGTATTAACTTAATACAAGAATATTGATACAAAGATGGATCCACGTCAATTGAATACGTAAATTGATCACCAAATCTAATTTTCTGAATAAGCAAATAATTTCTAACATGCTCTACTTCATCTTTTAAAGGAATAATAGTTTTTCCTCTAGAAATAGAAATTCTAAAAAACTTCGACAAAGCAACTATCATTTCTTCGGCTTTTTGGTTTTCCCCTTTATCAATCATGTAAATAATTGAGTCTAAAGTATTATATAAAAAGTGAGGGTTAATTTGATTTTGTTGAGCCTTCAATTCACTCTTTCTTTGATTTTCTTGTTCTTGTAAAAGCTTATCTGCAAGATAGCGAATTCTTCGCATCATTTCGTTAAATGTGGCATCAAGTTGAATAATTTCTTTACTGCCCTTTTTAAGTTTTGAACGATTAACATCATAATTTAAATCTTTAACTTTGTTCATTTCGGCTTGCAAACGATATAAAGGATAAGTTACTTGTTTAACAATTACATAGACAATAAAAATATAAAGAATTGAAAGAAGAAGAATTGTAATTATTACAATAATAATGAAATTATATAAAACAGAATAAATTTGAGAATTATTGGTAAAAACAGAAACTTTCCATCCTGTATTTGTAATTGTTGAAATATAAAGATTAAAAGATTGATGATTAATCGTTACTCCTGCTGAGCCAAGTACAAGTTTTTTTGTTTCGATTAAATCTTCATCAATAAGTTCAGGAAGTGAAGAATAAACAACATTATAATCTCGGTCAAAGATTGCAATATGTCCGTTTTCACCTAAATCGCTTTGATAAATTAACCTAACAATCTTAGTAAAATCAAATTCAATTAAAGCAACGCCATGATTTTCACTTCTATTAAATGACATATATCGAGACAAGGTAAAAGCGTATCTATCATTTTCAAAACCAACACCACTAAAGATGTTAATCATTGGTTCATTAATTGCATTTTGAAATGAATTGCTTTCATATACATTGTCATTATTCACTGTATCAAAGGTAGAATCAGCAACAATCAAATCGCCATTTTCATCATAAAATGCAATTGATAATATTTCTCCTTTAATTGATTTAACATCATCAAAATAACTGCGAATTGCAGTCTTTTCATTTAAAACATTGCGGTTATCAATCTTTGTTTGAATAGAGTTTGAGACTTCTATTGCGCTATCAAAATAAAGTTCATAGTTTGAAACAACTTGTTTTGAAGTATTAATTATTTGTTCATCGATTATTTGTGCAACTGAAGTGTAATATAAACCAGAAGCAATTGCGCTTATTGCGCATAAAAAAAGAAAGAAACATAAAATTGTATAAGAAGTTAACTTAAATCTAATTGAAAAAGTTCTATTTTTCATTTCTTTCTATACTCAACAGGAGAAAGGCCTGTATTCTTTTTAAAACAATGTGAGAAATAATATGGGTCGTCATAGCCAACTTCATTAGCGATAGTTAAAAGTTTATTTTCTGGATTACGGAGTAAAATTTTTGCTTTCTCCATTCTGATATCGGTTAAGAATTTAGTAAACGATGTATTATTCTTCTTTAAAATTGCACTAATATAGCTGACTGAATATCCAAGCTCATTAGCAACATCTTCTAAAGACAAAGTAGATTTATTGTAATTGTTACGAATATAGACAAGGATTTGATTAAATGAAGTTTCAACTCCGCTTTGTCTACTTCTTTTATTTAAGGCATCAATGTTATCCACTAAATTATTAAAAAAATCAAAAAGTTGTTCGTTACTTTTTATAGAATGTACTTTTGTTATTATTTCATCATAATTCATATAAGTAGCAAAAAGTAATTGAAGAGAAACACAAGCTTTTAATAATGCATCAATTAAGTTATTTAAAATAAATAAGTAAGTATCTTTAAAGTTATCTGTTGTAATCGTATTTAATAGACGAGTAATTCTTTCTTTAGCATTAGAAAGTTCACCATATAGTACTTCATAAGTAATATTTTTAAATTCGTTTTCATCAACTTTACCACTAGTTGTCTTGTTTTTATTAATATCATCAAAGAAAATAACTATATTACTTCCAATAACTGTTCTATATTCTAAAGTTCTTAAAGCGTGACGATATAACTCTCGATAACTTTTAGGCTCGCCTTCTTCATCTTTTATTTCACTTAAACCAATTGACATTTCAGTCTGACAACCTCTTTTAACTTTGGCTAAAATTCTTACAAGTTTTTCTTGAAGTTGTTCTTTTTGAAATGGAGAATTAGACAAAATGAACAAACCAAATTCAGAAGAATTATCAAAGAGAACATAGTTCATATTCGTTTTTTCAAACTCTTCTTTGATGTATTTTTCTAAATATAGGCTTACGAGTTCCATTTTGTCATAAGATATTTGAACTATTGCATCATCAAAATCTATTGCACCTAAAATCGTATATTTATAGTTTAAATCTAGCCCATCTGCTTCTAACTTTTCTTTAAAGTTTTCAGGGATATCTTTTAAAGTGATGAGTTTTGACAAATCATTATTTTGCATTAATTTTAATCCGCTATCTGCTCTACGCTTTAAAGATTCGATATCATCATCAATACTAATCCTTTTATCGAGTTCGTTTTTGGCTTTAGAAATTGTTTCTTCAAGTTCGCCTAATGTAATTGGTTTTGTAATGTAGCCAATAACGCCTAAAGATATAGCTTGCTTAGCATAATCAAAACTATCAAAACCACTAATAATAATTGTTTGTAAAAGTGGTAACTCTTGTTTCATTCTTTTAATCAACTCAATACCATCAATATAAGGCATTTTAATATCGGTAATTAAAAGATCTGGGCATAACTGTGTGCCACTAATTAAGGCATCATAGCCGTTTTCATATTGCCCAACAATTTCAAAATCGTGGTTGAAATTAATAAGTTGGTTGTAGAGTCTTTCTCTTACTGCACCCTCATCGTCAACAATGATTACTTTATACATATCTAGCCATTATTTTACCAAAAAACCAGTATTTTTTATATGAAATTTAGATAGTGTTACTTATATATTTTGAAGATAAAAATTTCAAAATAAGTCTCTTTTTAGTAGAATTGTAAATATGAATAAAGAAGAAATTATTAAACGATTTAAAATGATTCCTCACGTTGAAGGAGGATATTTTAAAGAGACTTATCACTCATCAATTAATTATGAAAATAATCAATCATTATATTCATCAATTCTCTTTTTACTTGGAGAAAACGACATCTCTCATTTGCATGTTTTAAAAGAAGATGAGCTCCGGTATTATCAAGGCGGAGATGATTGTACCATCATCGAACTTGATGAAAATTTAAACTATAAAGAAATTCAATTAGGTATAAATTCTAAAGATTCTACTCCACAATATTTAGTAAAGAAAGGTCATATCTTCGGATCTAAATATACGGGTAAAAGCTTTACTTTAGTTGGTTGTATGGTTTCTCCTTCTTTCACTTACGAACATTTTAAACTTATTAAAAAGGAAGATTTAAAAGGTAGAGTAAGTAATGAAATGTTAAATAAACTTGATGAGATGTTTGCGAAATAATTTAATAAAATCTACAGACTTTTATTTAATACAAATTTTAAATTGCTTTCAAAATTGTCTGTAACTTATATAAGTAAACAGTTCTAATACATGATAAAATTATTAAAGCGAGGCAAGTTATGAAAATATATTTAGACATGAACGATTTTGCTTCTTCTGACACAGTAGTATCGACATTAAGAAGTTATGATGTAATCAATGGAAATATTGAAATTTTTGTAAAAGCAGATGGAAAAGTTTTTACAGAACTTGATGATTTTAAAAAAATAAGACGTAGAAATAAATTTGATGACGACGATTTAAAATACGTTAACTTCTTTATCAAAACTTTAGACGACCAAGATTTTAGAAGTCTAAAATCGAATAACCTTCTTTTCAGAATTCACGATGATACAATCCTTGGCTGCAAAAAAGTCTATATTTTCTATAATCAAAATATTGATAAAGATCTTTTAAAAAACGAAATTGATCAAGCAATTTCTTTCTATTCTCAATACATCGATTCAAAAATTGATAAAAACAATATATCAGTAGGTATTATCGAAAAGTTTAATTATGAAAAAGACGACATTTATAGTTTTGTAAGAACAAATATACCTAACTTTAAAGAAGTAATTCCATTAAAGAGTTGCATTGAAAGCAAATGCAATATTGTCCTTTTAGATGACGAGGTTTCTTTTTACATCTTTACTTTGCTCTCTAATTACTCCAAATTTAAGAAAAAAGAGAAGAGTGTTAAATCCTACTTCTCTACTTTTAAACCTTTTTCTTATCACAAAATTATTGAAAATGAAGTCAATTTAGAAAGCCTTTTTACCTATTCAACTTTTGAAATCGAAAATAATGGAAAGATTAACCTTTATCTAGATAAAGATATACCTGCATCTAATTTATTTTCAGTTTTAACTTTCTTACAAAAATTAAATCAAATTAATTTAGAATAGTTTTAGTTGTAATTTCCAATTGTTAAAAGTCCAAAACAACCAAGTAAAACAACAGCTACAATTTGAATTATAAGAATAATAATTTCGCTGATTAAAAGCCTTCTATTTTTGCTTGCATCTTCAATTCTAATTTCAGGAAAAATACAATACATAAATAAAATTATTGGTGTCCCCCAAATAATCGAGGTTAAAATCAACGTTATATCGGTGTACTTTGTTTTGGTTTCTCCCCTTAAAAACCTTAAATATTTTAGAGCCAATATGTAATTAGAAACAAAACCTATAATAAAAGATAAAAAGAAAATTTCTAAACCGCCCATATTTTTTCCTTTCATTTATGATATATGCATCTCTTTCGAGATGCATATATTTTACTTTGTGTTTTTTAATATTTGTATTATTTTTTCTTCAAATACTTCAAACAGTCAAGAGCAACTGCCGCGATAATAACGATACCTCTTAAAAGATATTGATAATATGGGTTGATTCCTAAGAATGTTAAAGCATAAGTCATAGCTGTAAAGACGATAGCACCAAAGACAGCTCCGCTAATTTTACCGATACCACCAGAGAATGAAATACCACCAACAACACAAGCTGCGATAGCATCAGTTTCATAACCTGTACCAGTATCAAATTTACCTGTACCAATTCTAGCTGCTTCGAAGAAGCCACCAAAACCATAAAGGATACCAGCCATAATGAAGACGCCCATTGTTACCCAGAAAACTGAAATACCAGAAACGGATGCAGCTTCTGCGTTTCCACCTACAGCGTACATATTCTTACCGAATTTTGTTTTATTCCAAATGAAGGAAACAATTAAAATACATAAGACTGCATATATTAATAAAAGTGGGAATGTATTATTGATTTTTCCAGCAATAGCATCTTTTAAATCCATATCAATAACACCGGTGTTAATAGATTCAGTTGCAACTGCTGTTAAACCGAAAATAATAAGTTGTGTACCCATTGTTGAAATAAATGGATGCATTTTGAATTTTGCTGAGAAGAAACCTGCAATCGTTGAGAATATAGTTGTAGCAAGTACGGTGAAGAATAAAGCAAGTAATATTCTAACGGCGCCAGGTATAGCAGTAAAATCAAAGTTGTTCCCGAAAACTGGCATAACGTTAACGCCTGGATACAAGAACATACACGTAATACATGTAGATAAGCCAACCATTCTACCAATAGAAAGGTCAGTACCTGCAAGGAGAATTAAACCTGCAACACCTAAAGCAAGGAATATACGAGGTGAAGCTTGATTAAGAATTTCAAAGATGTTTCTAAATCTACTATCAAACAATGCACCTTTACCCATAGGTTCAGAAATTATTCCACAAACAATGAAGAATAAAATCATAACAATATAAAGACCATTTTTGAGTAAGAAGTCTTTTATATTGAAACGGAAGACATATTTTTCCCAACTTGCTTGAACTTTTTCAAGTGGTAAGAGCTTATCATCGTTAAAACTTGTTAAGTATCTAACTTTATCTAAGTAGATTTCATGAACTTCAGTCTTAATATCCGATAATTTTTTCTTATGATTAAGCTTAAGCTCATATAATCTAGCCGCTTTTGTTCTTTTTAAGATAGCAACTCTAGCTGCAGTTTGATCTTTTGTTTCACCTTCTAAAGGCTCTTTTTCTTTTAAAAGTTTTTCATCAAATTCTGCTTTTAAAGCGTTGAGTTCTTCAGCATATTTAGCCATTTCGGCTTTTTTAAGTTCTACAGCTTCTTTTTTCTTTGCGTAATAATATGTATCAAAGTTTTCTTTTAAATATTTCTTGGCTTCTCCGACTATTTGTTTTTCTTCTTCCTTATAGCCCGCCTTAACTGCTTTTGCTTTTGTAATTTCTTCTTTGTAAGCAGTGATTTTTTCTTTTTTCTCTTCAGAAGGAACTTGTTTATCGTCTTTTAAGATACCAATTTCTTCTTCCAAGGATAATAACTTAGTAGAACCATCTTTTCTTAAATCAGCTAATTTCTTTTGAAAAATATGAATTTCATGTTTAACTGCTTTAAGATCATAGGTTTCTAATGAAATAGTTTCTCTATCCATAAAAATCTCCTATAAATACATTGCACTTAATCTAAGTAATTCTTCTTGATTGGTTTCTTTAGTATTAACTATTCCAGCCAAACGATAATTACTCATAACTGCAATTCTATTAGTAATACCTAAAATTTCTGGCATTTCGCTAGAAACAACAATAATAACTTTTCCTTCTTTAGCAATTCGATTAATCAATTGATAAATTTCATACTTCGCACCAATATCGATACCTCTTGTTGGTTCATCAAGTAATAAAACATCTGGTGATCTTTCTAGCCATTTCCCAATAATAACCTTTTGTTGGTTACCACCTGATAAAGAAGTAATTAAATCTGTTTCATCACTATATTTAGTGTTCATCAAATTTAGCTCTTTTATTGTAGCATCACGCATTTTCTTGTTAGATAAAGCATAGAATTTTTTGTATCTATCCAAATTACAAATGCAAGTGTTATAAATCAATGAACCCTTTGCAAACATACCATTTACTTTTCTTTCTTCGGTAACAAAAGCAAAATGAGCATTCATAGCATCTTTGGTATTTCTAAAGTTCATTTTTTTATTCTTATAAATAATGTCGCCAGTAGCAACACTTCTCGCACCAAAAAGTGCTTCTAAAAGTTCGCTACGTCCAGCGCCAACTAATCCATAAATACCAAAAACTTCACCTTTTCTAACCGAAAAAGAAACATCCTTTAAAGCTGGTGCGTATTTAGTTGATAAATTATTAACCTCAAGTATTGTTTCTCCAGGAACGTTATCAACAGGAGGGAATCTTTGCTCTAAAGATCTTCCAACCATTGCAGCAACTAGTTCATTCATATTTGTGTCCTTGACAGGTTTAGTCATAATCATATGGCCGTCTCTCAAAACACTAACTTCATCACAAATTTCAAAAATTTCATCCATCTTATGAGAAATATAAATGAATGAAACACCTTGAGCTCTTAAATCAGAAACAATTTTAAATAGTTTTCTAACTTCTCTTTCTGTTAAAGAAGATGTAGGCTCATCAAGGACAATTACCTTAGCATCATAAGAAACTGCTTTTGCGATTTCACACATTTGTCTTTGTGAGACAGACATCGTTCTCATAGGAACGTCTAAATCGACAAAAATACCAAGCCTTTTAAATAATTGGTTAGCTTTTTCTCTCATGATCTTTTCGTTAATTACACCAAACTTAGTTCTATATTTGCCTAAGAACAAATTATCAACAACGTTTCTGTCAAGACATTGGTTTAACTCTTGATGAACCATAGCTACACCATTTTCAAGTGCATCTTTAGGATTAGAAAATTCAACTTCTTTTCCATCAAAAAAAATTCTTCCGTCGTCTTTTGAGTAAATACCAAAAAGTATTTTCATCATCGTTGACTTGCCAGCACCGTTCTCCCCCATAAGGCCTAAAACAGTGCCTTTTTTAAGTTCAAGATTAATATTTGTGAGGACTCTATTTCTGCCGAATGCTTTTGATATATTTTTAAGTTCCAAAATATTTTCGCTCATAATAGTCTCCATAAATTAATAAAATAGGCCACTAACACCTTTTTAAAGAGGTTCAGTGGCCTTAAAATCATAAGTTAAACAAAATTAAGAAGCTTGATCAAGTAAATTTTGATACAAACTACCACTGGTTGTCTCAACCATGTTAACTACATAAGCATCATAGTTTTCAAGGTTTGTGAATGAGTTGGTAATACTTGTCTCAGCTGTACCATCGCCATAAACCCATTGAACTTCGAAATTATAGTAGTCAAGATATCTCTTAGCTGTTGGAACATATGATTGATTAAGGAAGTTATCTGTTGCAGAATAAACTGTCCATAAGATCTTATGTTTTACAGTATCAGAAGTCTTATTCTTAATACCTGAATCAAGGGTATCATCTTTAACACTTTGTGCATTTTCAGCTGTAACTATACCGTTTTCAGCAAGTAATGCTTTTGTAGAACTTGTATAGCTAACATCAGCGGATAAAATTTGATTGCCAGCTTTATCAGCTTTAGAGAATCCTGCTGTATAAAGTTCAGAACCAGTTAAGCCATCAAAATAATTTCTTAAAAGTTGTAAGATTGTCAAAACTTGAGCATGGTGATTTTGAGAAATTGTACCTTTCATTGAACCGCCTTTAATTATAAGATCAAGTGTTGAAGCGTTTGCATCATAACCAAATGTTGGGATAACTCTTCCAGCATATTGACCAATCATACCTTCAGCCATACCATCGTTGTTAGAAACTACTAAGTTAATTTTGTTTCCATATTGGTTAACCCAGGTACCCATAGTGTCTGCAGCAACAGTTTGGCTCCATGGACCTGCACTATCTCTCATTTCTTTGCAAGCTAATTCTTTAATTGTATATTCTTTTCCGTCATTAGCTTTAACTTTTCCAGTTCCTGTAGCGACTGTATCATCAGCAGTTTCTCCAGTACCTAAAGCTTTTCTAACACCAATTGTACGAGCAGATGAATCGTTGTGTGAATTTTGTCCAATAGCTAAAACGTAACCAATTTGACCATCTCCATCAACATCCATTTCAGCAGCGTTAGCTTTAATATAATCTAAAACCATTTGACCTTGTGTATCGCCACCAGCAACTGCGTCAAATCCACCATAGAAAGTAAGATCGCTCCAGTTCATAACAGAACTATCGACTTCAGTGGTTCCAGCTTTAACTGGTTGTCTGTTATAGAAAACGAGTGGACGTTCATTTACAGGCGTGCCTTCTGAACCACCACATGATGTAGCAACAACGCCTAATAAAGCTACTGCTACGAATGGAATTAATTTTTTCATATTATAAATTTATCCTCCTATTTAATTCCGTTAAATAAGATACTCTCGCACGAGTTACCCTACTTGACATTAATTTTAATGTAAGCGCTTTCATCAAATAATAGAAAAATCTATACCAAAAATGTAAATTTCTCTATACAATTCAAAAAATAAGGATATTTGCTTTCAATTGAAACATTTAACCATTAAAACAAAATTAATTTTTTTGAATTTTCATAAATTTTCTTGAAGGTCAATTTCTAACTCTCTATTATCTTTATATATTTATTGAGGGCTATTTATGACACCAGAAATTGTGCTTACCAGAGAAGAAATCGATGAAATTATTACTAAATGTGCAAATGAATTAAATTCAATGTATGAAAACAGCGATAAAATTCCTGTTTTGATTGGAGTTTTAAAAGGCGCCTTACCTTTTATGATGGATTTAATTAAAAAGCTAAACTTTGATTTTATTATGGATTTTATCCAAGTTACTAGTTATAGTGGTACTTCTTCTACAGGCGTTATCCACTTAAAAAAAGACATCACCACTGACATTAGAGGGAAAGATGTCGTTATTGTCGAAGATATTATCGATACTGGTTTAACTTTAAACTATTTAAAACAATATATTCAATTAAATTACAATCCTCGTGATATCAAAATTTGTTGCTTTGTTGATAAAAAGCCACTTAGAAAAGTTGATCTTACTGCTGATGTCGTTGGTATAACCATGAATCAAGCCAAATTCTTAGTTGGCTATGGTTTCGACTATAATGAAATAGGAAGAAACATTGATCACGTTTTTGTACCAACTAAAAAGCAATTAGAAGATTGGGATAAAAAACTTAAAAATAACTAAAAAGCCTGCAAAACTCAACTTATTTTGACACAAAGACACGCGCTTTGTGTTTTTTTATATTTGTTTTAGTTCTTATTTCTTAGGTCTCTAAAATACAAGCACTGTATTTAATTCTTCTTTTTTCTTTCTTCTAAAAAGAAGAAAAAAGCCAAAATACATAAATGCAAAACTAAGAAAACAATAAAATATATCTGTTTGCTATTTTGATCAACCGAATTAAATAAATATGTACCAATAAGTAAAACAAAGGCACTTATCCCTAAGCTCGTAGCCTCATATTTATAAAAAGATTTTCTTAAATAATCTAATGTTAATGGCATTAAAATATTTATAGAAAAAGTAAAAATCAGTAAACCATAAATAGAGCTAATGAAAAAAGCAGAAATAATAGATAAAACAAAAGAGGTAATTAAACATATCTTCTTTGAAAATAAACCGCCAATAAATTTCCCAATAAAAGAAACAATACTAACGTATAAAAATAGATAGGCAACATCTATTGTTGGAGCGAGTTTTCCTAAGCTTCCTCTAAAAAAGATGCTCAAAACAGTTAAACAAATAAATATTACATATAAAATTGGGGTGAAATTAAGTGGTTTATAATTTCTTTTTGATGTGCCTTCTTCACTTGTTTCGTAGCCGTAGTCTTCTTTAAATCTTATATAAAGAAATAAACCTATAAAACCAGCAAAAATAAATGTGAGCCTTAAAAAATCATTTAAAAAAGTAAACCCAATTCCTAAACCAAGCACTCCAGGAGCAATAAAAACGCCAAGAGGAAAACTACTTTTTGCTTTTTTCACTACGTCTTTTGCAAAAGCTACATGGAAGATAGCATTGCCTAAACCTAATAAAATGACACTTAAGTAAAAATTAAAGGTTAATAATGCACCAAGTAATAAAAGCATTATGGAAGAAACACAAAAACTCTTTTCGCTTCTTTCATAACGGTCTATTAAAAGGCCAATAAATGGCTGTAAACCAAAAGCTAATAGATTGTAAGTCACAACAAGAAAAAAGAAATCCTCTGCACTTGAAGCATATAAATATAGTGTAGAAACAGGCAAAAAGTCTACTAGAAAATGGAAAAAGCCAGCAAAACTCAAGTTAATTCCAAATTTTTTATTCATGTTCTTGCTTAATTTTAATTCTCGAGTAATCATAAATCTTCTTTATAAAATAGGTTATTACTATAAAAATAATAGTTAAAACTATCGGCAAGAGAATAAGTAAGACTATGTTATCTATCACTGCATTTACCACAAAAGTTAAAGATAAAGTAAATGCATTTCCAATTAATGAGAATGTAGCTATCTTCCAATCTTTGAAATACAAAAAGTAAAAAATAAATTCAACAAGAAAAACAAAGAATTCAATTATTGAAAGTGATAAATAATAATTTAATAAGCATAAGTTAACTAAACAGTAGTTTGCTATTTGAGCTAAAATGTTTGTTAACGCATTTGTTAATGCAAAAACAACAAGACGCTCTTTGTTTTTGCTGGTTATTAAAATAGAAAGGAACAAGGTTTCACTTATTATAGTCAATAATAAAGAGTAAATAACGATGAATGATCCCACTACTCGCCTTCAATATCTGTATTTTCCGCTTTACCTTCTTCTTTGACTTCTTCTTTTTCGCTCTTTTTATTCTTTTTCTCTAAATCTTCTGGTGTAAGCTTTTCTAGCTTTTTCTGCTTAATAAAACGATAAGCAAAATAAGCAATTAAGATGAGAACAATGATACAAGCAACTATGCATATAGTAATTAAAAATCCACTATCAGCATAAAATGGAAGTGGCGCTACATCAAAAATCATAATTACAATCTCTCAAAGTTAACAGCATGATTCGAGATATTTACTTTAAAATATCTTGATTTAGCATACTTTTTCTCTAAAAACTTATCAAATTCTTCAGCAAACTCATTCTTAATAAAAGCAAGAACAGTTCCTTTAAATCCACCACCATGAATTCTAATAGCGCCGTGATCTTTTATAAATTCGCTTACATCATCGATAATGTTTTGTGGTGAATCTTTATATTCACCTTCAACGAATGTATTTTTAATGTTTTCTTTACTAGTCTTTTGACTTGCGCGGATTGCATCTAAAAATTCCTCAAGATCATTTCTTTCAATAGCATCTTTTGCTTTTAAAACATTGGCGTTTTCAATAAAGAAATGTCTTCCCATCTTTTTAACGCTTTCATCAATATCTAGGGCATCAATTCGAGCGAAAATATCTTTATCGTCACAATCTCTTAAAAACTTTTTACCATCAAGCAAGCTTGCAACTTTATTCATATTATTAGGTATAGCTGCGTAAAGTGGTGTTAAGTTAGCATGATCACCAACTGACTTAATTAGATATAAAGTTAAAGGAAAATTAAAAGGTAAGGTAGTAATTGTTGGCTCTTCTATATTTTTAAAATCAATATAGTTAAATGAGTCAAAAGAAGTTCCAACTTGGTCTAATAATCCACTTGGTTTTCCAAAATAATTGTTCTCGCTAAATTGACCTGTTTTAGCAATTACTAATGGGGATATTTTCCCATCGTTATATAAATAAGAAATTATATAACCAAAAAGCGATTCAACTGCTGCACTTGATGAAACACCACTTCCATCAGGAATATCACTACTAATGTAAGCATCAAATCCACCGATTTTATAGCCTTGTTCTTTTAACTTAAACAAAATTCCTTTAGCAAGAAGTAAAGTTTTATTTAATTCTTTTGAATCAAACTCTAAATCATTAATGCTAAATTCAAAAAAAGAATAGCCTTGTGATTTAATTCTAACTTTATTAGCGTTTTTATTAACACAAGCTTTAATTCTTAAAGAGCAATTAGCAACAAGACATAAACCATGATTGTGGTCGGTATGGTTACCACAAATTTCAAAACGTCCGCCTGTATCAATATAATATTCAGGTTCAACTTTAAAAATCTTATTAAATTCTTTTCTTAAATCTGATTTTTCCATTATAAGTCTATTCCTCCAATAAATTTATCAAGGCCTTCATTTCCTTTTTTATTATCCTTAAATACTGCAGTGTTCATTAAAATGTTTTTGCAAGTATCTTCGATATATTCTTTAATTTTTTTATCAATAGTTGAAGCAGAATATCCTTTTCTTAAAACCTCTATCATATTAGAAAAGCTTGCTAAATCAGGATATTTTTCAACAATTTGCTCATTATTTAATCCTAAAGCCAGAACTTCTTTAATCTCGTTTTCTTGTCTAACAAGTCTTGCTGGAAGAATAAATAAGCCCATTGCCTCAATAATACCAATACCTTCTTTTTTAATGTGATGATATTCTGGATGAGCATGGAAAATGCCTTCAGGATATTTTTCATCACATCTATTATTTCTTAAGATTAAATAAAGATAGTATTCATCTTTAATCTTTCTAATTGATGGGGTGATGGTATTATGGTTTCCATTTTCATCACTAGATAAAATATCATTATCTAAGTCGTTATAAGTTTTCCAAGCCTTTAAAATATCACTAGCTAAGGCTACCACTTCTTTGCTATCTTTTCCTTTTATTAAAAGGGTGGAGTTATACCAATCAAGTTTATAAAGTTTTGTATTTTGATATTTTGTAAGCTTATATTCTTTCTTAATATCTGCTTCCATAACAGGGAGTATATGTTCACCACCTTGGAAATGTTCATGGTTTAAGATTGAACCACCAACAATTGGTAAATCAGCATTACTTCCAATAAAAAAAGATGGATATGCATCAACAAAATCAACTAGTTTTCTAAAAGTTGATTCATTTATTACCATTTGAGAATGTTTAGAAGAGAAACATATACAATGTTTATAGTAATATCCATAAGGTGAGTATTGTAAATACCAAGTTTCTCCATCTAAAACGACAGGAATAAAACGAATATTTTCTCTAGCTGGATGATGATCGTTACCATAGAAACCAATATTTTCTAAGCATAACAAACATTTTGGATACTTAATATCGCTTGATTTTGGTTTTTCTAAAAGTTTAGCAATATCTTTGTTACTTTTTTCTGGTTTAGAAAGATTAATACTAATTTCAATGTTTTTATTTTTATAATCAGTTTTCCAAACAATATTTTTATCAACCATTGTTTTTTGAAAATAGTAATTTTTAATACCAAGGTTATATAAATAATCTAGTGCTCGTGCACTATCAAATTTTCTTAATTCTTCAAACTTTTTAACAACTTCCTCTGGGGAAGGAGTTACAACACCCATCACAAAAACAGCTTTAAGTTCTGCTTCTTTATCAGAATATCCTTTTTCTTCTTTTAAATATTTTTCAATTTGTTCAATAAAGTAATCTGGGACTTCCATCTTTTCAATTTGTTCAATTGAAAAAACAGCTTTATCAGAAGGATATTCAAGACCTAATTCGCCTAAAACAATATTACGTGCATAAACACGGTCTAACCCTTCAAGACCTAAATGAATTGAAGCATAATCAATTAAACTATTAATTACCTCTCTAATCATACTTATTTGGTCTCCTTGAATTTATACTCAATATAATGAGAATACTTTTCCCCTTTTCTTAAGGTGATAGACTCGCGATCAAATAAGAACATTTGTGGTTCAAGAGCAATACCTCTTCTCTTTTTGAAATCATCTCTATTTTTAAAGCGAAGTGGGGACATTGTATTATCGACATAAATATTCATTGCAGGATAATCTGTAACAATATTTAATGTGATATCTTCTCCTTTAAGCATGACTTTACCTAATTTGTCATCAAATAAGAATGTATCATCAATTGTTCCTTTAAAATCATGTTTTTCAATCTTATCAAGTCTTGGATTAAGTTTTGATGATTTTCTAAAGTCGTATTCCTCTGGAACTTCTCTAGCTCCGGTTATTAATAATGTTTCATCAGTAACGGCAACTTTATCACAATTCATTTTTAAATAATATTGAGAAATATCTAATGAATCTAAATTAAAGTACATGTGATTTGATAAACCAACAAAAGTAGCATCACTTGGAGTTGTTGCCTTTTGGAGCAATTTAAATGAATCTTTAGTTTTATTAAATTCATAAGTGATTGTTATTCTAGCTTTGCCTGGGAATCCATTTTCATTTTTTCTAGTAGTATATGAAAAAATAACACTGAGTTTTTTAGCACTTTCTCTAACTGTGGTTTTCCAGTTTTTAAAAGACATAGAATCTAACTTACCACCATGTAAAGCAAAATCAAATTGTCCATCTGGTTGAAGATGATATTCTTCACCATCTAAGATTCCATCTTTTTTAAGTCTTCCTGCAACAACGCCTAAAGTCTTACCATAAAAAGCTGAAGAATGCATATAATCGCTAAAATCAGCAAGTTCTAAAATTACAGGTCTGTCCTTATAACTTAATTCATAAACACCTGCTCCATAACTAGCTAAAGTTGCTTTCAAATTTAATTCATTATCAACGTGTACAAGCTCGATACCATTATCAAGTTTTTCAATATTATATTTCATTTAGGTTACCCTCCATAAATCGAGTTAATTATAACATTTAAAAACTTGTATCACATCATTAAAATTTATTACTTTTAATGTAAATATATCGAAGATTTGCATTGTTTTTATTTAAAATAGTTAATATTCGTATATTTGTGTCCAATTTTTAATATGTATAAATTTGCTATTTTACTAATTGATATATTCAAACCACGTTAATATACCTCAAAAATAAATAGTAAAGGAAAGCTTAAAATTATTAACTACTCTAATCAAGATTCAGCTATACAAAAATATTTCGTATAACATTTTAAAAATTTTTTTAATTATTTTTAAAAATTTTGAAATAAACTCCTTTATATTAGTGAGAGGATAAAATTTATTACCTCCCGTGTTCTTTGACATATTGCTATAAGAGAAACAACAAATACAATTTCAAATAATCTTTTTGGGATCTATAGATTATAAAATTTTGACTACTTTAAAACATATTGCGCCAGGAAATGTCTGTATTTTAAAGATTGGCTAGAAAAGAATGCAGATGTCTTTATAGATATTGATGCGACTTTCCGCTTAGTCAAAACTTGGGTAAAGATTTTTTAGTTATTGTTTCTCTTATGCTCTGTTACCTATGTTTAAAAATGGATAGCTGAAATAAACAATTATTCCCATTCAATAGTTGAAGGAGGTTTTGAAGTAATATCGTAAACAACTTTATTTACATATGGCACTTCATTAACAATTCTCGAACTTATTTTCTCCAAAACTTCAAAAGGAATAGGATAACTTCTTGCAGTCATACCATCTATTGAGTCAACCGCTCTTAAAGCTACTGTATATAAGTAAGTTCTATTGTCACCCATTACTCCAACGGTTCTAGTATTAGTTAAAACAGCAAAATATTGCCATATCTTTTTGTCGAGCCCTGCTTTTTTAATCTCTTCTTGATAAATAACATCAGCTTTTCTTACGATTTCTAATTTCTTTTTGGTGATATTGCCAATTATTCGTATGGCAAGTCCTGGGCCAGGAAAAGGTTGACGAGAAACAAAGGAATCATCAAGACCTAATTTTCTTCCTAGTTCTCGAACTTCATCTTTATATAATTCATTTAGTGGTTCAAGAAGTTTAAAACCTAGTTCTTTAGGTAACCCACCGACATTATGATGAGATTTTATGACTTTTGAATTTCCGCCTTTTCCACTTTCAACAATGTCTGTATATAAAGTTCCTTGAGCTAAAATAGACACATCTTTTAGTTTTGATGCTTGTTCTTTAAAAACATCAATGAAAGTTTTTCCGATAATTTTTCTTTTCTTTTCAGGAGAAGTAACGCCTCTTAATAATGTTAAAAATTTAGCAGAAGCGTCTTTATAATAAACTTTGATATTAAATTTGTTTTTAAAACTTTCAAGAACTAATTTTTCTTCATTTTCTCTAAGTAAACCATGGTTGATGAATAAAGGATATAGTTGGTCTCCAATAGCTTTGTGAATTAATAATGCACACACAGAAGAATCTACGCCACCACTAATTCCAAGTAGAACCTTTTGATCTTTAACAAATTCTTTTATTTCTTTAACCTTGTCTTCTATCCAATTATCAATGCTCCAATTTTTAAAAACCTTGCAAATCTTGAATAAAAAATTAGAAATTATGTTTTTGCCTTCTATCGTATCTCTAACTTCTGGATGAAATTGAAGAGCATAAATTCTTTTTTCAGTATTCTCCATTCCAGCATTTAAGCACATCTTAGATGAGCAAATACTTTTAAATTCTGTTGGAAGATTAGAAACAGTATCAGAATGAGACATAAATACTTGACTAGTTTTATTAACGTCTTTCAAAAGTAATGAATCATTATTAAAGACGACTTCAGTATTGCCGTATTCTTTAACAACGTTTTCTTGAACTACTCCCCCAAAATAATGAGCTAAGGCTTGCATGCCATAACATATTCCTAGTATTGGTACATTAAAAGAGAAAATTTTAGGATTAATCTTTGGTGAATTTTGATCATTAACAGAATTTGGACCACCAGAAAGTATAATTCCCTTTATTTCATTTTTATCAAAGGTTGATAAATCTGTTTTATTGTCAACCAATAAAGCATAAACGCCCAAATCTCTAACTCTTCTTACTATAAGTTCATTGTATTGAGAGCCATAATCAATTACTAAAATTTTATCCATAATGGGACCACCTATAAAAGAATACTTATTTAATCGCTAAATCAATAAGAAGTTTATAATTTAACAAAGAGTAATTTATATAACTAATAAATTTGCTTATTTGTATTAACCAATGTTTTAAAGAAAAAATTAATGTCTATACTTTTCAATCTCTTTACTTGTTGCGCCTTTACTCATAAGTGTTAAACGGGAAAGTTCATTACCAAAAGCTACTGCTTCTTTCAATTTCTTTCCTCTTAAGAAATAGTCAATAACGCCACTTGTTAAAGCGTCGCCACAACCAGTTGTATTTTCAAATTCTTTTACTTCATTAACTTTAACAAGATCTACTCTACGATAGTTTTCTCCAAAATAAACATCGTGTGCACCATGAGATACAACAACGTTTTTAACACCTCTTGCAAGAAGACCACTGACTAAATCTTTTTCCATCAAATCAATGCCCATAAGCATTCTGGCTTCATGAATATTACATTTAATTAAAAATAGTTTATCTAAATAGTTTTTAAATTTTAAAACTTTAGATGGAGAAATAGCTTCTACTATAAATTTTTTAGATGGATAAGTATTAAATAAATAGTTAATTGCTTCTTCAGAAATATTTGCATCCATTATCACATATTCGTGTGATTCGATTAGATCGTGTTGTGACTTTAAAAACTCAGTATTTAAATCTCTAATAATTCTATTGTCACATATTGCATCAACCATATCATGATTAGCATCATTTATTGCAACATAACTTCCACTAGGATAATCAGTCTTTGGAATTATAACGTTAATACCAAGTTTTATGAGTTCGTTTCTCATTTCCTTTCCATTAGCATCTTCCCCAATTGCGGTAATAAAATCAATCTTATTACCTAAACGTGCTAAGTTTTCTGCAATATTTCTCATTACTCCGCCAAAAGAAATACTAACTTCACCAATGTTAGAAACTCTTTTTTGAAGTTTATCACGGCTTGTAGCTATATAATCGACATTACTTCCGCCAATCAATAAATATGTTTTATCCATCTTTTCTCCTTAAAGTAAATCTACTTACTTTAATTTAACATATTCTGATGCAATTTGAGCACCAAGCTTTGCATTATTTAAAATTAAATGAATATTTGCTTCTAGACTCTTTCCTTTAGTAAGTTCAACAATCTTAGCAAGTAAATAAGGAGTTTCATCTTTACCTTTGACCCCTGCTTTTTCCATTTCTTCTAATGCTTTATCAATTTCAGCATTTATATAAGATGGATCCATAGAGAATTCTTCTGGAATAGGGTTAGTGATTAGAACGCCACCATTTAACTTATATTCTCTTTTTGCTTTTACAATTTTTGCAATATCTAATGGAGTTTTTGCATTATAATCAACTTTTAAATCGCTGGTTCTTGTAAAGAATGCAGGTAATTTATCAGTATTATAGCCAATAACAGGAACGCCTTTTGTTTCAAGATATTCCATAGTTAAGTTCAAATCTAAAATAGCTTTAGGGCCAGCACAAATTACTGAAACATTGGTTTTTCCAAGTTCATCTAAATCTGCACTTATATCAAAAGTTTCTTGTGCTTTTCTATGTACACCACCGATTCCACCAGTAACAAAGAATTCGATACCCGCAAGTTCAGCAAGAATCATAGTAGCACTAACTGTTGTTGCGCCCCATTTCTTTTCGGCACATATAATAGGTAAGTCACGGCGCGAAACTTTTTCAATACCTTTTGTTTTTCCAAAAAGCTCGATTTCTTCTGGACTCATACCAATAATTGGCTCACCTTCAATAATTCCAATTGTAGCTGGAACGGCACCGTTTTCTTCAATTACTTTTTCAACAGCAAGTGCGCATTCAACATTTTTTGGATAAGGCATGCCGTGTGAAATAATTGTTGTCTCAAGAGCAATTACTGGTTTGCCTTCTTTTAAAGCCTTAGAAACTTTCTCACTAATTTTCATAACTATTCTTTAAACTCCTCACATTCCATATAGAATTTTAATTCATCATCTTTATAACCAGATAAATATCTTTTTCCTTCGTTTTCCTTTATATAAAGACTAAGTTTGTCATCTAAAAAACTTTGCTTTATATATTCGATTTGCAACGTTTTTACACTAAATTCAGGCCTAAATATATCTAGATAAAAATCGACATATTTAGTGTTATTCATGTGTCCATTATGATCTAACATTGAATATAAAACATCGACTTCTTTAACTTTTTGAAGCTGAGATTTTTCAATAACAGGTAATTTTCTAATTCTTCTTTTAAAGTATCCTAAATCATCATCAAAGCCTTTAAAGAAGTCAGGCGCTTTAACGCTAAAATCTTTAATATTTATAACCATCCAAGTAGAACGGCTAACAGCAAAGAGTTCTCCTTTATGATAAAATTCAGTTTCACGATTAAACTCAACAAAACGTGGCTTGAGTGGATAAGTTACAACTTCTATTTCTTTAAAATTAATTGGTTTTTTAATAATCTCCACGAAATTTCTAACAATGACCCATATTAAATCTTGTTTAATCATTGTTTCAAAGCCACATCCAAGTTCTTCTGCGTGATCTCCAGCAACTTCTTGTGCAACATCTAAAAGCGTAGACATCTTCAAGCAATCGTGACAATCAAGCATATTAGTTGTTATTTGATAAGTTTTTCTATAAGTTTTCTGCATACGAAAGTATTATATCAAACTAATTTTAGACTTGAATTAGAAACCATTAATAAATGAATAAAATTAACACCTAATTAATATTTAGTATTGTAAATAAAATATACGATTAAATAGGTGTTTTTAGATATTTTCTCTTTACATTTTTTAATTCTCTAGTAGAGTTTTTATGTATAGATTTAACGGACAGGTTATTATATGAAATTACATTTTAAAAAATCATTATTACTCGTTTTACCATTAGTTTTATTATCATCATGTGCTTCTAGTGATGAAGATGCACCTACAATTACAACTTTTGAGACAGATAAAGAAAATTATGTATTAAATTCAAAAGTAAATTTTAATATAGATGTTCAAGACAACATCACATCAAGTGATGATTTAGTAATTGCAATTAACATTACATTACCTGATGGAACAAACGAAACAATCTCCGAAACAAACTATCGAGTAACTCAAGAAGGTTCTTATAAAGCAGTTTTGACAGTAACAGACGAATCTCAAAATACAGCTAACTCAAACGAAATATCATTTAATGTAATTGACTTATACTCCGGTTGGAGTGATAACGAATCTAACTACTTCAATAATTTGTTCGGCGTTGACTTACCTAGAACCAATCTTTTTAACAACAATTATGATGTTTACCAAATTTTTGATTTTAACAATCAAGCTGCCCCAGGCTTAAGATTTGAATTTTCAACATATGATAAAAATTTACTTGATGAATACATTTCAACTATTGCCTACGATGACTTTGTCGAAAATACATATGAAGAAATCTTTCAAAATTATATGACAGATGGACTAACTTATCTAAAAGCTTATGAAAAAAATCTCGATGGTAACACTTATTTAATGGTTATGCCTTATGTTTACCAAAACGTTTTGAATATCAATTTCCAATTATTTGATCATACAATTGGTAATTCATGGGATACAGAATTTATTAATACAGTTATTAGCCCTGATTTTCAAGAAAACATTCTCCCGCTTGAAATTACTAAAAATATCGAAAATGTTGTTACCTATTTTACTGATTATAATTGGTATTTTGAAGGAGCCACAATGCGTGGATACCTTCGTGGAATTATCTATAATTTAGACCAAAGCGATATTACAACTTATATTACAAGTTTGATTGATTATGGTTACACTGAAGGCACATTAAATGACTTTCTAACTAACGGTTCAGTAATGCTAGTTTACGCAAATGAAGAAGCTGTTGGCTATGCTTTAATTACAATTTCAAGTGCCTTATCTGCTGAAATTCCATTCTATTATTTCGAGATAATGTGCGGATAAAAATAAAGGGATTTGAGAAAAACTCTTCAAATCCCTGTTATTTTTAGCTTTATTATAAATTTAATTAGTTCTAAGTGGATATTCGCTAGGATCTAATCTTTCGCCGGTATAGTTAACAATATCGCCTTTTTCAAACACCATTGTACTAGTTTGATAATTGAAGTTTGTCGCACCAGCCAAACCATAAAATGATTCTACCTCTGCTTTAATTACCACACCACTTTCAATAGTCAATGTGTCATTTCTTGTGAGCTCAACATCTGGTGAGTCAACGTCACCTGAATAAAAATGTACACTTAAAGTTAGAGTTCCATCATTAATAAAGCTATCTTTATTAAAGTTTGTTTCTAATACTCCGTCTGAATACGCTTCTGTTGCAGCATACAAAAAGGAAAAATAATTATAATAGTAATAATGACCAAACCCAACTCCAAAAACATATTCTTCCTGGCCTTCTCTATATAAAGAATATTGAACGTTGTCAGATGAATCATCTCCAGAATAATCTGTAATTTGATAAAAAACATCTTGGTTCATGTAGGTTGTAATACCTCTTTGAACAATACCATTTGTTTTATTTTGACTGTCGTCATCATAATATTGACTGAATTCATCAATATATAAGTCTTTATATTGTGTAATTGTTCCTTCTTGAGTCACATAAATATCTAAAGCTGAATAATTATCTCTTTGAACAGTAGTATAAACTTGCTTGTTTATTCCTTCATCATAAGCCAGCAAGTTTGGAACGATTTCTAGTAGACCTTCAAAAGAATTAATTGTATCTCCGGTGATTGGTGGTTCTACCACTTCTGATGTGGTAGTAAAAATAGTTACATCTTCACTAGGCATAACAAAAGTATAAATATTATTTTCAGTAAGAGACAAATCAGTAGAGTTTACTTTTACACTTTTAAGTTCATAGTTTTCAGCAAGAGTAATCTTAAATTCAACTGTGCTTTTTTCATCAAAAAGACCATCAGCATTAGCTTCAGTTAAAATTTCAATTGAACTACCAATACCAACATTAGTCAAAATGCGATAGTCTTCAACAGGAGTTTCAATAGGTGGTTGCTCACTTTGATTAGAGCAGCCAACTAAAACAAGCAGAAAAGAACTAAGAATTGCAGGGATTTTTATCAGTTTGTGCATATTTTACTCCGCGATGGTGTATCTATGTACATACTCTGTGTCATTCACAGTAAGTGTGATAACTTCGCCATCTAATCTAATTTCGCCACCATTATAATTTGCGCCTTCGTAGTCATACTCGCCACTCATTTTGGTTACTTCAAGAGCATTATTAGACTCATTTAACGTAAACGAATAAGTATTTGTACCTAGTACATCAGTTTTGTCAGCGAAATTTCCATAATAAGTTACTTCAAAAGTTGTTCTGCTAGTAAATTTAAGAACTCCACCTGATTCACCATATAAGTTATCCCAGTTATATTCGTTTGCTAAGATTTTTTGATATAACTCATCAACACTTAATCTTTTTTTAATAATATAAGTTACTTCATAACTAATTGACTCATCAGCACTACAGGTAAACTTAATTGTTACTCTATCTCCTGCTTTACCACCAACTACAGCAAGTGTGAAATCATAATAATTAGAACTTGCACTATTGTCAGTAAGGCTTATTAAATCTGCGCCTTCAGTAATTTCATATTTAATATCACTCTTTAACGAAGAACTTGGTGTCCCACTAACTCTGATTCCGCTATATGTTGTATCAGTATAGATATATCTTGTTGTTTTACCATCAACTACATCTCCAATTTCGATTCCGCTAGAAGCGTCGGTATAGTTAATGCTTTCAATTTCAACATAATCGTTAACCACAATATCTTTTCTTATTCTAATACCAGTTGCAGTTTCAAAAACAACAGTCGCTCTACCAGGCCCAACAGTATAAATATTTTCACTGTTTACTTCTACGACGTCTTCATTAGTTGTTGAAATAGGTCTTAATGTTAAATCAATAGCTTTTTCAGGTTTATATTCACTGGCTACAAACCAAATATAACGATGTAAAGGTAAATTTTTGCTTAAATCTACTTCAACCTCTTCATAGTTTGAACTTAAATAATAAGCTCTATAGCCAGTAACTTCTGATAAAAAGTAATCATCTGGATTTAGTAAAGTGGTACTTTGACTAGATGTTTTTCTAGGTTCGTATTTTAAAGAATACTCATCAGTTGTAGTTTCTTTATAAACTTCTTCTCCTCTTTGTTGAGTGTAATGTAAAACAGTTTTTCCTTCTACTAGTCGATCGTTTTCATCTAATTTAAACGAGAATTCGTATCCATTAGTAATGGTGTCACCTTCTTCGTCATAATTATATTGGTACAAATCAAATGTGTAAGTTGTGTAATTTGTGCCTTTTGAAGAGTCGGTAAATAAATGTTCTTCGACGTTAACATCTGGAAGAGTAGCCATCGCTAAATCAACATTATTTAAAAGGTTACCAGCGATAAAATTATTTAAATATAGAGAAACTTGATAAGTAAGTTGGCCAACAGCACTACCTTCAAGCAGATAATCTTCGCCTTCTTCTAAATCTGGGTCCTCAGTTGTTAAAACTGGTAAGCGATAAGCAGAATCTACCCACTCACTACGAACATTTCCTGCGTTATAATCGGTTACCCTACTTAGATAACGCTGATTATTAATACTATCAATACCTAAATAACGCGTATAAGTGTCTTTATAAGTAGAGCCGTCATTGTAAGTGATTTCATCGCTTCCAGTTTCTGAAGCATGCTCGTCACTATAAATTTCCATAGTTCCTTCATGAACCTGAGTTGTTGAATCATCAATTTGCGTTGTAGTTTTAAAAGTAACTTCACTTGAATTATAAACTTCAGTTCTATAAAGACTGTCAACCAATAAATCAACTGTGTCGCTTAAACTACTTGTTGATTTATTAACAGTTTCTCCATCATCAATTGGAGGAACAGGATCAGGATTTGTCGTTTGACATCCAGTCAAAGCAAAAGTTAAACCTAATATAGAAATCGGTAATAGTTTCTTTTTCATAAAAATTTTCTCCTTCCTATTTCTTATAAGCGTCAAATTCTAAGGTAAAACCAAATTGTTGACTATCTGAAATAGTAAACGATATTAATAGAGTTTTACCATCGCGATAATAAAAACCAGCATTTGAATCATAAATATATTCTTTATCAGCAACCATAAATTTAAGGTCTGAAAATTCAATTTCCATTCGATCTTCTCTGCTCTCGGTTGCTGCATTTTCTTTAAAACTATAATTCAATTCGTAAGGCTTATTGACATCAAGCGTAAATCCGGTATCGTCGCTTAACAATGTAAGTTCGGCTTTAGATTCATCAATAAACTCGATTTTAACAGCCTCTTTAATCATTTCGCCAGTATTTGTATTTTCTAAATCTCCATACCACGTACCAATTAAATTTGACTTCATTTCTTCATCAGTTAGAGCTTCAACAACTTCAAAAGTAATCGAATTTAATAATTTGTTATCCTTTTCTCTATAAAACTCTAAAGTCGCTTTACCTGCCTTTAAAAATTTTAAATCAGCACCAGCAATGCCATCGACTAAATCTTCAATTTCGCCTACATTAACAACATCCTCACTTAAATTCTTTATATAGAATTTATCTAAAGTGTTTTCTGATTCATAATCGATATATAATGTTTCATCTTGTCCAACAAAATGAAGCTCACTAGTAAATCTTGGTGAGATTGCTATTAAGTCTGGAGCAACAACAGTTACTTCAATCTCTTTAGTTAAACCATAAGTTGATTTTACTGTTAAAGTTGTTTTGCCTAGCCCAATCGCTTTAAATTGGCCATAAGATTCAACAATAACTTCTTGATTAGAAGAGTTCACAATTTCTAAATCCTTATCAATTGTCTTTTCTGGAACCACATTTGTTGCTTCAACTGAAATATATTCATCATATGGGAAAGTATTAATATCTACAGGTGTTGATTCGCCTAAAATTGTATCAAATACGCAGACATTAATATCAAAATCAGTCATAAAGTAATCGACAGGATCTAATTCGGAAAAATCGTATTCTGTTTTATCTCCATAACCTAATGTTACTTTTTCTGTGATGCTAGAGATTAAGAATGTTTCATCATTATAATTTCCTAGTTCATCATATCCATATGCATACTCATCGTATTCAAATAAAAACCCTGCAAAATTACCGTCTTTTAGAAAATTAACAGTAAAACCAGCTTCGGTTAAATACTTTCCATATTCATTTTCAGTTTCATCTGTCATTGTAAAAGTTGTGACAAAATTTCCGCTTGTTGTATCAACTGTTGATATAACTTTATCGCTAGTTCCGTTTGTTACATATTTGCCTTTTACATAATCATCAAGATATGAACTTAAATTTTTATAAGTTGATAAAGATGTATTTTCCTTATATTTGCTTTCGTTTTCAGCATTATAATCTTCTTTATAACTATCATCATTATCATCAGATTCTTTATAATCAACAATAGAATAATAAACTCCATCCTTCAAAGATGTTATTGAGTCATATGTATCTGTTTCTTTTTCATCTTCTAAATAATCATCTTCAGGATAATCACGAGATAGAGTTCTTTCTCCTTTAATAACAAGTGTATCGTTCGAATAACTTGTTCCACTTTCCTTAATCTCTCTTGTGATAGTTGCATAAATATCTTCGTAAGAATAAATAAACTCTCTTTCAAAAGTTACTCCATTATTTTGCTCTAGAGTAGGAACAGTTTCGTTAATATAGTTAGTTAATTCGCTAATTTTTGTAAATGGGGTTATGTCTGGGTTAATTACTTCTTCTTCATCACCTGGATCGATATCTGGATTATCTGGTTTATTATCATTATCTTCATTTTCATCTGGTGGATTTATTGGTTCATTATTACTTGGTTCACCACATCCAGATAGTAAAAAACCAGTTAAAGCAAGTAGCATTAGCCTTTTTTTCATAAAATCTCCTTTGTCTAAATAAAGCAATAAGTCTCAAAAATTGAGACTTATTGCGTGTTTTATAAGTTTGTATATGTTTACTTTACTCTCTATATGTTTCTAAATCAACTTTCTCACCTATTGAAGTTGCAACACATGGGTCTTCTGGTTTTCCATAACGATCAATAGTTATTTCTAGTGAAGAATTGCTTATTGCACTAACGGAGTAAAGTGTATATGAATTTGAGTCTGCTGAAGCATCGGTTAATGCTATAGAGAATTCAAGTGTATCCTTATCTAGTGTATAAGTAAAGGTGACTACCTCGCCGTAAGTAATACCATAATAGTCATCATCTACTCTAAATTCACCTGTACCATCGTCATTGAAATTGACATATACATATAAATCTTCATACGAATAATGAATTTGTCCCTTTACTGTATTTTGAGTTATAAATTGATATAAATCCTCATATGCTGGTGGGGTTACTACACTAAATTCAACTTCTTCATATATTGAAGAATCTTCTGCTGATGTAACAATTAAAGTTCCATTTCCTGCAGTTTTACCAAATACATTAAATGTTCCATCTTCATTTTCTGTAATATCAACTGTACATTCAGAGCCTTCTTTTAAGGAAACTGTATAGTCTTGTAAAGCTTGTTCAGGTGTAATTTCGGCTGAAACTGTTGCATTACCACCAACAAAAATTGTTGTTGAAGACATTGTTGCGGAAATTCTTCTTGCTTTTGGTCTTACAGAAGTAAAAGTTAATTCTTTTAAATCACCTAATCCGTTGTCAAAAACAACTGTAAATTCACCCTCTTTTTTAACAGAAATAGATGAACCGCTCAGGGTAGCTATTTCTTCAACATCAGAAACAATTTGTACAGGGCGAGGATTCAACTTCATTGGTTTTAATTCACTACTACGATAAGTAAATGATAAAATTGAACCATTATTAACTTCACCACCACCTATAAAAGTTGTGCTTTCACCTTCAAAACTCTCACCGGTAATAACTGTATAATCATTTACTACATAATCTCTGACATCATATTTAGAATCTAGAGCTTTTTTATAGCCTCTTTCGGTAGTTAAGCTTGATGATCCACTACCAGTTGGCGTTGCGCCTTCAACTAAGCTTTCCGTAGTTTTGTCATAATCATCAATATCATATACGTTAGTTTTTAATTCCGCTTGTCTAATCAGTCCATCGCCATCAAAAACTAAAGATAAGTCATATTTTGTATATTCAGCATAGCTAACTTTTTCGCCGCTGGTAACAATAGTTAAGTATTTATTGTCATCACTAGTTGATTGCTCTTCAATTGTATCAATGTTTTCCATATATGAAGCAGCTGTTTCTGAAAACCCAGCCATCGAAACATTTTGTTTAGCTTCACTTTCCTTAATGGTTCCTGATGAATAAGTTGCATCATCGCCGACAACACTCATTGCATTCACACTTGCACCACTAGCGCTATTATAGGTAAATTCATAATAGTGTGTAGCATCATATAGTCCGACTTCATGATAAACATAACTACTTAAAGCAGCAGAATCATAAGATGTCATTGTACCTTCATAAGAAAGTTTATTATCGCTCCCTATTGCATATGTATAATCATAAGATTGATCGTAACTTGAAACTCCATCTTCAACTACACGACCACCATTAATATAATCAACTTCTTTTTCGGCTGATTGAGTTAATAAAGTTTGTATGTCTTCAATAGATTTAACTTCGAACGCAACATCACTAATATTTAGCAAACTTCCATCGCCCAAGATTGTAGTTGTTGTTGCAATTTCAACATCTTTAGTTGGCATTGTAAATGTATATGTTCCATCGATAGCTTCAACTACTTTACCATCAACAGTTACAGAATCTAATGTTGTTATCCTTTCATCATCAAGAGCAACCGTAAAAGAAACTTCTGCTCCAGGACCAAATCTTGTAGCACCATCGCCAGTAGTTAAAGATATTGTTGAACCATCACCTTCGTTAAAAGTTACAGCGTAATCTGTGACTTCGACTGGTCCTGCAGTTGTAGTGATTGTTACATCTTCATTTGGCATAGCAATCTCGTACGTTCCATCGCTTTCAATTGCTAATGAAGTGTCACCAAACATTACTGTTTTTAATTCTTGTGAGCCATCAGTTGATGTTAAAGCAACTGTAAACGTAACCATTTCACCTGGTTCAAAACTGGTTTTATCCCCACTTAAAGTAATTGTTGTGCCCGCTCCCGCACTAGTTTCTACATTATAAAGTGTTGGCGTTACTTCTTCGCCACAAGAGGTAGCTGAAAGCAATCCGCCTAAAGCAAAAACACTAATGAGTAATAATTTTGTTTGTTTCATATTTTCTCCTTCAGTGTCGTAATTTTACTTACAAATAATTCCGACCAAGATATTTTTGCACTAACTTATATTTATGGATTGAAAAACATCAAGCGTCTTAATACAAAATTAATATCCTATGTATAAAAGATATTAAATTTGGTTAAAAAGTGAAATTTTTGCGATATTTATCAGCAAATTAAACATTATTTAAAAATGAAGAAAGATTTCAAAAGTGTCACTTATTTATAGATTAATTTTCTTAATATAGTTTAGAGAACTTATTAATTCTATTTATAACTTTTTCACTCCGTGTAAACTGTTTAGACGCTTTCACAATTGTAAATAAAATGTAAATATTGATTAACAAATAAATCTAATTATTGATTATGAATTTTTCAAAATTTAGAATTTTATTAATTGATTAAGGAAGGTCAACAACATGAAAAAGAAAAAATTAACCAAAAAAGAGCTCTGTTGGATCCTTTATGACGTTGGAAATAGCGCCTTTACAATGGTATCTGTATCTCTTTTTGCTCTCTTTTTTACTAACCTTACAAACCTTGCCAATATTTCATCAGTAGATTCAGACGCTTTCTGGTCTTATGCTGCAAGTATTGTTACTTTAATCGCTGTATTAATTGGGCCACTTGTTGGCACTTTAAGCGATTATAAAGGTTTTAAGAAACCAATGTTTTTAATTTTCACGCTTCTTGGAGTATTTGGATGCATTCTCCTAGGAATTCCGATGAATTACATTGGATGGTTAGTTTTATTCGTTATTTGTAAAGTCTGTTACAATGGTGCATTAATGATTTACGACTCTATGCTTGTCGATACAACTAGCATGGAAAGAACCGATAAAGTCTCAGCTTATGGTTATGCTTTTGGTTATATCGGCAGTCTTGTTCCATTTTTAATTGGAATTGCAATTTGTGCTTTTGGCTTTACAGGATATGAGGCTTATGATGCAAATGGACAATTGCTCACTGGAATGGATGCTTCTCTTGCTTGTCCATGGGGCTATCTTATTTGTTTCGTAATAAACGCTTTATGGTGGCTTGCTTTCACAATCCCTCTATTTAAAACTTATAAACAAAACTACTTTGTTGAAAGAGAGAAAATTGATGGTGGAAAAGCTAAAGCAACATTTAAATCAATTGGCGACTCTTATAAAAGAATTTGGGAAATATTTAAATATGCAAAAAAGCACGCTGGCATCATTCTTTTCTTAATAGCTTTCTTCTTATATATTGATGGCGTTTATTCAATTATTGAACTCGCAATTAAAGTCGCTGGAGGTTTTGGCGTTGGACAAATTGACTCTCTTATTGCTTTAGTCGCTGTTCAAGTCATTGCATGTCCTTGTGCTATTGGAATATCCTATTTAGCTAAACGCTTTGGAAATGAAAAAATGATCTTTGTCTGTATCCTTGGTTATCTTTTCATTACAATTTTTGCAATATTTATCAATGATACTTGGATGTTCTGGGTTCTTGCTATTGCTGTTGGTATGTTCCAAGGCGGTATCCAATCATTATCAAGAAGCTACTTTACTCAAATCATTCCTAAGAATAAATCAGGAGAACTTTTCTCCTTATTTGATGCATTTGGAAAAGGAGCAAGCTTTATAGGAACACTCTTATTTGGTGTTATTTCTCAAGCTACAAATTCATCTAACTTAGGAATTATTCCTCTCGCTGTTCTTGTATTCGTTGGTGGAATCGTTTTCATTTTTGCTGTTATTGCAAATCATAAGAGTAGACATTTCATCGATGAAGAAAACGCAAAAATAGATAAAGACTTAAATATTACTGAAGCAACATTTGCCGAAGAAGAAACACAAGCAAACTAAAAAATATTTATTTTTAAACAAAAAACCTGCAAATCTTCATTATTTAGTCTTATTGCAGGTTTTTTAATGTTCGCTTAATCAATAACAACTCTCCTTTAGCTAATAAAGTTACAAACTATATTCTCCAAAACATTTCTAGCCGTATTTCTCTTGATGAAATTGCAAATCATTTTTTTCATTTCAAAAACTTACTTATGCAAAATGTTCAAAAAAGAAAACGGAATAACTTTAAATAATTTTATTCTTAAAAAGAAGGTTGAAATTAGTAAACTTCTACTAGAAGATGAAACAAAAACAATTTCTTTTATTAGCAATTATTTAGGATTTTCATCACAACCTCACTTCACTAAAACTTTTATAGAGTTTGAAAACATTTCTCCAAAAGAATATAGAAGTAAAATAAAAAGAGGCTCACTTTAAGAACCTCTACTCTTAATTTTTAAATAATAAGGAGAAATATTTCATTTTCTGACCAATTTTTATACCGTCGTGATTTATTTGGCCGATAAACTCATTAATTGGCTCATAATCTAAATCATTATAATAAATATCATCAATTGTTTGTAAAACGTGTGCTAAATCTATATAAGCTTTATCTATCAAATCAAAGAATGTATCTTTCCCCATTGATTCATTAGTTACAACATTGAACCATTCATTTTCATTTAAATTCAAGTAATCGATATTCTTATCAAGATTTTTGAGTTTTGGATGAGACATAGCGTTTATAACACTATTTTTCATTAAGTGAGAAAAAATAAATTTTCTAAATCCAAATATCTTTGAATTAATGCATCTATTTACAGTTAACATTGTTTTGACTGAACGATAGTAACTTTTTTCATCTACTCTATCTTTGTTTAAATAATCTGCCAATGCTTTCATCATTTTGGAAACAAGTTTTAAATCTTTCTTATCTACTTTTAACATTTCTTTAAAACTAGGTTTATCGTTGAAGTTTTCTTCCATCAAAACATCAATATCTGTTTCTAACAATGAATGGTAAATAGAAAAAATAGTGCCTTTTAATGGAAAACCCGTTTTATAGAAAATGTAAGGATGACAGGTTCTATCTAAAACATAATGAGACATTAATCCTTTAATAAAAGCAATCAAGATTTCTTCGTTTTCTTTATCTTCTTCTTTTTTTGCATAATCAAATAAAAAAGAAAAAGTAATAAACGGATCAATTTCATGAAGATAAGTACCAAACTCTCTCACTTCTCTTATGTTTGATCTTAATGGCGATGTATATCCATAATAGAAGAATGGATCAGGCCCTTGTGAACCTAGATAAAATATTTTTTTATGTTTTGGGAAATTCTGCTTAGAGAATTCATAATGTGTAATCAGACTCGGCATATGTATTTATTATATATAATTTTTATTAAATTTCATTCTTATTATTAAAAACAAGAGAAATCTAAGATTAAAAACCATTAAAAAAAGCGATAACCATCGCTTATTTTTAAATAGTGGCGGAGAAGATGAGATTTGAACTCACGCTAGGGTTACCCCTACTAACGGTTTAGCAAACCGTCCCCTTCAGCCGCTTGGGTACTTCTCCGTGCCTTATAATAATATCAAAGGTCAAGAAACTTCTCAAGAACGATTTTTTCGCTATTTTAGTGCTCTATCATGTAGTTATTCATTTAAAATGTCACTATTATAGACTTATCTATAATGAAATTTAAAATTGGGGAACGTTTTTTTGCCTAACGTTATATCACTAGAAAATGTGCCATTGCTTTTTAGTTTAATAGGAGAAAAATTATTTTCACTTTTTCACGGATAAATATATAAATTGCTTTGTAAATAAACTATTAATTTTAACGATAAATATCGCGTTTTTACTCTACGCTCTTTAACTTAGTTTATTTTAGTTTTTATCTATCTTTACTATTTTTCACGGATAGAAAAAGAGTCGCTACATAAGAGCGACTCAAATTTTAAAAGTTTAAATTTTATTCTTCTGGATTTATATCTGGGTATTTTTCTCTTTCTGCATTATAAGTTGTGTGTAATAACTTATGTGCCTTTGGAGATCCATATTCACCTAAATATTCCTTGTAAAGAGTAATAATATCAGGGTTTAAATGGCTTCTTCTAACTTTTTTGCCCTTATCGATACCATAAAGAACGCTGGCTCTCTTTTGAATGTATGTTTCTTGGATGTTATCCTCTTCATTTGGTAAGAATAATGGGAAAACATATGGTTGGCCACCACCATTAATACATCCACCTGGGCAGCCCATAACTTCTATAAAGTCATATTTGCTTTCGCCGTTTTTGATTTGCTCAAGTAAGACTTTAGCATTTTTCATACCACTGCACATTGCAAAATTATAGGTTACACCATTAATTTTAAGTGTAGCTTCTTTAATGCCTTCAAGTCCTCTACATGGAGTAAATTCAATTGGTTCAAGTTCTTGGTTTGTAAGAATATGATATGCAGTTCTAATTGCTGCTTCCATAACACCACCAGTAACACCAAAAATAGCTCCAGCACCACTATATTCACCAATTAAATCATCATCAAATTCTTCTTCAGGAAGTTTTTTCCATAAGATACCGGCTCTCTTAATTAATTCAGCAAGTTCTCTTGTAGTTAAAACAACATCAACATCTTTAATTCCATCTACGCTATTAGCTGGACGTTCCTTTTCAAACTTCTTAGCAGTACATGGCATAATAGAAACAACACAAATTTGGCTTCTATCAATGTTATGTTTCTCAGCATAATAAGATTTAATAATTGCGCCCATCATTTCATGTGGAGATTTACAGCTTGAAAGATGTGGTAATAATTCAGGGTAATAATACTCAATATAATTAATCCGGCCTGGAGAACATGATGTAATCATAGGACCTGGTCTATGAGAAATAATTCTTTGAATAAATTCACTAGCTTCTTCAGTAATTGTAAGATCTGCAGCGAAGTTAGTATCAAATACTCTATAAAAGCCTAAACGATGGAGGGCTGCAACCATTTTACCGGTTGAGTTAGTTCCGATAGGCTCACCAAACTCTTCACCAATAGCAGCTCTAACTGCTGGAGCAGTTTGTACAATGACATATTTGCCATCATGGAACGCTTTATCTAATTTATCAATTTCACTATGTTCCATTAAAGCGCCAGTTGGACAAACAAGTGTACATTGTCCACATTGAATACATGGAACATTATTGAAACTTCTATTTTCACTAGGTCCAACAATAGTATTAAACCCTCTATTTTCAAAACCTAAAATTCCAATACCTTGTGTATTTTTACAAGCTTCAACACATCTTCCGCAAAGAATACATTTAGATGTATCTCTAATTAACGAAGGGGCCAGTTCATCATAAGTTGATTTAGTTTTTTGACCGACATATTGTTCAGGTCTTGCGCCAACTCTTCTAGCAACTTCCAAAAGTTCACATTGACCATTTTTTCTACAAGCTTGACAGTTGTAATAATGGTTAGAAAGTAAAAGTTCAACACTAGTTCTTCTTGCAACAACAGCTTTTGGATCAACTATTGAAATTCTAATACCTTCTCTAATTGGATAAGCACAGCTTGGAACAAGTCTTCTTTCTCCTTCGACTTTTACAAGACAGACTCTACAACTTGCAACTGAACATTCACCTTTTTTCCAAGTACAAAGATTTGGAATGTTATAACCACAAATTTTTGCAGCTTCAAGAATAGTTAATCCTTCTTCCACTACATATGGTTTATTTTCAATAAAAATTTGTATTTTTGCCATAATTCACTACCGCCTATTTCTTATAAATTGCCCCAAACTTACAAGCAGAGATACAAGTTCCACACTTAATACATTTATCAAGGTCAATCTTGAATACCTCTTTGCCGACAACACCACTTATTGCGTTAACTGGACAATTTCTTGCGCAAAGTGAGCATTTTTTACATTTATTTGGATCGATATGGAATTCAATAAGTGACTTACAAACTCCAGCATCACACTTCTTATCTTTAACGTGTCTAATATAAACGTCTTTAAATTTATTAAGTGTTGAAAGAACAGGGTTAGGAGCCGTTTGACCAAGACCACACAATGAACCGACTTGAATAGATTCACTTAAAGTTTGAAGCTTATCTAAATCTTCCATAGTGGCTTTTCCGTCTGTAACTTTAGTTAAGATCTCTAACAAACGTTTTGTTCCGATACGGCATTGTGAACATTTACCACAACTTTCATCACAAATAAATTCGAGATAGAATTTAGCAACATCAACCATACAGTTGTCTTCATCCATGACAATTGCGCCACCAGATCCCATCATACTTCCTTTTTCTACTAAGGATTCGTATTCAATAGGGGTGTCTAGTTCGTTCATTGTTAAACATCCACCAGATGGGCCGCCAGTTTGAATAGCTTGGAATCTCTTATCGTTTGGAATTCCGCCACCAATATCATAAACAAGCTCTCTAATAGTTGTTCCCATTGGAACTTCAACAAGACCAACATTTTTAACCTTGCCACCTAAAGCAAAAACTTTAGTTCCTTTACTTCTTTCGGTTCCGATTTTTGCATATTCTTTTGCACCAACTCTCATGATGTAAGGGACATTTGCTAATGTTTCAACATTGTTAATAATTGTTGGTTTGTCCCATAAACCTTTTACTGCAGGGAAAGGAGGTCTTGTTCTTGGCATACCTCTTTTGCCTTCAATTGAGTTAAGTAATGCAGTTTCTTCGCCACAAACAAATGCGCCAGCACCTAATCTAATATGGACTCTAAAATTAAATCCGCTACCTAAAATGTTATCGCCAAGTAATCCGATTTCTTCAAGTTCTTTAATTGCTGTTCTTAATCTATTAACAGCGATTGGATATTCTGCTCTTACATAGAAGTAACCATTTTGAGCCCCGATTGCATAACCAGCAATCATCATACCTTCAATAACAGCAACCGGATTTCCTTCTAAAATTGAACGATCCATGAATGCACCTGGATCGCCTTCATCACCATTACAAACCACATATTTTGTATCGTTTTGGACATCGTAAGCAAATTTCCATTTTCTTCCAGTTGGGAATCCGGCTCCGCCTCTTCCTCTAAGACCGCTATCTAAAACTTCTTGAATGACTTCTTCTCTTTTCATGCTTAAAGCACGAATTAAGCCTTTAAAGGCATCATATCCTAATGCTTCATCAATAACTTCTGGGTTGATTGTTCCACAACCATGAAGAGCAATTCTTAATTGTTTTTTATAGAAATTAATATCATCTTGTCTTGTAACTTTTTTACCTGTTGAAGGTTCTGTATATAAAAGTTCTTCAACAATTTTTCCTCCGATTATGTCTTCTTCAATTATTTTTTCACAATCAGTAGGTTTAACTGCATGGTATAAAGTGTCCTCTGGATATATTTTGACAAATGGTCCTTGTGAACAAAAACCAAAACATCCTACAACATTGCAGGTTACTTTGTCTTCAAGATGTTTATCTTTAATTAATTGATTAAAATTATCAATAATCTTTTGTGAATCAGATGATAAACAGCCTGTTCCACCACAAACAACAATATGTCTTTTCCCATCTTTTCCACTAAATTTATCGCTAACACATTCACTACATCTAGCAATTTTATTTTCTAAATCTTGTAAAGTTTTAATTTTTGGTTCAGCTTTTGCAGTGTTTTTATTAACTTTTGCCATATTACTCCATCTCCTTATTTCTATATTCAGCTATAATGTGAGGAATATCGCTAAGCTTAACTTTTGGATAAACTTTCCCATTTATACTGATTGCTGGAGCAATACCACATGCACCAATACAACGTAAACCATCAAGAGTAAAAAGGCCATCTTCAGTAGTTTGACCTGGTTTTATTTTTAATAATTCTCCAAATTTATCTAAAACATTTTGCCCGCCTTTAACGTAACAAGCAGTTCCGATACAAACTCCGATAACGTATCTTCCTTTAGGAGTTAAACTAAAGAAAGAATAGAAAGTTACAACACCATAAATATCACTAACAGGAACATTTAATTCTTGGCTAATAACTTCTTGAACTTCAAGTGGTATATAACCATATTCTTTTTGGACATCGCTTAAGACCAACATTAATGGACTAGGTTCATCTTTATATCTAGCACAAATTGATTTGATCATATCCACAGCTACTTTTTGCAGTTTCATCGATATAATTCTCCCTTGTATTAAACCTTCTTTTTATTTTAAACGAGAAAGAAAGCGCTTACAATAAGAAAAAGACGATAGTAATCGCTATTAATAAAGCCTTAATATCAAGAATTTAACATTCTAAAAGAAAGATATAAAATATTAATATGAAGGCTAATCGAACTAAATTAATTGTTTTAGGTACAGTAATATCTTTACTTACAGGATTTAATGCTTATTTATGGAACATTATTTGTTCTACAAAAATAACTTTTGAAACACAAATGAACAATGGCAATCCTGCTTATATACTTCCTTTATCTTTAGGTTATATAGGTGTCTATATTGCTTTATTTCTTTTGATAATTATTTCTCTTATTCTAACTGCTGCTGTAATTTTTATAGTAATTTCTCTTTATAAGACTTCTTTAGGCATTAAAAAAGAGAAGCCATCTTCTCTTGCTTATACTTTACTTGCTTCTCTTATTTTCTTTTCTAGTTTCATTATTTTTATAGGTAGTAATTCTTTAAATTATTACCTCATATTTGTCTTAGTAGCATTTCAAATAATATTATCTTTATATATGATTTCAAATCTTTACTCAACTCGAGTTAAATCAAACAATCATTTTAGAAGGAAACTATAATAAAACGTCCTAGCTAATTTGCTAGGACGTTAATTTTGTTAATGCTTACCACAGCAACATTCATCACTATGATTAGAATCTTCTTTCTTTTCTTTAGGATATTTTTTAAAGTAGCTTTTAACAAGTTTCTTTTTATCAGTTGAACCACAACCACAATCACTTATTCGTTTACCATTCATTTTCTTATAAGCAAAGTAAGCTATAATTCCTAAAACAATTAAGACAATAACAACGATAATTACTATATCTGCAGTTGTAACAGCAGGTGCATCATCTAAAATATTAAATAATTTAGCTAACATATTTAATTAGTCTCCATTTCTATGGCTTTTTGTTTTTTACTCCATAAAACTATTAAAACAACCGCTACAACAATTAATGGGATAAATATAGCAAGAGTCCAAACATATTCACCAATTAAGAAGATCATCATTGAAACAATGTATGAAGTTGCAAGCCAGAACAATAATGTTGTTGCAAATTTGCCTTTTGGTAATTCTCCTTTAGCAGTAGCAACAGCTGCAAAGCAAGGAATTGTTAACATATTAAATGCAATAAAGGCAATAACTCCACTTAAAGTAATTCCTGTTGTTCGGATCATAAGTTCAGCCGCAGCTAAGCCTTCTACAGCTTCTTCACCTGCACTAAAGCTTGGATTTAAGACTAAAGCTAAAGTTCCGAGAGTTGAAATAACATTTTCTTTTGCAACAAGACCATTGATAGCTGCAACCGCAAACACCCAGCCAAATGAACCAAGTGTTGAACCAAAGCCAAGAGGTGTAAATATTGGTTGAATAAATTGACCTAAACTTGCAAGAATTGAATTTGACATTAAGGCAATTTCTGCAGGGTTTTCACTTTCAATATCAATAAATCTCCACCCCCAAGTAAAGTGAGATGTAAACCAAATGATAATTGTTGAAAGTAAAATAATTGTGAAAGCCTTCTTAACAAAGTGTTTAGTTTTGTCCCATAAATGAATCATTAATGATTTAAATTGAGGTAAGTGATAAGCAGGAAGTTCCATAATAAATGGAGGGACTTTTCCTCTTAAGGTTGTTTCTCTCATCATAATAACTGTAATTAAAGCAACAACCATACCTAAAACATACATTCCATAAACTACAACATCAGCGTAATGGAATCCAACTGCTTCACCAAATATAGAAATAATTCCATAGGCAAATACGGTAAGAATTGGTGCTTTAGCTCCACAAGAGAAAAAAGGAATAACTCTAATTGTAGAGATTCTTTCTCTATCATCAGCTAATGTTCTAGTATTAATCATTGCAGGGACAGAACAGCCAAATCCCATAATCATTGGCATAAATGCTCTACCACTAAGGCCAAAACGTCTAAAGATTCTATCAAGGATAAAAGCAACACGAGCCATATATCCGCTATCTTCTAAGATTGCAAAGAATAAGAATAGTACAAGAATTTGAGGTAAGAATCCTAAAACAGCAAATAAACCACCAAAAATTCCATCACATACTAAGCCAATCGACCAATTAGATGCTCCAGCAGCAGTTAAGCCTTGATTTATAAGATCGCCTATCCAGCCTGTTAAAGCATTAAAAGCATTCATTAAGATAACGCCTGGTGAATTAATACCACCATTAGCAAACATACCAGCGACATAATCTGGTGCGTCAGCAAAGGAAACTACATCAACTGCTCCCATTGCATTAAGGTAAAGTAAGTCTTCACTAAAAGTAAGATGAAATATAACAAATAAGATAACAAGGAAAATTGGAATACCTAAAAATCTATTTGTTAATACCTTATCAATTTTATCTGATAAAGTTAATTTTGCTTCATTTTGTATAGCTTCTGCAGATTTTTTCTTCCTAAAGATGCCTTTTCTTTTATTTGCTTTTTCTATTTTAGCTTGAGTTTTGGCTTCTCTAATTTGTTTTTCCTTTTCATCGACAACAATAACATCATGGAAATGTTTAGAGATGTATTTATATCTAGCATCAGCAATTAAAGCTTCAAAATCATTTCCGAAAACATCATCGTTGAAAGTATGTTTGAATTCTTCAACAATATGGACAAGATTAGGATGAGCTTCAGTTTCAAGTTCATCGAGTTCGACTAATTTAACTGCATGAAATAAAGGATTTTCTACTTTAGCTCCCTCAAAAGCAATTCGGCAATCATTTATAAGGTGATATAAATTAGTATCTTCTAAAACTGTTTTACCCTTACGTCCTTTGTTGCTTGCTTCATATGCTTTTTGCATCAATAAATCCAAATTGTCTTCTTTTAATGCAGAAATTTCAACAACCGGAATTCCAAGTTCTTTTTCAAGCTTATTAATAAGAACAAACTCTTTGTTTTTAGAAAGAAGGTCCATCATATTTAACGCCAAAACCATCGGAACATCAATTTCTAAAAGTTGAGTTGTTAAATAAAGATTTCTTTCTAAGTTTGTTGCGTCAACTATGTTAATAACACAATCAGGTTTTTCATCAAGAATATAGTTTCTTGAAATAACTTCTTCTGGTGTATATGGAGATAACGAATAAATTCCAGGAAGATCAACAATTGAGATTGGTTCACTTAATTTCTTATAAGTACCTTCTCTTTTATCGACCGTAACTCCTGGCCAGTTACCAACATATGCTGTTGAGCCAGTAAGATTGTTAAAAAGCGTGGTTTTTCCACAGTTTGGATTACCAGCAAGAGCAAATCTTTTCATCTTATTTGCCCTCCATTTCCATAACAACTAGCATTGCTTCATCTTTTCTTAAAGTGAGTTCATATCCTCTAATTGTTACTTCAAGTGGGTCTCCTAAAGGTGCTTTTTTTCTTAAAAATACTTCAGTACCTGGAGTTATCCCCATATCAAAGAGCCTTCTTCTAACTCTTCCTTCGCCTTCTACTTTTACCACATGGCCAGTCTCGCCAATTTCGAAGGCACTTAATTTTTTCTGCATAAAATTTAACCTACCTTTCTTTATGCAACTAAGATTTTCATGGCAATATTTCTGTCTAATGCAAGTCTTCCGTTTTTAACAAGAAGAATTACGCTACCACTTTCGCTTGATAAAACTTGTAGCTTACTACCTACAGTAATCCCAAGATTTTCTAAATGCTTTTTTGTAACATCATCCAAAAGTAATTTTACGACTTTTAGTTCTGTGTTATGTGGCGCAATAAATATTGGCATAATAACCTCCTAAAGATAAGTTAAGTATAACTAACTTATCAACAATAAAATTATAGTCTCAAAGTTAGTAATGTCAAACTAATATTATAAGAAACTAAAATAAATGAAAATATTAATCTATATAATTCTCATCAAAATTAATAACAACGTTGTATTTTTCACTTTCTTTTTTACAAGCTTCTCTAACCTCTTTTGCTATATTAACTTTACTTAATTGGCATTCAATAGGAATAACAATATCAAAAATTACATTTGTATGGGTAGGTCCACTTACAACTCTTAAGTCGTGAAAACTTAAATTTTTATCGAGTTTTTGCAATGTTTTTGAAATAATATCACGTAAAACAGGTATCTCTGAGTTTCTGGTATCGACTGGATCCATATGAATTGTAAGAAGAATTTTATATTTATTTGAGATTTCTTTTTCGATGTTATCTATTAAATCATGAGATAAAAATGTGTCTTTATATCCATCCACTTCAACGTGACAAGTCATAAATGTTTTGGTTGGTCCATATGAATGGAACATTACATCGTGAACGCCTAATACACCTTCATTTAGTTTAATGTCTTCAATAATATGTTTAATCAATTCTTCATCTGGTACTTCCCCAATCAAAGGTGAGGCTGTTTCTTTTACCATTTTTAATCCACTATATAGAATAAATAAAGCAACCAATATTGAAACAGAACTATCTAAATACCATAAATCTGGGAAAAAATATTGAACCAAGGAAGCGATGAGAACTACGCTAGTTGAAATTGCATCATTTAATGAATCTTGTTTATTAGCACTTAAAGCAACTGAATTAATCGCTTTTCCTAATCCTTTATATATAAAAGCTAAAATTAATTTTAAAACAATTGAAACTCCTAAAATAATAAATGCCCAGATTGAAAATGCAGCACTACTTTCACCACTAATCAAAGAAGTTATTGAATTATAAATTAATAAAACAGCAACAATAATAATGATAAAGGAAGTTATCATTCCGGTAATATATTCAATTCTTTCATGACCATAAGGATGTTCTTTATCTGCTTTTTTACCAGCAAGTTTAAAGCCAACTAAACTAACAACACTGCTCCCAAAATCAGTCATGTTATTTAAAGCATCAGAAATGATAGACATTGATGAGGTAAAAACCCCAATAATTAATTTCATTAAAAATAAAACTGTATTAAAAACAATACCAGTTAATGAAGCCAATATACCGTGCTTTTCTCTTACTTTCTCATTTTGAACATTTTGATAATCTTTAATAAAGAGTTTTCTTAAAAATGTAACCATGTTTAATATTTTACTTACTTAAACTCTGTTTGTTAAATTGAAATACTATAGCGAATAAAAAACCTTGGACATTGCCAAGGTATATTTTAAATTATTCTTTTCTTTCTTTTCCTACAAAGAACAAAGCGACCGTTCCTGGCCCTGTATGGGATCCAATAGTTGTTCCAATATCAAAGATCTCAACTTTACCTTTAAGATTTGGAAAATAATCTTCTACTTTATCTTTGACAGCTTTAGCATCTTCAAATACAGCGCTATGAGAGATATAGCAATAATCGTTATAATCTTTGCCATCTTTTGCGTTTTCAATCATTTTTTGAACAATCGCATTAATAACTTTTTTCTTACCAATGATTTTTTCTCTAGGAATAAGTTTTCCTTCATCGTTAACATTTAATAGTGGACAAACGTGTAACATATTGCCGAAGAAGCCACTAGTTTTAGAAATTCTTCCGCCTCTAACATAATATTTTAAATCTGTTGAGAAGAACCAATGATTAATAAATAAACGATTGTTTTCAGCCCAATCTCTAACTTCTTCAATGCTCTTTCCTTCATCCTTTAAGTCAGCTAATTTTTCCATAAGTAATCCATAGCCACTACTTGCAGCTAATGAATCAACAATATAAATTTTTACATCTTTATATTTTTCATTAATCATATTAACAGCAATTCTTGCGCTATTAATGGTTCCGCTAATTCCACTAGATAAAGTAAGATGTAAAATTTCTTTGTATCCTTCGTTAATTAAGTTTTCAAAATAGTTGTAATAATCTTGAGCATTTAATTGACTAGTTTTAGTCATTGCTCCTTGTTCCATCTTTTTATAAAATTCGCTAATAGGAAGTGTTTCACCAAAATCATCTTTATGTTCAATTCCATCTAAAAAATAATGAAAACAAATATAACGAATTCCTCTGTCTTTGTAATGTTTAACATTTAAATCACTTGTTGAGCAGCAACTTAATAAAAATTTATTCATGTTAATTTTTAAAGCTCCTTCCTTAACATTGATAGATTATATAGAAACTATTATAAATTTCAAACTAAGTAATAAAGATTTTTGATGTGTTTTTATCTTAATTAGAATTTTATTAGTAAACGACTAAGGATTAATTTTAATTTATTTTTTATATAAAAACTAAAGTTGATTTAATACAAGCATATTCTTCAATTAAATCGAAAAGCCTGCAAATCTTAATTATTCTACAGATTTTAATGCTTCCGCCATCTTTATCTTATTAATTTTAGGGAAGAATAAAACACAAACTAAGAGAACAAAACCAAGGGCTAAAAGAATAGTATAAATGTAACTTGGCCAAGCAATTGCCATGCCAAAGGTAAGACCTACAGAGGAAATACTATTCATAATATAATTATGCAAGAACACACCAACACCTATACCAATAGCAACTCCAATTATTGTCATAAAGAATATTTCTCTAAAAATATAAAGTAAGGCTTCATAACGATAATAGCCGTTAACTCTAAGGGTTGCGATTTCTTTAACACGTTCAGAAACCATAATGTCAGTTAAATTGTAAATAACTACGGCAATTAGAGCTCCACTTAATAAAACAATAATAACTACAAGCGCATCTAGGTTATTTAATACGCTTTCATAAACTAATTTTGTATTTTGTGAATTGATAATACTTGTAACCAAAGGATTTTCTAACATTCGATCAATATAAGCATTAACTTCCTCATCACTTAACCCGGTATCAACTATATAAGCGTTTACACTTAAAGATGGGAAATAATTCTTCATTATTTCTTCACCACAATAAACGTAATTCCCAATATAGTTTTGAGTAATTCCAGTAATTCTAATTTGAGTAAGACTGTTATTTAAATCATCTAAAGAAATTACAAGGTTATCACCAACTGACAAGTTAAACTCATCAGCAATTTGTTTAGTAATAATAAAACTACTACTATCAAAACTTAGTGGATCGTCTAAGCCAACATATTCAGGTAAAGAATTTGTGGCTATTAAACTCATATCAATATTGCTGTCTGCTCCAAGAGCTTCACCATCGTAATAATATGCTTTCGTACTATTTCCTACATCAAAAATGTTGTCGCCATTCATTCCTTCATCAGTTAATTTAGCAACAAAATCATATTTAATAATTTCTGTATATTGTGTTGTGTTAATAACACTTAATGAGTCTTTAATACCAAAACTAGTTAATAAAAGGCCAGTACACCCGCCAATTCCAATAAGCATCATAATAAGATTTTTCTTGAATCTAAAAACGTTTCTTAACATCGATTTGGTATTAAATTTAAGATGCTTCCATATAAAAGGAATGTGTTCAAGCCAAATTTTCTTTCCTGGAACAGGCGCTTTCCCAATTAAGAGCGAAGAAACATTATCTCTTAAAGAAGCAAAGGCAATTATGGTTATAGTTAATAAGATAAGAGCAATCATTAAGAAGGTATAAAGAGCTATGGTTGCTGGATCACCTATATAAACAATCGGACCAATATCATACAAAGTACCATAAATATAACCAATAATAGTTGGTAAAACGAAAAGTCCAAAAAGTATTGCAACAATAGAACCTAAAATTGTCGTTAATAAACCATAAATAAGATATTTTGTATAAATCATACCCTTTGAATATCCTAGCGATTTCAAAGTCCCCATTTGTCCTCTATCTTTATTAATAATTCTAGTAACACTAGTAACAGAAACTAAAAGAGCAATAACAAAAAAGAATACTGGGAAAACAGCACTTACCGCATCAACTTTTCCAGAGTCTTGTTCAAACATATAAGCGCCTTGATTCTCTTCTCTTGATAAAACATACCAAGTAGTATCAATCGATCCAAATTGTTCTTCAAATGTTTCTTCAATTTGATTTGCAACCAAAGCATCGAATTCTTCTGTTTCTAAAAATTTTTCTAATGCATCAATAAGCCCTTGTTTAATTTCATCACTAAATTCACTGTTATTAATAGCTTCTTCAAATTGAGTTCTAATTTGTTCTGCGGCCTCATCTTTCATCATTTCTTTAATCTCAGCAATACGATTTTCAAGAAAAGGCGCGCTAATCTCATTTATTTCATCAATTTTTCTATCAATAAAATCTTTATATTCTTGAGAAAAAGAATTATATTGTCGAGCTCCGGCATACCTTATTTTTATGATTGTAGTTTCTTTTGGCTCATAAAAACTGCTATCAAAATAAACAACCGCATCAAGAACACCACTACCGATTGTAGTTACATCTCCATTTCTAGAAATATAAAAAGGATCATCGACAAGTCCAGAAACTGTATAAGTTTCTTCTGTTCCATCATCATTAGTTATTCTGATTTGAGTTCCTATTTTATGACTTACAGTATCGCTAGAATTATTTAATAATAAAACCTCGTTTTCATTATCAGGAAATTCTCCATCAACAAGTGTAATTTTATCAATAGAATTGTTCTCAAAAGTTCTATAAATTAATCTAGTTTCGCTCTTTTTATTATCAATGTATGTAAATTCATCCATTTGATAATATCCTTCAATTTGACTAACTCCACTTAATTCGCTTCTTAAAGTTTCAACATCACTATCTGAAAACCCAATAGTGGATTGAATATAGACATCCATGAAATTCATATCATTATAATATTGATTCATGGTAGCTCTTAAATCTGGAGATGTTGATTTTAACCCAACCAAAAAGCCTAAGCCTAAAACAACAATTACAAAAATAGAAATTAAGCGGCTTAAATCTTGTTTAATTGAGGAAAATATGTACTTTGTATAAGTTTTTTTCATTACCACTCAATCTCCTCAATTGGTACAGGATGCTCATTAAATTCTTCAGAAACAATTGTTCCGTTTTTTATATGTAAAACATGGTCAGCCATTTTTGTTAATGCAGAGTTGTGCGTAACAACAATTACAGTTTTATTTCTCTTTTTACAAAGATCGTACAAAACTTTTAATACCTTTTTCCCGGTTTCATAATCAAGGGCGCCTGTAGGTTCATCACAAAGCAATAATTTAGGGTTTTTAGCTAAAGCTCTAGCAATTGAGACTCTTTGTTGTTCGCCTCCAGAAAGTTGACTAGGAAAATTTTTCATCCTAGTTTCAAGACCGACTGCTTTTAAAGCTTCTTTTGAATCAAGAGGGTTCTTGCAAATCTCACTAGCTATTTCAACATTATCAATAGCTGTTAAATTAGCCATCAAATTATAAAATTGAAAGACAAATCCAATAGAATTACGTCTAAAAAGAGTTAATTGCTTTTCGTTATATTTTGAAATATCTTCTTTATCAACAATAATAGACCCACTACTAACAGAATCCATCCCACCAAGTAAATTTAAAAGAGTGGTTTTACCACTTCCACTAGGTCCGACAATAATACAAAATTCGTTGGCGTTAATATTGAATGTTAAATTATCGTTAGCTTTTATAATCGTATCTCCAACATGATACTCTTTGCTAACGTTTTTAAACTGTAAAAGATATTCCATTTTTCTGCCCTCTATTATTAATACAATTTTAATCGACAAGTGTTGACTATTCAATTAAGCGAAATTGATTTTTACTTTTAAAACAACACATAATAAAATAATGTTGATTATGAATAATTTTGATGAAAAAGAACAATCAAAAACCTTATTTTACGAAAAACATGAAATCGGTGATAAAAAAGCTAATTTAAAGGTTATAAACACTAAAAGAAAGCTTTCAAAAAGCTTAATTAGTTTATTAACTTCAAAATCAATTACTGAGATTGATGTAAGCGAGCTTTGTGAAAAAGCATGCATAAATCGAACAACGTTTTATAAACACTATGCCTCTTTATATCACCTTCTTGATGAACTAATCGTCCAGTTTTTCAAAAGAATTGAGACTCTATTTTTAAGTTTGTCTAGTAGAGAAAATACAACTAGTAAAGTTGCTTATCTATTAAAGTATTTAAAGCAAAACCGTGAATTTGTGACAATCATAATGAATAACAACTCATTTTCTTCAATTAGCGAAAGACTTATTCAACTAAATTTTATTTGTAACCTTATAAATTCTAATATTCAATATCGAAAAAATGCTTATGTAAGCGAAGATTATTATGTCGATTTTATTATAAGCGGATGGCTTGCCGCTATTAGAAGATGGGTTAACGAAAACTGTAATCTAGATGTAAATACTTTAGCTAGACTTTTAACTTCTATTTATTAAAGTTGAAAAATAAAAAATCTTTTTTAGTAATTGCTCTATCTTTTATAAATTTATAAACATCTTTTTCGCTTTTATACCCATTTATTGCACCATCTTTTAAACAGGTTAAAGCACCACATGCGCTTGCAAACTCAAGTGCGCCATTTAGATTTTGATTATTAATATCATCAAGATTTAAGTAAGCGTGTAAAAAACCACTATAAAAGCTATCACCAGCTCCAACAGTATCTTTTACTTTTACCTTAAAAGATGTATGAGCAATTATTGCTTCCTTTGTTATTAAGCTTGAACCTTTACTACCTTCAGTAATTAATAAACATTTTGCATTAATCTTATTAAAAATTTCTTTTTGAGAAAGTCCGTTAAAGAAAAATGGTGTTTCTTCATCTGAAAATTTAATTAAATCAGCGCTTTCAATAAAACTATTATAGATATTTAAAACGTTTGTGTTTTCATCAAAAATATCTGTTCTTAAATTAACATCAAAAGAAACTGGAATATTTAGTTTCTTTGCTCGTTCAATTAAGACACTTATCACTTTTCGACTTTCAACATTAGATAAAAACAAACTCCCAATATGTATTAAGTTAAATTTACTTATATCAAGACTATTAATTTTCTCTAAATTAAATGCGTAATCTGCAGCGTTTTTTCTAATAAAGGAATATTTTCTTTTTCCGGAATCATCAACATTAAGAGCAATTGTTGTGTTTCTTTCGTTTAATTTTTCAATATTTAAATTTAAGTTTTTCTTACCCTTCAAACTATTTAAAATTAAATTTCCAAAGTAATCATCCCCAACTTGCCCAACAAAAGTTACATCATCACCTAAAGAAGAAAGATTATAAGCAACATTAAATGGAGCTCCTCCAATAGATGCTTTAAAGCCATCTTTACCTTCTACTAGATCAATTAATATTTCACCAACTACCAAAACTTTTTTCATATTTTCCACCTATATTTATTTAAATTAACTTTATATTCAATTACTTCAATTCCGTCATTTATAAGCATTTCTTTTTGCTTTTCTATACCACCATAACCAAAGTTTTTAGCAAGTTCACCTTTATTATTAACTACTTTATAACAAGGATGAATTAAAGGAAGAGGGTTTTTATGTAGCACATTGCCGACAACTCGAGCTAAATTCTTATTGCCAAGCATAATTGCAATTTGCTTATAAGTAACAACTTTTCCTTTTGGAATCTTATCTAAAATGGCATAAACTTCATCCGCATATTTCATACATACATTTTATCGGTTAAAGAGATAAACTTAAATTGAAAGTAATAAAAATTAATTACCTAATGATAAAGTTGAGACAATATGAATAACAAGCAATGTTTTTTTGATGAATTAACAAGTAGTGACAATTTAAATGAATAACTTTTATGATAAGCAATAATATCTTAATAATTCGAAAAGCGGTATTTTAGAAAGCATAAATCAAAAAAGCCAAGCGTTTCTTGGCCTTTCTGCTTGTATGTATTTTTAGTAAAGAAAATTCAAATAACCTTGCAAATCTAAACTATTTTTCTGATTTATAATATATTTTTTAGATATTTTGGCCTAATTCAAAAGCTTTTTCTAATACATCTTTTTTATTTAAAACGGCATTAGTCGAGTCAACTCCACCTGCAAAAACAACGCCTTTAATTTCTACTCCTTCAAAGCAATCGACCCAGCCTTGAATAGCTGTTACTGCTTTTTCATAAGTTGTTTCACCTTCATCTTCGGCAGCACTAAAAGTTAAATAAACTTCTTTAAATTTATTTGTTGCATTAAATAGCGGATTAAGTCTATCAAGAAAAGTTTTTAATAAACCACTTATTCCATAATAATAAATCGGTGAAGCAAAAACTAACACATCGCTTTCGCTAATCTTTTTATACAGATCATTCATCGAATCCTTTAATACACATTTACCAGTTTTTATGCAGGTCAAACATCCTATACAATAATTAAGTTCAATTTCGTTTGCTTTTAAATAAGCTACTTCATTACCTGCTTTCTCTGCTCCTTCTTTAATTTTTAACGCTAAGGCATCTGAATTACTTCCTTTTCTTAAAGAAGAAGAAAATATAAATATCTTTTTCATCTAAACAACCTTCCTTATTTTAATTTTGAATATTCTTCATCGCTTACTTGTTCAAGCCATTCATTGCTTGTTTCTTCTCCAGGTATTTCAAAAGCAAGATGAGAAAACCAACTATCTTTTCTAGCTCCATGCCAATGTTTAACGCCTGGTTTAATTTCGACTATATCACCAGGTTTTAAACTTATTGCTTCTTTACCTTCCTCTTGATAATAACCATATCCATCAACGCAAATTAAAACTTGGCCTCCACCTTTTTTAGCATTGTGTTTATGCCAATTATTACGACAACCAGGCTCAAAAGTTACATTTGATATAGCAATTGGGTCTTTTGGATTAGAAAGCAATTTTAAGTAGCTTTTACCAACAAAATATTTCTCGTATGCTTTATTTTCTTCGCCTAATCCGAATATTCCTCCATGTTTTATATCATCACTTTCTTCATATATTTCTTTTGCCATTCTAAAAGCGGCTCAAGCTTTTGGCCGTCCGACATAAAAAGCAATATGTGTAATCGCTTCAGCAAACTCTTCTTTACTTACGCCATTATTTTTGGCGTTTAATATATGAAATTTAAGTGAAGAATCAATTACTCCTGAACTTATTAAAGCAACAACAGTTATTAAAGAGCGATCTCTTAATGAAAGCTTGTCTTCTCTTGACCAAACTTCTCCAAACAAAATATCGTCATTTAAATGAGCAAATTCTGGAGCAAAATTACTTAATTCATCTCTTCCAGCAGTAACTTTCTTTGCCATATATATCTCCTATCTGACACTTTGTCATTAAATAGAGTATAATCATTAATTGACATTATGTCAACAATTGATACAATAAGATTGAGGTAGGAATTTATGTTTATTAGAGCAAGAACCCAAGAACAATTTAACGAAAGAAGACAAGAAATAATTAACGCTACTCAACTTCTTTATCGAGAATACTCTTTTAGAGAGATTAACTTTTCAAAAATTTCTGAAAAAACCAAAATCGCTAGGTCAACTATCTATAATTATTATTTAAATAAAGAAGAAATCTTTTTAGATATAATTGAAAAACATTTCATGAACATTAAAAAAGGTATAGATGAAAATCTTTTATCAGAAAAATTAGAACGACAAGAATTAGTCGATCGTCTTACTAAAATTTTAATGGATAATTATGAGTTACTTATTTTAATCTCTCTTTATATAGAGCAAATTGAATACACTTGTTCTCAAGCAAAGCTCAATGATTTTAAAGCAAATATTAAAGGATTGAATGAGACGCTTTATAATATGGCTCGCTTTCAATTTCCTGCTTTAACAGAGAAAGAAATTCAGTTTTTTATTCAAGCTTTTTACAGTGCTTTACATGGCATTTCGCCAGCATGTTCACCAATTAAAAAACAAAAAATTGCTATGGAAAAAGCAGGAATCTACGTAGAATTTGACAAAAAAGAGTTTATTTCTTTTTATATCAATACAATTCTTTCTTGTGTCTACGACACTAATAAGAATTAAGAGATTTTCTTATATTCTTTATCCATTTTAATTTCAAACTTACTTAATTTAGATTCAATATTATTAATATAACTATTACGAATCTTATTAATTGCTTCTGAGATCTTATCAGAAGCTTTTTTAATAGCTTCGTTTTGTTTTTCTAATTCAGCAACTTGCCCATTTAACATATTGATTTGATTATTTAGATAACTATTCTTTAAATCTTCAAAGTCTTTATTAAATTCATCAAGAGTCTTATATTTTTCATCTTCTCTACTTTTACTAAGAGTTAATTTAGCAAAGTTTGTATTTAAAGAAACAATCATGTTTAAAAAAGTCATCATATATTCTGGACGTACAACATACATATCTTTATATTCGATTACTTTATAAATTGGAAGATCGTTAGATTTATCTCTTTCTAAATCACTTACTAAAAGAGCGTATTTTGTTCCTTTTTTCTTTCGATTGTTATCAAGTTGAGCATAATAATCTTTATTTGTCTTTTTATTAGTACTCTCAGGGTTTTCATCTTTCATTTCTAAACAGACAGAAGTTAAAAAATTAGCATCGGTCTTTTCTTCATCCGCATAAATTTTAAAAATAAAATCAGCTTTACTTCCCTTGTTTTCGCCTTCATTTTTAATTACAGTGTTATCTTTTTCCCAAGAGCAATTTAAAAATCCATTTTGCATATATTGACGAATTTCTCGATCGCACCAAACTTCTAAATCTTCACCAATGTTTTTTGAGTTAAGAACACTTTTATCTCTTGTGAGTTTAGCTATTTTTTCATCATAGTCTCTTTTTAACTTATCTTTTTCTTCGTTAAATTTAGAAGTTACTTTATCAATTTCAATTTGTATATCTTTCTCTTTTGTTTCGATTAAATTTTTCTTTTCTAACTCAAGTTCAACAATTTGTGACTTAAACTTTTCTTTCTCTTCAAGATAACTTCTATCAATTTCGTTTTTCTCTTTCAAAAATTTATTTTCGAGTTCTTTTTCTTTATTAGCAACACTAGAATCAAAGTTTGCTCTAATTTTTTCATTCTCATTTGTTAGTTTATTAACTTCGTCTTTGTGTTTCTTTTCACTTTCATTAATTTGTTTTTCGTAATTTAACTTAAGATTTGCAATGTTTTCTTTAAATTCTTCGATTTTTTTATTACTTTCTTCTAATAATTCAACCTTTTGTTTTGCTAACGCTGCTTCTTTTTGACTATTTAATTCTTGTTCTTTTTTCTTAACTTCTTCTTCAATTCTTTTTCTTAAAAGGATTTCTTTTTCTTTTTCGATTAAGGAGGAAATATAACCAGTATCTAAACTTTCAATTTTATCTAATTCAATATAATCTCCAGCATTTGCATTTTCAGATAACTCAAGAGTTTTCTTATCTAAAACTTTTACCTTTATTGAATTTGCCATATATCTAACCTCCTACATATCTCTTCTTGATTATTATAAGTAATAAAATTAAGCAAATAAATTATTGTGTTAATAGTTATTCTATTAGACATTAACATAACATTAAAAATTTAGTGAAAATGAACCTTTAAAACACCTTTAACACCAAATTAATATTTTTTCATTTATACTATAAAATTAAGCAGATATAAATATCAAAAAAGTGCGATAATTATCGTATTTTTTTGTTGTTTTTAAAATTTTATAGTCATAGAATAGAAAGGTATTTTTTGAAAGGGGAAATTTATGAAAATGGTTGATGGCAAGCTTCAGCTTTTCGACATTAAAGGTACTAACTCTTCTATTAAAAAGGAAGTAATTGGTGGCTTAACTACATTTTTTGCAATGAGTTATATCATCATTACTAATCCAAGCATCCTTTCTAGTAGTGGTGTACCTCGGGGAGCTGTTTTTATTGCAACAATTCTCGCTTCTATTATTGGAACTTTAATTATGGGATTATTTGCTGATGTTCCATATGCTCAAGCTCCAGGTATGGGTTTAAATGCATTTTTTGCCTATACAGTTTGCGGAGCTCTTGGTTTTAGCTGGCAAGAAGCTCTCACGATGGTTTTCGTTTGTGGTTTGATTAACATTATTATTACTATAACAAAAGTTAGAAAAACCATAATTAAAGCAATACCAAAATCTTTGCAAGCAGCAATATCAGGTGGTATTGGTTTATTTATTGCCTATCTTGGTTTATTAAACGCTGGATTTATTGATTTTTCTAGTGGAGTTCCTGCTATGGCAAGTGGTTCTGCTTTATGGAATAGTTCTCCACTTATCGTATTTTTAATTGGGTTAATAATTTGTATTGTTTTAAATGTCTTAAAAGTCAAAGGCGCAATGATTATTACAATTCTTGCTACTACTTTAATCGGTCTTATACCTTTCTTTGGTGAAGGCAGTGCTGTTACAACTTTTGGAGCATTAGAAATAGGGAGTGCTCAATATGGTTATATGGATGGCTTTATTGATGCTTTTGAACAACTTCCACAAACTTTTGGTGTAATCTTTACAGGCGAAGGCTTTGGTTCTCTTTTTAATGATGGAGTTAAAGCAATTACAGCAATTATTACAATTTTCTCATTCTCTCTATCAGACACTTTTGATACTTTAGGAACATTTATTGGAACAGGTAGAAAAAGCGGAATCTTTACTGATGAAGATTTAGCTTCTTTAGAAACCTCTAAAGGTTTTAAATCTAAAATGGATCGTGCTTTATTTGCAGATAGTGTCGCTACTTCAATTGGAGCAATTTTTGGAACAAGCAATACAACAACTTTTGTTGAATCAGCAAGTGGAATTGGAGCTGGAGCAAGAACCGGTTTAGCAAGCTGCGTAACAGCTCTTTGTTTCTTAGTTTCTATTTTCTTTGCCGGACCAATTAGCGCCGTTCCAATGGCAGCAACCGCACCTGTTTTAATTGTTGTTGGTTGTATGATGTTATCTAATTTTAAAGATATTAATTGGCACAAACTTGAAGAAGCAATTCCAGCTTTCTTCTTAACAGCTTTCATGGCTTTCTGTTATTCAATTAGTTATGGACTCGCAATGGGCTTTATTACTTATTGCTTAATTAAAATTGCACTTTTCGTAAAAGATTTTGTTATTTATAAGAAACTTACAAAAGATAATCCTCCAGTTGATGGAGAAATTAAAGATCAAAACGGAAATTTGATTGTTAAGCCAAAGCTTGGAATAAGCATTATTTTAGCGGTTAGTGCTGCATTATTCTTATTGAATTTTATCTTGTTAGCAACGCCGTTAATGCATAAATAAAACTAAATTTATATAACCGCGGAAAAATTCCGCGGTTTTTATTTAAGTTCGTAACTAGATAACAAAATGTTAAATTTATTTATCTAAAACAAGAATTTAATTTACTTTATATTGTCTAATTCTTTTATTAACTAAAATTGGAGTTAAATATCCGTTTTTAACCAGTTCACTACTCCAGTTAATAATAGTTCTATTAGTTACTTTCAATTTTCCTGCTAATTCAATAGGCGTAAATTGACTAATTTTATGTTTTCTTAAATATTCTAGAAAGATTTTAGTCTTTTTAGTTAAGTGTGATAATCGCTCGTTTTCTATTTCTTGATTTTTATTTAGAGCTATTGAAAGAACCTTAGAAGAATATAAACTAAAAATTTTTAAAAAATAGTTAATCCATTCTTCTGGATGCGGAGGATTATTTCTTCCTTCATAATACAAAACAGGAAGGTTCATTTGTAAAGAATCATAATATTCATTGATGTCATAGGCCATATACTCTTCTAAAGAACCAATGTTTTTAAAACCATATCCATTTAATGACAAGTAATAACTTGAAATAATTCTTGCAGTTCTTCCGTTTCCATCTTCAAAAGGATGAACAGTCACTAACTCATAATGAATTACAGCTGCTTTAATTAAAGGATGATCAGCGGAAGTATTAATATATGAAATTAAATCTTCAAGTAAATTAGGAACTTCATTCCATTCAGGAGGAATATAAGCAGGTGTCTGATCATCGTTCCACACTGCAAACAAAAATCCTGGAGGCATTGCTTTTCTTAAGCCTGTTTTTTCGTCTGATTCGCCTTCACAAATTATTCTTTGAACTTCTAATATTAATTTTATAGAAAGACTTTCTTTTTTCTCTAATTTTTTATCAAGAAATTCTAATGCTAAATAATAATTTCTTATTTCTTGTTCAGGCTTAAGAAAATGTCTATTATTCGAGTTTATTGCAGTTTCGGCTTGTTCGTACGTTAAAGGATTGCCTTCTATTTTATTAGAAGCATACGAAGACCTTTTCTTAGTATTTTTCCTAAATTTGTTCGATAAATTAGTAGGAATAGTTACTGAATTTAAAGCAAACTTATTTTTCTCAATTTCTAAAATTTTATTGAGTATTTCGTTGTTTATTAAAGGCTTAATCATTTGTTTTTGTAATATTATTATACAAAAATTTCACTATTTTTTCACTATTTTTTCACTATTTATGACTTAATCTTCTATAAAAAACTCAACAAGTATTTTACTTTGTTGTTCGTTTTTTTTGTTAATTAATCTATTTATTACATTAATTTTCTTAATTATTAAATATGCTCTAAAAAAGATTTAAAACAGTTACTATTTCATCTTCATAGTTAAGATTTTGAATTCAAAGGTTTTTATCTTAAAGTTTTATAAACCAACTTTTTATTGTCGTTATTTAAACCCATTCATTCGGTTTTGCACAAGTTGCTTCATTAATATTATGTCGTGTTTTGAAGCGTTTGCGAGTGGACGAATTCAGCTTTTCTTTTGCTGTTACGAAACGTGGCGTGTGGGCGACGAAAATATGGTGAAGGGCGAAAACTATAATCAGGGGCATAAAAAGAAAAGCTGTCGTCTAAGACAGCGATTCTCTTTTTTTATAAATTAATTTGTGCAATTCAGGATAAGTTGGTCTGAACAATTACACATTTATTGTTGTTATCTAAAGCCATTCATTCTGTTTTGCACAAGTTGCTTCATTAATATTATGTCGTGGTCGGAGGCGTTTGCGAGCCCCCACGTCATCACTTTTGAACAGTTTGAAAACGGGGCGCGTGGGGAGATGTTTTGAGAGCCGGCAGGCATTTGCTTAGGCTGGTCGATTCTGTGCGATGTGGAGCTTGTTTGGCTTGTTTATGGACGTATGGATACATAGTCTGAAAGTAGCTGTGTG
>OLIT01000027.1_pt1 | contig 155342 bp, 132 predicted proteins | sample 1601341 | NCBI WGS metagenome assembly OLIT01 (sample SAMEA2452121, study PRJEB22498) | human gut metagenome | biome: human feces; feature: human gut; material: feces | place: Australia | collected 2012
TACAACAGAAGAAGACTTTAAAAGAACAAGTTGATTTTGTGTTTGAAAATAGAACTCATCTTTCTCACATAAAATGAAAAAAGCACGACCGTTATCGTACTTTTAACACTTTTTAAATGTAGCCAATATTTTATAATTTCATTTTTATTATTTTTTGTATTTGTCCGCTAGATAAACCTTCCTTTAGAATTGGAATATTGAATATTTCACATGCTTTAACAATTTCACTATCAGAAGAACAAGGAGTATAAAGATTTTCGTTAACAATATGTAAAATTTTCATTCTACGGAGCAAATCAATAAGCTTAGAATCTGTAAGTTCTTCGAATTTGCTTTCTCCGCTTTCTTTTAAGATGTTTTTTATGTATTTAAAGCAGAGTAAAGACATAACACAAGTCATAAAATGAGCTTTAATTCTTTCTTCTAAGGAATGATTAACAGGATGAAAGTTAAATTCTTGCTTTAAAAGACGAAAACAATCTTCTATTACCCATCTATTCTTCATTACTTGAAGCACTATCTCGTTTTCTTTTTCCTCTATTTTCTCAATTTCGTCTTCAGGTAAGTGATTTAGTTTTCTATTAAATCCATAATTTGAAGATACACAATAATATCCATCAAGACTTTCTTGTTCCTCTATAAGCTTATAGTTAATTTCATTATCATATTCCACGATTTCGCCTTCTTTGGTTATTTGCGTTTGCTTGATGTAGTATCTAAAATCTTCATAATTATTTGGCTTATAAGGATCTTTCACTCTTCCAATTAATTTTTTTGCTTTTAAAATTTTTTGGTTTCTTTTTGTTCTTTCTCTTAATGCATACCTTAAATTGAAAGTAACGAAATAAGCTTCGCATATAAATCTATCGTCTTTGGCTGAGCGATATTTTACTGGCTTAACTTGATCTGCGATGTTATATCTTCTAGAAAGAATAATTCCTTTCAAATATTCATTTTCTTTTATGAGATTCTCTTTTTGCTCGCAATTTTCAATAAAAGAATCAATATTTGCAAGGTTTTCATTATATTTTTCCCATATTTTTTGTGGAGTATTATATTTTGTGTCTTTAGTTTTCCGAGGGTTCTTTTCATCGAAGATATATTTCTCTAAAGATGCAGCACCCATTTTTCTCACCGGATTAACTGTAACATATCGTCTAGATGTAGTGTCATTAAATGCCTTGTTTTCCTTCGAACAAAGGCCGGCGTCAGTGACCATGATTAATTCTTTTGGAGAAAAATTTGTAATAATTTCTTCTTCTAAAGGAATTAGAGAAGGACACTCATTCTTGCTTCCTGGTATTACAGTAAAATCTATCGGATATCCTTTTTCATCAGTAACTAAGCCCAGCTTTATAAGTGGTTCTTTTTCATCACGTTTTCCTTTTCCTCTTCTTCGCAAATCGTCTTCATAGTTGATTTCAAAATAAGTATCAGTCATGTCATAAATCATTATTTTATTGTTTCTTTTGATATTTTTTGGTGTTTTTTCGAAACATTTCTTGAATATCTCAGCCTTATTGTCATATAAAACATCCATTGCTCGGTATACATCATTTCTACCAAGTTTATAATCTATTATTGAAGCAGTTTTTGACCTTTCGTACATGTCTAATTTAGATCCTGGTCTTGATATTCTGGAAGCAACATGAAAGAGCAATGCGTTATATAGTGAATATTTAAATTTATATTTTCTTTCAATTTCGTTACAAGTTTCGTTCAATTCAATGTCGTCAAATATTCGTTTCACAAAAACATCTCCAAAATCTTCCATATAGCGGCTATCTTCTTGAATATTTTTGTTTGATTTAAATTTTACAATAATTTCCTCAATTGGTTTTCCGTGTTCTTCTTTAAACTTAGTGATTTGTTCTTCGTAGTATTTATTTAAATCTGGATAGATTTTTACAAGTTCCTCTTCAATACCTATATTTAGAAGGTTTTTTGTCCTTGGATTTTTCCCTTTTACATAAATTGTCGTTGCAATATAAACATTTGTACGAGTTTTGGCTTTATTTTTTGACTTATTTATTTTGTACCCATCTTGCTTCATAACATCATTATACCATATTAGGCTATATATGGCTACATAAAATTTTATGAAAAATTCATAAAAAATGACCTAATTTATTAGGTCTTATTTATTTCATAAATAAAATTTACGTGAATTAATTATTTGTCAAGAGTTGAACTGAGAAAGTCCCGATTGTGTAAATTAATTCATAAATAAATAAATTTATCTGATAACAACCATGAATGGTTGTTTTCTTTTGTTATTTTTTCTATAGTGTTTGTGAAAGCGCTTTCATAATTTTTTTCAGCGTTTTTCTTTAAATTCCACTTTAAAAAAGATTGGAGTTTATGTAATATTATTTCGGTAAAAAAATACCGACTTACGAGAATGAGAGAAGAGAGACTTACAAAAAACCAATTACATCGTTTACCAGATTATCTCTGGGTTTTAAAAAATCTCGAAAGCAATGGTTTAAAGACTGTGAATTCACAGACTTTGGCGGATTGCTTAGATTTAAACAATGAATTAGTTAGAAAAGACATAGCTTCTATTAGTTCTGAAAGCGGCGTTCCAAACAAAGGACGTAAAATATCACAATTAATTTCTGATATTGAAACAATTTTAGGTTTCAACCGTGTTTCTAACGCTGTTTTAGTAGGTGTCGGTAGTTTAGGTACCGCTTTTTTGCACTATAAAGGATTTGAAGATTTTGGATTGCGAATTGTTGCCGCTTTTGATAACAATCCTTTAGCTAAAGGCAAAGAAGTTAATGGAAAACCAGTTTACGATGTAAGCCAGTTAAATGAAGATGTTTTGACTGAATTAAACGCTCACATCGGTATTATAACTGTACCTGGATATGCAGCCCAAGTGGTTACAGATGCATTAGTAAAAGCAAAGATTAAAGCAATTTGGAACTTTGCTCCAACTAAAATTAATGTTCCTAGAGATATTATTGTCTCAAACATTAATCTTGCAACATCTCTTGCTGTTTTATCCTACGAACTTTATTTTAAAAATGAAAAGGAGAGGTTAAAAAATGGATAAAGTTTTAAATCCTGAAGCAGTCAAAGAAGTTGATGGCTTAGTTAAGAAAGGACTTACTGCCTTAGACGAATTTGAAAAGCTTAACCAAGAACAAGTCGATTACATTGTTGCTAAAGTTTCAACAAAAGTTCTTGATCACCACGAATATCTTGCTCGTCTTGCTGTTGAAGAAACCAAAAGAGGTGTTTTCGAAGACAAATGTACTAAAAACTTATTTGCATGCGAATACATTACCAATGCAATGAGACATTTAAAAACTGTTGGTGTTATTAGTGATGACCCAGTTACTGGTATTACTGAAGTTGCTGATCCACTTGGTGTTATTGCTGGCGTTACTCCAGTTACAAACCCAACAAGTACAGTTATTTTTAAATCCTTAATTTCATTAAAAACTAGAAACCCAATTATTTTCGGTTTCCATCCAAATGCACAAAATTGCTGTGTTGAAACTGCAAAAATTATTGAAGAAGCTGCTGTTGCAGCTGGCGCTCCAAAAAACTGCATTCAATGGATTGAACATCCATCACTTGATGCTACAACCGCTTTAATGGAACATCCAGGTGTTGCATGTATTCTTGCAACTGGTGGCAACTCCATGGTTAAAGCTGCTTATAGTTGTGGAAAACCAGCTTTAGGTGTTGGTGCTGGTAACGTTCCAGCTTATGTTGAAAAAACATGTAATGTTGCTCAAGCTGCAAACGACATTTTAATGTCAAAAGCATTTGATAATGGTATGGTTTGTGCTTCTGAACAAGCTGCTATTATCGATAAAGAAATCTATAACGAATTTGTTAAAGATATTAAAAAGTATGGCGCATATCTTTGTAATAAAGAAGAAAAAGCTATGCTTGAAAAACTAATGTTCCAACCAAATAAAGATGGTGTTGTTACTGGCGTTTTCCCACAAATCGTTGGTCACCCAGCATGGGAAATTGCTGAAAGAGCTGGATTCACTGTACCAAAAGAAACTCCAATCTTAATGGTTGAATGTTCAAAAGTTGGTCCAGAAGAACCAATGTCAAGAGAAAAACTTTCACCAGTTTTAGCTTTAATTAAATCAAATTCAACAGAAGACGGCTTCAACAAAGCAGAAGCAATGGTTGAATTTAATGGTCTTGGACACTCTGCATGTATTCACACTGCTGACAAGAAACTTGTTGATGCATTCGGTGTCAGAATGAAAGCTTGCAGAATTATTTGGAACCAACCAACTTCCTTCGGTGGTATTGGCAACATTTATAACTCCTATTTACCTTCAATGACCCTTGGCTGTGGTTCATATGGTCACAACAGTGTCAGTGGTAACGTTAGTGCTATTAACTTAATTAACATCAAGAGAATTGGTAAGAGGAGAAATAATATGCAATGGTTCAAAGTTCCAAGCAAAATTTATATTGAAAGAAACAGTATTCAATATCTTAAAGATGCTAAGAACGTTAACAAAGTATTTATCGTTACTGATAAATCAATGGTTCAACTTGGCTTCTTACAAAAAGTTATTGATCAACTTAAATTAAGAAGAAACGAAGTTACAATTCAACTCTTTACAGATGTTGAACCAGATCCAGATATCACAACAGTTAAGAAAGGTTGTGAACTCATGACTTCCTTTGAACCAGATACAATTATTGCTTTAGGAGGTGGTTCAGCAATGGATGCTGCTAAAGGTATGTGGTTATTCTATGAACACCCAGAAGTCAATTTCGATGACTTAAAGCAAAAATTCATGGATATCAGAAAGAGAGCTTTCAAATATCCTGAACTTGGTAAGAAGAGCAAACTTATCTGTATCCCAACAACTTCTGGTACAGGTAGTGAAGTTACTCCATTTGCTGTTATTTCCGATAAAGCTAATGGTAAAAAATACCCATTAACAGACTATTCATTAACTCCAACAATCGCTATTGTTGATGCTGAATTTACAACTAACCTTCCAGCTTCTGTTACAGCCGATACTGGTATGGACGTTTTAACTCACGCTCTTGAAGCTTATGTCAGTATGCTTGCCACAGACTATACAGATGCTCTTGCTATTCAAGCTGCTCAAATGGTCTTCAAATACTTACCAAGATGTGTTAAAAACGGTAAGAACGATTTAGAAGCTCGTGAAAAAATGCACAATGCTTCCACAATGGCTGGTATGGCATTTGCTAATGCTTTCTTAGGTATGAACCACTCAATGGCTCATAAGATTGGTGGTTTATTCCATGTCCCACACGGAAGAACCAATGCAGTTTTATTACCATTCGTAGTTATGTATAATGGTGAAATTCCACAAAAACTTGGAACTTGGCCAAAATATAACGTTTACGATGCTAATGAAAGATATGCTAACATCGCTAGACTCTTAGGACTTAAGTTCAACACAACTGAAGAAGGTGTTAGAGCTCTTGCTGATGCTATCTATGATTTAGGTATTGAATGTGGTGAAAAGATGAACTTCAAAGCTGAAGGCATTGATGAAAAAGAATGGATGGATAGTTTAGAAGAATTATCCTATAGAGCATTTGAAGATCAATGTACACCTTGTAACCCAAGAATTCCTTTAGTTAAAGATATGCAAGAAATCATGAAACAAGCATATACTGGTTACGTTAAAGGAAAATCAAAGATTTAAGGATTAGATAAGGTTATAATAGAAGGCGCTTAATAGGATAAAATCCTTAAGCGCCTTTTAAGACATTAACAAGGAGAATTAGAAAATATGCCAAAGTTTGATACGCGAGTTCAAGAACTAAGATATAACGTTTTAAAAAGAGTCATCACGCACCTAGACCAAGGTGATTTAAAAGAATCTTTTTATGATATTCCAAAAGAAGTTATTCCTGGGCCAAAACCATCAATGCGTTGCTGCATTTATAAAGAAAGAGCAATTATTCAAGAAAGAATTAAAATTGCGACTTTTCACAACTCAAAAATGGATGAAAACGTAATCAAAGTTATTCCAATTGCTTGTGATGAATGTCCTCTTGGTGGTTATACAGTTAGTGATGCATGTAGAGGATGTATTGCTCATAGATGTTCGGAAGCATGTCCAAAGAAATGTATTTCTTTTGATGAAAACTTAAGAGCTCATATTGATAAGTCTCAATGTGTAAACTGTGGTATGTGTGCTAAGTCTTGTCCATATAGCGCTATTGAAAATAGAACTAGACCATGTGAAAGAGCCTGTAAGCAAAAAGCAATTAGCCCAAATCCAGAAACAAACGCAGCTCAAATTAATGATTCAAAATGTATTCACTGTGGTGCTTGCGTATACACTTGTCCATTTGGTGCGATTGTTGACGTAAGCTATATTAGTGAAATTATTGACATCTTAAAGAACAGTGAAAATAATACAAAATATAAGGTTTTTGCAGTAGTTGCTCCTTCAATTGGAGGAAATTTCATTGAATATAAGAATGGACAAATCATTGCTGCTTTAAAGAAACTTGGATTCTATGACGTTGCAGAAGCAGCATTAGGCGCTGATATGGTTGCGATTAGTGAAAGTAAAGAATTAATGGAAAGAGGAAAATTAACCTCTTCTTGTTGTCCAGCTTTTGCTTTATATATTAGAAAGTTCTTCCCTGAACTTGCTCAATACATTTCAACTTCACCATCCCCAATGCATGCAGTTTCTAAATACATTAAGAGTAAACATCCGGGAGCTAAAGTAATCTTTATTGAGCCATGTACAGCCAAAAAGAGCGAAATTAAGCACGAGTCAGTTAGACCATATGTTGATTCTTGTTTAACTTTTGAAGAACTTCAAGCTTTCTTTGACGCAAGAAATATTAACATAGCTGAACTCCCAGAAGATACTTATGGTGAGTATGGCGGATCTTTCTTTGGAAGAGGTTTTGCTAAATGTGGTGGCTTATCAAGCGCTGTTAATGAAGCTATTGCCGAACAAGGTGCTGAGTTTACAGTTAAGGGTCAAGCAGTTGATGGAATGGAAAATGTTAAAAAGGCATTGCTTGCATTTAAAAATCCAAAGAATGATATTAATTTCCTTGAAGGTATGGCCTGTGAAGGCGGTTGTATCGGTGGACCATGTAACTTGCAACATCAAATTAGAAACAAGATGACCCTTGATAAATATTCAGCAGTTGCTAATAAAAATATTAAGGAAAACGTAGATAAGAAGGCTAACTAAAGATGAATGAATTTAGAGATTTAATGGCCAAAGATGAGAATGAAGCTAATGTATTTCTCTGTGGTGTTCCGTTTGACAAAAACGCTAGCGTAGGAAAAGGAGCAAGTTTAGCCCCTAAAGTTATTCGTGAGTTAAGTTATGATTTACCAGCTTTAGATATGGTTGGGAATAGCTTAACAAAAGTAAAAATTCATGATTTAGGTGATTTTTGCGGGGATAATTTTGAAAATCTTCAAAAAGAAATTCATGATAAGCTTTTAACGAAAGATGGTTTTCATATTATTTTAGGCGGCGACCATTCAATTGCAATTGCAAGCGAAAGAGCTTTTTATGATGATTGTCTTAAAAGAGGAAAGACACCAGTCATTATTCATATGGATGCACACCCAGATATTTGTGATGTTTATGAAGGCAGTAAATATTCTCACGCTTGTCCAATATTTAGAGCATTAGAATATGGATATAAAGACGAAAATATCACAATGGTTGGAATAAGAGGGTTTGAAGCTCAAGAAATCGAAACATTTAAGAAACACCCAAAGTTAGATGTTTTCAAAAGTTTTGATATTAAAAAACTTGGTGTTGAAGCTTTACTTACTCTCTTAGTTGCAAAATATCGTGACCCACAATATGAAGTATACTTTAGTTATGATATCGATGCTAATGATCCAGCTTATGCTCCAGGTACAGGCACACCTGAAGCTTTTGGTTTAACCAATTTTGAAACAGTAGCAATTTTAACTGGTCTAATTGCCAACTTAAATGTTACCTGTTTAGATATAGTTGAAGTAGCTCCACCTTTAGATGTAAATAACATTACATCATGGCTAGCTCTTAAATCTTTATACGAAGTTTTTCATACTTTAATTGAATCAAATAAATTAAAAAGATAAATAAGTGGTTTTTTGCAATGTTTTTCGATGAAAATAATGATTGGAATAATGTCTTTGAAAAAATAATTAAGAAAGATTATTTTATTAAACTAACTAATTTTCTTGATGAAGAATATGCGAATAAAACAATTTATCCACCTAGAGAGTTAATTTTTAATGCTTTCAAACTTACTCCATTGGAAAAAGTTAAAGTAGTAATTTTAGGGCAAGATCCGTATCCTAATCCAAATCAGGCTATGGGTCTTGCCTTTAGTGTTAATGAAGGCATATTATTGCCGCCAAGTTTAAAAAATATCTTTAAAGAAATTTATTTAGAATATGGCATCGATAAAGATTTACCAAAATCAGGAGATTTAACATATTTAGCTAAACAAGGCGTTTTACTTTTAAACCCTTATTTAACTGTTGTTGCTCACCATCCATTAAGTCATAAGATTAAAGAGTATGATTATCTTTTTAAAGATATAATGTTTGAGCTAAACTCTTTAAATGAGCCTATAGTTTTCTTATTATGGGGCAATAATTCGAAAAAATACGATAAATTATTAAATAATCCTAAGCATTTAGTGATAAAAACTTCACATCCATCGCCTTTAAGTGCGAATCAAGGTGGGCGGTTTAATTCTAATTGTTTTAAAAACGCAAATGAGTTTTTAAAACAAAATGGTGAAAGTGAAATTCAATGGATAAAGTAGAAAAGTCTTTTTTGGAATATTTTCAAATAGAAAAGATAGACGATAACACCTTTGCAATAAAAGAAGATAAGATTGGCTATAAAGCCAATTGTTTTCTTTTATTGAACAATGGAGAAGGAATGCTGATTGATGCACTTTCAGGAGTATATCAAGGTTTTATTGACTCACTTGAACATATTTTTAATGTAAGAATAAGAAAACTTTACTTAACTCATGCTCATTATGACCATTTTGGTGGATATGATAAGAACAAAATAGAAGAAGTATATGTTTCTAAATATGAATTGAATAATCTCAAGAATTATTATTTAGCAGATGATTACGTCCAAAAAGAAATACTTTGGGATGGGACAACTATTTTTCCAAGTAATTTCGATGTTTCAAATTATAAAGTAAAAAAGATACCTGATGCTAAAATTGTTCCAAAGCAAATAATTTTTGGTAAAAGAACATTAGAAGTAATTGAAACTCCTGGCCACTCTAAAGGTTCGGTTTCTTTTTACGATATAACAAATAGATATTTATTTACTGGCGATTTTTTATATGAAGGCGATATTGATCTTTGTGAAGATCCAACTTCTTCGAAAACAGATTATTTAAATAGTTTAATGAAAATAATAAATATAGATTTCACAAAATTTTTATGTGGACATAATGAACCAATTATTAACCTACAAGATTTTTCTTTAAAAGATTTTTGTCAAAAAGTTCAAAAGATAATCTCATCAAAGGCACAAAAATATCAAGTACCAGGATTCAATGTTACGTTATTATTGAATAAAAATTGCTAAAATAATCTTCTTTTATAAAATAACGCTGCAAATCTAAAGTTTTTTTACTTAAAAATTAAAACTTTATCTTCTTTGAAATTTGTATATAATGTTTATGGGTGCTCAAGAATGGGCTGAGATAAGCATGATACTTGCTTGACCGATAACCTGATCTAGGTAATGCTAGCGTAGGAAATTTTTCTTTTTAAGATGATACTCTACGCTTGCGTAGAGTTTTTTATTAAGGAGAAAATATGGAAAAGTTTAAGGGAATTGTAAAAAAATATTTCAATGAAATTATTTTTACAATAGGCTTTATCGTTGTTATGTGTACAATGGCATTTCCTTTTGCTAATTTGACACTTAGCGATGAAACAACATTGGTTGTGCTTTTTATTACAGCTTTAGCTGGTGGTAGCATTGAAATTGGCAGTACAAGTTATTCTTTAACTGGGACTTCAATTTTATTAATTTTTGGCTTAATTTTTCTTATTTTAAGTGAAATTTTAATTGTTAGTGCTGCTTTGCTAAAAGACAAAAAGATTAAGTTTATTTTAAGAACTACTGGCTTGTGCTTTTTAATCGCTAACATTTTTATTTATATGTTAGGTGGTTATTTAATTGGCGTTTTAGATCTTGGTGAAGCAGGAGTGAGTGGTGTAGTTTCAACAGAATTTGGTATTGTTGTAACACTTTTTGATTTATTGATGGCACTTGTCTTATTCTCTTTAGTCTTTAATGCTAAAAAATATACTGTTCAAGAGATTTGTGAAACAGCAATTTTAGTTGCTTTAGCTGTTGTCTTAGATCAATTTTTAAAGATTCAAATTCAAGCCAATGGCGGCTCAATTAGTTTCAGTGCATTACCTTTGTTTATAATTGCAATTAGATATGGTGCATTCAAAGGATTTATTGCTAGTGGATTTATTTTTGGATTCTTAACTTGTTTATTAGATGGTTATGGATTCCAAACATTCCCATTTGATTATTTAGTTGCACTTAGCGGATATGGTTTAGTTGGTACTTTCTTTAATTTAGCTAAAAAGTTTTATCAAAATATCGAAGATGCTAATAAGTATAAAAAGATGCAATTTATCTATTCAGCAATCTTTATTGTTATTTCCGCAATTCCTGTTATGTTAATTAGATATGCTGGACATATGATTTCAGCCACAATTCTTTACGGATATGATCCAATTAAAGATTTCTGGGCTAACTTTATTTACCAATCTACATATGTTCCAGGTGCTGTTGGCTGCTCAATAGCAGGTATGTTAATTTTGCTTGCACCTGTTATTATGATTAATAGATTATTTCCTGTTAAAAAGGCAAATTCTATAGAAGAAACAGAGGAGCAATAAAACAATGGGTAGGTGCGTAATTATATCAGGCGGCGAAATCAGAAAAAGCGATATTTGTCTCAATAGCAATGATTTTGTAATCTGTGCTGATAGCGGTTACGCATCTGCTCGCAAGTTTAATATTAAAGTCGATTTATTAGTTGGTGATTTTGACTCTTTGCAAACACTTCCTTCAAAAATAGAAATAGTGAAGTTGAACCCTATAAAAGATGATACGGATACCCTTTCTGCCATTAAGGAAGGGATTAAAAGAGGATACAAAGAATTTCTTTTATATGGCGCTCTTGGAAAAAGAATAGAGCACTCTCTTGCTAATCTTTCTTTACTTATATTCTTAAAAAACCAAGGTTTTGCGGGGAAAATTGTTCATCAAGGGCGAAATTATGTAATTCTTAAAGATGAATCAATAACTTTAAAAAGGAAGAAAACAGGGTATTTATCTATATTTGCGATTTCTCCGATTTGTGAAGGAGTCTACGAAAAGAATTTAAAATACGAACTTGATAATTACACATTAACTAATGAATTTCCTATAGGTGTAGATAACGAATATATAAATCTTTCTCCGACAATTGAAGTTAAAAATGGTACAATCTTATTGATTTATTAAACTTATGAAGATTAGAAACATTTTATTGAGAGAACTTGAAAAAACCAATAAGAACATTGGAATCATCAAAGACGATATCGAAGACTTGCCAAAAGGTAGTTTAGTTAAAACTAGAGCTAAAGGCAACGTCTATGTTTATCTAAAATATCGAGAAGATAAACAAGTAAAAAGTGTTTATATTGGCAGGGACAACGATGTTGGAACTTTAAAGATGGATTCAGATATTCGAAAAAGAAAGAAACTAGAAGCATCTTTAGAAGAGCTAGAAGAAGAAAAAGAACTGATATTAAAAATGCTTAAAGTTAAATAAATGTGGTCTTTAAATGGACCATTTTTTTATTAAATGGGCTGGCTCTCATTAAAATAATAAATTATTTTAATATCGGAAATATGGCGTTTATAGTACAATATGTGCAACTATGTAAAGGAGTTTATTTTATGCCATTAAAGAAGTACAACGAGGAAGAAGTCTTAAAAAAAGAAGAAGAGACGAAGAAACTTGAAGAAGAAGCAACGAACAAACTTCAAGCAACAATTGAAGTTAATAGTAAAAAAGCCGAAGAACTTAATGCTATTCCTTTAAGAGAAGACCAAGAAACTATTAAAGCCAATATTGAAAAAGCAAGAGGCGAATATTTTACCGAAACAAAAAAGCAAAGACGAATCAACATTATTTTAACTATTGTAATTGTTGTAATTTTGATTGCTGCTTTTGTTTTAATGATTACTCTTAGTGCGACAATTAGTTACATTAATTACATCTCTATTGGTGTTATGGTTGTGGCTGTTGTTGGAATGTTTGTTGCTAATCGTTACTTTAGAGGAAAACTTTCTAAAAAAGCTGAAGATTATATCGCCAAACTTTATAGTGAAATTGACAATTACCTTTTCTCTGGAGAAGACTTTAAAGAATTAAGTTATAAACCACAAGGACAATTAAAAGATGAAATCTTTATGGATGCTAGATTTTATAAAGACCTTAAAAATACAAGAAGTAGAAATTTAGTAAGTGTTCAATATAAAGGTAAACTTTTAGTTGCAGTCGATATTGCTGGTAATATTTTAATTAAAAATAGACTTTCACCTATGTTTTTAGGAAAATTCTATGATTATGAAAATACCTATGACAAAGAAGGCAAAAGAATAATCATGCAAATTAAAGGTGGAGAATTATCAAGACCTATTGATGATGTTGATGATTTAAAACTAGTAGAAGGCAACGAAACTTATGCCATTTATTCTAACGATGAAGAATGGCGCAAAATATTAAAACAAGACGTAATTCGTGATATTTGTAAATTAGAAATCGATAAAACTTTAATTGATGTTATTATTTCCATTAGACCTGGAAAAACTAGCATTGGTATAGACTATGTTGATGAATTCATGAACATTCCTGTTGACCATGAATTTGACTTTAATTTAGTAAGAAAAACAGAGGCTGATTTTAAGAAAGTTTTAACAATTTTTGACGATATAAAATAACATCCGTTTGTTTTTAAGAGGTAAAAGTTATGAACTCATTTAAAAATAAATGGATTGAGATTCAAGGTTATAAACACGATGGTAGAATGCATCGTATTCGGGACAGCGTTTATGTTGTTGATCAAACTGATGAATATATAGTAGTTGCTAGCACAAAAACAAAAGTTATCGAACATGATTTTCGCATTTGGTACACAAAAGAACCGGCAATTATGATTTTTTTCAATAATCATTGGTGGAATGTAATCGCAATGTTAAAAAAGAGTGGATTAACATATTATGTAAATCTGGCTTCTCCTTTCGTGATTGATTCGAAGCGAATTAAGTATATTGATTATGACCTTGATTTAAAATTATATCCAAATAACGATATACGCTTGATAGATGTAAAAGAATACGGATATCATCGTAAGAAATATAATTATGGTGCAGACATAGATCAAATTCTTCGCTATAACATTAACCAAGTTAAGCATTATATGGAAAATGGATTATTCCCTTTTAATGACGAAAAAATTAAAAACTACTATGAAGCTTTTTTAAACGAAACGAAAAGAGGTGATAAAAGTGACAAGTGAAATCATAACAAATTCTAAAGAAGAAACAATTAAACTTGGAGAAACTATTTCTAATAAATTATTTCCTGGCTCTGTTATTACTTTAAATGGTGATTTAGGAGCTGGTAAAACTACAATAACCAAAGGCATTGGGAAAGGCTTAGGAATTGAAGAAGACATTAATTCACCAACTTTTAATATTTTGAAATGCTATTTCAATAATAAGTTAAACTTATATCACATTGATGCTTATCGATTAGAAGATGTACCACCAGAAGGTAAAAATATAGGTTTAGAAGAAGTTATTGAAGGAGATGGGGTTGCCGTTATTGAATGGCCAGAATTTATTAATGAAATGATTCCTTTTCATTCAATGAATATTGAAATTCATTCATTAGGTGGAGATAAAAGAAAATTAATAGTTTCTTCATTAAGCCCACGTTATAAAGAAATTATTGAATCTTTAGGAGGCAAAATTAATGCTTAGTTTAATTCTTGATAGTGCAAACAAAGAATTAGGTGTTGCTATAGCTAAGGATAACGAAATTATTGATGAAATCAAATATGATGCTTGGCAAAAGCAAAGCGAATTAATGATTCCTGAAATTGAAAAAATATTTAAGAGAAATAGCATCTCTCCAAAAGATATTAACGAAATCTTAGTGAGCCAAGGACCTGGAAGTTATACCGGAGTTAGAATAGCTTTAACTATCGCAAAAGTTTATGCTTACGCTCTTAATTTACCTATATATGCATTTTCTTCTTTGAATATTTTAGAAAATCCTGAAAAACCTTCTATTTGCTTGATAAATGCAAAAGGGAACAGAAGTTACTTTGCTGTTTATGATAAAGAAAAAGCAATAGTAGACGATAAAGTGTTAACAAATAACGAAGTCATAGAATACGTAAATTCACATCCAGAATATGTAATTTGTGGCGATGCTAGCTATATAGATATTGTTTCGGAAAAACATGACGTATTAAAAAACATGTTGAGATTAAAGTCTGATAAATATCTAGTTAGCAATGTTTTAAGCTTAAAAGCTGTTTACCTTAAAGATGAAAATGAATATCAGAAAAGCAAAAATTAGTGATTTAGAGGCAATCAAAGAGATTGAAGATGAATCTTTTATAAATCCTTTTACAAAAGAGGACTTGCTCTATGAAATTTCACAAAATCCTGTTTCAAATTTCTTAGTCTTAGAAAAAGAAGGCCTTGTAGTAGGATTTCTAGACTATTGGGTTACGTTTGACTCTGCAACAATTGATCAAATTGCTGTTAAAAAAAGCGAGAGAAATCAAGGATTTGCAAAGATTCTATTGGAAAAAAGCATTAATGATTTAAAAGAGTTAGGTGAAGTTTCGTTTTTTACATTAGAAGTGAGAGCATCGAATGAGCCTGCTATAAACTTGTATAAAAGTTTCGGCTTTCAAAAAGTTACTATAAAAGAAAAATACTATGATGATGGCGAGGATGCCATTTATATGATTAAAGGACTGGTATAAAGTATGGAAAAAGAATTAGTTATTCTTGGTATAGAAAGCAGCTGTGATGAGACAGCTTGTGCTGTTACTAAAGGCGGCAAACTTTTAGCTAATGCCATTTCTTCACAAATTGCGGTCCATCAAAAATACGGTGGAGTCATGCCTGAAATTGCTTCTAGACTTCATTTAGAAAATGTTGCTTGTGTTATCGATGAAGCTTTAAAGACAAGCGGAATTAAACTAGAAGAAGTTGATGCTATAGCCGTAACAAGAGGTCCAGGCTTAATCGGAGCTTTACATGTTGGCATTCAAGCCGCGAAAACTCTAGCTTTAATTTATGATAAGCCTTTAATTCCTGTTCATCACCTTGCTGGTCATATCTATGCTAATGAATTTATTAAACCATTGAAATTTCCTTTATTAGCGGTAGTTGTAAGTGGTGGAAATACTGAATTAGTCTATATGAAAGAACACCTTAGTTTTGAAATTATTGGTGAAACTAAAGACGACGCAATCGGAGAAAGCTATGATAAAGTGGCTAGAGTTCTAGGGCTTCCATATCCAGGCGGAGTTGCAATAGATAAATTAGCTAAAACGGGGAAACATTCATATAAGTTACCTACACCAATGCATGATGGTAGTTTAAATTTTTCCTATAGTGGTTTAAAAACCGCTGTAATTAATCTAAAACATAAACTTGATCAAGCCGGAGAGAAAGTTGTTGTTGAAGACATGGCTAAATCTTTTCAAGATGTAGCGATTGAGATGGTTCTAGACCGAGTTAAAAGAGCGACTGAGCAATATCCTGTAAAAGAAGTAGTCTTAGCAGGTGGAGTTAGTGCTAATAGCTATCTTAGAGAACAAATAGTGAAACTTTTTGAAGGTAGCGATATTGAAGTTAATATTCCGCCAATCTGGTGCACAACCGATAACGCTGCTATGATTTGCAAAGTTGGCGAATATTTATATAAAGAAAAAATATTTGCTCCTCTTGATGTTTCAGTTGATCCAAGTTGGAAAATAGAAGATTTTCAAAAGTTTTAATTAAGTTATAATTTTAAAGAAGGGAAGGCCTTTATATGAGTCAAGAAAGAGAATTAACCGCAAGAAAATTATTTTTTACTTATTATGATCAAAAGTTAGTTGAAGATACTTCAGTAACTTTAGAAGGGTGGGTTAAATCGCATCGAAATAATGGTTCTGTTGGTTTTATTGAATTTAATGATGGCAGTTATTTTAAAAGCATCCAATTAGTCTACGATAAAGATAACAAAGATTTTGAATCAATTTCAAAAGTCAAATATGGTTCTGCTATTCAAATCACAGGGAAAGTTAAATTAACTCCTACAATGAAACAACCATTCGAAATCCATGTAGACAGTGTAAAAGTACTTGGTGATTGTGCAGAAGATTATCCACTTCAAAAGAAGAAACATAGTTTTGAATTTTTAAGAGAAATTGCTTATTTAAGACCAAGAGCAAATACTTTTAATGCTGTTTATAGAGTTAGAAACACTTTAGCTTATGCTATTCATAAATTCTTCCAAGAAAGAGGATTCATGTATGTTCATACACCTATTATTACAGCTAATGATGCTGAAGGTGCAGGACAAGTGTTCCATGTTGTCAGTGATTTCAAAAACCCAAATGAGTTTTTTAATTCATCTGCGTGCTTAACTGTTAGTGGTCAACTACATGTTGAAAGTTTTGCTTTAGCCTTTAGAGATGTTTATACATTTGGCCCAACTTTTAGAGCAGAAAAAAGTAATACAAATCGTCATGCTAGTGAATTCTGGATGATCGAACCTGAAATTGCTTTTGCTGATCTTGAAGATGATATGAATTTAATTGAAAGCTTTATTAAGTACATCATTAAATACGTCTTGAATAACTGTAAAGATGAGATGGAATTTTTCAACAACTTCATTGATAAAGGTGTTTTAGACAAATTACATACCGTTATTAATGCACCATTTGTCAGAATGGAGTACACAAAAGCCATTGAATTACTCAAAAAGGCTGTAGAAAGCGGACATAAATTTGAAAATAACGAAATCTATTGGGGTATGGATTTAAACAGTGAACACGAAAGATATGTCACTGAACAAATTGTCAAAGGCCCTGTTTTCTTAATTAACTATCCAAAAGAAATTAAAGCCTTTTATATGAAGTTAAACCCTGATAATAAGACAGTTGCAGCTTGTGATTTACTCGTGCCAAAAGAAGGCGAAATCGTTGGTGGTTCTCAAAGAGAAGAAGATTTCACTAAACTTGAGGCAAAAATGAAAGAAATGGGTAATGAAGAAGGACTTAAATGGTATCTTAATTTAAGAAAATACGGTGGTTGCATCCATAGTGGATTTGGTCTTGGCTTTGACCGTTTATTAATGTATATCACTGGAATGCAAAATATTCGTGACGTTCAACCTTTCCCACGTTATCCAGGTAGTTTAAAATATTAGTATGCAAGAAGAAAACAACAGCAACATATATTTAACACCAGAAGATCGTAAACCTCATGAAGAAGAAGTTGTCTTAAATAGTGAGTTAGGAGAAAATGATGAGCAAACTCAAAGAAGAGTTCTTATCACTCCTAAAAAAGAACTTACTAAGGAAGATATCGAATTAAAGAAGAAGAAAAAGAATGCGATTATTTTTTCAATTGTCGCAATTATTGATCTAGCTTTATTCGCATATATTATCTATTTAGTAATATCTATTTTTGCAAATTTAGCTTAACTAAACTTATGACTGCTAAACAATTATCTTTAATTGTGAGGCAGTCTTTTCTTTTCCTTTAAATACTCTTAATTTTGATCAATATTTTGCCATTTAATTCATTAAATCAATTGTTTAGATATTAAATAGAAGTATTCATGTATTTAATAATGGATTATCAAACAATAACTTTCACCCCAAGGTTTGACTAAGCGAAGGAGCATCAATATCTTAAAAAGATATCTGCATTCTTTCCAGCCACTCTTTAAATTCAAAATATTTCCCGGCGCAATATCATTTAAAGTAGTCAAATCATTTTAAAATAAATCTAGAAACCCAAGAAAGTATTGCTTTAACTCAATTAATACCACTAAAACTATTTTTACCTAAACTTATGTTGTCAAAGAACGCTAAAGGAATTCATTTAAATTGCCTTTCACTAATATAAAGGAGTTTATTTCAAAAAATTTAAAAATATTTTTAAAATAATAAAAAATTTTTAAAGGAACATTTCATGGTTGTTTTATAAATTGATAAGCCTTATTTGAAAAGTTTAAAATCGAGAATTTTAAGAAATATTTCATAAGAAATCCTCAAAGAAAAAATCCTTAAACTACTATCGTCTTTAACTATAATTAACAAGCCAAAAATGATATACTTTTTAGGCTATGGATTATCAAAACGAATTAAACAAAAACCAATTTGAAGCTGTGAGTAGTGCAGATCAATATCTTAGAATTATTGCAGGGGCTGGAAGTGGAAAAACCCGTGTTTTAACCTACAGAATTGCTTATTTAATTGATGTATTTAAAGTTAGACCATATGAAATAGTTGCAATTACTTTTACAAATAAAGTTGCTAGAGAAATGCAAGAAAGAACCAGTGCATTGCTTCCTGATTTTAATCTTGCCGGATTAGCAATTTCAACATTTCACTCTTTTTGTGCTCGCTTTTTAAGAGTTGAAGCAGAACATTTAGGAATACCAAGAAATTATACAATATATGATGACGACGACACTTTGCGTCTTATTAAGATGATTGGTGTTGATAAAGGCTATAAGAAAACTGATGAAATTATTGCTCAAGCTGTAAATTATATTGGCGGCAAGAAGATGAGAGGATTATTACCAAGCGAAGTTAAACTTAATAATTATGGTAATCCTCGTGAGAAAATTTTATTAGATTTCTTTAAAGAATATGAATATAGAAAAAACGAAGCTGGCGCTTTAGATTTTGATGATTTATTGATTTATACAATCAAAATTTTAAGAGAATTCCCAGAAGTTAGAGCTCATTTTAATCAAAAGATTAAACATATCTTAGTTGATGAATTTCAAGATACTAACGATGTTCAATTTGAATTGCTTAAGCTTCTAACAAATAGAGAAACTTGTGTCTATGTTGTTGGTGATCCTGATCAAACCATTTATACTTGGAGAGGAGCAAATCAAAGAATTATCCTTGAGATTGACAAGGTTTTTTCTCCAATGAAGACAATTATATTAAATGAAAACTATCGTTCAACTACTAAAATTCTTGAAGCCAGTAATAAGTTAATTGCTTTTAATAAAGAAAGAGTTAAGAAAGATTTATTTACTAATAATGCCACAGGAGATGACATTACTTTAAAGGCTTTAGATAGTTCAATTGCAGAAGCTAATTTTGTTGCAAATACGATCTTAGAACTTAAAGAAAAAGATAGTAATTTTAAATTTAAAGATGTGGCTATTTTATATCGTTCTTCGTATTTATCATTAAAAATTGAAAATGCTTTTACCACTAGAGGTATTCCATATCGAGTTTATGGTGGATTAAAGTTTTATGCTCGTAAAGAAATTAAGGATGCTTTAGCTTATTTCCATATTATTTTTAATGATAAAGATGATATTTCTTTTTTAAGAATTATTAACTTTCCAAGACGTGGATTTGGCGATAAAAGTGTTGATAAGTTAAGAGCAGAAGCTTCGGCTTTAAATCTTGGCTTACTTGAATATTTTAGAGTTATTGATCGTTATCACAGCGAAATAAAACCATCTCTTGTTAAGTCTGTTCAAGAACTTATTGCTAAAATGGATTCGACAAAGAGTAAATTAAATTTAAATCTTGAAGCTTATAGCGAAGTCTTAGATCAATTTTTAAAAAATATAGGTTTTTATAAGGCTTTAGAAGATAGTGAAGAAGATGATGATAAATTAGAAAACGTTCACGCTTTAATAGATGATATTCGTAACTATTTACGTGAACATCCAGAAAGTAACTTCGAAGAATACTTACAAAATATTGCTTTAATGACTTCTCAAGATGAAATTAAAGGTGATGATAATGTCTCTTTAATGACTGTTCATACCGCTAAAGGTTTAGAGTTTAATTATGTTTTTGTAATTGGTTTAAACGATGGTGTTTTCCCAAATCAAAGAGCAATTAATGAAAGAGACAAAGAAGGGCTTGAAGAAGAAAGGCGACTTGCTTATGTTGCCTTTACTAGAGCAAAAAAGAAGCTCTATGTAACCTTAAATAGAGAATACTCTTATGTTACTTCTTCAACAAATACTCCATCTCGATTTATTAAAGAAGCTGGGCTTAAAATACCTTCCTTTTCTTATATGGGAGTTGATGTTGGTTCAGTCAGTAATAATAGAAGTGGAAACTTATATTTCATCGACCCTAAAAAAACTACGGAAGGAAATGGAATTTTCACTAAGGCAACTAAACCAGTAAGTGGTTTTACTGAAATTAATATCGGAAATGGAATCAATTGGAAAGTAGGGGATAAAGTTAATCACAAAGTCTTCGGAAATGGTTATGTTTCTAAAGTTGAAAACGATATTATTGATGTTGTTTTTGATGATTTTGGATTAAAACGTTTATTAGGAAGCCATAAAGCTTTATCAAAAATTGAGGATTAATTATGGATTTTTTGACAGCAAAGAAAAAACACGACGAACTTGTTAAGTTAATTGAACGTTATGCTCGTGAATATTATGTTTTAGATAATCCTAGTGTTGACGATGCAGTTTATGATCAAAAAATGGAAGAGTTAGAGGCTATAGAAAAAGAGTGGCCTGAATTAATTACCAGAAATTCTCCAACTCAAAGAATTATTGGAACTGTTTTAAAAGGCTTTAATAAGATTAATCACCAAGTTCAAATGCTTTCTTTAAGCGATGTTTTTAATGAAGAAGAACTCGTTGATTGGGTAAATAAAGTCAATAATGAGATTGGTAAAGAAGTTGAATTTGTTGCTGAAATGAAAATTGATGGCTTAGCAATGTCGCTTGTTTATCAAGATGGCGAACTTCAATATGCGGCGACAAGAGGAGATGGAACAACCGGAGAAGATGTTACAACAAATGTATTAACAATTCCTGATATTCCTACTCGTATTCCATTAATGGGAAGAGTTGAAGTACGTGGTGAGATTTATATGCCTAAAGAAAGTTTGAATAAATTAAACGAAGAAAGGGCTAAGAATAATGAACCACTATTTGCAAATGCTAGAAACGCAGCAGCAGGTTCTATTAGAAATTTAGATAGTCGAATTGCTAAAAGTCGTAAACTTGATGGATGGTGGTATTATTTTACAAATGCACAAGATTTTAATATCAATACTCATTATGATTCAATTTTAAAACTTAAGGAACTTGGCTTTGTAACAAATCCTGAAGCTAGAAAAGTAAAAGGTTTAAAAGAAATCCTAGATTATGTTCATGAATACACTTTAAAAAGAGATTCATTGCCTTACGATATTGATGGAATTGTATTAAAAGTTAATGACTTTGATTTATATGATACATTAGGATATACTGCAAAAACTCCTAAATGGGCTGTTGCTTATAAATTTCCACCAAAAGAAGTTAGAACAAAATTATTAGATATTATCTATACTGTTGGTCGAACTGGAAAAATCACTCCAAATGCGGTTTTAGAACCAGTTAGAGTTGCTGGATCTTTAGTTCAAAGAGCGACTTTACATAATGAAGATTTCATTAATGAAAAAGGTTTAATGGTTGGTGATACAGTTATTTTAAGAAAAGCTGGCGATATTATTCCTGAAGTTGTAAAGGTTATAAAAGAGGAAAGAACTGGAGAAGAAAAACCATTTAAAATGATTGAAAAGTGTCCAGTTTGCGGCTCAATTTTAGAAAAAGTTGATGCAATGCATTTCTGCATGAATAAAAATTGCCCTTCAAGAAACATTGAATCTTTAATCCATTTTGCTAGTAAAGATGCCATGGATATTGAAACAATGGGTGAAAAAGTGACTCAAGAATTCTTTGATTTAGGAATCATAAGAATAATCCCTGATATCTATGAAATTTATAAGCATAAAGAAAAGATTATGGAGATGGATGGATGGAGCAATAAGTCAGTAGATAAACTTCTTGATGCTATTGAAAAGAGTAAACAAAATAGTTTAGAACGATTGCTATTTGGTTTAGGCATTAAAGAAGTTGGAAGTAAAATGGCTAAAACTTTAGCTCGTCGATTTAATACTTTAGATAACTTAATGCATACTTCAAAAGAAGACTTATTAAAGATTAATGATATTGGTGAAGTTGTTGCTAACTCCATTTATGAATATTTTAAAGATGAAGATAACTTAGCACTCATTAATAAACTAAAGGAAAGTAATGTTAATACAATTTATTTAGGAAGTAATAAGTTTGATGAATCAAATGTTTTCTTTGATAAAAAAGTTGTCTTAACTGGTTCTTTAGTTGAATTTACTCGTAGTGAAGCGAGTAAAATATTAGAGGATTTAGGAGCACATGTTGTAAGCAGTGTTTCTAAAGCGACTGATTTTGTCTTATGTGGTTCTGATCCGGGTTCAAAGTTTGATAAAGCCCAAAAACTTGGTATTAGAATTATTAGCGAAGAAGAATTTAAAGTAATGATAGGAGGAAAAGATAGTGAAAGAAGTGAATAAAGAAGTCTTAAAAGATGCGGCAAACCGTCTTTTATTTGACATGAAAGATGAAGAATATGAAACACTTTTAAATGAATTTGGTGCTATTCAACGCCAATTAGAATTAATTGGCAACATTAAGGGTGTTGATGAAGTTAGCCCAATGACTTTTCCATTTGATGTAACAATTACTTATTTAAGAGAAGATGAACCAATTGCTCCTTTAGCTCAAGAAGATGTTTTAAAAAATGCACATGATGTTAAAGATGGTCAAATTAAACTTCCAAAGGTGGTAGGCTAAGATGAATTATTTAGATTTAACAATAGAAGAAATCCATAAAGCTTTATTAGAAGGTAAGACTAATCCTCTTGAACTTACTAAAGAAGCTATTAAAAGAGCGAAAGAAAATAAAGATAACGCATTTGAAATGCTTATTGAAGCAGATGCTCTTAAAAAGGCGGAAGAACTTTCAAAACTTCCGGTCCCTAAAGACAATTATTTCTTTGGCATTCCTTATGTCGCTAAAGATAACTATTCGACTAAAGGTTATGAAACAACTGCAAGTAGTAATATTTTAAATGGATATGTTCCTTTATTTGACGCTACTGTTATTAAACTTTTAAATGATGCTGGAGCTATTTTAATTGGTAAATCAACTCTTGATGAACTTGCAATGGGTGGAACTGGTACTAGTGGTCATAAAGGAGTTACTTACAACCCTTGGGACAAATCACACACTAGAATTGTTGGTGGATCAAGTGCTGGAAGTGCTGTTGCGGTAAGTGATGCAATTGTTCCTTTTGCTCTTGGAAGTGATACCGGAGACTCTGTCAGAAAACCTGCTGCTCTTGCTGGACTTGTTGGCTTTAAACCAACATGGGGCCTTATTTCTCGTTTTGGTTTATTTCCATTTGCACCAAGTTTAGACCATGTTGCTTATTTTACTCGTTCTGTTTTTGATAGTGCTCTTGCCATGGAGCTTCTTTCAAAACATGATGAAAACGATTCAACAAGCTCATATAAAGAAAGACCAAATTACTTAGATTTAAATTCTTCTATTGATGGCAAAAAGATTGCTGTTATTAATGGCATCTATAAAGGAATAACTGATAAGTATGTTCTTGAAGCTTTTGATAAAAACGTAGAGTTTTTGAGAAAAAACGGCGCAAAAGTCGACTTTATTGATGTTGATATTAATTTACTTAGAGCAATTTATCCAAGTTATATTGTTATTTCTTGTGCTGAAGCAACAAGTAATGATGCTAACTTAGATGGTATTAAATTTGGTCCAAATTATGGTGGAAAAACTTATAGTGAAGTTATGTTTAATGCTCGTACAAAAGGTTTTTCAGCTTTAATCAAAAGAAGATTTGTTATTGGAAGTTATGCCTTAATGAGAGAAAACCAAGAGGAAGTTTTCCTAAGAGCTCAAAGAGCAAGACATTTAATTGTTAATACATTCAACAAAATATTTGAAGAATATGATGCTGTTTATTGTCCAGCCGCTCCAAGTATTGCTCCATTAATTAATAAATCTAGTGAAGATATTAATGAAGATTTCATGATTGCTGATAACTGGTTAACAATTGGCAATTTTGGCGGATATCCATCAATTACTTTACCAATTGGTTTTGAAAATGATATGCCACTTGGTGCTAATTTAATGTGTAGACCTTTTGATGAAGTTAATTTATTTAATATTTCTTTAAAAATTGAAGAAGGAACTGGTTTAAAGAATTTAACTTATCCTTCTTATGCAAGTAAAAAGGAGGGCAAGTAATTATGAATTTTGAAACAATAGTTGGTATTGAAATTCACGTCGAGATGAAAACAAAATCAAAAATGTTTTCACTTGCTCCTATTAGCTTTGGATTAAAACCAAATAGTGAAGTCGTTGCTTTTGATATGGCTTTTCCAGGTACAATGCCTAGAGTAAATAAAGAAGCGGTTAAAAACGCAATTAGAGTTTCTAACGCTTTACACATGTCAATCGATCAAGAAATTTGGTTTGACCGTAAAAATTATTTTTATAGTGATTTACCTAAAGGTTTCCAAATTACTCAACAAGCTCGACCAATTGGTAGTGAAGGTTATTTAATTATCAATGTAAATGGTAAAGATAAAAAGATAGGTATAGAAAGACTTCACATGGAAGAAGATACCTGTATGCAACACCATTTTAGCGATTATACCTTACTTGATTATAACCGTGCTGGCATTCCTCTTATTGAAATTGTTTCTAAACCAGAAATAAGAAGTGGGGAAGAAGCTAGAAAATATGTCGAAAAAATCAGAGAAATTGTTACTTTCTCTAATGTTAGCGATGGAAAAATGGAAGAAGGTTCATTAAGATGTGATGTTAATGTCTCAATTAGACCTTATGGAAGCGATAAATTTGGAACAAAAGTCGAAATTAAAAACCTTAACTCAATCGCTAATGTAGAAAAGGCCATTGATTTTGAGGCAAAAAGACAAAGCGAACTCTTACTTTTAGGTCAAGAAGTTGAACAAGAAACAAGAAGATATGATGAGGCTAAAAAAGAAACAGTTTTAATGAGAAAGAAAACTGATGCAGCCGATTATAAATACTTTACTGAACCAAATATTCCTCCTATTAAGTTAAGCGATGAATTTGTAAAAGACGCTATTGATACTTGTCCTGAACTTTACGATCAAAAACTTGAGAGATTTTTAAATAACTATGGTTTAAATGAAGTTGATGCCAAGATTCTTTTAACTAGTGTTGATATGGCAAATTATTATGATGAAGCTGCTAAATTTACTAAACTTTATCAACCACTTGCTAATTTTATGATTAGTGATGTTAATGGTTATTTAAATAAGAACACTATTTCAATTTTAGATTTTAAAGTTGAACCTAAATTTATTAGTGAACTTGTTGAACTTTTACAATCTAAAAAGATTAACTCTTCACAAGGTAAACAAATTTTTGAAAAACTTGTTAAAGAAAATAAATCACCATTAATTATTCAAAAAGAAGTTGGTGCAGTCTTGATAAATGATGAAGATGAGATTGATAAGCTTGTTTTAGAAGTTATTGAAGCAAACCCAACTTTAAGAGATGACTTTAAAGCTGGAAAGACTAGAGCACAAGGCTTTGTCATGGGTCAAATCATGAAGAAGACTGGTGGAAAAGTTAATCCAGGAATTGCTAATAAAATTATCTTAGAAGAGCTCAAAAAATAAATAATTTAAGTGTATAATGTCTTTGTGAGTTTACAAGATATTATTGGTCAAGAAGAAATAATCTTTGTAGGTCCAAGCGAACTCAAAGATTATTTTTTTGAGTCTAAAAAAGAAAATCCTTTTCTTAATTTTAAGTATTTTACTTTAGATAATTTAATTAAAAATTTAGTTGGTAATTATCTTGATAAAGAAGTTATAAAATTAGGCTTAAAGACCTTTAATGAATATACTTATTCTTTAGTTAAAGAGGTGAGTAAATTTTGTTTCTATTCTTTAGATATTAATAAGTCCAAAAATAAAAAAATAATTGATTTTTGCAAGGAAATTGAAGAGAAAGGGTTAAAAAAACTCAACAAAGATTTCCTAAATTTAATCCAAAATAGAAAGATTTGTTTTATTAATTTTAAAGAATCAAGTTATGTAAATAACTTTATTAAGCATTACAATATAACTAATTTTAAACATTTAGAAATAAGTGATATTATAGAAGAAAAATTAGATTTAAAATATCATGAATTCTTCAATATTGGTGATGAACTTAAATACGCCTTAAACAAAGCTTTTGATACGATAAATTGGAACGATGAAGTTTTAAAAGTAAAAGAATTAAAAAATCTTTCTTTTATATTTGATATTGATCGCTATGATTATTACTTAAAGCTTTTCTTAACGAATTTAAATATTCCATATAACATTAAAAAAACTAAGACTTATCAAGACAGTGAAATTTTTAAAGATTTATATCAAAAGATTGATGATTCTTTTAAGATATTGTCTTATTTAGAAGAAAATAAAGATAAGTATAATGATGAAGAATTTCAATTTATTTTTGATTTATTTTCTTTTTATGAAATTGATAATTTAACTAACAAGAAAATTAATTTTAAAGAAATACTATCTTCGCAAAGTTTAAATTGTGAAGTTTATAAAAACGCAGTTGAGTTTAAAAAAAGTATTTTCTTTAGTAAAACTAAGAATATTTATTTACTAGGTTTAGATAATACTTTTTTACCAAAGACTATTAAAGATAGCGGTTTATTTTCTTACGATTATCTTCACGAAAATGGTTTTGATTCACTTGATGAAACAAACATCATGAAAAATAAATTAGAAACTGCCTTTTTAAAACAGGAGAATATTGTTTTTGTTTCTTATCACTTTAAAGATAATAGTGGTAAATATTCAGCTAGCTATTATTTAGATGCTTTAAACTTTAAAAAAGTTAATAATGAAAATCTTGAAAAAGAATATATTGAAGACGTATCAAAACTATATTATCGAAATTCACTTGATGCTTTTGCAAGAAGTGGAATTGTAAGTGGCGAGTTAGAAGAATATAAGAAATCATTTGATGGAAAACTTCTTGAAACTTTTTCTCCAGAGTTTAAAAGAATGGAATCTTACTTGCTTAACAAAAACATTAATTATTCTTATTCAAACTTAAAAACATTATATGAATGTCCGTTTGCATACTATGTAAGTAATATTTTAAATGGCGAAATAAATGAGAAAAACATCTATCAAAAATATGGAACAATTACTCATGCCATTTTGGAAGACGTTTATAACGAAAACTTTGATTTTAATAAATCTTATCAAAAAGCTTTAGATAGATATGAAAAATATTATGGTCAAATAAACGAAAAAGAGAAAAAGTTATTTGAACGTTTTATTTTTGAATTAATGCAAGCAATTAATACTATAATTTTACCTCATAAAAACGATATGTCTTTTTTTAGGAATTATTCAGAAAAAAGTCTTTCTATAAATAAAGTAGTAAAAGCACTTTCTTTTAGTGAAGGTAATTTTCCAAAAATCTCTGAAAGTAGCTTAGATGTAATTTTTAAAGGTAAAATTGATAGCATTTTAGAAACAAGTGATGGTCATTTGTTTATTGTTGATTATAAAACTGGACAAGATACTTTTAAGAAGAATGATATCGAAAAGCATCAACTAAATTTACAATTACCTACTTATATTTATTTAATTCAAGAAAGTAATGATCAAAACTTAAAAGATAAACCAATTGATGGCGTATTTTTAGAAAAGATTATTGGCAGTAATGGAAGATTTTATAACTATCTTGATCCAGAAGAAGATGATTTAACCTGTTTAAAATATGATGGTGCTTTCTTAAATGATTATGATAGTATGCTTAAATTTGATCACACTCTTAATGAACCAGGAGCAAAAAGTAAATATGTCTATGGACTTATGCTTTCTAAAAAAATGGCAATAAGTAGATTAGGGGCTGGTCAATACCATGCTTTATCTCGTCAGGAATTAGATAATTTTGCTTTAATAGTTGATAAAAATTTTAATGAATGTGTTGAAAAAATTGCTTTTGGTAGCTTCCATATTCAACCATATAAAAAGGGTAAAGAATATGTTGCCTGTACTTTTTGTAATCATTCAGATATATGTTTTAAACGAAATAAAATTGCGGAGGAAGAGTAATGGCTGGAAATGGAACTCGTTTTACTGAAGAACAACTTTCCGCAATTAATAGCGTTGGTAATATTATTGTTAGCGCTGGAGCCGGAAGTGGAAAAACAACAGTTTTAACCGAAAGAGTTAGACGCAATATTTTAGGTCAAACAAAAGTTGGAAAAGTTAACCTAGACGAGCTTTTAATTTTAACTTTTACAAATGATGCGGCAACTAGCATGAAAAATAAAATTAAAACCGCTTTAGGAAAAGATCCTAGTTTAGCTGGCCTTGTTCCTTTTGTAGATAGTGCTCATATTGAAACTTTTGATGCTTATGCTCAGTTTATAGTAAAGAAATATGGCCATCTAATTGGTGTTAATAAAAATATAAAAGTTTTAGATGAAGATATTCTTTACGTCAAAATTGCTAATACAATTTCTGACTATTTAGATAAACAATACTTAAAAAATAATCCAATTTTTGAAGAGATTATTTTTAAATACTGCATTAAAAATGATAATAAACTATTTGGATTTTTACTTGATGTATATAATCAAATACTTGCTAAAAAAGATTATCCGATTGATTTTTTAAATGAGTATAAAAAGAAAGTTTTAACTCATGAGTATTTTGATGATTTAATTAAAAAAGCAAATGATGTAGTGGTTTCTTCAATTAAAGATTACAAGGAAGCAATTAAACATATCTGCTTTAATAAAATTTCAGAGTATATAACTGAAAAAACAGCCGCTATTTTTAATTGTGAGACAATTTATGATTTAAAAGCTATTAAGGAAGGAATTCCTGATGTTGATAGTTTTAATAAAAAATTAAAAGATTTGTTAAAAGAAGCTGATGAAGATATTAATCTTGAATTAGAAAAACATCAAGTTGAAAGAATCATAAAAAACTATAAAAGAATATATTCTCTCTATCTTTTAAATATTTCTTTTTATGAAGAAGATGTTAAATATCAAATTACTTATTTAACTTATTTAATTGATAATATTTTAATGCCAGCTTTAGAAGAAGTTGATCGTTTTAAACATGACTCCGGTTATTATACTTTTGGTGATATCGCTAAGCTTTCTATTAAAATTTTAGAAGAAGAGAAAGAAGTACGAGAAGAATTAAAGTATAAATATAAACTTATCATGATTGATGAAACTCAAGATACATCAGAATCTCAAGAAAGATTTATTAATTTAATAGCTAATAATAATGTATTTTCGGTTGGAGATATTAAACAATCAATTTATCGATTTAGAAATGCTCGTCCAGAATTATTTAAAGCGAAATATGATGCTTATTCTAAACATGAAAACGGCGAAGCAATCAACATGAACAAAAACTTCCGTAGTAGAAAAGAAGTTTTAAACACTATAAATGATATTTTCTCGATTTTAATGACTGATGATTTTGGTGGAGCAAATTATGCTAAAGATCATATGATAATTCCTTCTAACACTGAATATGATGAAGAAGGTAAAGGAAGAAGTGATCTTGAACACGGTATTTTCCAAATTCCATATAGTGCAATTTATTTTGACGAAGAAGGCGAACTATCTGATAACAAAGAAAGCATGATTAAAGGAGAAGCTAGTACAATTTGTGGTAACATCATTTCTAGAATTGAAAATGGATATTTAGTCTATGATTCAAACTTAAAGAAATTAAGACCATGTACATATAAAGATTTCACTATTCTTACTTATAAAGGCGTTAACTTTAAATACTTTGAAGAAGTATTTAAAGAGAAAAATATACCTCTTAATTCAATATATTCAGATGATTTAAAAGCTGATAACTCAATTGTTATATTAATTAATATCTTTACTTTGATTAGCTTATTAAATAAAGATGAATCAAATGAAGAAGATGAAAGCAAGGTACGTCATTTATTTATTTCTTTATTAAGGTCTTTTGTTTTTGACTACTCAGATGAAGAATTATATAGATTATTTAAAAATAAAGATGATTCATATAAGCAAGATGAAAACTTTAAAAAACTTGAGAATTTAACGAAAAACTATGCAAAATCCTCGTTAAATACTCTTTTTGACCAAGTTTTAAAAGAGTTTAATTATGTTGAAGCTTTCTCTAAAATTGGTGATGCAATTAATACTATTGATAAAAACAACATCTTCTATAACAAAACCAAGACGATGGATGAACTTGGATATTCTATAGTTGATTTTGTTTTATATTTAAAATCAATCAGTAAGTTTGACATAAAAATGGAACAAGTGATTTACACTGAATCTAAAAATGCTGTAACAATTACAACCATTCATAAATCGAAAGGCTTAGAATATCCAGTTGTTTATTTACCTAATCTTTTTGATTTTTCTGAACCTAAATTTAAAAATAATGGAGATTATTATGTTTTAAATGGTGAACTTTTCTTTTTACCATTCTTTTCTGATGCTCATAAGAAAACAAATTTAGTTGGGTTATTATTAGAAAGTGATAAATCTACTTTAAAGGAAGACAAAGAAGAAAGACTTAGATTATTTTATGTTGCCTTAACTAGAGCCAAAGAAGAAGTAATTTTAATTGTAAGTGGAGAAAAATTTACCGAAAAAGAAAAAGTCCATGCTAGATATGAAAAGCGAGTAAGAAATAAGTTTTCTAAAAACAAAGTAGAAGTAACTGATGAAGAGATTTATAACTTTGCTAGTAAAGAACTTAATGAGTATATAGATGAAAGAGATGGAAAAAACTTCAATGATTTCTTATTTAAAGCTTTCATTGAATATCCTTTAGATCCTTATATTGATAAAACAATTGAATGTCTTGATGAAATAATTACCCAAATTAGAGATTTGAGTGACTTGAAGTTATCAAAATCTGAAATAAAGAAAGAAATTTTTAGATACTATTATTCAAATAAGCATTCTTTAAAAGGTCTAAATTATGATGAAATAATTAAAAAGTTAAGTGAAGATTCTTCTAAAACAAAAGGAGAAGGAAAGAAAGAAATTATTTTTGATGGCGCTATTCGAGTCTTTGGCGAAATTATAAGAAAGATATATGTAAATAAATTTTCTGAAGATATTAATGATTTAGTATTTGAGTTTTATGCTTACAAAAATATCGCACTTAAAAATATAAATACCAGCACAATCGATAAATTAATAAAATCTTTAAATAATAAAGATATTTCTTTATTAACGAATTTATTAGAAAAATATTTTGTTCCTAATTATAGAGAAATAAAAGATTTTGAGAAAGTTAAGCAAAGTGGTAATAAAGAATTTGTTGAAGTAGAAGCACAAAAGCTGCTTTTAACTAAAACTAAAAAAGCTAGTAAAGATATTGATGATGAAAGTGATGAATCATCACTTAATTTTGGTACTCATATTCACTCTTTATTAGAAACGCTTTCATTTAAAAATCCAGATTTTGACTTTATTGAAAGCGAAAAAGAAAAGGACTTAATTAAGGGAGCATTGTCTTTGCTTAGTCAATTTGATTTCGATAAAGCTAAGATATATAAAGAGTATCAATTTATTGATGAAGTTAATGAAACAAGAGGCGTAATAGATTTACTTTTAATCTATGAAGATAAAGCAATAGTGGTTGACTACAAATTAAAGAATATCACTGATGTAGCCTATATTGATCAACTTACTGTATATAGAAATTACGTTATTCAAGCATTTAATCTTGATACAAGTTGTTACTTACTTTCTGTTATTGATAAAACGATATCTAAAGTCTTGTAATCTAATTTATGTTTAGGCTTTGCAGGCTTTTTAATTAAAGAAGTGAGAATAATAGACAAACTAAAAGGAACAATTTAATAAATAAAACAAGCAACCGAGTGTTGCTTGTTTTGAAAACTTTTTATCTTTTACCTTTTTCAGCTCGTCTTTTATCATTAATGTCTTTCATTACTTTTTCATCAATCACTTTAATGTTATGCTCTTTAGCATAGTTAACACAACCATTAAGGACGGTTTTTAAAAAGACTCTAGGAACTTTAACGATCATCTTACAAGCTTCTTCAGTAAATTTAATGTCTGGATCAATTCTATTAGCGGCATATTTAACCGATTCTAAGTTATTTGTTTGAACGTTAGGAATTGGACATTTGATTGGTTTTCTAAATTTTGTATACCAGAAATAAGTTGAATCCCTATATCCATAATCAACTGGAACTCTAGGAAAAGATGAAGCTTTAACTCCATTTACAATTGCGTTATAGAATTTCTCTTTCATTAAGATTTTGTCTATTTTAAGAATAAAGTGGCATCCAAATTTTGATGTAACACCATTGAAGTTTCTATATGGTCCTTCAATTTCATCGAGTTGACCAACTTTTGCTTTGTCTTGATAGGCGTCTTCTAGAGTATCATCCCAGGTACATTCAAATACTTGATAGGCTTTTTTCAGAACTAATGGTCTATTTTCACCTTCAGCAAGTCCTTTTTCAAATTCAAAATTAACATTTTTCATTTTTTCCTTTGAGGTTTGACCTGGGAAACCTAATTTTACTGTTTGTTTGAAATCAGCATGTGAATCTTCTAAAAAGTTTAAAGCACATTTTCCTCTTTTGAGTAAGTTTTGAGCTGTATTAGAAGAGTTTCTACATTCTAATATCATTGCATAATAGTCTTTGCCTGCAATGTAATAAGGAAAGCAGAGAGAATAAGCACCTAATGTTGTGTTCCCATCATCATCTACAGTTGAAACAAGAATTGTTGGCATTGGGAAAAATGCACTTGTTTGATAAAAATTATCAACAATACGTAAATCTTTAAAACTTGACATAAATTTTACCTCTTAGTAATTATTTTGTGTCTTTATTTTTAGTAATTCAACAGGCTATGCATATTTTTACCTAAAATAAATAGTTTATAGGTTCAATCCTTTTATTTATAATAATTAAGTCGTGGGTCTGTAGCTCAGTTGGGAGAGCGCTTCGTTCGCAACGAAGAGGTCACCAGTTCGATCCTGGCCAGATCCACCATAAAGAAAGCATAGGTTTGATACGCTAGAAATGGCTAATCAAGCCTTTTTTTGAACCAAAATTAGAAAAATTTAGCAGCTATTTAATATAAATTGAGCATAAGCGACTTACCATCCTATTCTCTAACAATGAAGTTTTAGCTCGTGATTTTGAACTAAAAACTTTTTATAGCACAATAAACTTTTTGTCGCACAAAAAACTTTTTTCTTTTTTGAGAAAAAATCTTGCAATTAAGAGGGTTTCAATCAAAAATTATTTTTTATTGATAAATTTAAATTTATTCATCAACCTTCATTGTTTTATATTATGTAATATAATTTAATGTAACATATCACTTGTTTTATTGTAACAAAAATGTTATGATAAAGTTACAAAAAAAGAGATATATTATGGTTGAAAAACGTGAAAATGAAAAACTCGAATTTAAGAAATCCACTAGTGAATTAAAACAAGCTATTATATCATTATCTTCAATGTTAAATAAAAATAATTACGGTTTATTATACTTTGGAGTAAATAATGAAGGCGAAATTGTAGGACAACAAATCGGAAAAGATACGACCAAAGATATTTCTGTACAAATAAAAAATAACATTAGACCTGTTATAAATCCTTCTATTAATATTATCGAAGTTGGAAGTAAACAAATTATAAAAGTAGAAGTATATGGAGATGATACTCCTTATTCAGCATATGGACGATATTATATAAGATCTGACGATGAAGATTTATTAATGACTAATTCTCAATTAGAAAACTTCTTTATAAACAAAAATATTGATTATTCAAAATGGGAAAATGAATTAACTCCTTATGGTATAGAAGTCATTGATGAAGATTTATTGATTAATTACATAAATAAAGGTAATGAAGTAGGAAGAATTTCTTTTATCTATAAGGATACAAAAGATACCCTAATAAAATTAGGATTATTAAAAAATGATAAACTTAATAATGCTGGATTATATTTGTTTTCTAATTTGAAACCTTGGACGTTAAAGTTAGCGATCTATCCAACCGATGAGAGAATATCATTTATTGATAATCAAATATTTAAAGGTAATATTTTAGAATGTATTGAAAAAGCATACAGATATATAATCGAAAATACACGATGGCAGGCAGAAATTAGAGGTATGGAAAGAGTTGAAAAACCAGAAATACCTTTAGAAGCTATAAGAGAAATTATAGTTAATAGCTTTGCACATATGAGAGTTAATAACAGTTCTTTTAGCGAAATTTATATTACACCTACTAAGATTCATGTGTACAATCCTGGATTTTTAGTAAAAGGAAAAACTCCAGAAGATTTTGCAGATGGTTCAAATGGGCCAATCGCAAGAAATCCACTAATAAATACTGTTTTGTATCTTAATAAGACTATTGATTCTTTTGGAACTGGCTTTGGTAGAGTATTTAGCATTTGTAAAAAAGAAAATATCAATTATAAATATGGAAATAATGAATTTGGATTCTATTTCGACTTTATTAGAACATCGATTGATAACATTAATGTTACAAGAAATGTTACAATAAAATTATCGAGCGTTGAAAGAGATGTTTTATCTTTGATTGATTCGAAAAAAGGTATTAAAAGAAGTGAACTTGCACAAGAATTAGATAAAACAGAAATGACTATTCATAGAGCTATAAAAAAGTTGATTGAATTCAATATGATAAGAAGAGTTGGGTCAAATAAAACAGGCTACTGGGAAGTTATTAAGTAAATTGGAATTTGTAGATGAAATATGAAAAAAGCAGATTTTAAGGATAAATGACTTAATACATTTGGAAAAGAATTATTACAAGAATATAAAGATTATAATTATTTATGGGAAGTTTTCTTTTTAAAACCAAAAAATTAATTCTTGTGTGGCATTGAAGCTACAAAAGAATTTAATAAAGTTGATAGGAAAAATGCTATAAGCATAGAAATGTGGTTTGAAGAAGAAACTAATGAACATGATGAAAAAAATATGATGATGTAATATTTAGTCGAGATGAAGACGAAGGTCCAATACCTGAATCATTCATAGTTAGCAAAGATTGGAGTTGGACATATGTCTGCTCTTATGAAGATGATAATGATGAAAATGGACCATCCTTCATGTTCGATGAAAACAGATAATTCCAATTTTGCTTGCTACATTTTATAGCAAAACAGGGTGTTTTCAAAAAATGATAGGTGTTTGTATATATGTATTAAAATGGTTCATCTTTGCCATATTAAAGAAATGAGGTAGTCAATTAGTGGTCACTTTAGTGGTGACCATTTTACTAAAGCTTTATTTCTTTTGTTATATGTTTTTTGAATTCTTCACTAAAGATATGAGATGTGATAATGATGCAAGAATCATTAATATTAGTTAAGGCATTCTCAATTATTAAACGATTTTCTTCATCTAAAGAAGCAAAAGGCTCATCTAATAAAATAAAAGCTGGCTTATCGTACAATAGTTTAGCTAAACATATTCTTCTTGCTTCTCCTAGACTATAGTTTTTGCTTTCAGTATCTATCTTTATATTTATATCTTTAAATGTATTATCAAGGTTTAGTAGCTTAAAAATCTTATTAAATTTTTCTTCTTCAAATGGCTTATCAAGGACAATGTTATTTTTAATTGTATCATCAAGAAGTGTTGGCTCTTGATTTAATAATTTAACATCTAAGTAATAAGACTCATCATTTACATCATTTAGGTTAATACTATCATTAAGTAATATGCTTCCTGAGTAATCTGTAATAAATTTTGATAAAATCGAAAGCAGTGTGGTTTTTCCACTTCCTGATTCACCAATAATTGCAACAATATCATCTTTTCTAAAATCAAATGATAAGTTTTTAATTATATAGTCCTTATCTTTATAAGCGTAAGTAATGTTTGTGCCTTTTATTTCCTTTAGATCTATTTTTGTTAGGTTTGTAGATGTAGTAGGCACTTTAAGGATATTATCAATTTTATCTCTAGTAGATTTAGTATTTGCAATCGCTTTAATTACGTAGGAAATTGAGAAGAAAGGATTAACAACCGAGCCACATACTTGAATAATTGAAGTAATCTCGCCAGCGTTCATTTGATCTTTAATAGCTAAATATACACAAATAGTGTAAATCGAGAAAAACATTAATAGTGATAGAATGCCATTAATTTTTTCTAAGATAACGTCAAATAATCTAGCTTTCTTCTTAGCGGAGTTAAACTTATCATATTCGCTTTCGATACGCTTATTTATGTTTTCTTTGAAGTCGAACATCTTCGAAACTGTAAAAAAACTAAATACGTTATTTATTAACTTAATAACATACCTATTAGCATAGAAAACTTTTTCATAATTTTTGTTTATCTTATTAGTACTTAAGAAACTTATTAATAAGATAAGAACAATAAAGATAAGAATCGGAATAATAATGAAAACGTTTAATAGTCCTAGATAAATTAAACCTAATATAAAAGAAAAAGTTATACTAAAAATGTTCAAAATATATGAATAGTATGAATTAATTAAATTTTCAACTTCAGTGGTGATGGTACTTGAAATTGAAGATGCGGTTTCGTTCTTTAAAAAAGTAGATACTGGATAATTAGAAAATGAAGTAAAGATATCATTAACTAGTTCGCCACGAATTTTCTTTAATAGATTGGTAATTAAATAAGAGGCAATTAAAGAAACAAGGTAATAACCAATAACAAAACCAAAGGCACCGAGTACTAATATCCATAGTGGTATGTCATTGACACCAGTAGCACGGTTCATAAATAACATGAACACAATGCCTTGCATAATGTCCAAAATGGAAAGAACTAAAATGCCTAATATCGTGCAGATAAATAAGAAAAGATAATTTTTTCTTTTACTTCTAAATAAATACTTAAATAACATAGTTTAACAATGAATAATGGAACGGGCTAAAAAAAGTCGTGCCATTTTGTCTATTAGGAAGTCGATATTGCAACAAGTGCCCGGTACGAAAAAGAAAATCCGATGGTTTACTAGAAGCGATGTCTTTATTAACTCTTTCTGGAATTATAATTCCGCTTTTGATTAAAGAAGAAATATTGTCATCAAATGATGTGAAATTGCTATTTTGCAAAAATAGTTTAATTCTTTTTGAGATACGTTTATCCATTTTAACGATTGCAGAGGTTCTTGCATCATAAATAACTTTAAAACCGTTAAAAGCTTTTACTATGTTGCAAAGACTTGTTTTGTATTTCATGTTTACTTCCTTTTCTTTAATATAAAACATGGTTTGAAAAAATCAACAATTAATGGCCGAACAATTAATAAGTGGTGTTTTATAGAAAAAAGATTTATTACGAAGGTAAACTTCACAGATAAGTTCACAGAAAACTTCACAGATAACGAAAGAAAAATATTAAAGCTAATTAAAAAATAACAAGATAAATATAAAAGATTGTGTTTTGAAATTTAATATTTTGAAATGTTACAAAACTAGATATTAGCTTTTAAAAAGCGTAATTATGCTTAAAAATTAACTTTCCAATATCCGTTTTTCTTGGAACCAACTCTAGTAATTGCATTAAGAGTTGTTAATGTTTTTAAATGATGATTTATTGTAGAAGAAGACATATTTAATGCTTTGGTTAACTCATCAATGGTTATATATTTATTCATCCTAATTTTATCTAAAATTTGCTTATTTAAATTACTAAAATCCTGATTTGTTCTATCATTTAAACTATCATTTAATCTATCATTATTCTATCATTTATTCTTTCATCTGATAGATCATTAAGGTCGATTGTGTGTTGATTAATAATGCATTAAAATTAGGATTAGTTCATACAAAAATAACCAATAATTAGAAAAGCAACTAACAATAGAAGATGATTCTCATCATCAAAATAAAGATGAATATGTTAAATAATGCTGATTTTGTAGTAACTTATGTCATCTAAGCTTCCATTCTTCGTCAAGGTTTAACTTGTGCTTTGGGACCTGGTGAATATATCAGTACTTAAATTATCGAGAAAACTAAAGTGATGCTTTAGAAATCTCAAAACTAAACTCTTAAGTTTTCTTAGTTCGCTATTTTATGATAAATGATATAAAATAATTTCGAGAAAAATAAAGTGGCACTTTAGAAATCTCGGAGATTTAATATGAAATACATAAGTAGAATAATGCAAAAAGAGATCTCAGAAGCCTCTAAAAATTATCCAGTAATAATGGATTGTGGCCAAAGACAGGTTGGCAAATTGACAATGCTAAATCACATAAAAGAGGCGAATAGAAGATTTGTTAGTTTTGATGAATTAAACGCAAGAAGACTTGCTTTAAATGATCCTGACTTATTTTTTGATACATATAAGTATCCAATCATTATTGATGAATTCCAAAAAGTCCCTTCAATATTAGAAAAAATTAAGGAGATTGTTGATAGGCTAGCTATAGAAGGTAGGAATAATAATGGTTTATTTTGGCTCACTTCGTCTCAAAAATTCAAAATGATGGAAAATGTTTCAGAATCTTTAGCTGGAAGAGTTTCTTTATATGAATTGTCTAGTTTGTCTTTTAAAGAAATTTATGAGGTTGATGATAGTGGACCTTTTACGCCAAATCTAGAAGTGCTTAAAGCAAAAAAACCAATTCCTTTAGATGTAAATGAAGTTTTTAATAATATTTTTAAAGGCGGCATGCCTCGTATAATACGAAATGGTATAAATAGAGAAAAATATTATAGTGATTACATTGCAACCTATATAGAAAGAGATATTCGAGAAATGCAAGCCGTTGACAAACTAAATGAGTTTTATGATTTTTTAGTCTTCATGGCTAGTAGGACAGCACAAGAATTACATTATGACGAAATCGCTAAGAAAATTGGAATAAGTGCACCTACCGCAAAAGAATGGACCTCTATACTTGAAAGATCAGGATTAATATTTATTCTCAGACCATATTACAAGGATATTACTAGCAGATTAGTTAAAACTCCTAAAATTTATTTTATGGATACTGGATTAGTAAGTTATTTATGTAGATGGTTAACACCAGAAACTCTAGCTAATGGTAATATGGATGGAGCAATCTTTGAAACTTTTGTTGTGAGTGAAATAGTTAAAAGCTATTATAACCACGGTAAACCAATTAACAATTTATATTACTACAGAGATTTTGATAAAAAAGAAATTGATTTATTAGTGGTAGAAGACAATAGCATTTATCCAATTGAGATAAAGAAAAGTAAATCTCCTAATCATCCTGATAAGAACTTTTCTGTTCTTAAGAAATTTAATATGAATATTAAACCAGGATTAGTGATTTGCTTAACCGATGAATTAATTCCAATTAATAAAGATTGTTGGCTTTGCCCAATATCACTTATATAAATTCATATTTTTAAATTTTTCTAATTCAAATTCTTAAAGTCTTTGCTATATTTCTTATTGAAATATAGATATTAGGCATATTTTTGCCTTGGTAATTTCTCATAATCTACAAAAATGTGATTTTTACTTAATTTTTAGTATACAGAAATGTGAAAAATAGGTCCTAATTAATATACAAAAACGTGATTTTATTTTAATAAAAAGCATACAAAAATGTGATTGGAGTAAAAAAGATGTTAAAAAGAAAGATAGATAAATACCTTCCGGAATGGAAAACAGAGTTGATAAGAAGCCTTTAATAATAAGCGAAACTAGACAAATTGACAAAGCAACTTCAATGAGGGAATTCGGAAAAACGTATAAGTCTTTTATAGAGATAAATTTTGCTACTGAGCTATATTTAAAGGATAAAAATTAGCTAAAATAATGATTTTGGTGCGTTTTAAGCCTTATTTTTTAATTTTTAGAGGTTCAAATGAGATAAAAAGTAAGAAGAAATGATACTCCTGTTTTTCACTCATTAGCACGATTAAACGAAAGGTGGCACAATTACACGATTTAGAGATTAGTGAAAATTTTTCAGTACATGATTAATTAAAAAACAGCAAATTCTAGTTAGTCATATTTTTTGATTTTTTAGAAAATTGTGATATACTCATTTCGTAAAAAGTCGGTAAACCGAAAAAAAACTAAATGAGGTGAAACTATGCTTGAAATCAAAAGAGACTCATATCTTAATAAGTTAATTGAAAAACAAGGTAACGGAATGGTTAAAATTGTTACAGGTATTAGAAGATGTGGAAAAAGTTATTTGCTTTTTGAATTATTTCGTAAGCACTTGTTGGCAAGTGGAGTAAGTAAAGAACAAATCATTGCACTTTCATTGGATGATGATGAAAATGAGGAGTATTTGGATCCTTCTAACCTTTCTAAATATCTAAAGTCTAAAATAACAAATGATGAGGATGAGTTTTATATTCTTTTAGATGAGGCACAACTTGCTATAACCGAGGAAGAATATAAAGGCAAAGGGATGATTAAATTATATGGTATTCTTAACAGCCTTTTAAGGCACAGAAATGTGGATATCTATATAACGGGTAGTAATTCTAAATTCTTATCTTCTGATATATTGACTGAATTTAGAGGTCGTGGTGATGAGATTAGGGTATATCCATTGTCTTTTGCTGAATTTATGTCCGTGTATTCTGGAGATTCATACGCAGGGTATCGTGATTATTCATTATATGGTGGACTTCCTTATGTAACGACAATGAAAAGTTCAGAGGAGAAAGTAAAGTATCTAAGCAATCTTTTTAAGAATACCTATTTAAAAGATATTATAGATAGGCATCATTTAAAAGGCGATATAGTTATGGATACATTGGTTGATATATTGTCTTCTGATACAGCAACACTTACAAATCCAACCAAGCTTGCAAATAGTTTTGTATCTCATTCAATAAAAACAAACGCAAATACAATTTCTGCTTATATAGATTATCTTATTGATGCATTTATAATTTCAAAGGCTCAAAGATATGATATAAAAGGTAAAAAATATATTGGCTCTCCGTTCAAGTATTATTTTGAAGACATAGGACTACGCAATGCTAGATTAAATTTTAGGCAGATAGAACCTACTCATGCAATGGAAAATATTTTGTATAATGAGTTAATTATTCGTGGTTTTAATGTCGATATTGGAGTTGTTGAAAAATATTCAAAAAATAGCAAGGGACAAAATACAGTAACACTTTTAGAAGTTGACTTTGTTTGCAATAAGGGAAGTCAGCGTTATTATGTTCAATCAGCATATTCTATTCCTGATGCAAACAAGATGGAACAAGAACAAGCATCTTTGGATAGAATAGATGATTCCTTCAAGAAAGTTATTGTTGTACAAGATAATGTTGCACCATGGCATAATGAAAAAGGGTATTTGATTATAAATATTTTAGATTTCTTACTTAATCCAAGTAGTCTAGAACTATAACTGCAAATTAATTATAATGTTTTAATGGCATCTATCAAAAATGGTAGGTGTTTTTCTTATACTCAAAATTGAATAATTTCGTAAAAAGCCAGTTAACCGAAAAAATACTAAACAGGAATAGAAGGTGAGTTATATGGCAGAGAATTTTGGGTTAAAAATATGCAGCTTTTAAAAAGCGTAATGATGCTTAAAAATTCACTTTCCAATAGCCGTTTTTCTTAGAACCAACTCTAGTAATTGCGTTAAGAGTTGTTAATGTTTTTAAATGACGATTTATTGTTGAAGAAGACACCTTTAATGCTTTGGCTAGCTCATCAATAGTTATATATTTATTCAACCTAATTTTTTCTAAAATTTGCTTGCCTAAATTACTAAAATCCTAATTTATTCTATCATTTAAACTACCATTTATTCTGTAATTTATTCTATCATTATTCTATCATTTATTCTTTCATCTGATAGATTATTAAGGTCGACCGTGTTGATTAGAAATGCATTTATCACTGCATATTCTACAAAAATGTGATTTTCTTGTTATTTTTAGTATACAAAAATGTGAAAAATAGTTCATAATTAATATACAAAAATGTGATTTTGTCTTAATAAACAGTATACAAAAATGTGATTGGAGTAAAAAAGATGTTAAAAAGAAAGATTGATAAGTACCTTCTTGATTGGAAAAATAGAGTTGATAAGAAACCTTTAATAATAAGTGGAGCAAGACAAATAGGTAAAACGACTTCAATAAGAGAATTCGGAAAAATGTATAAGTCTTTTATAGAGATAAATTTTGTTACTGAGCCACATTTAAAAAGGATTTTTGAAAACGGATACGATACAGAATCTATCATAAGATCTTTAAGTTTATTTAAGCCAGATGTAAAGTTTATTAATAAAGGCACCTTAATCTTCTTTGATGAAATACAAGAATATCCTGACGCTATAACTTCGTTTAAATTCTTTTCACTTGATGGACGTTTTGATGTAATTGCATCAGGTTCGATGCTAGGAATCAACTATAAGAGAATAAGCTCAATCCCAGTTGGATTTAAAGAAGAATATCGTATGTATTCATTGGATTTTGAAGAATACCTTTGGGGTTGCGGTTATAATGAATCTTTTATTGATGACATATTTTTAAGTATGAAAGAATTAAAACCACTTAAAGATATTTTTATTGAGCGTCTTAATTACTTATTTAACGAATATATTTTTATTGGTGGAATGCCAAAATGTGTAGATAATTACCTTAGAACAAAGCTTTTTAATGAAGTATTTTCAATGCAATTAAGTATTTATAAAGATTATGAAGACGATATAACCAAATATGTTGAAGGGCTAGATATGGCAAAGCTTAAAAACATTTATCGTCATATATCATCACAACTTTCAAAAGATAATCATAAGTTTCAAGTAACTCAATTAAAACATGGTGCACGTTCTCGCGAATATTCCGGTCTTGAAGAACGGCTTTACGATGCTGGAATCATAAACATTGCATATAATTTAGAAAATTTGAAATTACCTTTTGCTTCATATGAATCTAAAGATAACTTTAGGATTTATTATGCTGATCACTCATTGATTATTGCTACTCTTGATGAAGAAGCCAAAAAAGATTTAATAATAAATGGCAATTTTAATATTTATAATGGCGCTTTATATGAGAGCCTTGTATCTGAAGGATTGGTAAAGTCAGGCTATAAAACTTATTTTTATAAATCAAAGGACGCTCAACTTGAACTAGATTTTGTGATTCGTGTAAAAAATGAAATTGTGCCTATTGAAGTTAAAAGAAGTAGAGGCAGAAGCGTATCTTTAAACACTGCTTTAAGCAAGTATCCAGAAATAAACTATGGCATTAAATTAACTAATGGCAATATTGGTTTTAAAGACAACATTTTTACTTTCCCTTATTATTTGACTTTTTTGCTAAAAAGGTTTTTTGAAGAAAGCGATATAATTGAGTGGAAATAGCGAATTTGGATAAAAAGTCTACAAAAACGAACTATTTTCTGTGTTTATTAACTTTTGAAAATACGATTTTAAAGTTAAAGTTGCGGGGGTAAGATGAAACATTAATTCAATGCTGATATCCACCATATAACAATACTTCTTACTTTATTTAACTGTTTAAGGTAATATTTAAGCACGATTTATCGATTTAAATGAAAGTGTATTTGAGAGAATTAACTATGAAGTTTAAAAAAATACTTACTTTATCTGCCTCATTGTTGATTGCTGGCTTTAGCATTGCTTCGTGCGGAAACGAAAATGTTTCCTTAGAACAAACATTAAATATCCTTGAGGAATCTAAAACACTATATGTAGGTGGCACTTTTAATATTGAATTAGAAACGAAAAATCTTAGTGATGCGATAACTTACATATCAAGTGATGAAACTATAGCTACTGTTGATTCTGATGGAAAAGTTACTGCAATTAATGTTGGAGAAGTAACAATTACAGCTAAGTCAGGAGAATTATCTGACTCAATTAAAATTACAGTTAAAGAGAGAATACACGTCGATAAATTTACTCTTTCGTTAACAGAAGAGTATGTTCAAGTTGGCGAATCTTTATTGCTTGAATATGAAATCGAGCCAAATGAATATTCAAGTGATGTGTATTTTGAAGCAATTAAAGGTGAAGATTTAGTTGAAATAAGCGGAAATAGAGTAAAAGCACTTTCTTCTGGTGAAGTTACAATTGTTGCAAGATGCGCTAATGCAACTTCAAATATGGTGAATTTCAGTATCTATGATTTTACTGCGGTCGTTGCTGATCATGAGATTTATGTAGGTGATTATTTTGCGGTTGGAACAAGTCTCGAGGATAGTGAAGTCACAGAAGATAATTTAACAATTGAATACGAACATGAATCCTATTTAAGATTTGAAGAAGCGAAATATGGAATGCTTTATTTTACTGCATTATCGATGGGCGACACCTCTTTTGTTATTAAACTTAACGATGGCAGAGTTTCCTGTCCTGTTGAAGTAACAATACTTGGATATAACGATTACATTGGTGTTGATAAAGACGAATTTTATGAAAATTATACCAGGGCGACTGATCCATTTGATGCTAGATGTCGCACTGAATGTAACTTAATGAGCGGTGATATAAGCCCTCAAGATCAAGAACCAACAATTGCCATTGACCAGCCTCGTAACGGTGACAAATTATATAAAAATGTCTTTCATAATTTTGATTATGGCGTACAAGCTTATAATGTAATGAAAAGCGATGGCTCTTTTGCTTTTACTATTTATGAAGATGGAGCATATGTAACTTTAGAAGAGGTTGCAGCTTATGTTTTTGCTTATGGCGATGTTCCACCAAACTATTACGAAGATCGAAAGAACTATCCGGAACCATATGAGTCCCCATGGGGCGAATATTTGAGACTAAACAATTCTAAATTTTCTGGAGATGTAGATAAATATCCTTATGAACCAGCATTACCTAGAATTTCTGGCAATGGTGGAGACTTGGTTTATTATGAAATTGATATTGGAACTACAGGAACGGATTGTGACCCAAGCTATGAGATTGGAGATTATAATGATGGCAATTCAATCAATAGGGGTGCTGCAAGAATTGTTTATTCTGCAAGATATACTAACGGTGAACCAATCACTGACTTTGACGATAGATATGTATTTTATACATATAATCATTACAATGATTTTCAAGAATATTTAAACTATGAAAATGGTTGGGGTAAGATGTTTGGAAATATAACTGGCGGAAGTAGTTTAAATAAATATGATAAGAACAATCCGCCAAGCAAATATCCAGAAGTAGATTTGAAATTTTTCTAAAGTTTTATTTGCAAGTACAATTGACCGTGCTGTTATTAGAATGATGTAGCAAGCCGCTTTGCTACATCAACTGTTTTTCCTAGGAAACAAGTCTCTGAATTTTAAGCTTGTTGAAGAACTGTAAATCAACTCCACTAAAAATAAAACCATTTGATTGTGGTAATATTTGTGCTTAATAAGCGTTTGTTTCAAACTTGCTAAGTTCAAATAATCTTGCAAATTTTCTTTTGTGATACCGTGATGCTTTTGCTCAACAAATCTTTTTATAGACGAAGAAAGAGAATTAATCGGCTGAAGTTCGTGCATAATCATTGGATCTGTTTTATTAAATTTAACTCTATTATCTGACAGGTTAAGCTCATTGATTAATTTAGATAATCCGGCATGAGAGTCTCCAATTACTGTTGAATTCTTTTCTATATGCGATTTATAAGACTGATAATATTTCTCTACAGTATCTAGCGTTTCTCCAAAGTCGTTGCAAATAACTGTTCCAAACTCATCGCAAGCTACAGCAACAATAGCTTTCCCTGTTAATGCAGTTGTCTCGTTTTTCTTAAAATTTGATCGTTTGTTTATATCTAAACTGCCAATTTTTACGTAAATTTCATCGAAATATATCGTTCTTTTGAGCATTAGGAATTTCATATAATCTCTAATTGCGGTGAAAACTTTATATCTCCAAAAAACTGCTGTTCTATAATTAATTTTCAAATCTTTTTGAATAGTTCTTAATGTTACATCTGATATAACTAAATTGCAGAAATCATAAATGAAAGAAAAATTAACTTTGGCAAAATCTGTTAATTGCAAAATTGGAACATTATTGTTTTTTAGCGTAATCGACTCTGGGGCCGGAAGTTGATACTTGAGGTTGAAATTGTTATCAATATTCTTTAGGTCGTGTGAGGCAAATTCTTCACTTTTAGAATCAAAGTCAATTAATCTTTTTTTTAAAAAATTCTGTTAAAATTGAAAGTTCAAAAAAAGTAAGCTCTTTAAAGTTTCCTAAAATATACAAAAAAATTGTTTTATGGTTATTTCTCATAGTGGCACAACTAGTTTTAATAGTCTAACTGAGTTGTGCCAGACTATGAATATCAGTTAGACTATTAAAGCTATATTCGATTATATTTATGTCTGGCAATTTATTATACCATATTTTTGATGTAGCAAAGCGGCTTGCTACATCATTCTAGCTGTTATTAATTTCGTATTAATTTTAGTGTAAATTTTTATTTACATTTAACTTTTCTTATTGACGAGTGAATTTAATATTTTTATAGTAGTCGTGTCAGCAAGATAATTGACACCCCCGCACTTTAGCGAAAAATTAAAACAGAGGCTTGGCTGATTTTAGGAGGCCAAAAAATGAGAAAAAAGTGTCGTTTTGCAGGTTTATTTCTTGCAGGTTTTAGTGTCTTTGCTCTAGTAGGTTGTGGAAATAACAATAATGGATTCACAGTTACCTTCAATTCTAATGGCGGTTCTAGCGTTGAACCTTTCATTTCTTATGATGGAAAAGTTATGGAACCAACTGAACCTACAAAAGATGGTTCTACTTTTGCTGGATGGTTTGAAGATGAAGCTTTAACTGATGAATTTTTGTTTGACAGTGAAATTGTAAATGGCGATACAACCCTTTACGCAAAATGGGATGATAACACAGCCAAAGTCGTTGTAACGTTTGATTCAATGGAAGGCAGTCCAGTTACTTCTCAAGAATTTAATAGCGGTGAAAAAGCTATTAAACCTACTGATCCTACTAAAACAGGATATAAATTCGGTGGTTGGTACACAGATAATGAATTTAAAAATCAATTTGATTTTGACACTACAGTAACAGAAAGCATTACTTTATACGCAAATTGGGAAACTTACACTGTTGCTGAATTAATTGAACTTAGTAAGAACTATGTCGAAAATCCTTCTACAGAAAGATTTTATACGTATGTAACAATTAAAGAAGTTTCTAGACCAGAATATGGTGAAATGACTGTTTTTGATGATACTGGCGAAATTTTGGTTTATGGAACTAGAGGTAGCGATGGTAAAACTTACTATGAAGATTTAGAAGATAAACCATATGCTGGTGACGACATTTTACTTTATGCCAATGTTCAAGAATATAAAGGAACACCTCAAATTAAACAAGGATGGATTATGGAAGTTCATCATAATGAAGACGAGTTTGATATTACTGATTATACAGAGAAATCAATATCAGAAGCTCGTGAAGAAGATAAAGGTGCAAAAGTTCAAGTTGAAGGCGTAGTTGCTCAATTTACTTATAATGCTTCTCAAAGTCGTACTGGATTTATCTTAGTTGATGATACAAGCTCAATTTATGTTTACGATGATCAAATTGCAATGCAAGTTGAGAAAGGTAATAAAGTAAAGATTGCCGCAACTAGAGACAACTGGATTTTAGAGGATGAACAAAGCAGCGCTGAAAAATGGGGTTATGATGGCTGTATTCAATTAACAGACGCTCATATAGTCTCTAATGATAAAGGTGAAAACGATTGGGACAGAAGCTGGGTTAAAGATAACACCGTTAAAAGTTTGATGGAAGCTGATCCAAAAGATAAAAATATAACAACAGAAATTTATAAAGTTAACGCTTTAATTGAAGAAAAGCCAGGAAGCGGATTCACAAATTATTATTTCTTTGACTTAGATGGTGAAACAGGATCATACGCTTATTCCCAAGCAAATGGTGCAGACTTTGAATGGCTTAGAAAATTTGACGGTAAGATTTGTACAGTATATTTAATGGTTTTAAATTACAAATCAGCTGCAAGTGGAATCAATGCAAGATTTTTACCAATCGATGTTATTGATGAAGGATTTAAATTTAATCAAGAAGATGGTGCTCAATTTGTTCTTGATTATTATGTAAGCGATAAATTTGATACAGACACATATTATGCTGATCCAAACTTAGAAGTTCCTACCACAGTTTCAAATGACTTAATTGGAATTAAAGATGCTAAGGTTACTTATACTTCTGATGATGAAACTGTTATCAAATTCAATGAAGTTGATGGCAAAACCTGCATGAATGTTTTAAGTTTTGCAAATAAGAGCGTTAAAATTACCGCTGAAGCTACATATGCTGGTAAAACCGCTAAATTTGAAAAAACTATTAACGTTAAAGATTTAGAATCATTTAATTACACTAATGTTAAAACAGCAATTGATGCTAAAGTTGATACTCAAGTAAGTGTAAGAGCAATTGTTGGACCTTCTCTTGTTAATAGAGATGGATTCTATTTAATTGATGATACTGGAGTAATTGCAGTTACTACTGATGAAGTTACACTAGGTACATTAAAAGTAGGAGACGAAGTTATCTTACATGGAACAAGAACTCAATTTAAAGCAGATGCTGCCGCTAATAAACCAGGACAAAGCTGTATTCTTGATGCTGTAATTGATGTTAATCTTTATGGAGAAAATGAATACTCAACCAAAACATTTAGATCTGATAAAACATTTGAAGATTTAATGAATCTTGATTACACACAAGACTTCACTAATGATGTCTATTATGTAAAAGCAAAAGTTGAAGTAAAAGAAACTCCATTCTATACAAGCATGAGTTTTGTTGATCCAGCTAATTCAGAAAACACTTTAAAACTTTATAGTGCTAGTGCAAATCAATATAGCTTCTTATTTGATTATGCTGATAAAGAGTTAACTTATGCAATAGCTCCATGTAACTGGAACCTTAAAGATTACTACGCTTTCTGTGTATTAAACGTCCAATTAGAAGACGGCACAATAATTAACAACACATTAAATTTCAATTACTAATATAAATTAATGATGTTTTGATAAACTGGTCTGAAATATGGCCAGTTTTTTAAATTACTTCAAATTTCTTTAATGCGTTAAACATTCCATTATCTTCAATGTTATCAGTGACGTAAGAAGCGGCTTTTTTAGCTTCCTCATTTCCGTTGCCTAAACAAACGCTATGTTTTACTAGATTAAACATTGGTATATCGTTAGTATCATCGCCAAAAGCCATAGCTTGGTCAGTAGAAATATTTAACTTGTTTAAGATAGCTTTTATTCCCTTACTCTTTAAAAAGTTCATTGGGAAGAGCTCAACGTTATTATCAGTTACTCTATTAAAAATTAAGTTATATTTATCAGCCAATCTTTTAAGAAAATCGTCATGAAGTGGTGAAGCAAAAACTTGAATAGACAATACTTCTTCGTTTTTGTAATTTATAAAGTCAATTGGATAAGGCTCATAATATACACTATAAAAATCTTTAATTAAGTTTTTATCAACCTCTTTAATATAAGTGTTAAATTGTGTAATTAAAATAAAACCAAAATTTTCATTTTTTAGAGTGTCGATAATACTATCTTTAATTTTAGTATCGATAAAATCTGCGTATAAAGTAGTGCCATCAATCATGGCAAATCCACCATTAACAAGAACATAACCATCAAAAGGAATTAGGTTAAACGTATCAAGTTTTTTAAGAGCGTAATAAGTTCTTGCTGAATTGATAATTATCTTCACGCCTTTTTCGTGAGCAATCCTTAAACCTTCAATTCCCTTTGCGTTGAAAGCTCTAGTTTTGTGATCAAATAAAGTCCAATCGAAATCTGAAAATATAATCTTAATTTTGTCCATGCGTTTAATATAATGCATTACTCTTTGCTAGTCAAATATATAAAATTTATCTAAAATATTGCAGATTTGCAGAGTTTTCAATTTAATTTGTGTATATTTGTTAATTTCTCAGTCCTTATAAATAATGAATTTATTGTTGGAAATTAAGGATTTTGCCAAAAAATAACAAAATTTGTTAGGAAATAAATAAATCGAAAAAAAGCATTTATTGATTCACTGTTTGAAAAACAGACTACTTTGCTAGTATAAGATATAAAAAACTCATAAAACTTAGGTAAATTAACTTTTTCATTAAGTAGATGAATCTCTAGTGAAGACTATCGGTAAAATTTGACTTTAGGATTTTGAATTTTATAGAGTAGATATTGCTGCAGACAATATGAGTACAAATCGAGAAGGAAGCTAGCGCTTCTCATAGAAAATGTGAGGTGAAGACTTTATGCTCAATCAAGCTCTATTTGAAGAAAAGCACATCGGAAAGATGTTTATGAAGATCGCTATTCCTGGCGCCATAGGAATGCTTGCAAGCGCAATCTACCAATTTATTGATGGGATTTTCGTAAACGTATTTTTGGGGTCTACTGCCTTTGCTGCTTTAAATTTTTGTTTTCCAATTATTATCATGATTTATGCTGTAAGTGATCTAATTGGAGTTGGTTCATCAGTGATTATCGCTATTAGAATGGGACAAAAGCGAAATAGTGAAGCTAATTCGATATTTTCAGCTGCATTGATTTTAATCTTTATTGCTGATTTAATTATCGGACTTTTAACTTTCTTTATAAGTCGAAATATTTTGTCTTTAATGGGCGCGGAAGATGAATTGCTAGATTTATCTTGTTCATACCTACAGGTCTATGCTCTTAGTTTGCCATTAACTGGTTATATTTTTTCTTTAGATAATTATTTAAGAATATATGGCAGAGTAAAAACCAGTATGTTTGTAAACCTATTCATGTCAATAAGTATAGTGGCGATCGAATCTTTACTTTTGGGTGTTTTTAAAATGCCTTTATAGGGAGCGGCTTTTTCTTCATGTTTAGGCTTTTCAATATTTGCCATAATCTCATTTTTGCCATTTTTATCTAAAAAAAGTTCACTTCGTTTAGGAAAGCCACATTTTGATTTTACAGAAGAATTAAGTATTGCAAAGAATGGTCTTTCTGCTTTTTTAAATAACATTGCAGCTCGTGTTACTTCTCTTATTTTTAACGTAATTTTATTAGCAGATGGAGGAGAAGACGCAGTTTCAACTTATGGTGTTTTGATGTATATAGATGGATTTATACAACCAATCATATATGGTATGAGTGATTCATTACAGCCTTGTATTGGCTATAATTATGGCTCTAAAAAATACGATAGAGTTCGTAAAATTGGTAAGATAAGTTTCATTACTTGTTTAGTTATTTGTCTAGTTGGGTTCATAATTTTAATCTCTATTCCTGGACCTTTGTCTTTAGTATTTATTAGCAATGGTAGTGCTGAATTAAAAGATTTATCTAGATTCGCTCTTATGGTTTTTAGTTTTACATATCTTACTCGTTGGATCAGTTATGCTTGTCAAGGTTTCTTTTCGGCTATTGAAAACCAGTTCCAGCTATATTGATTTCACTTGGTATTTCTTTAGTGTTTCCTTTGGTTTTGATACCTTGTTTTTCTAGTTTAAATCTACTTGGCATTTGGCTTAACTTTCCATTTGCTAGCTTACTTACTGGAATACTATCTATTTTCTTAATTTACGTATACATATATAAAAGGAAAATACTTTTTGATAGTAAGCAAGAAGATATTGTTGAAATTATCGAAACTCAAGAATGACTTTTATTGATTTAATTCCTCCCTTTTTTAATCTATACTTATTGGAGTGATTGAGGTGAATTGAATGATAGCTGATGAACTTATTTCTTTTCTTTTAGAAAAATATAAAAGAGAAAGTAACAACGATAATCTTAAAGAAGTTTTAGATACTAATCTTAATGATGAAGATTCTAAAATTGCTGATCTTTACATTAACTTGAGTAAAGCTAATGAACCAAAAGTTATAAATAAATGTGCTGATGAGATTTTGAAAATATATCCAGATGATATTGATGTTCAATTTTCAAAAATCATTGCTAATTTTACTTCAGCAAATGATTTTAAAGAAAAGATTTTAAAATTAGAAAATAAGTACAAAGATGAATTTTATAAAATAAACAATATTAGTGAGGCTTTTTTAGAAAATAAGCCTTTAAACCTTTTTGAAAATGTGGCTAATAGGCCATATCTACGACTATTAGTTCAAATTGGTTTAACATCTTTTTATAATCATGATACTGAACAAGCTTATGAATATTTTACGAAAGTTTATAATTTTGCTCCTAATTTGATTGAACAATTTAGCATCCAATATGGATTAGCATGTGTGGCTCTTAATAAAGATAATCAACTAAATAAGATTTATGAAATCTTACCAAACAATTATGGTTTAAGGTTGTCTCACGCTATAAATTCCTTTTTAAAAGATCATAAACTTGAAGCATTAAAGTCTGAATTAGATGAATTAAATCCATATCTTAGTATTATTTTTTCTAGAGGCTTAGATATAAGTGAAGATGATTTTAATTACTGTTGCACATTAAATCCATATCTTAAAGGCTCAATTACTGAAGCAATTCATACTTATAACGACATATTTATGTTATGTGATGGAAAAATTTGTGATGAAATCGTCGATGCTTTTGATAAACGTAATCCTCCATCGACAATTCTTGACCTCTTTAATGAAAACGATGGCATTGTATTTGCTCGTTTTTTAGCTCTTTTTGATAACGATGATCTTGTTTCATTTAGTTATGATGATTTCTTAAATGGTTGTTTGGGTAAACCTTGTGAAGACAAGAAGGTTGAAGAAATACTATCTAAGTTTGACAAGCTCACCGATGAAAAGATGGTTGAAGAATCATTTAATAAATTTGTAAGTCTTTCTCTTTTACAAAGAGATGAGGACAAGAAGTTTCGTTTCACCGAAACGACTATCATTTTTTATAATACCTTCCTTAACTACTTTAAGGAAAGTGCTTAATAAATATGTATAAGGGGTATAGGAAATGGAATATGTATTAATTACTGGCTCAGCAAGTGGATTAGGTCTTGAATTTGCAAAAATCTACGCAAAAGATGGACAAAATTTAATTTTAGTTGATATGAATGAAGAAGGACTAGAAAAGGCTAAAGAGTCACTATCTAGCATTAATCAAAAAATTGATGTGGTTACCTTTAAGTGTGATTTGTCAATTCTTGATGAACTAAAGTCACTTACAAAATTTTTAGAAGAAAAGAACTACTATGTTTCAACTCTTATTAATTCTGCTGGTTTTGGCGATAGGGAAGATTTCGTCAAAATGAATATTGAAAAGCAAATTAAGATGAGTGAAGTAAATTGTAATGCTCTTCTATTCTTGTGCCATTACTTTGGTACAAAAATGGCCATGGCAAGAGAAGGACACATTATTAATGTTTCTTCTATAGCTGGGTTCATTCCTGGACCATACATGTGCACTTATCATGCAACAAAAGGCTATGTCTTACTTTTAAGTGAATCAATTGGATACGAACTTGCTAAGTATAACGTTAAAGTTTTGACTTTGTGTCCTGGTCCATTTAAATCAAACTTTGTTAAATTAGCTCACAACGACTATACCTTTAAGAAGATTAAACCATTTGAAGCAAGTGATGTAGCTTTAAAAGCTTATAAAGCTTCTAAAAAAGGCAAGAGACTTTTGATTACTGGTGTAAAGAACAAATTGACAATTTTTGTTACAAGACTTTTCCCTAGAAGATTGGTTACTTTTTCTAGTGCAAAGACAATGAAAGAATAAATTTAACACCTCCTCATTAATATAAATGGAGTTTAACCTAAATTTTTTAAAAAAATTTTTCCCACGGAAGCAATTTTTAAAATGTATTAAATAAATATAAAGGAATAAGAATTTTGGATTTTAGGTGAATTTTATGAAACAAAGAAAACGGATATCAAAGGCGATTAGTTTAATAACATCAATACTTTTAATAGTGCTAGGAATACTAGCTTTAGTGGCAAGAGATAATTTTTCTTGGGCTTTAGGCATAATAAGTGGTGTATTTTTAATAGCAGTAGGTGTAGTAAGCATAATTTATGCAGTTGTTATTAAAAAGATGATACTTGGTAGTGGCTGGTTAATTATACAAGGGATTCTAGCTATTGTACTTGGTGTTGTTCTTTGTACCATTCAGGACGCTACTTTATCGATAATTTCATTCATATTGGCTACTTGGCTTGTCATAAGAGGCGTTTCCAAAATGTGGGGCTCAACAACTTTAAGGAGATTTAAGGTTTCTACTTGGTGGTTAACTTTACTGGTTGGTGCTTTATATTTTGTTCTTGGCTTACTTCTTTATATTTTCCAATCTGTTGCAAACAATGTAATTGTTATACTTATTGGTTCGTTCTTTATAATTAGTGGTCTATTAAACATTGTTGAACTATTCGACGAAAGCAAAAGAGAAAGAAGAGAAGAAAATATAATTAAAACAATACATAAATCTATCGATAAAGATATTGATCATATTGATATCGATTTTACTAAAGAAGATAAATAAACTTTATAAGAGTTAATATGATGGGACTGGTTCTGCAATAGGACCAGTTTTTTGATACTATCCTTCATTTTTAATAAATGAGCAACGTCTCAAGTTTATTACCACTAAACTTAATACCCTCATCATTTAGTAAACTTTTCTTAGATTCTACTTCCATAATAATAATCAGAAGAGAAGTTATAGCCTTAACTTTTAATAAACCATGTAAACAATAATTAGACTTCAGCAACATCTAATTAAAGACAAATAAGATCATTGCCATCTTAATCTTATGAGTGTAGTTAGAATAAAAGTAACTTCTCTTCTTGATAAACCATTAAACTAAGTTAACTAACGAAGTAGTAGAAAGACTTAGTTTAATTTATTTACTACCTCCTTCATTAATATAAAGGAGTTTATTCTTAAAAATTTAAAATATTTTTAAGAAAATAAAAGTTAATTTTTAAACCTAGTTTTTCTAGTTAGATATTAGTAATAGTTGTAATAGTAAACTCATATATTAGACTATCTAGAATAATTGATATAAGAGCTTATAGCATTACTATACATACTAGTAAAGTATCTAATATCTAGTAAAATATAGGACTTTTACATGGTTATTTATTTAGTCAAGGCTTTTTTATGGTAACTAATATTAATACCAGAGTCAAACAAAATTTGTTGAAAAGAATTTAAAATATTTTTTAAAACAACCATTAAAGATGTCTTTTTATTGGTTTTTCTATATTTTTATATCTTTTTGACTATTAGTTAAACCTATTTAATTTGTTACTTATGTATTGATACAAGTAATTCACTTAAATAAGTAAATAAGATAATAATAAAAATATTTTAGATTTGCTGACTTATTGTTTAATATCAGTAGTTATTTCTTCTTTTCTTTTCTAAATAGTGATAAACACACCTGATTTAATTTGCTTACTTATTTTATAAGTTTTAAAATTTTAGATATGAAGAAAAGAAAAGAAGAGATTAAAGGGGTTATTTATCTTTCTTTAATTGCTTTAGCTGTATTAGCTTCTCTTTTATATGGTAATCTTTTAGATGCTAATATCGGAGACTTTTTAGCTTACAAAGTATTTGGTGATTCGCTTCATATCTCTTTGATTATCTTAATACCAATAGTAATAACTCTTCTATATATCTATATCATCATCTTAGGAAAGAAATATCGTCTAATAAAGATGAATGTGAATCATTTTTCTTTCATAGTGATTTTACTCATCATGATGATATATATGGGAACTTTAGTGTTAACTAAAGACTATTCTTCTTATCTAGGAGAAGAGATATATAACTCTAGTGTAGTAAGAGGTGAATCTCCAACCATAAATGAAAGAATCTGGTCTATACTTTCTTTTTATCTTTCTTTATTAACCATATATGCTTTTTTTGAACTTGTTAAACCAGTTAGACACTTTAAAGCTTTCTTTTATCTGATTCTTTCTTTACTAATTGCTTTTTGTTTTACTTCAATTATCTATTCTTTAATCTTTGAACAAGATAAGATTGCTTTATTTAATTCTTTTAGTGTTATTTATAACAAAGAAGCTTATTTAAATTCTTTCTTTGGTCAAACTAATGTTTTTGGTCATCTCCTCTTTTTTGGAGTACTTTCTTTTGTCGCTTTAGCTTTTTTAACTCGTAAGTATTTTTTAATCATTCCTTCTTTTTTATTTACTCCATTTATTGTTTTTAGTGCTTGTCGCGCAGCGATGATGTCAACTCTTGTTTTGTATCTTAGTGTCTTTTTATATTTTTATATCCGTTCTTTCTTTATTAAGAAGTGGTTATTCTATTTACTTAGTTTAGTTTTGTTTTCTTTTTTAGTGGTTATATTTGTTGATTCAACAATATATAGCTTTATTAGATTAGATATAGGAGAAAATGAAACTATTAGTTTATATGAATTAATAGGAGAAGTCTTTGGAACACTGGTTAGTAAAAGGTTTAACTTAATTCAAAACATATTACCAATATATCAGAGTAATGATTATATCTTTGGTTTTGGCTATGGTATTGCTTTTTTACTTGCTAGAACCTATAACGAACAAGCTTACTATATGCATAACTCTCTTTTTGAAATCTATTTTCAAGGTGGAATCGTTTATCTTGTCTTTTTAGTATCTATTTATATTTATGTTTTGTATCGCACTGTTCGCTACGCTAAAAGAAGTAAGAAAACAAATATATTAGGATACTTACTTGTTTCAACTATTGGTATTGGCTTTTATGGTCTATACGAATCAATGCCAATTCTTTTTAATGATTTTTTAGGAGGAGCCACTGGTTTATTTTTAATTCTTCTTCCTTTAGTGTTTGTTACATATAGTGAAAATGGATATTCTTTGATTGATCTATCTATTGAAACACAAAAAGGGAATACTAAAACCTTTTATGTAAGTGATCTATATAACAAAAAGAAACTAGAGAAACACTTTGAAAAGAATATGAATATAAGTGTGCTTCAAGAAGTAATTCTTGAAGCTATTAGTGGCTTAGACTTAGAAATGAATCAAAGAGTAAATGTAACTATCGTTAAAGAAAATCAAGATGGCGTTTTAAGAAAGGTGAAGTGCGAGTATAATAATGAAGACTTACTCACTATATTTATATATATTTAAAGAAGGGAGTAAGGAATGAAGATATCTATTTATTAAGGATTCATTCTTTAAATTAGAGAAAGAAGAAATCTTAGTAGATATTCATCTTTATTAAGGCTATATTATTGAGATATGAAAGTTGACAGTAGTTTAAAAAAGGGGTTTATTTATTTATTGCTAGCTATTGTACCAATTGTTGTTTCAGTTATATATGGACAACTTATGGTATCTAATATTGGTCATTTTTCTGATTATGGGGAAATTGTTTTTGATTTAGGCCTTACTGGTATTATTTTGATTCCAGTAGTAGTTACTATTTACTATATTGGCTTAGTAATATTTGGTTCAAAAAGCGGCTTAATTAAATGGAATATCCAGCAATTCTCATATATTTTAATGTTTTTAGCAATGCTAGCTTACATGGCTTTTATTACCTTTACTTCAGATATTAGAGGTTCGTGTAATCCAGGGTATGTTGAAACACACCCGGATATGGTTACTCTTGATGAGAGAATATGGGCGTTCTTTTCATTTTATTTAGGTATACTCACAATTTATAATTTCTTTTGTTTAATTAGACCTGTAAAAGGATTTAAGCAAGCTATTGCTATATTTTGCATTTTAATTATATTGTTTGATATTGTAATGATTGCCTATTCTTTAATTACAGAATGGGATAAATATGTTAATTTTGAGTGGTTTGATGATTTGTATGATAAGGATTATGATAAAGTAATAAAGTCCTTTTTTCCAATTTTAAATGTTTTTGGGCATTATACATATTTTGGCATAGTTGCACTGGTCACTCTTTCTTTTGTTTTCAGGAAATATTATTTAGTTATTTTTAGCTTCCTATTGCTTCCTTTTGTTTTATATTCTAATTCTCGTATTGCTTTAGTTGGCACGTTTGTTTTATATGGTGCTTATTTTGTATATTTACGGATACGATCTTTTAAATATTGTCGAATTATATTTTATATTTTGACTGGTTTAATAATTCTGGGAATTATAATCATATTGATTGATTTTAATGCGTATAATTTCATTAAATTTGAAATGGAGAATGGGACAGAGATATCTTTAAAAAAGGTACTTTTGGATTTATGGGATTCGTTTGTTAATAAACGATTAAATATAATAAGGGATACTCCTGTAACGATAAGCAACATATTATTTGGCTTTGGCTATGGTTTGCAATTTATTATTCCCCGTACATATGGGTTTTGTTATTATTTTCATAATTCAGTTTATGAAATATTTATGGCAGGTGGAGTCCCATACTTTATATTTACTTCGATTATTTTTTTAATTGTCTTTATTAAGTTAATTTATGTAGCTAAAACTAAGCATAAATATAATTATTTAGGCTTATTCTTGGTTTTAATATTTGCTCAATCAATTTACGGATTATTTGAATCTCATGTAGCTTCTTTTAACGATTCTACTGGATTGATATTAGGAGTCTTTATTCTTTGTATACCAAATTTATTTGCAGATTATGAACTTAACGACTGTAAATATTATTATTTTAATTCTGATATTCAAAAGACTTGTTTAACTTTGACCTATAAGGAATTATTTGAATCTAATTATGATAATTCGGATTATGTATTTCAGAATATTATTAGTTTTACTAGAAAATTGGCATTTGAGCTTAATTTAAACGAATCTTCTCTATTTATTATTACATTTGATAGTAGAAGTAGGACGATTGGGCACACTGAAGTAGAATTTGATAAATTAGAGAACGTAGTTTATGTGAAATTTAGATAGTTTGATATATATTTGCTTCTATATTATGTGTTGTGTAAGATTCTTGTAAACTTAATGTAAATGATAGTTGATTTAATTAAAAACATTGATTTATATGATACTAAAGACATTTCTTGATTTCCTTATTTTACAATAAAGGAAAATATAATCAACATTGTGGATTAATTTGATAATTTGATTTTTAAATTTTAGTTTAATCTCATAATTAATTATATTAGTGTCTAGTTTTGACACTGAAGCATGCATAAATTAAAGAAATAAAGGAAAAGTGTATTGATATGGGCTAAAATATCAATATTGAGGTAAATTCAATTATGGAAATTAAAAAAGAAAAGATGAATGAGACTAGCGATTTATCAACAAGTATCATTGATCAAAATCAAGATTTATATGATGATGATATGTATATTGATGATGTCCATTCATTAAGACGTAGACTACAAAATACAGAAAAGATCATGGTTATTATTTTAGCTTTAATATCTTTTCCTTTAGCGTTCGGACTTTTATATCTTTTTAAATATGAGAGTTATTTATTTGCCTTCCCTGGTTATCTGTACTTTATAATAGAGTGGTTGGCAACTTTTTTATTAATAGTTTTCTTGGAATTTGCAACTAAAAATGTTTCTATTCAAAAAGGTTTGTTACAAACATTCTTTGTTAGTACTTTTTTTGTGTTTTTTGTCTATTTAGCCACATCATTTGTGCGGGAATCAGCAGCGACCATAGATGGTACTGATTGGTTGTATCTTAGCATAATAGCTGCTTGTTTTTACGTTTTAGTGCTTAGTTTTTGCAGAGTATTATTTGCTATTTTAGATAGAAGGAATTTGAAAATTGCATTAATCGTCGGCCCAAAAGATGATGCTGAGAACCTTGCAAGAAAATTACTTAGTGAGAAAAATCCTCACTTTAAAATTAGATATATCTTTTATGAAATTGATGGGGAAGTTAGCGAAAAAATATTTACTAAATTTCATAACGTTAATGAAATTATTTTATTAAATACTTTGTCACACAAAAACAAACAAAGACTTATGTACTTTTTTACATCAAGTTTAAATAAGGATTTGTACCTTTGTTCGAATTATTTTGACATTATTATTACGTCTTTAAACGATAGAAATATTGGGGATATGCTTGCTTTTGAGCAAAGACCTTTAAGAATTAATTTGGTTGAAGGAGCTGTAAAAAGATTAATGGATATTGTTATTTCGTTAGTTTTCCTTATTTTAACCTCACCTGTATGGCTTGTTATTCCGCTTGCTATTAAATTATATGACCATGGACCTGTTTTTTATTCTCAAGTTCGTTTAACGAAGGATATGAAAGAATTTAGAATATACAAATTTAGATCAATGAAAGTTGATGCAGAAAAGATAGGCGGTGCGCAACTTGCTAAAGCTCATGATGATAGAATTACGCCTGTCGGAAGATTTATTAGAGCAACGCGTTTAGATGAAATTCCACAAATTTTAAATATTTTAAAGGGTGATATGAGCTTTGTAGGACCTAGACCAGAAAGACCTGAATTTGTTAAAGAATTTTTGAAAGAAAACGAAATTTACCGTTATAGATATAATGTAAAGGCTGGTTTAACAGGACTTCAACAAGTAAAGTGTACATATCATACCGACTTTAATGATAAGTTGAGATATGATCTTAACTATATTGCTGAATACTCTATTGCATTAGACTTCTATATTATATTTTTAACAGTAAAAACTGTTTTATCTAAAGGAATGGCCGAAGGTGTTACGATTGATAATGTTGATTTTCATGATTTTTTAAAAGCTTATGATCATGAGTTCAATCAACATGCTGACTATATTCGTATTTTGAACCATAAGAGACAATTTGATGCAAAAACCGGAATAATTGTTCCGATTAAAAAGAGAAAGAAATAATTATGAAAGTAACTGTTTTGATTTCTGTTTATATAAAGGAAAATCCTGAGTATTTGAGAGAATGCTTGTTAAGTTTATTGTCACAAACAAAAGTGCCTGATGAAATTGTCGTTGTTAAAGACGGACTTTTAACAAAAGAATTGAATGAAATATTAGAAGAATTTTCTTCTAATAATATTTTTAAAATTATAGGCTACGAAAAAAATAAAGGTTTAGGCTTGGCGCTTAGATATGGTCTTGACTTTTGCACAGGAGATTTAATCGCTAGGATGGACAGTGACGATATATGTGAGAGTAGGCGTATAGAAAAAGAGTATAATTATTTAATTAATCATCCAGACGTAAAAATTGTTGGATCTAATTGTTTGGAATTTATTGACGATATTAAAAATGTTATTAGTAAACGAATAATGCCAGAAACGAACGAAGATATTATTGCCTATTCACATACTAGGAATCCATTTGTTCACCCATCAATAATGACCTATCGAAACACAATTTTAGAAGCCGGTAGTTATCGTGACTATTATTTATGCGAAGATTATGATTTATGGGTTAGAATTTTGAAGAATCCTAAAAATAAAGCATATAATATTCAAGAAAATTTAGTATTTATGAGAGTAAGCAATGATTTTTACAAAAGAAGAGGTGGTTTGAAATATTGTAGAGCTATAATAAGCTTTAAGAAAGAACTCTATAAAAGTGGTTATATTAAGTATCACGATTATTTTAAAACGAAGTATGCTACTCTATTTGTATCGTTGATGCCTGGTTTTTTAAGGGAACTCGTTTATAAGAAGCTTTTAAGGAAGAACTAATGATTAATATATTATATTTTATTTCCACATTATCTTATAGTGACGGAGTCACAACTTTTGTTCTTAATTTAATCAGAAATTTAGATTTTAGTAAATTTAGGATATCCATTTTATGTTCTGATGTGAGAACGTCTAAAGACTATTTATCTGAATTACAAAATTTAGGAGTTTCAGTGTATTTTGTTAAAAGCCCTGGAAAAGATGGGCTCTGCTTATTCTTGAACGACATCAAAACTTTCTTTGCTGATAACCACAACTTTGATATAGTTCATTGTAACACAACATCTTCTGGAGCTTTTGTTTTGAAAGAGGCAAAACGATATAACATTAAAACTAGAATCTTACACGCTCATGCAACAAAAAATGCTGAATCTTTTATGAAAAATATTCGCAATTCCTTACTAAAATTCATTGCGCTCAGGAATTCAAATCAAAGGTTTGCTTGTTCGGATTTGGCTGGAAAATACCTTTTTGGGAAAAAGAGTTTTTACCTTATTCACAATGCAATTGATTATTCGAAATTTAAGTATAATGAAGATTATAGAATTGAATTATTCAATAAGTATTCTTTAGATAAAAATTCAAAAATAATTGGCTTTGTTGGCAGATTTGTGGAACAAAAAAACCCAGAATTTGCAATTAATTTAATGGATCATCTTAATGAGAACTTTCTTTTATTTATTCTCGGAGCCGGACCAAAAGAAGAAAGCATTAAAAATAAAATTTCTAAATCTATGGCTAAGAATAGAATTTTTCTTATTGGAGAAGTTTCTGATACTTATAAATGGTATTCTTTTTTTGATTTTGTAGTTATGCCTTCTTTTTACGAAGGATTGCCACTCGTTGGTGTTGAGTGTCAAATTGCTGGCTGTAAACTTATATGTTCTACTAAGGTGACAAAAGAAGTAAAAATTTCAAATAATACTTTTTTTGCTGAATTAGATAATGTTGATAAGTGGATTGAATTATTAAACGAAAACAGACAGAGTTCGCGTTATGTGAATCCAGAAAATGACTACGAGATTAAATGTGAAACTAAAAAAGTTGAAGAATTGTATGAAAGGTTTTGCAAATGAAAAAGGTCGCTGTACTAATACTGTGCTATAAGAATGCTAAGCAGGTTAATTTACTTATTAATCAATTTGATGAAAATCTCTATGATATTTACATTCATTGTGATTTAAAAATGAATGATAATTCTGATATTCTCAAAAAAAACAATGTTTATATCTGCAATAAGCGCTTAGATGTCAAATGGGCGCATATTTCAACGGTTCTTGCTGAATTAGAATTATTGCGTTTAGCCAATGAAAAGGATTATATCTACTATTGGCTTGTATCTGGACAGGATTTATTGATTAAATCTTCTCGAATTGCATACGAATTTCTAAATGAACATTATGGTAGTAATTATTTTAAAATAGTTGATGAAGATTTGCATAAATTTTTAAAACGTAATGAAGTGTTTTACCCTAGTTTTTTAGTTAAGAATGTTTTTTTAATAAAAATAATTAGGAATTTCTATTTAATATTAACTGGTGGCAAAAGACATACTTTTAAAATTTTCAAAAGAAAATTTTCGACTCGATATGATTTTTCATTTTCAAGTGAATTTTTTACTATTACAAAGGGAGCGGTTAATACAATTTTTAAATTTTTAAATGAAAACCCTGATTATATTAAAGAATTTTCACTGTCTATATGCCCTGATGAATGTTTCTTTAGTACTATAATTAAAAATTCTCCGTTAAAGAACACAATGACAAATGATAATTTGCTCTATGTTGATTTTTCTGAAGGCGGACCAAATCCTAAAGTTTTGAAGATTGGTGAATATAAAAAAATGATGAATTCGAAATATTTTATTGCTAGAAAATTTGATATTAATGTTGATAATGATATTATAAATAAGATTATTGCAGAAGTAACTTATGGTGAACATATTTTTAAAGGCTAAAAGAAAAATTGTAAATATTATTGGGAAGAAAATTTCTTTTTTTCGAAAAAGCGAGGTTTATGATAAAAAAAGACAAAATTTTTCTATTATTTCGTGTAATTGTATAGGAGGACTGCTTTATCATAAATATTCTATGAAGTTTCTTTCACCAACAATTAATTTATTTTTTGAGGCTAGAGATTTTATTAAATTTGTTAACAATATTAAATATTATCTAAGCTTGGAACTCCAATTTGATGATAGTTCTAAAGAATATCCAATAGGAGTTTTAGGTGATATACGTATACATTTTTTGCATTATAAAAGTTTTGCTGATGCAAAAAATGCTTGGTATCGAAGACTTAAAAGAATAAATTTTGAAAATATGTTTTTTATTTTTTCTGATAGAGACGGATTTGATAAAGATTGCTTAGACGCGTTTCTTTTATTTAAAGGGAAAAAAGTGCTTTTTAGTCATTGTAAATATGATGACCCAAACGTTTGTTTTGTAAGAAAAGACTTAAAAAAACGTGAAGTGGACGACTTGACTTGTTATTATGGACTAACTGGAAAGAGAGTATTTGAATATTATTTCGATTTCGAAAAATGGCTCTACGAAGGAGAGTGTACTGATAAGTGTCGCCTAAACCAGTAAAATGATTTTGTATTTTTTAATTATATTATTGATTATTATATTTTTTGTTTTTTTAAAAAGAAAAACAGCACTTTTATTATCTTTTATTATACTTTCTTTGATGGCTGGACTGCGAAAATATACCGTCGGCGTTGATACTTTGCAATTTTATGAAGCTTTTAACAATATTGGGCAAACTAATGATTGGACTTTTTCTGAATTTAGATATGAATATGGGTTTAGTTTACTGTGTAAAATACTTTATATAATATTTAGAAATCCTCAGTCATTAATATTTGTAACATCAATATTTATCAATCTATCTGTTTATGTATTTATCAAAAATAATTCGAAAGATTATTTCTTATCCACTTTATTATATGTATTTTTAAATTATTATTTTAATTACATGAACATAATGCGACAAGCTATCGCAATAGCAATAATGCTTTTATTCTTTAAATTTTTAAAGAATAACAACTATTTAATTTACTTACTTGGTATAATTATTGGTTTCTTTTTCCATAAGACAGCATTAATGGGATTGATTTTAATTATTATTAAAATGCTTTCAAGATTCAAGTTTCTTAATACTTTTATAATTAGTATGGGGGCCGTTTCTTTTCTTATTTATAAAGAAATTTTTATGCTAGGAGCAAATATTCTGGGCGACTATTATCTAGCGTATATAAATTCTGAGTTTGCCGACTCAAATTACTTTGGTTCGCTTCTTATGTTTTTGCAAACATTTTTAATTTTTATTTCTTGTGGATATTTGCACTATAGGACAGAGAAAAAAGATAGACTAATGAATTCGTCGCTTTTAATGACAATTTCTATTGTAGCTTTATGTTGTCTGGCTCTAGTAATGAGAATGAACATATTCAATCGAATTTCATCGATTTTTGAAATTTATTTGATTATTTTTGTCCCTAATGTATTAGATAATTATAAATCTCCAAAAGGCTATATAATAAAAAATAGGTTACTTTTGTGTTCAAATATTAAATATTTTTGTATATTTTTAGCATTACTGTTTTTCTTAGGAATTAATCTTTTAAGACCGGAGTGGTATGGAGTAGTACCTTATGAGTTTTTCTTTATGTAAATTTTTTATGTGGGAGATGAAGAGCATATGAAAATTTTGATTTATTTCAACAAACAACAAATAAGTGATAGTGGGGGGCCTAGTGGATATCTTTATAACTTATTAAAGAATTATAAAGGCAATGAAATTGTATTATTGAATTATGATGCCATGAATACTGGCAAGCTCAAGAAATTTTATCTCAAATTGCCTAATTTATTTAAACAATTTTACAGATTATTACACAATATTGCACTTATAAAACACCTTAAGAAGGGGGAGCATTATAACAATCTGGATTTCTCCCAATTTGATATCATACATTTTAACGAGTGTTTTAGTCTATATAAAGAAAGAAATTTTCTTGCAAATTATAAGGGTATTGTTGTTCTAACAAATCATACGCCATCTGCTCCTAAAGTAGAAATCATGGATTCCTTTTTAACAAGATTCGAAAAAATATTTTTAAAAAATAGAAGATCTAAGTTTTTTGATGAATTAGTTAAGTTTGCGTATTTAAGAGCAGATTATATTTGCTACCCAACAAAATATTCTGATGAAGCTTACTTTCGCGAATGGCCTGATTATAAAACGATAATTAAAAATAAAGAAGTAGTATATCTTTTAACGGGAATTACGGCGAAAGAATTTAAATTAAGCAGAGAAGATTTTAGAGAAAAATATAATATTTCTGAACAAAGTTTTGTTATTTCTTACGTTGGTAGACATCTTGAAACGAAAGGATATGATATTGTTAAAAAAGTATTTAATGAATTTAAAAATCAAAAAAAATATACATTTTTAATTGGAGGTAAAGAGTATCCTTTGAAGGGATTTAAAAATGAAAAAAATTGGATTGAGGTTGGTTGGACTAACGATGCTGGATCATTGATACACGCTTCGGATATTTTTATTTTGCCAAATAGAGAGACATATTTTGACATTGTTTTGCTTGAGGTACTTTCTTTAGGTGTACCGATTATTTGTTCTTTTACAGGAGGGAATAAATATTTTTATGGGAAAAGTAAAGGAATACTTTTTTATAAAACATTTGAAGAATTAATTGATAAGATTAATTATGTAAGTAATTTAAGTAAGAAAGAACTGGAGGACATGGGAAAAGAAAATCAACTACTTTATGCCGACAATTTTACTAATTCGGTTTTTCTTGATAATTATTTAGAATTAATGAGGTCTTTGCTAAAATATGATAAATAAAATTCGCTTGAAAATTTTTTTAGAAAAATTAATTAAAAAACCGTTTTTAAAAAACAAAATGTTGGTTTTATTTGAACAAGGTAACTCCTTTTTTGATCCATGTATTTTTACAAATGAAAAAGTAAATTATTTGGTTGTTTCAAATCGTAGAGATAATAGCATTGATTTGTTTAAAATAAACAAAGATAAAAGTATTTCTAAAATAAAAACGATTTTATTTGATAAAAGTTTAAAGCAGAAAAATATATTACTAAATAGGGCATCACTTTATTGCAACGGCGCTAAAACTTATATATTTTTTACTTTACAAATTAATGGGAGAAGTTATATTTACAAAAGAAATTTAAAAGATGTATCTTGTATTAATGAAGACGACGTTTTTTTATCGCCAACTGAAAATTATGAAAATAGTTCTGTAATGAATCCGTGTGCTTATAAAGTATTTGATGATATTTTGCTATTCTATTCTAGTGGAGAAACTTTTGAACCTGATAATATTTGTTTCTGCAAAATTGATGATTTAGAGAAAAACAATGCAATTAAGTATAAGCTAAACCCCATATTTGTGAAAGGAAGTCATTATTATAATTTTAGTAAGGTTGCTTTTGGCGATTTGCTGACAGTTGGTGATTATTATATTCTTTTTTACATAGGCTATTTAAACATCAACAAAGCATATATAAATGTTGCTTTTTGTAGAAAAACTAATTTTCCTTATTTTAAAGATTTAGAGAATATAAATCCTTTAATCGGCCCTGGAAAGAAGTGTCGAGACGCAGTTTATAAGCCAACCGTTGTCGTGAATGGAAATAATTTAGCAATATATTTTAATGGGAGGACTCGAAGTGAGGAAAGCATTTTTGTTTCAGAAGTTTCTAAAAACGATCTTTTAATTAAAATTAATGAATTTATAAAGAGGTAGATTATAAAGTTGGAGTTCATTTGTGATTTTTGTATTATCTTGCGAATGATGTTTTTAATAGTTTAAATAAATTTTTTAAAATTGGTCGTAGTTGTACTATTGAAGCTGTAGCAGCAGCAACGTTTGAAAGAGCGATGATCAAATTCGTTTAATGCTTTTGAAAATATTATAAAAAGTTAATATAATAAAAAAATAATTTCCAGAAAATTTTTAAAGTGTTTTAGAAATTAAACTGAAAATTAATAAAAGGAAATAAGCCTAGCATAATTTTTTGAAAAACTTATGATTTAGAGTTTTTTATAAATATCAAACTAACTATAAAATGGAAAGGTTAAACAACATGAAAAAAAATTCATTCGATATAATTGTGCCTTGCTACAATACAAATATAATTTTTTTTAGAAGATGTGTTAATTCAGTTATTAGTCAAAATTACGAAAATTATAGACTTATTATCGTTAATGATGGTTCAAAAGATTTTACTATAGATGATTATGTTAAAGAATTAAATAATCCACACATTTTATATATTAGGACGCCTAATAGGGGAAGCGGAGCGGCGAGAAATACAGGGCTTGAAAACCTAGTTAGCGATTATTTTATGTTTTTAGATTCAGATGATGAACTAGTATCAAATTGTTTAGAAGAAATTAATTTGTTTATAAACGACAATAATCCTCAAATTATTCAGTTTGGATTTTACTCCATAAGTCCATCAAGCAAAACAACTCATGTAGGCTCTAAACATTCACTTAATAAAGAAGATATTTTGAATTATGATAATGAAATTGCTAGAAATTGGATTAATAGTTCAGTTTGGAATAAGTGTTTTTGCAGTAAGACTTTTTCAAAATTTAGGTTTTCACCAAATTTAACTTTAGGAGAAGATAGAGTTTTTTTATTAAATGTCTTTTTAGACGATTCATTCTCGGGTTTAAAACTACTTAACAAGCCGTTATATTGTTATTATATAAATGAAAACTCTCTTTCTAGAACTTTAAATAATAAATCAATTAGTAAAATTTTATACTATTTTTCCGAATTCCTTTCAATAATAAATCGTCATCAATCAGAAAGAGAATTAAACATTTATTTAAGTTCGTTATGTGAGGACATATTGAACATTACTAACTATTATATTGTATCGAACAAGACAGCACGTTTATCTAAAAATAAAAGTTTAGTTTCGTTTATTGAGAATAAATGTATTGTAAATATAGTAAGTATTTCTAATACTACTAATTTAAATTTTAAGCAAAGAATTGCATGGTTTTTGTTCAAAAAGCATTTATTTTTAATATATTATCTAATTTTTATCGTTTTAAAGAACCTTAAAAACAAATTATTTTGATGATTTTTCTAGGTGTCCAAGATTTTAAAAATTGAATCGTACCTAAAAAAGATTGAAAATACTATAAGGCATAGTAACCATGAAATCTATTTGTATTAGGATTAATTCCATGAAAATAAAGGAAACTTGAAATGAAATTATTTAAGACTAAATCTATAAAAATTAATGCAATTTTTAACGCTATCTACCAAATATTGAGTATGTTAGTTCCATTGATAACGGCTCCATATATTTCTCGTGTTTTGGGGCCTGACAATAATGGAATTTATTCCTATTTTTACTCAATAGTTACTTATTTTGTTTTAGTAGCTACTTTTGGCTTTGCTGATTATGGAACAAAGGCGATTGCAGAAGTAAGAGATGATAGAGAAAAGCGCAGTAAAACATTTTTCTCAATAATGGTTAATAAACTTATTTTAGGAGCCTTAACTATCCTAGCTTTCTTTATATTCACATTTGTTTTGTATTCTAACGATCTTAATTCGCTTTATATTTTTTTAGCTCTTTCATGTTTTATATTTGCGGCTATCCTTGATCCAACTTTTTATTTTCAAGGGCAAGAACGATTTGTTTCAATTAGTTTAAGAAACATCACAGTAAGAATTGTAACAACTATATTTATTTTTGTATTAGTAAAAGATATAAATGATTTATTAATTTATTCTTTGATAATGGGTTTAGGTCAACTTGCCGCAACTTTAATTATGTATTTTTCTTTTGGAAAAAAAGAACTTTGTTTTGCTAAAATCGGTTTTAAGGAAGATATTTTACCAAGTATTAAAAATTCATTTTCATATTTTTTACCTGCTCTAGCAGTTACTCTTTTTTACAGTTTAAATCAAACTTTGTTAGGGTTATTCGGCTACGAGGATGCGGAAAGTGGATATTTTGGACAAGCCGCGAAAATAATTCAAATATTACAAACATTAGCCGGCTCCTTAAGTATTATCTCTTTATCAAGAATGTCTTATCTATTTGCGAAAAAAGATTTTAATGAGATTAAAAATAAAATTAAAAAAATATTCTCTGCATTTTGGCCATGCGTCCTTCCTTTGGCATTTGGAATTTCAGCAATTTCATATATTTTCGTTCCTGCATTTTTAGGTGATGAATATTTTAAGTCCATTTATTGTGTTTTAATTATGGCCCCAGCAATTTTGTTTTCACCATTAAACGCTTTAATTGGGAATATATACTTTAGACCAATGAACAAAATCGGCCTACAAACACTAATTATTTTTGGTGCTAGTGTAGCCAATATTATAGTGTGCTGTTGTCTAATTCCTTTTACTCAATCAATTGGAGCATCTATCGGTAGAACGGTTGCTGAATTTATTCAATTACCTTTCTTGATTTTTTTCTCCTATAAGTTTATTAATTATAAAGATGTTTTTATGCCATCAATTAAACCATTGATTAGCTCAGTTGTAATGGCAGTTGCAGTTTTCTTATTCATCTATTTTGTAAACTTAAATGTGTGGGTTGAGATAGTAGTAGCTATTATTATTGGTGCTGCTTTATATTACCTTCTCGAGATGATTTTTAGAGATGAGTTTGTTGTCACAACCACAAAACAAGTTTTTGGCTTAATTAAGAGGCCGTTTATTAAAAATAAGAAAACAGATGATTGATAATGCCTATTTTAGGATTTTCCGAAGACATTTATAGCAGCTTAAATTTTTAAAATAATTAATTTAGTAAAAAAGTTTGTTAATTCCACATTTTTAATTAATTTTTTTATGCTTCACTGAGTAATTTTAACTACTAATAGTCCGAAACCTTTTTGAAGTAAAAAGTCTATTACTAATGTTGCTAAATGATTTTTTAGTCGTTTTAGTAATATTGCATTTATTTTAGACTTATTGTATTTTTAAAAATATGAAAAAATTTGGCTCAATAATAGAATTTGTGGGTAAATTTTTAAGCACTAATATGCCACTTTTTTGTATTACAAATATCAGTTATCTTTTTAAAAGACTTTAGTATTTTTTGAAGACGATTGCAATTTACCGAAATCGCTAGAAGTTATTTAAGAAGTTTTTTTATGTTGGTCAAAAAGTGTTCCCCTCACTTAGAAGTTAAATAAATTATTATTTATTTTGAAATTAAAATAGATTTTGTGGGCTTTTTAAAGTTTAATATAGGTTTTTAGAAGATAGATAAAGTAAAATCGCACTCAAAGTTGGGTTAATCATTAAACCCCTAACAAGCACACTTTAAAGAGAAATATAGCTTCCACATATCTATAAATATACTATTACCTAAGACTTCATTTAATAAATCTAAAAGAAGAGGAAGAGATGGTATTTCTTTATTAATACCATCTCTTTTAATATCTTCAAAGAATCTAGTAATTAAAATAAGCATTGATTCTTGTAAAGCGGATAATAAATAATTTTTGTTAACTGATGCTTTTTGATATATGTCTTTGAATGTTTGAACTCCTTTAATGTTATTTAAATCTAATGTTTCAATATTGATATCTACTTGTTTACTAGCAAAGCTGATAAATGAAAGAGCATTATCTCTATCAGATGATTCTGACTTTTCGCTATGCATGAAATAAGGCAAGCCAATTTCATCAAAAGTTATGGTAAAGACATTTCTATTCGTTCCGTTAAGTGAGTCAGTAGTGACAAAGCCAAATACTCCTGTGCCAAAGGAAGAGTCACTTTCACTAACAGAACGAATATATTTTTGATAGTAGTAACGTCCATCTTTACCATATTTATCAATTGAAATTTGTGTGTTAATTTTGGTGATTGATTTAACCGAAAGAGTTAATTCTTTAAACCAATCACCAGTGTTGTAATAAAGTGTAATTTTAGAAGATGAAGGATCGCTTGTATCAAATTCTTTGCTAAGAGGAAGAGCAATGATATTAACTTCTTTTCCTTTAAGCAAAATATGAAACTCACCTAAACCTTTATAATCAATTAAATCATCAATATTACGAAGAATTTTGTAGTAGTCATATTCTTCTTTTTGATTACTTACTTTTTCAAAGAAAGAGTTATAACTTTTAAGAAGTCTTTCTTTTTTGATTTTTGGTAATGTATCACATAATTTTTCAATCAAGTCTTTTTTAGAAGAAGCGGTTAATGATTCATCGGCGAGAATAGATTTAACAACAGTTGAAACATCTAATTCTTTTAAACTAGCATCTTCTAAAGTAAAACCTTTTACTCCGCAAGAATAGATTAAAGCCCCATACACAGATAAAGCAGTTTCTTCATCTAATTTTTGCATTTCTTGAATTGTCTTAAGGACGGTTTTACGGTCACAAGACTCATCATATTTTTCTTTAATCAAACGAGCGATTTTTTCACATCCTAATGGATGATTAATATCTGAATAGTTCTTCAAGATATTAATGATATAAGTATCAAGTAAACGCATAAAACACCTCCTTTAAATATTCAAAACAAAAACTTAATAAGATTAGATAAGTTCATAAATGAAATAAAATATTTTTATTAAGCTCTTTGTGAGAAAATTATAAACATTTAATGTTTAAAGAAAAGAAAAAAGAAGTGAATTGTACAAAAATAGGGACACTAAAATTTAAATATAAGTAATTTTAAATTTCTTTATCAATAATATTGCTACTGGAGGAAATGAATATGTTAAACAAAGAAACCTTTTTAAGCAATGTTATTGGACTCGATTATGCTAGAGAAGAATTATTTAATACAATTAATTGGTTTAAAAATTCTGAAAAGTATGAAGCTCAAGGAATTGAAGTACCTAGAGGAATTCTTTTATATGGAGATCCAGGTAATGGTAAATCTTTAATCATTAGAGAAATTAACAAAAACTTAAACGACATTCCTTGCTTTTATTTTGACAATAATACAACAGCACCGATTGGAACTTTAAATCAGTTATTTAAAGAAGCTCGTAAATACTCTAAATGTATTATTACAATTGATGAAATTGACTTACTTGTTGATAAAGAACCTAAAATCATTCGTTTACTTCAAGAAAATCTAGATGGAGTTAAAACAGAATCAAAAAACTTCTTACTTTTGTGTGCTTGTAATTATATGAGAAAATTACCAGATAGTCTTCTAAGAAAAGGAAGAATTGATAAATTGATCCAGGTTGATGAACCAAGTAAAGAAGATATCAGAAAATATCTTAATTACTTACTTGAAAAAGCTAATATTGATAATCGCGAAGAAATGATTGATCAAGAAGTGGTTAATGTTTTTTCTTCTAAAAGATTTGTTGATATTAAAGCTGTTTTTAATGATGCCTGTTTAAGATTCGGGAAAGAAAATATCAATTCATTTAATTTAATTCAATCAGCACTTTTACTAGAAGAAAATATCAGTCCAAATTTACTTGAAAATATGGATAAAAACGAACTATATAAAAACTGTATTCATGAAGCCGGACATTGTGTTGTGTCTTTAAAGTATCGTGAACAATTAGATATCAATTCTTTAAGAGTCAATAATGGTGGTGGTTATTATAGATGTAATTTTCTAAATCAATTTGATAGCAACACTCACTATATTGATATTCAGATTTCTTTAGGGGGAGCTATTGCTCAAAAGCTTTTCTTTAAGCATGTTGGAATAGGCAGTAATGAAGATATTTCTAGAGTTAATACTAGAGCAATGGAAATGATTGAATCACTTGGCTATAAAGGCTTTTATAATGGCAAAGTTACTATTGAAAACTTTATTGATACTGATTACTTATTAACCCAAAAAGAAAAGGCTAGAGAACGCATTATTAAAAGATGCACCAGAAAAGTCTATTGGCACCTACTTAAAAACAAAAAGCTTGTTGAAGCAATTGCTAAAGAACTATTAAAGAAAAAATACTTAACTGCTAGAGAGATTTTAGAAATTGAATCTAAACATCCTTTAAGATAAAGAAATTATAAATATATAAGTTTTGCAAGGTTTTACATCAGTTTAAGAAGGTTTACATGTTCTTAAATTTGTGTAAAACCTTTTTAAACTTTTAGTAATTTTGATGAATAAAATATTAAAAATACAAATCTTCCTCTTTAGGAGTGTTTGTAATAAACATTACATAATATATTGGTAGATATACTATTTTTCCTTTTTGTTTAACAAGGCGTTCGTTAGATAAAACATAGGCTTTTTTAATATGGTAGTCTTCACTTGAGAGTAAATTATTAAGTGCACTATAGACTGAATAGTCTTTGCCTGATTTAACTTCAATTGGTAAAGCGGTGAGATTTAAGTAATCATCAATAATATAATCAACTTCGCCCTTACTTCGGTTGTCATAATAAAATAGTTTAAATCCGTGTGCTATTAATTCACTAGCAACAACAGTCTCATATACTGAACCAAGATTGATGCTATTAGTATCATTTAAAATAGCATTTATATTTGTGCTATATAGAGTGTTAGTTAAAAGACCGACATCATTTAAGTAAAGTTTTAATAAGTTCTTTGTTTCTGACTCAATTAGAGGGTATTTTGGATTTGATATGGCTTTTACTTCTAAAGCAATACCTGAATTAATTAAATAATCAAAATCTTCAAGATAAGTTTTATATTTAGCGCCCTTTTTGTTTTCTATATCTTGAACAATTAATCTTTTCTTTTTGTTTTCTAAAGTTGAAGGTATGAGGTTATAGATGCGTGAAATATGAAGTTTGTGTTCTTTATCATATTTTGTAGCATCAGCAGTGTAATATTCTTGAATTTCACTTTGTAGGTCTCTTACGAATTGAATGTTGTGCGTATTTAAATATGTGTTAACAGCATCAGGCAAACCACCAACTAATAAATATCTTCGAAATAAATCTAAAATTCTTTTGTGGAAACTTTCTTCAAGTGGTTCAAGATTTTCAAATTTAGTTTTCATAGTGTTGATGGCGATTTCATTTACGCCATTAGCAATAAGGAATTCTTCAAAATCTAAAGGAAACATTCTAATTTTTCGAATGCTTCCCATTGGAATGGAGGTTGTATTAGCTAAAGTTACACCTAATAAAGAGCCACTTGCTATATAAGTAAATTTACCTTCTTGTGCTAAAAACTTTAAAAGTGTTAACAAAGTCGGATATTGTTGTATTTCATCAAGAAAGACAATAGTGTCTTCTTTATTTCTCATTTTAGATCCGGCAAAAGTGCTGAGCTGAAGGTAAAAATCTTCAGTTGTACGAACGTTAGCAAAAATTTTAGGACCTTCAAAGTCTTTTACCATATCGATTTCAATGAGGTTAGGAAAAAGAGTTTTTGCAACTTCTCGAATAATAAAAGATTTGCCAACTTGACGAGCACCATCTATTAGCAATATTTTATTAGAGTTAGATTTTAAATGAGCTTCAATTACCGATTTTATTTTTCGAAAAAGCATTATTTATACCTCCAAAGTTTATGTTTTGGGTTCAATTATTTAAAACAATTTCCACTTTTCAACAAGATTTTAACTAAAAATTTTCCACTTTTCAACATAATTTGATGTATGAAAATGCCACTTTTCAATAATTTTTAAGGTTAAAAACTCCACTTTTCAATATTGTGTGCAGTGATTGTAAAGGGAGCGCACTAAATGTGGTCACAAAGAAACTAGATCAATTCCTAAATTGGAAAACAATGGTAATACAGCATTAACTATTGGATTAATAGTTGGCTTTATTGCTTTACTTCTGATTGCTGGTTTAGTTGTATTTAGAATTTTTAAAAGAAAGAAGAAGATGTGATTTAAAAGAGATTACTTTTGCAAATGCTTTTAAATTGTAATCTTTTACTAGTTTTTTATTCAAGTGCTTGATATCAATTCTTCAAACACCCAATAGGAACAACCAATATACCATCATCACGTTTATAACCATATTTTGTTCCTGTAATAATGAGTTTTAAGTTGGGCAATCTAATAGGTACTTGTTCCTCGGTTTCGTTATATTTTTTAATAAGATCTTCTAACTTATTTAAGTGTTTAGCACCTTCTTCAACGCCACTTTCTCCAAGTTTGAATTCAATAAGAGCATACCTACCATCATTTAAACGAAGAACACAATCAGCTTCAAGACCATATCTATCATGATAATAGTTTACATATCCATCAAAAGCAGAAGAGTATATCTTTAAATCACGTATACAAAGAGACTCAAATAAAAATCCAAGAGTTTTAAAATCTCTATCAAAATATTCAGGAGATAACCCCATTGCAGCGACTGCAATTGAAGGATCGATTAGGTTACGCTTTTTAGATGATCTAATAGCGCTCTTTGAACGAATTGCAGGACACCATGCATCAACATCTTCAATAATGTAAAGCTTTTCTAAGGCGGATATATAATCATCAAATGTTGGTTGTGTTATGTAAAAATTAGAACTTACATCAGCTAAAATGATTTTTTCTTTTGCTAAAGTGCATATGTTGCGACTATATGATTCTAAAACAGCTTGAGCAATTCTTGGATTACGTTTTATGCCGTCAATATTCGAGATATCAATTGAATAGGTTTGAAAATATAGGTCTTTCGCAACTTCTAATTGAGATCTGACTGTCTTGTTTGATAAAGATTTAGGCCGTCCACCTCGACATATTGTAAAAATTAACCCATCTATTGTTAAATCGGAAATACATCCATCATAACTATTAGGATTATTAAATAAGTCCATTATTGATACAGAACCATTAGATTCTCCGCTTTCATACAAACTCATTGGATACATTTTTAGTTGACTTATACGTAAAGTTCCAGTATGAGGCTTTTGAACATCTTTTGAGGTAGAGCCCGTCAATATATAAAGACCATTTTCGCCTAAATCATCTATAGACTTTCTTATTACACCCCAAAGTTTAGGAGCGTCTTGCCATTCATCGAATAAGCGTGGTTTATCTCCGATTAGAAGTTTTGAAGGGGCTGTATTAGCAATTTCAAGTAAGTTTTCTCTTTGCTCTTCATCTTGAAATTCAACTATACTTTTAGCTTTTTGTTTTGCAGAAGTAGTTTTTCCGCAACCTTTAGGTCCAACTATTAAAGCAGCTCCGAATGATTCAAGTTTCAAATCTAGTGCGTCATCAATGATTCTTTTTTTGTATTCCATTTTCTACCTCAAATACTTACATTTATTTTATGCGTAAACAGCTTGATTTTCAAACTCTATTTTTGTATGTTGTGCATTTTTACTTTTTTATTTTGTGGTATTTTACTTTTGTATTTTGTGCATTTTTACTTTTGAATTTTGTGATAATTTTAGAGCATACAACTAAAATAAGTTGGACTGGTAGCCTAAAAGTAATTCTAATTACTCCCTATCTTGTAATTATATGCAACTCTTCTATTTTTTAAGTTGTAATTATATGCAATTTAACTAAAATTTTTCTTGTAAAAATATGCAATGATACCTAAAATTTAGTTGTAATTATATGCAAGTCTACAAAATAACTTAGTAGTTGGAGGATTAAATATGCATAGAAAATATGAGAAAGATTTAGAAGAATGGTTACATAATCCACGTAAAAAACCACTTGTAGTATACGGAGCAAGACAAGTAGGAAAAACTTATTTAATTAAAAATATCTTTGCAGAAACCCATTTTAAAAATAAATATCTTTATATTGATTGTTCAGACGATCAAGCCTTTACTGAATTTAATTTAAAACATAATTCTCTAGATAAATTACTTCAATATTTAAAAATTGAACATAATTTTACTCCAACAAGCGAAAATCTTTTGATTATTGATGAAGTACAAGAATGTCTTCCTATTTTAAGAATGTTAAAACAAATTAACGAACTTAAAAATTATATGAATGTTATCGTTTCTGGATCTTTAGTCAGAATGAAGATTAAAAGAAAAATGAAGAACAAGAAATTTTTGTTTCCGGTTGGTAAGATTAATCAGATTATTATTTATCCTTTAACTTTTGATGAATTTTTATATAACTATTCTTTAGATTTATATAACATTGCATATGACTCCTATAAAAAGAAGAAAGTCACTGATGACTATACTCATCAAAAGTTATTAGATGTGTTTTATGAATATCTCTTTACTGGTGGGTTACCTGATGCTGTAGATACTTATTTCTTTTATAAAAACGATCCTACTAAAAGTTATGAGGAAGTTTCAAAAATATTAAAAGAGATTTTTACAAATTACTTGAATGATATGGAATTATATCAAACAACTCCAGAAATGATTATCAGAACACAAAATGTTTTTAAAAATATATACTCTCAATTAAACAAAGAGAATAAAAACTTTAAAGCTAATTCTATAGAGGGAGTGAAAAATAATCGACAATTAGTAACACCTATAGATTGGTTAGAAACTGCAAATGTTGCATTTAAAGCTAGTTTAACAAAAGAGATAGTTACTTCGCCTATTACAAGTGATGAGAATTTATATCGTTTATATTTAAATGATATGGGATTATTCACTTATCAAAGTAAATTAAGTATTCCATCTTTTTTTGTTGATAAGGAAAGTGCTTTAAGTGGCATATATTTTGAAAACTATCTAGCGCTTGAACTTGTTGCTTATTCTTTTGACCTCTTTTATTGGAAAGGAAAAAGAAATAGTGAATTTGAATTCTTAATTGAAGTCAACCGAAGAATACTACCAATTGATGCAAAAAAGAGTAAAGGAACTATTCCATCAATTAAAGAATTTAGAGAACATAACAAAAATGATGTTGTAATTAAAGTATCAAAGAATAAGTATGGCTATAACTCAGAAAACAAAATTTTAACTTTACCATTTTATTATTTCACTTTCTTTCTTGACGAAATTAATAGCGGATTGTTTCCTTATTAGGAAAAACTAATTATAATTTATTGAACAAATGGTTTAAAAGTTTCGCCACTCATTTTTAAAAATAGATAAAATAATTGAGTTTTGCAAAGATTTTTAAGAAATTTTGTATTTACTTAAAAAGAAAAAGTAGCATATTTTTAAATCTTGGTAATAAAAAACAATATTTATCACAATTTTAAAAAATTACGAAGAATCTGATTTATTTTAGTTATTAAATCATACTTACGTTTCCTTTTAAAACTATCGAGGCAAGTTTATTTATATGTAGTGTTGAAAATTAAGAATATCTAAAAGCAAAAATTTAATTTTTAGGGGCCTTAAACGAATTGCCAATTTATTTTATTTTTGTGATAATAAAATAAAGGGATGTACAAAACTACACCATCGTCTTTAATTCTTTGGTGCGATTTTGTGCAAAGTTATTTATGTGTAGTGAGGCAAAGATTAAGGATTTTAAAAAGATATTTGCAAATTATGACAATGTCATGACAAGAAAGCAACTTGCAGAAGAAGGATTGTATTATAGAGACCTTCAAACTTTAGCTAACCTTGGCTTGATTGAAAAAGTTAGAAGAGGCTTTTATCATTGGGTTGAAGATGGCACAAGTGATATTATTCTGATTAAAAAACTTTTTCCAGATGCAGTGCTTTGTATGGAAACAGCTCTTTTCTATTATAAATATAGTGATAGAGTTCCAGCAAAGCGGAGTTTTGCTATTGATAAAAATGCATCTCGTAAACGTTTTAAAATAGATTACCCTTTTATTAAAGCTTATCGCGTTAAGAAAGAATTACTTACCTTAGGAGTAACGAGTATTGAAATTGATGGCTATGAGGTTCGTATTTATGATCGTGAACGTACAATTTGCGATATAATAAGAAACGTTAATAAAATTGATAAAGAAACATTTAATAAAGCTATACAACGTTATTTAAAAGATCCACAAAAAAATATCGTTAATTTAGTTAACTACTCAAAAATTTTAAAGGTTGATAAAAAAGTCAATGAACGGATAGGAGTGTGGCTTTAATGGAAGATAGAGCGGCGTCTATTTTAGCAAAATTAAAAAATAAGGCGGTTAAATCGGGAATACCTTATCAACAGTGTCTCCAATTGTTTGCTCAAGAGGAATTTTTAAGGAAACTTTCTCATTCTTTTTATGCTAATAATTTAGTACTCAAAGGTGGCTTATTTATATATGCTCTAACTAATTTTAAAAGCAGACCTACTATGGATGTAGATTTTTTGCTTAGCGGCTATCCTAATACATTAAATGATATAAAAATAATGATTGATACGATTTTGAATGTTAATACAGGAAATGATTTTATCAGTATGTCTGTATTAAACTTTGAGCCAATAACTAAACAAAGAAAATATCCAGGAATTAGCGTGCAAATTTTATGCAAGATTAAAAATGTGCGCATATATTTTAATGTTGATATAGGAGTTGGAGATATTATTTTTCCTAAAATCGAAAAAAGAACTATTGCAACACAATTAACAACTTTTGAACCACCTGTTATTAATACTTATTCACTCGAAAGCACTATAGCAGAAAAATTAGATGCCATAATTGAACGCCTTGAATTAACCAGCCGCATGAAAGATTTTTATGATATTTATTACCTTTCAAAAACATTTAATTTCGATGGTCTTAAGCTTCAAGAAGCCATCATTAGAACTTTAAAAGTTCGAAACACGTACTTTGATAAGAATACATTCAAACATATTGATGAATTAAAAAATAATGAAAGAATGAATAATCAACGGAAAAAATTTTTGGAAAATTTCAACATTACTGAATTATCTTTCTTTGTTGTTATCAGAACAATTAATGATTTTCTTGAACCCGTTTTAGCTTCAATAATAAGCGATTGTAAATGGGATTATAAATGGAATAGTGAAATTGGATGGATTAAATAATGATATTCATTTATCAAGGCTAATTTATTTAATTTATTTTTTTAAGAAAATTATTCGAATGGAAAATCTTTAAGTTTTTAGTTTTTTAAATTTTAAATATGTTAAAGTTTTGTGATAGTTAAATGGTTTAAAAGTTTCGCTACTCGTTTTTAAAAATAGATATAATAATAGAGTTTTGCAAAGATTTTTAAGAAATTTTGTATTTACTTAAAAAGAAAAAGTAGCATATTTTTAAATCTTGGTTAATAAGTTAGTAGATGAATTTTTGTTTTCTTTAACGTATTTAACTTGTCCTTCGCTTATCAGATTGTTGATGCAATCTCTAAAAGTTCTTGAAGGATTTCCTGAATAATTTAGTTTGTGATATAAACTAACGGCTGAAAAATTTGATGCTGATAGAAGATCTAAAATTTCATCCTTAATTTCTTCTTTGGTTTTTTCTTTTCTTTCGAAGAAGATGTAACTTTTGCTTTGTTTGTTTTAAAAGTTTCATGGATAGGTATTATAACTGAAAAGAAAGTACGCTCCTCATCTGTTATAAATTTTGGGAGTGGTGAACCATTATTCTTGATACTTTTTAAAGCAGTTGGAATGCCAGTATTTCTTCCTTCTACAAGGTTTAGTTCTTTTAGAAAATCATCAATGCGTCGGTTACGATATCTTCTAGAGCGCATAGTTAAATTTTTAATATCTTCATCATTTATTGATCTATCTGGTCCAGGAGCAGATGTAATCTCGATTAATTCTTTTTCTATCCTTATGGTTATTGGTTCATATAATCGATAGGATCGATGATAAATTGCATTAGAGACAAATTCCTCAATGGCCTCATAACTATAATTTTTTATACGGATTGCTTCCGCTTGATTTTGAACCTTAAACACTTTTTCTGCAATAACATTATTTTTTATGTATCTTAAAACATCTTTTTGTTGTTGGTCGATTGGACCTTTAAAGACAAATTCTTCCATTCCTTGACCAGTAGGATCTGAAATATTAACGAGGTCTATTTGACAATATGGAAAAAATTTGTCTGGCCCGTAATTGAAAAATAGTAAGCCAACATTGATAGGCTTAAAAAATTCTTGAGGTCCGTCAGCTATTCTTAAATTTCTTGCTAACTCTTCAGGGGGCTTTTTCTCAAAATCATTTGCCAATGAACTACCAATTTCTTCTAAGAAAGCTTTAATTAAAGGAAGTTTTAAATCGCTAATGTTAGCTTTGATGTTTATGCGATCATCGAAAGGAATATTGCGAGTTAATGATATTAATTCTGTGATTTCGTTAGGAGTAGCCTCGATAGTGGAAGAAAGTTTTCTTATATAGTAAATTCTCTCAGAATGAGCAACAGTTGGCTTCTTTGGGCAAAGATATGGTATATCGTACTCACCTGGACACCAAACAAGCAGAAGATTTTTACCTTTATAGTTTACAAGTTCAGTTTCTGGAATATATTGTGGCTTCAAAAAGTTACAGTATCTTAATATATCTTTTTGAATATTATCTATTTCATTGATATTCAATCCAGAATTCAGTAAGTCGATCTGCCCTTCATTTTCCTTAATGCCGATTACAATATATCCGCTTCCCAATTATCAGTATCATTTGCAAAAGCACTGATTGTTTTTAAAGTGGCATCTGGATTCCGGTTTTCTCTGAGCTCAATGCGTGCTGATTCAACAATGTTTTCGTTTAGTATTTTTTAATAGTAATAGGTATAGACATAAAGGACTCCCGACAAACTCACGATTATCATAATTTATCTCGCTACTTAATTTATCAAACAACTAGGTGCTTTAGTGCCTGTTCTTACCAATCAATTATTTTAACTTTGGATAATATTATTCTATAATTTTTCACAAAATCCCCCACAAAACCTAATTTAAATTGATTTTTTATATTTTATGTAGGAACTGAACAGATATCCTTAGATGCAAAACTATATCCTCCATTGTATTCATCAGGCAAGCGCCAACTATCCTCATCAACTTTCCTCTAGTTTATGTTTTTCTTCTTACTAAACCACATTACTATCTATTTAAACATTCAGTTTAAAATAATTCCGTAATTTCAGAATTTATCCTCAACTATTTTCCTGTATAATGTTTAAAGATATGGAAATAGGTGAATTATTAGAAGAAAATACAGATACCATCAATGAAAAAGATTTAAATTCAAAGGAAGAAGTTCTTGTGGATACCAAAGATTCTTTTTCCAATGGTCTATTCCTCACTAAAAATGATATCGATCCATACGATTCATTTTCTCTTCTTAAGAAAAAAGAAGTAAAGATACTAAAAGAGTTTTACATTCATCATTATGATGACTTAGAAAGATTTACTTTTTCAGAATTTAAAACTTTACTAGATGAAAATGGTTTATCAAAGTTATTAACAAATAGTAAATTTATTAAAATTGCTAATCTATTTCTTGAAGATATAGATGATGAACCGCTTGATATTTGTTATTTCGCTTCAAAAAATATCAAGATATTAAATAGTAGTGGCTACTATTTAATTAAAGACTTAAAAGATGTTAATTATGTAGATGCTTTATCACTCTCTGGTTTAGATTCTAAATTCTTCTATAGTCTAATAGAAGCCATACAAACTGCTTTTAAAAAAGACATTTCCCATAATCAATTTATACTTGAAAATAACTTAGTAAAAGATCTAATCAAAAACAAAGTTTATGAAAATAGAAGTATAGATAAGATTGGTTTATCTTTTGCTTGTGTCGAGTTACTAAAAAGAAATAATATTAACAATCTCTTTGATCTATTAAATACTGAATATTCAACTTTTTTATATTTAGATGGATTTGGGAAAATTAAATTCAAAGCAATAATTGAATCGACTTTAAAGTTTTTGAATAACAAAGACAACGAATTTAACTCGGAATCTTCAATTACTAATTTTTTGAAACAAAAAGCAGAAGGCTCAACTTTAGAGGAAATTAAAGAAGTAGTAAATCAGGAAGATATAGACTCATTAATTGAAAACCTTTTAAAGTCAAACAAAATAACTATTCTGAATGAAAAATACTTCTATAAATACGATTACTTAAATTTAGAGTCTTTTGATGATTACTTAAAAACTGTTAAAGATTCTAGAGATAAAAAGATAGTTCTTGAAAGATATTCTGGGAAGACTCTTGAAGAAGTCTCTCTTCTTTTTAATGTTACTCGTGAAAGAGTGAGGCAAATTATTAAGACATTTTTTGATAGAAAGGTAAAAGACACAACCGGACCTTTAACGTTTAAAGAAGACAAATATAAATATCTTTATGAAAATTATGAGTTAACTAAATCTCAGTTTATGGCTATCTTTAATGACTTAAACCTTTATTGTTACTTACAAATGCGTTACATACACGGCAACAAAGATCTTCAAGGAATTGAAGAAGATACTTTCATTGATCCAGACATTAAAAAGGCATGGTTGACCTTCAGTTTAAAAGACTATGTGTTAATGAATGGAGAGTACGTTATAAAGAGAAAAGGTCTTTTGGTTAAACATTATTTAAAAATGATTAACGTCAATATTAAGCATTCTAATTTGATTAATGAGTTTAACGAATTTATCAAGAAAATTATACCAGAAGAAACAGAACAGTTTTTCATTGATAGTGAGTTTGTAAGGACTCTAGCCTTTCGTTTAGATCCGGAGATTATATCTAAATATCCTTCGACACTTCGTTATTATGATTTCTATAGTTATGACTTTAAAGAATTACTAGATACATTAGATTTTACTCCATATAACAATATGGAAATTTCATCTAAACTTCTTTTTGATAACTATCCTTCTTTAATGAAAGAATACGGAATTGAAGAACCATATGATCTTCATTTCATTTTAAAATGTCTTTCACAAAAGAATTCAATAAGTGACCTGAAAGTTGTATTTGGTAGAAACCCAATAATCAAGATAGGTGAAACGAATAGAAAAGAATATGTACTTAAAAAGTGGAGAGAAAACGATTATAAAACTTTAGGTGAACTTAGTAGAGATATCTCTAATGAAACCGGAATTGCTTATAATGTTATTCTTGCTGATTGGGTAGGAGTATGTAACAACGAGATTAATGGAATAAAACATAGTTCTTTAAATGATGAGGAGAGATTGTATTTAAGAGAGAGACTAGTTAATGATTGCTATTTCATAAATGAAGTTTATGAAATAGCTGGTTTATTTAGTAATGAATTAGCTAACAAGTTAGATAAAATTAATTTAGAATCAGTAGGTTATAATTTTTACACTGGAATCATTATTAAAAAACCAAACAATTTATCATCATTTTTAGTTAAAAAGTTCACAGAACATGACTTTTTTTATAAAACAGAAGTCAGAAAATATTACTTATCTTCGACCTATGAAATGATCTTTTATGATTTAATTAATAACCTAGAAATCATTGAGTATGAACATAATAAGTTCATCAATATTAGGAAATTAGAAGAAGCTGGTTTTGATAAAGAAAGACTATCTACTCTTCAAAAAGAAGTTTGTAGTCTTGGAGAAAATTATGATTATTTCACTATTTATAAGTTAAAGAAAGAAGGAGCTCATTTTGATATAGATGAATTAGGATATGGCGATAATTTAATTTCATCAATTGTTAAAGTTTCAAAACTATTAAGCTATGCTAGTTTTGATAATGTAATTATATTTTCAAAATCAAGGTTTACTCTTGGTGATTTTATAAAGTACATAGTAAAAGGTTTTGGGGATATTTCACTTAGTGACTTAGTAAATTACTTACTTAAAGAGTATGGCATTTTAACTTCGACTAGCAAAATTAGAGGTTTCTTAAGAGGTACTGATATTTATATTGATAGTAGTGGAATACTATATGATAGCTATAAGACTTATGTTGAGAACTTAAAGCTGGAAGTTTAATCAATTAAGAATTCGTAATTAGAAGACATACCAATAATAATTTTGACAAATTAATATTTTGTTTCTTTTCCTTTCAATATTTGAATATTTCGGCGAATTTGACCACTTGTATCGGCTAATCTGACCAGTCATATCGGCGAATTTGACCACCCTAATTTGAAGGGAATACAATTTCTTTAATACATTTGGAGGAATTGTATATGGCATTTGTAAAAGATATGAATGTAGTTAGGGAAGTTTTAAAAAATTATATTAATGATTCGTCGTTGAGCTATAGGAAACTTGGTGCAAGTCCCGACAAACTTACGATTAACTTACGACTTAATCTTAAAAAGATATTAATATAAAAACGACTAAATAATTTTGTGCCTATTAAAACTTTATGTGGTTATTCATTTAAAATGTCAGTAACGGCAGATTTTAAGTAAATTTTATTGCTAGAAAATTATAAATAAAAATTGCTCATATATTAACAATAATAGTGCATTTTTGCTAGAAAAATGATAATATATTAGCATATGGAAGAAAGAGCATTAGAGTTTGTAACCTATTATGAAAAGCAATTAGAAATTAGCCAACGTTTTAAAACAATTAGAAAAAATAGAAAAGTTTCACAACAACGATTATCTGAACTATCTGGCGTAAGCTATGCTTCTATTAGACGATTTGAAAAAACAGGCGATATTTCTTTAGCTTCTTTAGTTAAGCTTGCTTTAGCTTTACAACTTTATGATGATTTGGACAATCTTTTTAAAATCCAAAAGGAATATAAATCAATTGAGGATGTAATAAGGGAACGAAATAGTTAATGTTTTTGCTAACAAAATAAAGGTTGAAATTTTAGCCTTAGCAAAAGATGATCGCATTGCTTTTAATTTAATCCTTATAAACTTCCTTAGTCCAACGGATATTTATTTCTAGTTTACCTTATTTCATATTAAATTTCTGAAAGTCGCTATAAAACTCTAGTCGAAATTTTTCAAAGTCTTTGATTTTTTTCGATTAGAATTCGATAATAATAGCCTAAATCTTAAAATATAATCGAAATTTTTCAAAGTTTTTGATTTTTTTCGATTAGCTAATGAGGAAATAAATATGATTTTTAAAAGAAGCGGATATTTAAACAAGCTCATTGCACGTAAGCATAATGGACTAATTAAACTTGTCACAGGTACTAGTCGTGCAGGCGAAATTTTAATTAATTGAATTATTTTATTTGCATCTTTTAAATGATGGTTTTAAAAAAATTTTAATAACTAAAAATGGTCTTAAACCAACTAAAGATGATTTTGGCGTTACTACCATGGACTTATTTGAATTTTTACTTGATGAAGAGAGCTTGAACTAAGAATAGTCTATATTTTATACAAATCTCTAGTTGTACTCGATTTTTTACTAAGGTATAATTAGGTGAAAGGTATAAAAGATGATTGAAAGAACGATTGAAAAAGAAGTTATAAAAAGTATAAAAAATCGACCAGTGGTTTTAATAACAGGAGCACGACAAGTAGGCAAATCTACTTTATGCTTTAAGTTAAAACGAGAACTCGGATTTAACTATGTAAGTTTAGATGACTTACGTTTAAGAGAACAGGCAAAATCTGATCCTGAATTGTTTTTAGAAACACATAAATGGCCTTTAATAATAGATGAAGTGCAAAATGCGCCTGGACTCTTTGATGCGATTGAGGCCATTGTAAATAAAGAAAAATTAGAGAATGGTTCAAATTACGGAATGTATGTATTAACTTCCTCACAATCTTATGAATTATTGCAGGGTGTAAGTCAATCGCTTGCTGGACGAGTTGGCATAATCAATATGTGTCCTTTAAGTTTAAGAGAGATAAATAATTCTGATGAAAAAGTTTTTTCCTATAATATTTTAGAATTAGCACAAAGAAGTAATTATTTTGATTATAATTCAGACGTTCTTTTTGAGTATATAACTCGTGGTATGTATCCAGAACTATATGCAAATAAAGAACTTGATACAGAATTCTTTTATAGTTCTTATTTATCAACATATATTGAAAGAGACGTATCAAAAATAATAAACATAAGAGATAAGTTGAAGTTTCAATATTTTATGCAACTTCTTGCTTCAATGACCGGACAAGAACTTGTATATGAAACGATTGCTAGGTCAGTTGGCGTTACAATAGAAACTATTAAATCTTGGATAAGTGTTCTTTTAGCAGGAGATATCATTTATTTATTAAAGCCTTACAACGAATTATCGTTTGTAAAAAGGATTGTTAAAAGACCTAAGTTATATTTTTGTGATACAGGTTTAGCTTGTTATTTAGCTAATTTAAGTAATCCTGAATCACTTAAAAATTCAATATTTAAAGGCAGATTTGTGGAGACTTTTATTGTAAACGAGCTAAAAAAGTCATTTAGAAATAACAACAAAAGAGAAAACTTTTTCTATTATAGAGATAACAATCAAAATGAAATTGATTTAATAATTTTAGAAAATGCGACTTTGCATCTTATTGAATGTAAAAGTGGGATTAAGTTTACTAAAAGTGATATTAAAGCATTTAAGCAACTCCTTTCTTCATCATATCAAGTAGGAACTAGTTTTGTTATTTGTAATACATCATCAGTTTATAAAATAGATGAAAATGTTTATGCTATTCCAATAAGCTCAATATAAGACCTACATAATTCTTTTGAAAGAAAGATAAATATTTAATTCATGAGTAGATAAGCGAGAAGCTATAAATTATATTTAATCGTTTTTAAAAGCATAAAAAAATCACTCTTTAAAGGAGTGATTTTCTAAGTATTTTTTAAATGAATTATTGAGCTTTTTTAGCTAAAGCAACTAATTCTGTAAAACCTTTTGGATCGTGAATTGCAATTTCACTTAACATTTTTCTGTTAAGGTCAATCTTAGCAACTTTTAATCCATGCATAAACTTTGAATAGGAGATGTCGTTTAATCTGCAAGCAGCATTAATTCTTTTAATCCAAAGTTTTCTGAAATCTCTTTTGATATTTCTTCTATCAATGTAAGCATATCTTAATGAACGTAAGACTTGTTCTTTAGCGGTTTTGTAAAGAATATGTTTACTTCCAAAGTAGCCTTTAGCTTGCTTTAAAATTCTTTTTCTTCTTAAATGTGTAACTTTTCCACCTTTAACTCTCATGTCTTTGACCTCCTAAACTATTGTTGAATGAGATGCTTAATTCTCTTCATATCTGCACTAGATACGGTTGTTTCTTTTCTTAAGTGTCTCTTTTGCTTATGTGTTTTGTGTGGAGCTAAATGGCTGACATAAGCGTGGTGTCTTGAAACTTTTCCACTTCCTGTGACTTTAATTCTTTTTGTTAAAGCCTTTTTACTTTTCATTTTTGGCATATATTTTTTCTCCTTTACAACAATGTTATTTCTTGGTTTTACTTGCTAAGACACAAGTTAACCAGCGACCATCAAGATTTGGTTTTTTCTCGATAGTAGAGTAGTCTTTGACGTATTCAAGAAATTTGTTCATAGTCTCATCGCCAATTTCTGTGTGAGACATTTGTCTTCCTTTAAAGCGAACACCAACTTTTACTTTGTTTCCATCTTCAAGGAATTTTATAGCAGCCTTTACTTTGGTTTCAAGATCGTGAATACCAATTTGAGGTGTAAGCTGTATCTCTTTTAATTCAATAATTTTTTGATTTTTCTTAGCTTCTTTTGCTTTCTTTTGAGCATCAAATTTGTATTTTCCATAATTTAGAATTTTACAAACTGGTGGATTTGCTTGTGGTGCAACACAAAGTAAATCTAATTCCATACTTTCAGCTTTTTTGTAAGCATCAAAGCGAGACATCTTACCATAACTTGTTCCATCAGGTCCAATAACTAAGACTTCTGGGAAACGAATTTTTTCATTTACGAGATCACCGTTGTATCGATCTCTCTTTTGTCCAAAATTAGGACGTTCATTAAAGTTTGCTATAAATCTCTTCCTCCCAAAATAGAAACTAAAATAAAACGGACGCACTTAGGTGCGTCCGCTAAAAAGTCAAATCAAGTATTAATCTAACTGTAGCTCTGGACCAATTGACTAAGTCAATCTGGTGAGATTGGACGCTCTCTTTCTACGTGCGTTGAAATTATATACTAAAATACAACTGCTTGTAAATAGTAATTTTTATTAAAAATTCAGCAAGTTTTAGTGCTTAAAAGTATTTATTAATCTTCGCTTACATCTTTAACAAGAAAATAAATTGAAGAAGCAATACCAATTAAGCAAACAATTAAAACAAAGATAATTGAGTTTGTTGGATTATAACTTTCGTTAACGTATTTAACACATAAACAACAAACACTAAAAACAGTAGCAACAATCCAAGAAATAATATTAGTGGTACCAATTGCTTTTTCATCAAGTTTATTGACGAATAAAGAAACAATGTTGAATAGAGCAATGATACCTATAATACTGACGAGTGTAGCATTGAAACTTTCAACAGTGATGTTTCCTCCAAATCCAAAGTCGTAGCCTAAGTAATATGTGCCTCCTGTAATTGAAGAAGTATAACGGTAACAAGGAGTTCCAAATAATACAAAGACAAGAATGGCTAGAATAAGGGAAGAAACGGTAAGTAGTTTTTTCTTTGAAATAACCATAGATTTTCTCCTAAAAATTACATAAAAATATTTTATTTTACTTTTTTTAAATTTAAAAGATTTTAGTGAATATTTTCTTAACTCTTAACATCTTTTTAATATATTAAAAAGATTAGAATTTAAAAAAGTAGAGAGTTAAGTTTTAAGTCTTTATAATGTTAAAGGAAGTAAGAAAATCTTACTAAGTTTTAAAAGGAAGAAGTTATGAATAAAAAGAAAGCTGTTGTTTTTGATTTTGATGGTACATTATCTAATTCTTTCCCATTAGTTGCTCAAAAGATTACTGAAGCAATTGCAATGTTTAGGAAAGAAAAGTTAACTGAAGAAGAAAATAATAGTATTTATGGTCCAACTGAAGAAGGAATTATTCTTAAATTAATTAAAGATAAAGGTGAAGCTAAAGAATGCTTTTTAAGATATTTAGATTTATATAATGAATATCATGAAGAGTTATTGCCAGATTTTATTCCTGGAATTAGAGAATTATTAGAAGATTTAAATAAAAGAAATATTCCAGTTTTCTTGTTAACTGGAAGAAGTAAAGAATCAACAATGATCACTTTAACTAAATTTAATGCTTTTAAGTATTTTAAAGCAATCTATACTGGTGGATTATATGGCGAAGTAAAAGAAGAGTTACTTAATGAACTTGCTTCAATTCATCACTATAATAAAGAAGATTTAGTTTATATAGGTGATTCATTACATGATGTTCCTCAATGTAGAAGAGCTAATGTAGATATCATTAGTGTTAGCTATGCTAATACTGATAGCTATGAAAAACTAGAAGAAATCAACAAAGGAAATGTTGCTAAAACAGTTGAAGAACTAAAAGCAAAACTATTTCAAATTTTATAAAACATTGCAAAAATTAACTTTTTTATGAAAAAACGCTCGAAAAACTTTACTTTTTCTCTTTTACTCGCTCTTACTCTTTCTTTTGTAGGAGGAATATTAGAAGCTTATTCTTTAACTAATAGAGGTTTCTTTGCCTTAATGCAAACAGGTAATCTTATAAGTGTTTTTATTAATTTAGTAAAGACTGATTGGAATAGTTTACTTGTTTCTTTTGTAGTAGTTTTTACTTTTATTGTTGGTCTTATAATTTCTAATGTTATTGAGTTGATATGTGAAAAGAAGAAAAAAGATTATCAGCCATTTGAATTAATGATTTGTGTGGCTTTATTAGTTTTAGTTATTTTTATACCAGTTGAATATACAAGTGAAGAAGCAATTTTAGAAGCTAAAGACTTAAGTTGGCCTAATGTTTTAGGGAATATTGTCTTAGCTTTAATAGGATCAATGCTACTTGAAAGTTTTAGAAAGATGAATTCTAAAAATTATACCTCAACAATGATGACTGCTAATCTTCAAAGAATGGTATCATCTTTCTTTATAGGAGAAGAAAAACACGATAAAAGTGAGATTATTAGTGGTTTTGATTATGTTTTAGTAATTTTATCCTTTGGCGTTGGAGTAATGATCTCTTATGGCTATTTTCATTTACTAAAAGAGTTTTTTGCTAATAATGTTTCATATTGGATGGAAGTTATACCTAATCTTATTTTGTTAGTGCCAATATGTATTCTTATAGCAACTTTAATAGGAAGATATATTTATTTAAGAAAGAAATTTAATGTAGCTAGTGTAGCTCAATAAAAGATTATGGTTCTTTTGTGAGCAGGAATTTTAAGAAAAGTTTTTGTTTACATTTCTTACTAACTTTGAGATAATATGAAAGCATTTGACGAAGACGGCCCTGTAGCTCAGTTGGATAGAGCAACAGCCTTCTAAGCTGTGGGTCAGGCGTTCGAGTCGCCTCAGGGTCACCACTAATTGAAAAATTAGGAAGTCAAATGCTTTTTTCTTTATATAAGCAAAATTTAGTAATAATTTGACATAAATTAAGCATAAGTGTGTTAACATCATAGCCTCTATCAATAAAGTTTTGGCTGGAGATTATGCATTAAAATCTTTTCTATGGCACAATGTATTTTTTTTTATTTTTTGGCTATATTCCAATTTTAAATTTCGGTTAATTACCATCCAAATTGAGGCAAGCATAAATACATTTAAGAATGCTTCAATCAATATATAAGAAAAGTTACTTAATCCTTTTTGCAAATAGTAAAGTTTAGCGAATTTTTATTTTAAAAATATAGATAAAATGCCTGTTTTCAAGTATGATTAATTTTATTAAGAAAGTTGGTGTTTATAGTGAAATACGAAGAAAGCGAGAGAGTAGAACTTAAGCGTGAGATGGTAAAAGATTTAGATAAAGAAATCATCGCTTTTTTGAATACACATGGTGGAACTATTTATATTGGTGTGGATGATGACGGAAATGTAGTAGGCGTTCCTCAGGAGTTAAAAGATGAGTATGATGAGAAGATATCAGCTATTCTTACCAACAATATAAAACCAAATTGTAGGAGCAAAGTAGAATTTGGCTATAATGATGACGTTCTTGCTATAAATATTTGTGAAGGTGATTCTAAGCCTTACTATTTAACTGAAAAAGGTCCTAAACCAAGTGGAACTTATATTAGAGTGGGGAGAAGTAAGAGACCTGCTAATGATGATGAGATTTTGACAATGATTAGAGACAGCAGTGGTTGGTTATGGGAGAAAGAAGTAAGCAAAAATCAAAGTCTTCATTTTTCTTATTTGTCGATTTATTTTAAAGGACAGGATATTTCTTTTGATGAAAGCAAATATTTAACTTTAGGCTTTGTCAATAAAGATGGCAAATTCACTAATCTTGCTTTATTGTTTTCTGATGAAAATCCGATCGAGGTTAAATTTGCTAAATATGATAAGAATTTAGATTTTTTGTTTAAAAAAGAATTTACGGGATCCCTTTGTTATATTGCCGATCAAGTTATTAAACAATCAGAGGCTTTTAATATTACCTCAGCAAAAATAGTCTCATATCAAGCAGCCAGAATTGAATATGTTTCTTATCCAGGTAAAAGTTTGAGAGAAGCAATTTTGAATGCAATTTGTCATGCCGACTATAGTTTTCCGTCTAATATTAAAATTGAATTTTTTCATACACATTGTAGGATTTCTAATCCTGGTCCAATATACAAATATACTTTGGAAGAAGTTTTGGCTGGTCAGCAATCTTTTAGAAACCCAGGAGTTGTACGTATTTTATATATGTTAGGTTTTATTGAAAATTATGGTAGCGGGTTGCCAAGAATTATTAATGCCTATGATCAATCTGCTTTAAAAGCTGAACTTCTCAATATGGAGCATTGTTTCATTGTGAATCTTCCTAATTTAAACCCAATAGATACTGCAGGATTAGGATTTGAACTTCTAAGTGAATCTCAAAATGAACCTCAAAATGAATCTCAAAATGAACCTCAAAAAGCTGAACTACAAAAAAATATCATCGAATTGATTAAAAGGAACCCTAAAATAACTAGAAAAGAAATGTCTGCCTTATTAGGCAAATCATTGAGTACAATTTTCAGAATTTTAAAAAATAATCCTCATATTAAATATGTAGGTTCATCAAAAAATGGTCATTGGGAAATAGCAGAGGACAAAAAAGACGACTAACATTTAATAAGTAAATAAATACTAGCTATGCTGGAGAAGTCTGGTGGGTCGCAAGTGCATCGATATCGGTATTTTTTGCAAAAATTTTAAGGTATAGGTTTGATACGCTATAAAAGGATATTCGAACCTTTTTGTGCTTTAGTAAGATTTCTTAATGTAGGATATAGTTGAATTGTTAATAGTAAAAAACTTTCATCTAAGGTCTTACTGATAAATCACATATATAAGTGACATTCAAAATTAGTTATTATTGAAAAAAATCTAGTTTTGCAATGTTTTTCATATATTTTCTGCGTTTTTGATCCGTACGAATATTAATTCTTCATACTTAAATTTTTACTTAAATAAATTTAAGTTAAATAAATTTAAGTAATAATATAATAACGAGAAAGCGAACATGTTTATTGGTAGAGAAAGAGTTAGAAGAATTAGTTGAGAAAATTAATAACGACCATTTTGAATCAATTCTAATTTATGGAAGAAGACGAATAGGGAAAACGGAATTTATTAAGGAAGCAACTAAAAGCGCTAATAGTAAAGTTATATATTACGAGTGTAAGCGTGCATTAATAAATGATAATCTAAAAGACTTTAATTAAAAAAATAAACTTTTTTACTTCATTTTACTTCACAATTACTTCACTTTACTTCATTTCAACTTCATTACTTCATTTCAAATAATGAAGTAGCAGTTATATTGATTAAATTTCTAGTAATATAAATATAAAACAAGCATATTTCTATCAATAATTATTTTAAAAAATAAGATAAATATCTGTTTTTAAGTAAACTACTGTAAATAAAGTGAATAATCTTTTTAAGTTATGCTAATAATAAATGGTTAGTGATACATTAAATTTTTAAGCAAAAATACCAAAATTTGAAGATGTTACTTCATTTAACTTCACAATTACTTCACTTTACTTCATTTTAACTTCATTACTTCATTTGAAGTGGTTAATCTTTAATCTTAACTTGAAATAACAAGACGAAAATGAAGTTATTCCTCCATCATTTTCATGAACATAAAAAGTTTATTTGATACTTATTTAAAAAACTTTTAATAATTATATTATTAAAAGTCTTAATAAATTGATACAATCTTATAGGTATAATTTTTAAGTTCATTGTTAACTTAAAAATTCTCTTATAACTGATTGAAGAAGTTGAGGTACGTTATGAAAGATTTAAATATTGAGATTAAAAATGCCTTAAAAGAAAGCGTTAAAAAAGCATTTGATTATGAGGCAAATGAAGAAATATTGGTTGAAATACCAAAAGAAAAAACTCATGGTGATTATGCTAGTAGTACTGCTATGAAACTTGCTCGCTCACTTCATAAAGCACCTCTTGAAATTGCTAAAACTTTAAAACCTGTTTTAGAAGATTTTTCCTTTATTGAAAAGGTTGAAATTGCTGGACCTGGATTTTTAAATTTCTATGTTAAAAAAGAGAATTTAACCGCAATTTTGCACGATATTTTAACAAAAAATGATAAATATGGATCAAGTGATTTTGGAAACAAAGAGAAAATCATGGTTGAATATGTTAGTGCAAATCCAACTGGTGATTTACATTTAGGACACGCTAGAGGGGCTGCTTATGGTGACACTTTAACTCGTATTTTATCTTTTGTTGGTTATGATGTTTTAAGAGAATATTATGTTAACGATGCTGGTAACCAAATTGAAGTCTTAGGCAATTCTTTATATGAAAGATATAGAGAAGCTTTAGGATTAGATTTCAATTTAGAAGCAATTGGTTATCAAGGAAAAGATGTTAAAGAACTTGCTAAAAAGATTGCTAAAGATGATGGCTCGAAGTGGGTTGATGATAATAGTGAAACTAGAAAAGATTACTTTAAAGACATTGGAATCAAGCTTGAGTTAGATAAGATTAAAAAAGATTTAGATTTATATAGAGTTCATTTTGATCATTATCAAAGTGAAAGAAATTTATATAAAGATGGGAAAGTTAAAAACGCTTTAGATGATTTAAAGAAGAGCCCATATTATTATGAAAAAGATGGAGCAACTTGGTTAAAAACTACTGAATTTGGAGATGATAAAGATAGAGTTCTTATTAAAAGTGATGGAACTTATACATATTTCACCCCAGATATTGCTTATCACAAGGATAAATTTGATAGAGGATATACCAAACTTGTAGATATTTTAGGTGCTGACCACTATGGCTATATTGCTAGATTAAAAGCTGGCATTAAAATATTAGGTTATGATCCTGACAATTTAGAAGTTAAGATGATTCAAATTGTTCGTCTTATGGAAAATGGCGAAGAAGTTAAGATGTCTAAAAGAACAGGCAATGCGGTAACAATTCGTGAACTCTGTGAAGATGTTGGAGTTGATGTTGCTCGTTATTTCTTCATATCTAAACCTATTATTTCGCATTTAGATTTTGACTTAAACTTAGCTAGAAACCAATCAAACGAAAACCCTGTTTATTATATTCAATATGCTTTTGCTAGAATGTCTTCAATTTTAAGAAAATCTTCTGATTTTAAAGTTAAAGAAAGTTATCCTTTACTTAAAGATCAAAAAGAAATTGAACTTATTAAACACCTTGGTGAACTTAAAAATGTTTTAATTGATATTGCTAAAGTAAAAGAAGTTAATATTTTATGTAATTATGCTTATAAACTTGCTCAATTATTCCATTCATACTATAACGATACAAAGGTAATTGATGAAGAAAATAAAGAAGTTACAAAAGAAAGATTAGCTCTTGTTAAAGCAAGTTCGATTGTTTTAAAAACAGTTTTAACTTTACTTGGCTGTGAAGCAAAGGAGTCAATGTAAAAATGATTGATCGCTACGCTATTAAAGAAATAGAAGAGATATTTTCTTTAAAAAATCGATATGAGACTTTCTTAAAGGTTGAATTAAGTGTTTTAAAAGCTTACGTAAAACTTGGGATTGTTCCTGAAAGTGACTATCTAAAAATTAAAGAAAAAGCAAAAGTAGATGTTGATAAAATCAACGAACTTGAAAAAGAAACTAAACATGACGTTATTGCCTTTACTCGTTCTTTATCTTTAGAGCTTGGCGAAGAGAAAAAGTGGATTCACTATAATTTAACTTCAACCGATGTAGTTGATACTTCTTTAAGCTATAACATTAAAGAAAGTAATGAAATCATACTTTCATCATTAATGGAACTTAAAGAAACATTAAATAATCTTGCAAAAAAATATGAGTATACTCCTATTATTGGTAGAACTCATGGAATTCATGGAGAAGTTACTTCTTTTGGCTTAAAGTGGGCTTTATTTTTAGATGAACTAAATCGAGATATTGATCGATTGAATTACGAAAGAAAGAATGTCGAAGTAGCAAAAATTAGTGGGACAGTTGGAAATTTTGCTAACCTTCCTTATGAAGTTGAAGAATATGTTGCTGAAGATTTAAATCTTTATCGTCCAGCAATTTCTACTCAAGTTTTAAGCCGTGACCGACTTGCGGGATACGTTAATGTTTTAGCTTTAATAGCTTCTCTTTTTGAAAAAATCGCCACAGAAATAAGACATTTATCAAGAACTGAAGTTAATGAAGTTAATGAATACTTCTCAAAAAATCAAAAAGGAAGTTCAGCAATGCCACATAAAAGAAACCCAGTTGGCTCTGAAAATATTTGTGGACTTTCGCGAATTATTAAATCTAGCCAAATCATAGCTTTAGAAAATAATATTTTATGGCATGAAAGAGATATCTCTCATTCTTCTAATGAAAGAATTTATCTTCCTGATGATATTAATTTAGTTATATATTTAGCAAGAAGACTTAATAATATTTTGAGAAATATAGTTGTTCATGAAGACAAAATGAAAGAAGATATTTTTTCAACTTTTGGAGTTATCTTTTCTGGTAGAGTTATGAACTACATTATTGAAAAAAACGAAGTCAGTAGAGAAGAAATATACGATTATATTCAAGCTTTAGCTTTTAAAGCTATGGAAACAAGAACTCAACTTAAAGATTTAATTTTAAAAGATTCTTACTTAATGAAATATTTATCACTTGATGAAGTTAATGAGTTATTCTCATATGAATATGTATTTAAAAACGTTGATAAGATTTATAAGAAGGTAGGTGTTAAATAATGAGATCAATTGTTGTTGTTGGCAGTCAATGGGGAGATGAAGGAAAAGGCAAAGTTACCAATTTTTATTCATCTCATGCGGACATTGTTGTTCGTTATCAAGGCGGAAATAACGCTGGACATACTGTTAAGTTTGATGGAAAAGAGTTCCATCTTCAAACCATTCCTAGTGGTATTTTTAATGAAAAAACTTTAAATATCCTTGGAAATGGCATGGTTATTAATCCAATTAGCCTTTATTCTGAGATGAAGACTTTAATAGATAATGGCTTTAAATTAAACAATATGGTCATATCTAGTCGTGCTAATGTTGATTTAAATTATCATCTTGAACTTGATGGACTTAAAGAAGCTCATTTAAAAGATAAAAAAATTGGTACAACAAAAAAAGGTATTGGACCTTCCTACACTGATAAAATTTCCCGTGATGGAATTAGATTTTGTGATTTTATTGATGAAGATTTTCCAAAGATTTATGAAGAACATTTAAAAGAAAAAAATGAAGAAATTGCTCGTTATGGCGGTAAGCAAATTGATTTAAAATCTTCACTCGAAGAATATTCAAAACTTGCTGAATTTTTACGCCCTTATGTTAAAGAAACAGTTTCTATCTTAGCTAAAGCTAAAAAAGAGAACAAAAAGATTCTTTTTGAAGGTGCTCAAGGAACAATGCTTGATATTGATTTTGGTACCTATCCTTATGTTTCTAGTTCTAACTCTTCAGCTGGAGGAGCAATTACTGGAAGCGGAGTTGGAATTGGCTATATTGAAGGTGTAGTTGGCATTGTTAAAGCTTACACTACTCGAGTTGGTGAAGGACCTTTTGTTACTGAATTATTTAACGATTTAGCTCATAACATTAGAGAAAAAGCTCATGAATATGGAGTCGTTACTCATAGACCTAGAAGAATTGGTTATCTTGACTTAAATCAACTTAGATATTCACGTAATGTTAATGGATTTAGTTACTTTGCTTTAATGCTTCTTGATATTTTATCTGGAATTGATGAACTTAAAGTTTGTACTCGTTATGAACTTGATGGAAAAATCATTGATTATGTTCCTGCCAGTTTAAAAGAAACATATAGATGTAAACCAGTTTATGTAACTCTTCCTGGTTGGAAAGAAGATATCTCTAAAGTTAGAGATTATAAAGACTTACCAGAAAATGCCAAAAAATACATTGAATTTATCGAAAAAGAAATCGATGCTAAAGCTTGCTTAATTTCTGTTGGTCCAGATCATAATGAAACAATAATTAGAGAAGATATTTTTTAGGAGAACGACATTGGAAAAAGATAATCTTTTATTTTCTTATTTAAACGAAGAAACTATTCGACAAAATGAAGGCATTGAATTAATTGCTAGTGAAAATTTTGCTAGTAAACATGTTCGTGCTTTATGTGGTTCGATTTTAACTAATAAGTATGCTGAAGGCTTTCCAGGCAAAAGATATTATGGTGGTTGTAAACATATTGATGAAATTGAAAATCGAGCAATTGAACTTGTAACAAAATTATTTGATTGTAAATATGCTTGTGTTCAACCTCATTCAGGAACACAAGCTAATATGATTGCTTATTATGCTTTATTAAATACTGGTGATAAGATTCTTTCTTTATCTCTTGATGAAGGAGGACACCTTTCACATGGATCAAAAGTAAGTTTTTCATCTCATTACTATAATATTGATTTTTATCATTTGGGAAGTGATGGAAGAATTGATTATGAAGCTTTAAGAAAGAAAGCTCTTGAATATAAACCAAATTTAATCCTTGCTGGTTTTAGTGCTTATCCTTTTGAAATTGATTATCAAAAGATTAAAGAAGTTGCTAAAGAAGTCGGGGCTTATTTTATGGTTGATATGGCTCATATTGCTGGGCTTATTGCAGCTCATGAACTTACAAATCCTTTAAAATATGCTGATATTGTTACATCAACCACTCATAAAACTTTAAGAGGACCAAGAGGTGGGATCGTCTTAACAAACGATGAAGAAATCATCAAAAAAGTTAATAAGGCTTGTTTCCCTGCTCTTCAAGGCGGACCACTTGAAAATATCATTGGAGCAAAAGCTGAATGTTTTTATGAAGCTTTGCAACCTGAATATCAAGAATATATTAGACAGGTAAAACGTAACACAAAAGCTTGTGCGGATGAATTTAAAAGACTTGGTGATTTAAATAGCGGAACAGAAAATCATCTATTCCTTTTAAATACTAAAGTTAGCTTTAATTTAACTGGAAAAGAAGCTCAAGAGAAACTTGAAGAAATTGGAATTACCTTAAATAAAAATATGCTCCCAAACGATACAGAAAAGCCAAGTGTTACTAGTGGAGTAAGAATTGGCTTTGCTGCTGTGACAACAAGAGGAGCTAGTGAAAGTGATGCTATTATGATTGCTCGTATTATTGATGGGTATTTAAAAGGTAATACAACTAAAGAAGAAGCAATCGTTTCTGTGAAAAAATTAACAAGTGCGTGGAAAAAAATTGAGGAAATTTAAACGAAAAATTTGAAGATTTTCACAAAAATTTGAGTAAAAAACTTATATTTTTAAAATTTAGAAAAGTGCGATAACCATCGCATTTTTTCTTTATTTGATTTCGTTAGTTTTCACAAAATTTAAGATTTTTAAAAATTTTTATTGTAATTTAATTTAATTAAGAATATATTTTTATCGTTTCAAAAGCGTTGAAAGAACTTTACTTTCAATAAAATGGGGGTTTCTCAATGGAAAACAACTATATTATTGAACTTAAAAATGTTAGTAAAATCTTCGATGACGATACTATCGCCGTTGATGATTTCAACCTTTACGTTAGAAAAGGTGAGTTTATTACATTTTTAGGTCCTTCCGGTTGCGGAAAATCTACAACTTTAAGGATGATTGCAGGATTTGAATTTCCTTCAAAAGGTGAAATTTTATTAAACGGTAGAGACATTTCGAATTTACCACCTAATAAAAGACCAATTAATATGGTATTTCAAAGATATGCACTTTTCCCACATTTAGATGTTTATGATAACATCGCTTTCGGTCTTAAACTTAAAAGAATACCAACTCCAAAAAAGGATAAAGATGGTAATCCAGTTTTAAAGATTGACTACAAAAAGATTAGAGAACTTAAAAGAGAATATTCTCTTATTAAGAAAAACAAACATCTTGAACCAGACGTCAAAGAAAGCAAACTTAAAGATCTCGAAGACAAGATTCAAAAAATTAAATCAACTCCAACCCAAAGTTATTCTTATGTAAAACTTTCAAGTAAGGAGATTGATGCTAAAGTTGCTCGTGCTTTAAAGATAGTTGATCTTGAAGCTCTTGAAGATAGGGATATCTCTACTTTAAGTGGTGGACAACAACAAAGAGTCGCAATTGCTAGAGCTATTGTTAATGAACCAGAAATCTTACTTTTAGATGAACCTTTAGGTGCTCTTGATTTAAAGATGAGAAAAGATATGCAACTTGAACTTAAAGAGATGCATCAAAAATTAGGTATTACCTTTATCTATGTTACTCACGATCAAGAAGAAGCTTTAACAATGAGTGATACAATCGTTGTTATGAAAGATGGTGTTATTCAACAAATCGGCACACCAAAAATGATTTATGATGAACCAAAGAATGCCTTTGTTGCTGACTTTATTGGTGAATCAAATATTTATAATGGAACAATGATTGGAGATAAGAAAGTTAGATTCTTGGATTATAACTTTACTTGTCTTGACGAATATCCATTGAATGAAAAAATCGATGTAGTAGTACGTCCTGAAGACATTCACTTTGTAAAAGAAAGTGAAGCTATGATTAAGGGAAATATTGTTAATAAGATTTTTAAAGGCGTTAATTATCAATATACTATTATGATTGGTAAAAACGAACTTATGGTTAAAAGCACCGCTAGTTATGAAGTTGGAGCAACTGCCTATTTAGCAATTGATCCAGATGGAATTCACATCATGAAGAAAGACTTTACAACAAACGTCTATACTGATGCATGGATTAATAAAAACAACGAAGTTATGATTGATGAAAATCCATTTGCATGCGATATAACTCAACTTGTCAGCGGTTCAACTCTTGATGAAGAAGGCAATGTTGTTTCTAAAGATGGCAAACACAAATATAACTTTAATGATGCAGATGTTGTAGCTGAAATTGCTCTTGATAAAATTGATGTTATTGATGATATTGAAAGCGAAGATTGTGAAGTAGTTGGAGAAATTGTTGATTCAATCTATGTTGGCGATCACTATCGTTATATTGTAAGAACAGAAAATGAAGAAGACTTTGTTTTTGTTTCTCCATATAGCTATAACTTAAATGATAAAGTTGGACTTGCCGTCAAAAAAGAAGACATTAAATTACGTCTTAAAAAAGAGGTAAGTGAATATGAGATTTAGATTTCAAAGAAAATATCTTTGTATACCATATTTTCTTTTCTTAATCTTATTTGTCATTATTCCAATCTTCTTTATTGTTTATTATGCATTTACTGATGGAACTGGTAATTTCTCTTTTGATTCATTAGTTGAGTTTTTTACCACAACAAATAAGATTAATGTTTTAGTACAATCTTTATTATTTTCCACGTTAAACACCATTATTTGTTTAGTAATTGGCTATCCAATTGCCTACATTTTATCTAACAAAAAGTTTAATTCTAATTATATTATTGTTCTTCTTTTTGTTATGCCAATGTGGATTAACTTCGTTTTAAGAACTGGTGCAACAAGAGACGTTTTAACTTGGCTTGGAATAAATGGTGGAACAAGTCCTTATACAGCAACCATGATTGGTCTTGTATATAACTATCTTCCATTTGTTATTCTTCCTTTATATACCACCATGCTTAAACTTGATAAGTCTCAAATCGAAGCTGCAATTGATTTAGGTTGTAATCGTGTTCAAGTCTTTACAAAATCTATTATTCCTCAATCAATTCCAGGAGTAGTTGCAGCAGCTCAAATGGTCTTTATGCCAACTATGTCAAGCTATGTTATTCCAGAAACTTTATCTGAAGGTAAAATTGTTTTATTTGGCAATTCTATCTATTTAGGATTTGCTAATAATCAATGGAATTCTTCTTCTTTCATGGCTGTAATTATGCTCTTAATTATAGGAATAACCATGCTAATCACGCGTAATTTTACAGAAAAAGATGATACAAAGGAGGAGGCAGAATGGTAAAAAAAGTTTTAGCTTATAGCTACGTTTATTTAATTTTACTATTAATGTATGTTCCTATTTTAGTCCTTATTGTATTCTCTTTTACAAATGCAACTTATATTGGAACATGGAATGGTTTCTCTTTTGATTTATATGCGGCTTTATTTGAAAGCGAAGAAATCATGGTGGCCATTGGCAATACTGTAATTATTGCAATAATTAGTGCTGTTTGTTCAACAATATTAGGTACTTTAGGTGCTGTTGGCGGACATTATTTAAAAAGAAAAGGCAGAGCAGTTTTAGAAAACATTAACCAAATCCCCGTTGTTAATGCTGAAATTGTTATGGCTCTTTCTCTTGTTGTTATGTTTGTTTTCATTGGCAATATGATTTTTGCTGGTCAAAACTTATTCTCATTTTGGACCTTACTTGCTGGTCATATAGTTATTAGCGCTCCATTTGTTTATTTAAATGTTAAGCCAAAACTTTTACAAATGGATCCATCTTTATATGAAGCCGCTTTAGATTTAGGCTGTGCACCTCGTCAAGCTTTATATAAAGTCGTTTTACCAGAAATTCTTCCAGGTATTTTTAGTGGCTTTATGCTTGCAATCACCTTATCTTTAGATGATTTCATTGTTACAGCCTTTACTAGAGGAAGTGGTTTATTAAGTGGCGCAAATAACATTGAAACTATTTCAACTCTTGTTCAAGCCAAGATAAAAAAGGGACCAATTCCACCTGAAATGAGAGCTCTTACGACAATTATCTTCTTAATTGTTTTACTTGTTGTTATTGGTATCACAATTTATAGAAATAAAGGCAGTCGATATAAAAATTTACTAAGAAAAAGAATTAGAGAAAGGAAGGATTAAAATATGTCTAAATTAATGAAAAAAGCTTTAGTTTCCGCATCTTTTTTAGCTCTTCTTTCTCCAACATTAACTTCATGTTCTTCAACTGGAGATTATGATTGCTATGTCTATGCTTTAAATGCTGAAGACTATATCGATGAAGAACTTTTAACTTCTTTTGAAGATATGGTTTATGAAAGAGATGGCAAAAGAGTCAAGGTAGTTTATGAAACCTATGACACTAACGAAACCATGTATAATACTTTAAAAACTGGTAAGCAAACTTATGATTTAATTTGCTGCAGTGACTACATGATTCAACGTTTAGCTAGAGAAGGAATGGCTACTTCTTTCCATGATGCAATTAATCGTGGTTTAATGCCAAATTATGTTGGCAATGTCTCTAGTTTTCTTGCAAGTTATGATGGAAGTAATAGCGGAAAACTTGACACTATTAACGTTGATTTACCAAATGGCGAAAAAGACACTTTAAATTATTATGCAGTTGGATACATGTGGGGAACTCTTGGAATTTTATATAATCCAAGTTTAGTTCTTGAAAGAAATTATGATTTATTTGCTAATAATGATCGTTATAAAGATTTAACTGATGAAGAGAAAGTTCAACAAATTATCGCTGATTTTGAATCTTTAGATGGTTATTCATATCTTTGGGATCCACTTTTTAAAGGTACACAATCTATTAAAGATAGTATGAGAGATACCTATGCAATTGGTATTTTTGAATACTATAAAGATTACTTTGATCCTAATAGTTCAACTTATTTAACTAATTATAAAGACCGCAATGAACAATTCAATAAATGTGATGATGAAACTATTGAAGGCGTTCAAAACACACTCATTGATTTAAAAGAAAATATTTTCGGTTTTGAAGTTGATAGCGGTAAAGATGATATTGTTACTCAAAAAATTGCTGTAAATATTGCTTGGAGTGGCGATGCTGTTAACTCAATTGGTAGAGGATTTTACGCTGATGAAGATTGGGCTGATGAAAGACCAGATGAAGAAAAAGTAAACCTTTATTATACTGTTCCAGAAATTGGCGCTAACATTTGGTTTGATGCTTGGTGTCTTCCAACACATGATGAAGCTTATTATCAAAGCGATGAATATTCATATTCTATTGAATTTTTAGATTATTTAAATGATCCAGCTAACGCTGTTAATAATATGTCTTATAACGGCTATACATCTTTTATTGGTAGTAATTCCGCCAATTTAAAAATGCTTAACTATATTTTATATTCTTACGATACATCCGATGGAGATGGTGATGATGAAGGATATGATTTATATGATATAAGTTATTATTTTGATTTTGCTGATGAAAATGGCGAACCTTTAGAAGAACTTGAAATCACTGTTGAAGATCCTTGGGAAGAAGAGAAAGATGGTAGAGTCTTTACTTATAAAGATGAAGATGGTGATGGGAAATTAGATATTAAGGTTAAAACTGATTTAGATAGTTATGGAGGTAGAAGCTTAGTAGCTCAATATCCTGAAACTAAAAACATTGATTATCTTTACGTTATGAGAGATTTTGGCGATCAAAATAACGCCATTGTTTCAATGTGGGAAAATGTCAAAGTTAATCCTCTTCCAGTTTGGGTTGTTGTAATATTAATTATTTTCCTTGTTGGTTTTGTTGGATATTTAGGTTCTTATAAACTTATTAGAAAATATAAACTTAAGAAGAGAAAAGAATTAAGAAAGGAAAGTGAAACTAATTAATGGCAACTCTAAAAGTATTTTTTCCAGGTAGAAGATATGGGATAGATCGAAGCTATCTATATTTTCTCGATCGCTATATTGATGGCGATTCCATCTATTTAGAATATGATAAAAAACGTTATGAAAAAGATGTTATTGAGTTAGAAGAAAACATCAAAGAAGCTTATGCATATTCTATTAAAATCCTAAAAGATATTGATTTTAAAAAATATAGTGAAGTCATTTTCATAGCTAAAAGCATAGGAACAGTAGTGGCTGGAAAAATACGCGAAGAGTTAAATGTTAATAATGCGCGCTTTATTTGCCTTACGCCTCTTAATGAAACACTCCCTTATTTAAAACAAACCGACTTTATTATTACTAGTAAAATTGATCCTTTTATTGATTTTTCTAAGATAGAGAATGTGCAAAATAAATTTCCATTTTTAACAATTTATGAAGATGCACCTCACTCTTTAGAATTTAAATATGATTTAAAAAGAACTATTTATTCTTTATATGAAAATCTTGAATTAGCTCTTAACTATTTAGATACTGCTTATAAAGATATATTGGAAGAATAAGTGGACTTTTGTAGGCTTTTTAATAGTATTTCTTATTAAATTTAAACCGCTTTTTATTTATCAAATGTAATAAGTTGATAATTTAAAGGCGGTTTTAATTTGTATAGCGGTGATGGCTATGCTTACGCTACTTATACTATAGGAGAACTTAAAGAAATATATGCTCAAAGTGGAAATGCAGATTTCCTGGACTTAGAAGTAGAAATTAATGGTCAAACTTATATTGTTCAAGTTGAATCTTATTTATTTCCAGAACTTTCAGCATAACTTTATTCGTGTCCTTCAATCATTAATTTAAGAGTTCTTGCAAGAGGCGCAGGAACTCTTTTTATTGTTTATGATAACTAATTTATTTTCCAGAAAAGTTCAGTTTAGCAAGCTTTTTAAGAAAAAATAATTACTTTAGAAGAAGGTGAAACTATGGTTTTTGGTAGTAGAGCAATCATATAAATATCAATTAAAGAGAAATGTAACAACTTGTCGTGAAATTTATAATGCATTAATAATTGAAGCTATACCTAGACAATATAATGGAGATACTATTACTTTCAATTGGCTAAGCGATTTTCTGAATTCAAAATATTTTTTTGTAGGACATTTAGCTCCTAGTTTTTTGATTTAGAAATAAATGATTTTTGACAGATTTGATAACCTGTAAAGTCCTTTGAAATATATAATTTTGGAAATTCTGCAAAATTTTAATCATTATTGGTGTTTGTATTATTAAAGGACAATCGAATTTTTTAGCAATAAAAAATTAAAGCTAATGTGGAAGAAAAATCAAAAGAGAGGAGAAAGTAAATTTATATGAAAAAAGGATTTAAAAGACACTTCAGGATTTATTTAGTTAATAATCATCCTGCTTATATAGTTGATGAAACTGGTAACAAATATTATTTTCATAGGATAACTTCATCAAAGAAATCTGGTGGCAGAAATAATTTTAAAATTACTCCTAATCCTTTATATAGTGGAAAGGATGAAATGTATATAGTTAAAAGAATAGAAAAAGATAAAGTGAATCGTTTTTCTAAATTTAAATTAGACGTTCGTAAAGGATTTAGCGTTGAATATCCGTTTATAGACAAAAAAACTCCCTCGGCATCAGCTAATAAAAGCGATGTAACATCATCTGGGAGTAAAATAATTAAACCAAAGAAGAAATGATTTGTAAATAGATTTTCTAGTTCATATCCTTTTATTGAAAAAAATAAAAAACTCCTGCCAAACAGGTTACTAAGACCGTTCATGTATCTGCAAGGAGTATATTTATTAAATCAAAGAAATAATAATTTGCAAATAGCTTTAACTTATAAGGCGTTGAAATAGGTCTAATGTCGAACTTTTACGATTTTTTTTAAAAAATGGCTGTTTTGGAGGACTGTAAAATCCTTTAACTTGCATAAAATTTATGTTTACCGTTTAGGTTTATTCTTTTGCAAACTTTGATATAACCGGTGCAATTTTCTTCTGTTCAAACAATAAAAAAACACGATAACCATCGTGTTTATTTGACTTTTTGGAGCATCCTAGCGGATTTGAACCACTGATCATTGAGTTGCAGTCAATTGCCTTACCAACTTGGCTAAGGATGCGTGCTTAATTATGTTATCAAAGTAATGGTCTAATATCAAGAATTGATTTTTGAAATAAATGAAAATTTTGCTTTACGTCAATTATGTCGTGTGATATTATAATAAACGCACTGAACAAGACGGGGCGTAGCGTAGCTTGGTATCGCGTCTGCTTTGGGAGCAGAAGGCCGCAGGTTCAAATCCTGTCGCCCCGACCAGTTGAAGATTTATCTCTGATTTATGTCAGAGTTTTTTTATTTTTAATAGGACTCTGTTTGAAAAATTGAAATTGCTGTCCATACTAATACTTGCATTAAAAAAGGCTTTATAGTAAATAATGCAATATAGTGCTTTGAGATGTTTGTTAGAAAAATAATAAGGTTTTGCAATGTTTTATATAAAAATGAGCAATTCAAACTTGAGATTTTCCTTTTCACATTCGTAAAATCAGTGTGAACTAATTATTTCACGATTAAAATTTATTTTTTTATTCTAAAATAAGGTCAAGGAGAAAATAGTTATGAGTTTTTCAGAAAAGTTAAAAGAATTAAGAAAAGAAAAAGGCTTAACTCAAGAAGAGCTTGCAAAAGAGATTTTTGTTTCTAGGACTTTAATTAGCAAATATGAAAATGGTGCAATTTATCCAACAAAAGAAAATGCTTTAAAAATCGCTGAGTTTTTTAAAGTTGACTTGTCATATTTAATTGATTCAAATGAAACAGTCGGTATCGTTTTGAATAGCAGTGAATCAACAACTGATAAAGTCCATAAGATATTAAACTGTCTGATTATTTATTTTGCTTCTTTTATAAATGTTTTATTTTTCTTACCTATTGTTCATCATTATTTTCATGATTATTCTCATGGAACTCCACCAATAGTTATTGATAAATTTGCTTTGCCAATGATTGTTACTCTCTCTAATGGTGATCCAATTTGTCTTACTAATTTCATTTTATTGATAGTTAACATTGTTTTATCTATTTTTACTTTTAAATATAAAAAAAGTAAAGCTTTAAAAGTTTGTAACTATGTATTATTTGCTTTAAATATTATTTTAGCTTTCTTTTCTATTGTCATGTCTTATTATCATGTTAATAATATCGATTACTAATTTTATATTAGGATTTAATGACTTATAAAAGATTAATTTTGAACAATTTCAAAATGTAAAAAAAGGCTCTACCATGAGCCTTTTTTCTTCCACTAGACAATTTGGTAGTGTTAGAATATAGGCATGATTACGGTATTTAAAGAAGTAGGAAAAGAGGTCATCAAGACTGATTATGAAAGCGCTGATAACTTAGAAGTAGAATCAGGTAGTTGGATTCATATTTCTGAGCCAGATGCGGAAACTATAGAAAAGATTTCTAAGCTCACCTCAATATCGAATGAGCTTCTTTTATGCGCTCTTGATGATGAAGAAAGCGCTCGTATTGATACTGATGATGGCGACACTTTAATTGTTTTAGATACTCCGCTTGTTGAAGATGAAGAAAACTCAATCTATACAACCGTGCCTTTTATTATTGGTTATAACCGTAGTTATTATGTAACGATTTGTAAATATAATGTTGAACTTATCACTGAATTATTTAAAAGAGTAAAAGTAGTTGAACCACATAAACATGTTCGCTTAACTCTTTATCTTGTTTATCGTCTTGCAACCTTATTTATTAACTATCTTAAAAAGATTAATGCTCATACAGAAGTTTTGGAAAATAAACTCCGTAACTCCACAAAGAATAAAGAACTTCTTGAACTTATGGATACTAATAAAACTTTAGTTTATTTTTCAACGGCATTAAATGCTGATAAAGGTGTTTTATCTCGTCTTTTAAGAAGTCAAACATATAAAAAGTTCGAAAGCGATTTTGACTTAATGGAAGATACAGAAGTTGAAATGGATCAAGCTATTGAAATGTGTTCTATTTATCGTAACATTCTTTCTGGTATGATGGATGCTTTCGCTTCGGTTATTAATAATAACATGAATATCATCATGAAAACTTTAGCGGCAGTAACAATTGTTATTTCTTTACCAACACTTGTTGCTTCAATTTATGGTATGAATGTTACTAATATGCCTTTAGCTAACGATCCTTATGGTTTTTGGATTATACTGGCGATTTGCGTGGTTTTTGCTATAATTGGTACAGTAATTTTAGTTTTATTAGGAAACGGAAGACGTAATAAATAGTTAATTTTGAATTAACTTTTTAATACTTTCATCACTTAAAAATTCTTGCATCTCTTCTTTTGAGGAGATGTTTTTATTTTTGCTTAATTGATATAAATGATTTATTATTTCATCATTTTCGTTTTCACTTTGAAGATAGTCTTTTTCACTAAATCCATTTAATTTTTCTTCAATTAAAGTAATAAGATAGCGACGGATTAAAGCAAGAATAGACTTTTCAATCCAATAAGAAACTTGACCTTTAAATGATCTTAAAATCTTTGAAATTTTTAAGTATAAAGCTAAGCCATCTTCAGGAGTGTGCCATAAATCTACAAAGATATAATCATATTTTAAAAGATTATTTTCTTTTAAATATTTGGTGGCTTCTTCGTTAATTAAATGGATTTTTTCTTGATGCTCAAATTGATTTAAAAGATTATTTTTAAATATATTAATAATCTTTCTATCAAGCTCAATAACATCAATACTTTTAACTTCATTTTTTAAAGAAGCAATGTAAGGATAATAGCCAATTCCTAAACCTAAAACTAAAACATTTCCCTTTACTTCTTTTAAACTTTCTTTCATAGTTTCAATCTCATGAGGAGTAACTGACATCCATGTAACATTGTTTTGCCTTAATTCTAGATATTTAAAAGGTTCATCAAAATAAGCAAAGTGATTAATTTCACGATAATAATCGTCATTTTTAATACTTATATCTTTATAAATGAATGCTGAAAAACTAGGTAAAGTTGAAATTCTTAAACTTAAATTACCATCTTTAATTTCTTTATCTAACTTTATTTTTTTATAGTAAGGATTATTTAAATACTCATTTTTATCAAGTTTTTTAAAAACATCTAAAGAATACTTCTTTGCTAAATGCTGAAAATCTTTATCAAAAGGATCAATTTCAAGTTTATCTAGGAACAATTCATAGTAAGAAGAAAAATAATTCATTTCTTCTTCTTTAATATTTCGTGAGTAGTTTTCTAAAAAATCATTATAAATATTATTAATTAAAATGTTTTGGTCTCTTGTTTCGATTAATTTATATAAGTAGTGTTTATCAAGTTTAAAATTCATATAATTACCAGCATTTCTATTGAAACTAGAAAAATTATATATAAAATTTTAAATATATGAAAACATTACTTATTTATAAAAGTGAGACAGGTTTTACTAAAGCTTATGCAGATATGATTAAAGCTAGAATCCCTGATCTTACAGTGGTTGATTTAAAGCATTTTAAAAAGAAAATGGTTAAAGAGAATGACATTATTTTTTATGGAGGACCATTAAGAAATAATGTAATTGTTGGTCTTAGTAAGTTTTTGAAGGCTAATGACTTGTTTGATAAGAAGGACGTTTTCGTTTTCGCAACTGGCATTCAACCAATTGATGAAGATAAGAAAGAAAATGTTATTAATGCTAATGGCTTAGAGTTTTATCATGTTAGACTCTACCTTTTACCAGGTGGTTTAGACATTAATAAAATGAAAAAATGGAAACAAAAGATTTTCCGTTTTGCAATGAGTAGAGCCATGAATAGCAATCAGTTGCCAGCAGGGGTTGATCGTACGCTTTTTGAAAGCCGCATCAATCAACGATTAGATCTTGTCTCTCCTAGCGCAATCGATCGTATGATTGAAGTTTATAACGCAGTAAGAGGGAAGAGGTTAAGTGGAGAAAATATTTAATTCAAACATGCATTGTGCTGGCTGCAAAGGAAACATTGAAGCCGCACTAAAAAAATTAGATGGCGTATTAGAAGTTAATGCTAATTTAGTAAATAACGTCGTCAAAGTTCGTTATAATGAGAAAAAAGTCAGTGAAGAAGATATCATAAACGCTTGTAAAAGTGTGGGATATAAACTTGAAGTCATTGATGAAGATGAAGAGTATTCAAAAGAAAAAAGTTATAAGTTTGACATTATAAAATTAATCATTGGTATAGTTTTACTTTTGCCACTTATGTTTTTTTCAATGAGTGATATGTATCCAGGATTAATTCCTGACTCATTTAAAGAACCAATATATCTTTTACCTATTATTGAGCTTGTTCTAACTTTAATAATTATTGGAGTTTTCTTTAATTATTATATAAGTGGATTTAAAAGCTTAATTAAACTCTCTCCAAATATGGATAGCTTAATTTTTTTGGGCTCTTTATTTTCTTTAATTTATTCTGTTTATTTTATTATTAAGTTAATTATTGCTCCAAGTGATTATTATATTTATGAAGCTAGCGCCGGAAAAATAATGTTTCATACTTATTTAGATAGTGCAGCAATGATTCTTGTTATTGTTTCTATTGGTAAACTTATTGAAAATCTATCAAAAAGAAAAGCAAGAAGTACTATTAATGAGCTTTTAAAATTAAGACCTAAATATGCTAACCTCATTAAGGAAAACGAAATTGTTAAAGTAGAAACAAAGTTTTTAAAAGCTGGCGATAAAATAATTATTAAAGAAGGTGAAACTATTCCTTTAGATGGAGTAATTATAAATGGCTCTACAAGTGTTGATGAATCTTTATTAACTGGCGAATCTTTACCTATATATAAAGAAGAAGGGAATAAAGTTATTGGTGGTAGCGTCAATAAAGATGGTTCAATAACTGTTTTAATTGATAAAAGTAAAAAAGATAACGTATTAAATAAGATTATTTCGCTAGTTATGGAAGCTAGTAATATGGATACAAAGCTTACTAGGAAAGTTGATAAAGTTTCTCGAATCTTTGTTCCGATTATTTTAGTAATAAGCGTTATTGTTTTCTGCATTTGGCTAGGGATAGATTATGGAGCAAATAGTGGGAATGCTATTTTTAATACACATTTTACTTCCGCTTTTGATGAAGCCTTTAGCTTTGCAATTAGCGTTATGGTTGTTTCTTGTCCATGTGCTTTAGGACTAGCTACTCCAATCTCTCTTCTTGTTGGATCAAGTATATTTGCAAAAAACGGAATCTTAGTAAATAAAAGCGAAGCAATTGAAAATATGAAAGAAATTGATTGCTTAGTTTTAGATAAAACAAACACTATCACAAATGGTAAATTAACTGTCAATGATTATGTAATTTTTACTAAAAACCCTGCAAAACTCAATCGAATTTATACAATTGAACAATATTCTACCCATCCACTTAGTGAAGGAATTGCAACTTTACTTCAAGATAAAGCATCTTTAGAAAAAGATTTTACGATGGTTAGTAATGTGCCTGGAAAAGGTGTAAAAGGCGTTTATAAAGATGAAACAATTTATATAGGAAATGAATCTTTAGTTAATGAATTTTATAAAGGCGAAGAAAATAACGTATTAATAGAAAAACTATCTATTTATAAAAAAGAAGGAACTCTTCCAATTATTGCTTTTACTGAAAAAGAAATCTTCGCTTTATTTTCATTAAAAGATGAACTTAAAAAGGACGCTAAAGAATTTATCAAAGAAGTTAAAAAGAGCTTTAAAAAAGTTGTTTTATTAACTGGAGATAATGAAATTATTGCTCATAACATCGCTGAGGAAGTTGGTATTGAAGAAGTCATTGCTAACGTTAAACCTGATGGAAAAGGCGAAGTTATTAAAAAACTTAAAGAAGAAAATTATCACGTCATGATGGTTGGAGATGGTGTAAACGATTCAATTGCATTAACTTTAGCTGATGTTGGAGTTGGAATCGCTAAAGGAAGTGATGTTGCTTTAGCAAGTAGTGATTTTATTTTAATGAATGATGATTTATTAGATATTTTAGATATTATTAAGATTTCTAAAAAGATTAGAACAAATATCAGTTTTAATCTTTTACGGGCTTTCTTATATAACGTTGTTTTTATTCCAGTTGCGGCTGGCGCATTTGCAAGTTTACATTTTGTTCTTTCACCAATGTATGCTTCAATGCTCATGGCTTTAAGTAGTGTTACTGTTTGCTTAAACGCTTTAACTTTATTTTTATATAGAAGAAAAACGAAAAATAACTAGATAAAAGCATTTCCTTAAAAGATAATCATTAAATAAGGATTATCTTTTTTGCAAGGAGTAAGTATTTATCATATAATTTAGGTCATGGCCGAAGAGAAAATCAAAAGTATTTGTTTGAATAAGAAAGCACATTTTAATTACTTTCTTTCTGATTATTTAGAAGCAGGTCTTGAGCTTAAAGGAACTGAGATTAAATCAATTAGAGCTCATAATGTTTCGTTAAACGATTCTTATGTGGTTTTTAAAAACCATGAGGCGTTTATTTTAAACATGAATATTTCTGAATATGAAAAAGGAAATATTTTTAATCATGATCCTTTAAGAAACAGAAAACTTTTAATGAATAAAAGAGAAATCTTAAAATACGAACAAAAAGTTATTAAAGAAGGCTATACCGTTGTTCCGATTAAACTTTATTTAAAAAACGGCAAAGCTAAACTTGAAATAGCTTTAGGTAAAGGTAAAAAGAATTTTGATAAACGTGAAACCATTAAAGAACGTGATGATAAACGCAATATGGCCAAAGCTTTAAAGAGGAATTAAAGTCGATGATAAAGATGTCTCTACTTTATAAAATAAGTTATAGCGCTCTTTTTATTGCTTTAGGGGTTATTCTATCGCGCTTTATTAGTGTACCAGCATTATTTGGTTTACCTTTTTTAAAAGTTTCTTTAGCAAATAGTGTTGTCATGTTTTCTAGTTTTTATTTAGGGCCATTTTTTGGTTTTCTTGTTGGAACTTTAGTTGATACATTAGGTGCAATTTTATTTCCAACAGGAGCTTATAATCCTTTATTTACAATTGCAGCTAGTTTAACAGGTTTAATGCCTTATTTATGTTATGTTGCTTTAAGAAAGAGTCGAGTTGAAGATAAATTTCCGTTTATCTCATTAACTTTAATTGTTCTTTTAAATGTTTTACTTTGGGTCTTCTTTATTTTTAATAATGAGATATATAGTGAAAGTGGTAGAACAAGTTATGAACTTTATCCATGGCTTAAAATTACGATAAGTATCGTAAGTTTTGTTCTTTCTATTCTCTTTTTTATTGCTTTATATCTTTTAAATAAAAAATATAAGGATAAAAAATTTGCTCGTCACTATAAAATTAACTTAATCGCTTCTAGTGTTTTTATAACTTATTTTGTTTTTAAAATTCCGGTTGGAAGTGCTGTGCAAGCTTTTGTTTTAGATTGGGAATTTTTAATTATTTTAACTGCCAGAATGTTAACAGGATTTGTCACAAGCTTTGTGCATATCTTTTTAATATCAGTGGCACTTGATGTCTCACTTAACTTTAATGTTGAAGGCGCATTATTAAATAACGACACTTTCTTTCACCGTTTAAAAAAGAATATAGACGCTAAAAAGGTAAGATAGTATGAAAGAAGAAAATAAAATTAAAGAAGAAGAAATAAAAAATGACGACAAAGAAGAAAATCTTCCTGTAGAAAACGAAGAAGAAACAATGTCTGAATCAATAAAGAAGATTGAAAAACCATCAATTGCGATTTTGATTTTTTTCATTGTCATTTTCGTTTTGATTGTTGCAGTTTTAATTACCTTGCTTGTTTTATAAAAAATGTTTAAGATTTGCAAGGTTTTTATTCAAAATTAATGTTTATCATTTTACAAAAACTAAGATTAAACTATAATTAAAAAGATGAAGAAATTTAACGTTAAAGAAAATATTGGGCTTATTATTGGTTTATCAATTGGTGGATTAGCAATTATTGCTTCAATTGCTACTTATTGTGGCATTTATTTTTCCACTCCAAATTATCTACTTATTAAAAATAATGAATTCGTCGGAGATTTAAATAACTTAGATGATGATGGGAACATTAATAAAGATAAGTATTATACCTTTAGTGATACTGATTTAATAAAGACTAATAAAGATGAAGATGATAATGTAATAGACATTTATTTTGAGAGCGATAATTTTTATAAAGCAAATTTTGGCTATGACGAATTTGAAATCAATGTTCATTTTAAAGTAAGCGCTACTGATAAAGGCTTAACTGGGAATTTATCAGCTAGTGGTGAAGGAGCGATTTTATATACTATAAACAAAGATGGTGAAAGCGAAGACGTTCAAAAAGTTGTTTACAGTACTTATCCATCAATAAATGTTGATTTTACATATAAATTTAAAACTACTGATGACGTTTCACGTATTGGTTTTAAAGTTGATACCAAAATTTATCAAGATGAAGTTGAAAAATGTGGAACAATGATTGAAACCGATAGTTTTTATTTTAGTGTTTTAGGAGTTTAATGTGACTATTTTAGAAAGATTTAAAAAGTATATCGCTTTTGACACAGTTAGTGATGAAAATTCAAAAACATATCCATCAACACCTAGCCAAATTGAATTTGGAAAAATGCTTGTAGAAGATTTGAAAGAATTAGGTGCTGAAGAAGCTTATCAAGATGATAATCATGTTGTTTATGCTTTTATTGATAACAAAAAAGATAAAACAATTGGCTTAATCTCCCATATGGATACTGCTCCTACAATTGAAGGAGGTATTAAGCATCCACGTTTAATTGAAAAATACGATGGCAAAGATATTGTTTTAAACTCAACTTATACAATGAAAGTTGAAGATTTTCCAGTTTTAAAAACTGTGATAGGTGATGATTTACTTGTTACTGATGGTGAACATCTTTTAGGTGGCGATGATAAAGCTGGCATTGCTATTATCTTTGAATTTTTAACTTATTATTTAAAACATAAAGAAGAGTTTAATTATAATCTTGCTATTTCTTTTACAGCTGATGAAGAGATTGGAAGAGGAGCCTCTAAATTTGATGTTAAAAAGATGAAAGCTGATATTTCATATACTTTAGATGGCGAATCAATTTATGAGGCAAATTTTGAAAACTTTAATGCTGCTAGTGCAAAAGTAAAAATTGAAGGCGTTGGAGTCCATCCAGGAAATGCAAAAGATATAATGATTAATGCTGTTTTACTTGGAATAGAATTTAATAATTTATTACCAAAAGACATGATTCCTTCAAAAACCGAAGATCATGAAGGTTTTATTCATCTTGATGAATTTAAGGGAGATGTTGAAGCTGCAACACTTTCTTATATTTTAAGAGATCATGATAAAGCTCTTTTAGAAGATAAAAAAGAAATGTTAAAGGATGCAAGAAATAAGATTTTAATCAAATATCCAAAAGCTAAAATAGATTTAGAGATTCATGATGAATATCGCAATATGAGAGATTATTTCATTAATCATATGGAAGCGATAGAACTAATTAATAAAGCTTATATTAATTCTCATTTACCAATTAGTTATACTCCTATTAGAGGAGGAACTGATGGAGCAACTATTACTTACATGGGGCTTCCTTGTCCAAATTTAGGAACCGGAGATTTTAATCCACATGGTCGTTTTGAGTTTGTAAGTATAACTCAAATGAAAAAAATGGTCGAAATATTAAAAGAGTTATTTAAATAAAAAAACCTCGCTTTTGCGGGGTTATTTTTGTAAGTATAGGTAGTTTATAATAGATTTTCTAGTAACAATCCCGATGAAATTCATCTGATCATCTATTACTGGAACGAAGTTTTGATTTACAGCGTTAGAAATTAAATCACTCATTTCAATGTCTACTTTTATTGGAAGATAATCTTTATGACGTTTAACTTCTAAAACTTTGTGATCATCAAAATCTGAAAGTTCTTTGAAAGGATGACTCTTTAAGTAGAAGAGCAAGTCACCTTCACTAATTGTTCCAACAAGTTTTCCATCTTTTGTTAAAAGAGGAATTGTTGAATATCTATAGTAGTCCATGACTTCTAACGCTTGACGAACACTCATGGTGTCATCAATAAATTTAACCTGTGATTTAGGCGTTAAGAAAAATAATACATTCATGTAAATAATTATCGATTAAAAGTTATGAAAATACAATATCTAAAGGACTGGTTAGAAATTACGTACATCTTTTGTTTTAGACTCTAATTTGAAAAGTAGTTCTTTTAGAACTAAAGTTTATCTTTAGAAGTGTTTTATAAGTTGAATTGTAGTACAATAACACTCACGGGAGAAAAGGTTATGAGTTGTATTAGCTGGGATGAATATTTTATGGGAATTGCTTTATTAAGTGCTAAAAGAAGCAAAGATCCTAACACACAAGTTGGAGCATGTATTGTTGATGAAGATAATAAAGTTGTTTCAATTGGATATAATGGAATGCCACGAAAAGTTGATGAAAGCCAACTCAGTTGGAATAAAGGCGAAGGGCTTGATTCAAAATATCTTTATGTTTGCCATGCTGAATTTAACGCTATTTTAAATATTCGTAATGGAGCCAGTTTAAAGAATTGTACAATTTATGTTACTTTATTCCCTTGTAATGAATGCGCTAAAGCAATTGTTCAAACAGGTATTAAAAAACTTGTCTATTTAAGCGATAAATATTCGGGAACAATTGAAAATCTAGCTAGTAAAAAACTTTTAGATTTAGCTGGCGTTGAATACGTCAAATACGATGGAAGATTTAGTGATATCGAGTTTAAGTAATGGAAAAAGCTTTAGAGGTTAAAAATTTAAATTTTAGTTATGATAGCCAAGAAGGCACTCAAACAATTAAAAACATATCTTTTTATGTAAACAAAGGAGAATATGTTGCTTTAATTGGTCATAACGGAAGTGGCAAGTCTACACTTGCTAAACTTTTGGCTTACCTTTTAGAGCCTCAAAGCGGTGAAATTTTTATTGGTGATATTAAAGTTTGTGAGAAAAATATCCGTGCAATTAGAGAAACTATTGGAGTTGTTTTCCAAAATCCAGACAACCAATTTATTGGTTCTACTGTTGAAGGAGATATTGCTTTTGGTTTAGAAAATAGAGCCATAAATCGCGATAAAATGATTGAACTTGTTCATAAATATTCAAAACTTGTTGGTATGGATAAGTTTTTAAATAAATCACCAGAAGAATTAAGTGGTGGTCAAAAACAACGTGTTGCGATTGCCGGAATTTTGGCTTTAGGTTTAAAAATCATTATTTTTGATGAAGCAACTTCAATGTTAGATCCAGAAGGTGTTGAAGATATTATGCATTTAGTGCATGAAATGAAAAAAGAAAATCCAGAATTAACATTTATTTCAATAACTCACGATATCGAAGAAGCCTATCTTTCTGATCGAGTAATTATTTTAAATAATGGTGAGATATTTATGGAAGGGAAGCCTGAAGAAGTATTTGCTGATGAAGATAAAATTACTTCCATTGGCTTAGATATTCCATTTGTTCTAAAAGTTAAAAATAAACTAAGCGAAAGCGGAATAATTATTCCTAAAGAAATAAGAAGAATTGAGGAACTAAGTGACTTTTTATGTGGCAAATAAAAACTAAGAATCTTTCATTCGTCTATGATAAAAAAGATCCAAATCATTATGACGCTTTAGCTGATGTAAACCTTGAAATAAACAAGGGTGATTTTGTTTGCATTGTTGGTAAAACTGGAAGTGGTAAATCAACTTTAGTTCAAACTTTTAATAGTCTTATAGAGCCAACAAATGGATACACTCAAGTTGAGACATTTTACATTACTGCTGATAAAAAGCTTAAAAAAGAATTACTTAAAAATGAAAGCGAAGAAGTTAGAAAAGATAATAAACATGTTGCTAATTTAAGAAAAAAAGTTGGAATGGTTTTCCAATTTCCTGAGTATCAACTTTTTGCTGAAACGATTTTAAAAGATGTTATGTTTGGGCCTAAAAACTTTGGGATGAAAGATGAAGAAGCTAAAGAAGTTGCCATTAAAAGTTTAAAAGATGTTGGAATTCCTGAAAGCTACTTTGAAAAATCACCTTTTGAGTTAAGTGGTGGCGAAAAAAGAAGAGTAGCTATTGCCGGAATTATTGCTAGTAATCCGGACGTTTTAGTGCTTGATGAACCAACAGCCGGTCTTGATCCAAACGGCAAAAAAGAAATTATGGCGCTTGTTAAAAAGTTCCATGAAAATGGTAAAACAATTATTATCGTAACGCACGATATGGATTTAGTATTAAATTTTGCTAAAACAGTAATTGTCTTAAATGATGCAAAGTTAATTGAAGTTACAACACCACAAAAACTATTTAACTCACCAAATTTGGAAAAGTATTCTCTAGAGATTCCAACCTTATATAAATTCATTTATTTATTAAAAGATAAGGGTTTTGCAGGGAATTTAAATGATATTTATAGTTTTGATGAATTAATAGAAAGGATAAAAGATGTAAAACATGTCTAACGTTTTTGGAAAATATACTCCATATAATACGATTATTCATCGTCTTGATCCTCGTATAAAATTTTTTGCTCTTATTGCCTTAATGGTAATGTGTTTTTTGCCATATGGTAATTATGCAAATCGTTTTATTGTTTTAGGTATTTTAGGTTTAATCATTGTTGCGATTATGATAATTGGTAAAATTTCACCATTATCGATATTTTCAAGTTTAAAATCCCTTTGGGTAATGATGATCTTTTTATTAATTATCTTTGTTTTTGTCCAGCAAGGTGTTGATACATCATCTCTCCATCCAATGATTGTTTTCCCTAATGGCTATACGATTTATTGGGAAGGTCTTTTTCAAACTCTGCATGTCTTTTTTAGACTCATTTTGATGATTTGTTTAACTTTAATCTTAACTTCAACCACCGCACCAATGGATATAACTTATGCTTTAGATTGGTACTTATATCCACTTAAACTTGTAAAATTTCCTACTCAAATTATTACAATGATTATTTCTTTAGCTTTAAGATTTATTCCAACCTTACTTGATGAATCACAAAAGATTATGAAAGCCCAAAAAAGTAGGGGTGTTGATTATAATCGTGGTTTTTTATCTAAAAAGATTAAATCAATTACTACTTTAATTGTTCCTTTATTAGTAAGCTGTTTTTCAAGAAGTGTTGAACTTTCTTTAGCTATGGATGCAAGAGGATATGACCCTTATGGCAAAAGAACATCATATAAATTATTAAAATTCCATACTCGTGATAGCATCTCTTTAATTATTGTTTTATTAATTATGGCTTTATTTATTACACTTTGTGCTTTATCTAGTTTCTACCCTGGATTTGATAATTTCTTAAAATTATTCTTTGGTATTGAGGCTTTTTAATGAAATATAAGATTGTTTTTAGTTATGATGGGAGTGCTTTTTTAGGTTATGCTAAGCAGCCTAATTTAAAAACAATCCAGGGCGAACTTGAGAAAAATTTATCTTTAATTTTAAATGAAAATATTATTTTAAGTGCCAGTGGAAGAACAGATAAAGGGGTGCATGCTCTTAATCAAGTGGCTTCTTTTTCAACCACTAAAAAGATAGAAAACCAAGATAAATTTCTTCATTCAATAAATAAATTATTAAATGAAGAAATATACGTTAAAAAGATATCTAAAGTTAATGAAAATTTTGATGCCCGTTTCTCTGCAAAGAAAAAAGAGTATCATTATTTAATTAATCTAGGTGAATTTAATCCTCTTTTAAGAAAATATGAACTTTTTATCAACAATAAAGAGTTCGATTTAATAAAATTTATTGAAGGATCGAAATTATTTATTGGTGAACATAACCTTATGAATTTTTGTTCTAAAGACGACGATAAAGACGGATTTATTCGCACAATTTATGATATTAAAGTTGTTAAAAAGGGAAAGAAAGTAGTAATTAAAATGAGTGGCAATGGTTTCATGCGTTATGAAGTTAGAAAGATAATTGGAACCTTAATTTATTACGCTGAAAGCAAAATTAGTATAGAAAAAATAAGATATTACTTAGAAAATACATCTAAAAGGGATATTGTTCCTTTTACTGCTAGTCCAGTAGGCCTTTATTTATTTAAAGTTTATTACTAATTAGTTTCGATTATTTTAGCTTTATTAGGATATTTGGAATCATTAGTAATTATTAAATGATTAACTTTTTTAACTTTAATTTCGCCTTTATATGGATTTTTAATTGATTCGATTGAAGAAGTAATATCAGCTTTTACATCACTATATTCAAAAGCTAAGTCGCATCCTTCCATCGTGCAATTAATTAACTTAAGTTTTTTACAATAGCAAAATGGTTGTGTACCAGTGATAGTACAATTTATAAAAGTAAGATTTTCAGAATACCAGGCTAGATATTCTCCTTTAACAATAGAGTTTTTAATGGTTACATTTTTTGCATGCCAAAAGCAATCCTTTGTATCTAGTTTGCTATTTTCTATCACCACATTTTTTGTATATTGAAAAGAATATTTTCCACTAAATTCAAGATTTGTAAAATGAATATCTTTAGATTCAAAAAAAGCATACTCACTTACAAGTTTTACATTTTTACCTAAGATTTGTGAGGTTTTCCAACCAAATTCAGGGGAACTAATAGTTAAATCATTTAAAGAAACATGTTCACATTCTCTAACTGCTTTAATACCATTTAAGGTAGAAGAATTGATTTTTATGTTTTTTGAATACCATAAAGCAGCACGAGAATTTTCGGTAAATGTTGACCAATTTATTGTCACATTCTTATCGTGCCATAAAGGATAGCGCAAATCAAAAAAGCAATCATCGATAATAATATTTTCGCTTTCTTTTAATGCTGACTCGCCATCCTCTTTGCCTTTAAAAGTGCAAGAAAATAAGTGCAAATCTTTAGAAGCGTATAAATCTCTTTCGTTTGGAAAACTCTTTTCTTTAATTTCTATCATCATTACCACCTTTTGCAAAAAATATTATAGTGTCAATTAATTTGGTCTGCAATTTATTTGTCACTTTGTCAGTTATTTTAATAAATATTTAAGATATTTCAATTGCTTTACACGTCCTTAAGCATTTAAAATTCTTTTATACTACTTAATTAAGTAGTAAAATTGTTTCGTTAAAGGAGATTTTTTTATTATGGGAAGACACTTCGAGGTTAGAGCTGCATCAATGGCTGCTACAGCAAAGAAAAAAAGCGCCATTTATATGAGAGCATCCAAAGAAATTTATATGGCTGCTAAAAAAGGTGTTCCTGACCCTAATTCAAATCTTGCTTTAAGAGCTGCAATTGATAAATATAGAAAACAATGTCCAAAAGACGTTATCGATAGAGCAATTAAAAAAGCACAAGGTGGCGAAGCAACAAACTATATTGAAGGAAGATATGAAGCTTATGGACCAGCTGGAACTTATTTAATTATTGATACCTTAAGTGATAATTCAAATAGAGCATTAGTTAACGTTAGAACAATTATCACTAGAAAAGGTGGACATTTAGGTGATGTTTCTTACAATTTTGAACAAGTTGGTGTATTAGATTTTAAATTTGATGGAACAGAAGAAGCACTTGAAGAAATTTTAGTTTTAGGTGATGTTGATGTTAAAGAAATTACTTTAGAAGATGGAATTGCTGAAGTAATTGTTGATCCAAGTTCATTTGATAAAGCTAAAGCTGTTTTACAAGAAAACGGCGTAAGCGATTATGAGTTTGCTGAAGTTACCATGAGAGCAAACGATAATGTTACTCTTGAAGGCGAAGATTTAACTAAATTTAAAGAATTACTTGATATGTTAGATGATTGTGAAGACGTTCAAAACATCTATCATAATGTTGATTTATAATTAAATAAGTATTAATTAATGGAGGTCCTTTTATGGAAGCAAAAGTTGAAAAAGCCACTCCTAGAAAAAAGGTCTATCATTTGAAAAAAGTTGACGGAGAGTGGCAAGTAATTTTAAGAGAAGGTGAAAAAGTAATTAAAAAGTTTAAAACCAAGGATGAAGCAATGGCTTATAGTGAAGCTCTTGCTGAAAGACAAGGTGGAACTCTTCTTGTTCACGCATCAAAAGGCAAGAACAAGGGCAAGTTTATGAAATAAACTTCTTAAATCTTTAAAACCTATTTAATTAAAAGATTAATATTTTTGTTTGCGCAAAAAGGAGTAAATCTATGTTAATAGATACTATTAAAAAAGAAAATTTATTAGCCCTTAAAAATCATGATGATGCTTTAAGAGCTGTTTATAGTATTTTGATTTCTAAATATAATCTTGAAGGATATGAAGCAAAAGCTAGTGGAAAAGAAATTGGTGATCCTGAAATGATTAAAATTATTCAAAAAACTTTAAAAGAACTCGACGAAGAGAAATTATCTTTTCAAAAGGGCGGTCGTGAAGATAAAGTTAACGAGATAATTCGCCAAATTAATGCGATTTCTTCATATTTACCAAAAATGATGAGTGAAGAAGAAATAAAAGCAGTTATTTTATCACTTGATGACAAATCAATTCCTTCTGTTATGAAGCATTTTAAAGCAAATTATGCTGGAAAATGTGATATGGGGCTTGTCAATAAAGTACTTAAAAGTTTATAATTTTAAAGCCTTTTAAAAGGCTTTAAAATCTTGGGAGTCTGGTTCAATGGTAGAACAGCGGTCTCCAAAACCGTTGATAAGGGTTCGATTCCTTTGACTCCCGCCATATTAGAACGACATGTCTGATACATTCTTAGTCGCTGACTAGGGGTGTGCAGACTTTTTTTGATTTTAGGCTTAAATGGCCACTTTTTAAATTTACGCCGTTGTAATAGTTGAAGCCGAAATCTCTAAAATTCATCAAAAAACCATCATTTTTAGGGCTCACGGGGTCCTGGCAATGTTTATAATTCGACATTAGAGGCTGTTCTTGGCGGAGTACAAACGTTTAGAAATCCAGCATTAGTTAACGTTCTTTATAAATTAGGATTTATAGAAAACTATGGTACAGGTCTTCAAAGAATTAGAGAAGCTTATGAAAATGAAGAATTGAAACCGGAATTTAAAGTTATTGATAGATATTTCTTCTTAACATTGCCTAATTTAAATAAAAATAGTTATTCTTTTGATGCTAATGATGCTAAAAATGATGCTAAAAATGATGCTAAAAATGATGCTAAAAATGAAACTCAAAAAACTTTAGAAGAAGAGATTATTGATTTAATAAAAAATAATAACTCGATCAGCAAAATTGAGATGGCTATGAAAACAGGAAAATCTAAGGCTACTATTGAAAGATTATTGAAACGCTCAAAAGTTATTAATCACGTTGGGCCAAAGAATGGCGGCCATTGGGAAATAGTAGACGAAAACAAACAATCCGAGTCATAATTTTAATATGGAGATAACGGTGTTTTAGTTGATTCAATAGATTTAGATGTTTTAAACCCAATATATATTTATTGTTTTGGAATAGCTGGAATTGTCGTTTATTTACTTTTGATTATTTTAGCTATCGTTTTTATAAAAAAAGACGTCGATTTAAATTATGTATTTGGTTATAGAACACCATTTGCTCTTTCATCAACAAAGAAATGGAAATGGGCAAATCATATTTTTATGAAATGCCTAATTATTGGAGAACCAATCTTTTTGATAATTCATATTGTTATATTTACTTTATCAGTGGTTTTTTCTTGGTTCTTTTTATGGACAATACTTACTATGGTTATAGGACTTATCTATTTTATTCCTATCGTTTTATATATTGAGATATATGGTCGTATAAAATTTAAAAATGATGTAGATAAGCCTATTGAATCTCTAATAGAAAATGAGCAATCCAAAAAACAAGATATCGATGATTATTGGAAATAAATTCACAATTGTAAATTTGTAGTATTTAAAAGTTGCCGTTGTTGTCATTGTAATGGTGTACAATGTATCAAAAGCGTAGTATGTAGGCAACTTATAACTAATATTTTTATACGAAGTAATGGTGTTAAAATTAATAATATTTGCTCGAGAAATCGGGCATTTTTTCATTCACAAGATTTTCATCATTTATTAAGACTAAAGAATTGTTTGAAAACGTTTTCTCATTGAGCGTTATTTGAAAAAGTAGTTAAATATAAATAGGGAATGAAGTCTCCCTAGATTATTATCTAAACTGCTAATTAGGCTGATGACTTCTACAACTGCTTTGTTGTAGGGATCATTGGCTTTTTTATAGCAAGGCAGAGCTCTAGGAGGTACTTCTTATGGTTTATCTTTCAATAGGTTTAATTCTTGTTTTTGGCTTTTTGATAGGTTTTTTGCTTGAGAAAATCCATATTCCAGGCTTCATCGGAATGATTGTTCTGGGTGTTTTGTTAGGTCCGACTGTTTTAAATATAATCGCACCAGAGTTGCTATCTATCTCTTCGATTCTAAGGCAGATCGCATTGGTTGTCGTCTTGACTAGAAGCGGACTAAATCTTGATTTTCGTGAGCTTAAAAAGGTAGGAAGATCTGCAATATTGATGTGTTTTGTCCCAGCAACTTTTGAGATTGTAGCTGTTGGAGTCGCATCTCACTTCTTGCTCAATCTCCCATGGTTTGAAGGCTTTTTATTAGGCTGTGTCTTAGGTGCTGTTTCTCCAGCTGTCGTATCACCAAGAATGATCAAACTTATACAAGGTGGATACACCAAAAAATCAATTCCCCAGATAATCTTGGCAGGTTCTTCAGCAGATGACACTTATACAATCATTCTTTTCTATGCTTTCTTGGGCATAGTACAAAATGGGGAATTCAATGCTGTTTCAGTTGGTTTGATTCCAGCGACGATAATTTCAGGAATTGCTCTTGGAATAATGATAGGGATTGCTCTTATCTTCTTTTACAAAAAGACAAATTTTCCATTAGCAATCGATGTCTTGGTATTCTTTGGCATATCACTTTTGCTTTTAGGAATGGAGGAACTTCTAAAACAATATTTCGATATTTCTTCCCTTCTAGCTATCATGGTCATGGGAATGGTGGTTCTCTTTAAGTTGCCAAAGAAAGCCAAAGAATTATCGAGAGGATATGATGGGATTTGGAAGTTCTTTGAAATAATACTTTTTGTCCTTGTTGGAGCTGCTGTTGATTTTAAATACATCATCGAGAGTGGTGGATTTGGAATTTTGGTATTGGTAATAGGATTAATATTCCGCTCGGTTGGTGTTTATATTTGCATATTAGGAACAGGCATGAATTGGGAAGAGAAGTTATTTTGCGTTTTCGCATATTTACCTAAGGCAACCGTTCAAGCTTCTATTGGAGGTATAGCCTTATCGATGGGACTACCATGTGGAGGAATCATTCTCGCCGTGGCTGTTTTGACTATTGTTATAACTGCTCCAATTGGTGGATTCTTGATAGACATAACCGGTAAGAAATGGTTAGAAAAAGTTGAGCCCGTTGAGACAGATGACAATGAAGTAATAAGCTCTACAGTTTAGGAAAGCATCGCCAGGCTTTGAATTGATAGAAATTCTCCCTTTTGCCATATAAACAACGATTAAATCAACACTTTGTTGGTGTGTCGTTTATCTAGTAAAGGTTTTGTTTTGATAGTAGGGGTGTCGTTTTATATCAAAGCGATAGCACAAAGACATCTTATAACTATTTTTTTGATAAAGGTAAAAACATTTATGATGATAACTTAGAAATATAACCTACATTCTCAATTGGCGTTTCTACATTTTGTTGTTGACATTGACACTCACTTAATAAAAACTTTACTTTATATAATAGCAATCGAGTAAAGAATGACTTATATACTTCTGATAATTTATTCTAATCAATTTTAATTTTGATATAGATTGCTTATTTTAAAACTGGAAAAACTGTTCAACCATTAGTGAATAAAATTAATAAAAAAATCACAAATTGATTTCTATATTCTTACTTTTCTCACATAAAATAGAAAAAGTACGATAGTTATCGTATTTTTATTAAATCTTAAATATAGCCAACTTTAAAATTTAATTTTTAATATTTTGTTTAATTGTGCACTAGATAATTTACGCAAGTTTTAACTGAACTTAATTTAAACGATTAAATATATGAAAGAAGAGAAGATTGAGACAGCAATCTTTCTTAGTTCATAGATTTTTCTAAATTTACCAAAAAGCGTGATAATCATCATATCTTCCTCATTAGTATTAAGAAAGTATTAAGATTTTATTTTCGAAAATTAATATCTATTTTGTCGTAGCTATAATTTCTTACGGCGATATTCTTCTGCAAATCGTCAAATATTTGAAATTTTAGGGGTTTAAACAATGAGAAAAAAATTCACAATCTTGAGTGTAAGTGCTCTTTTGGCTTTAGTCAGTTTAGCTGGCTGCTCGACCTGTCCTGAGTGTCCTGTTTGTGAAGAGGACCCAGACGATAATCCTGATGATAATCCAGGTGAAAATCCTGGCGAAGATCCTGATGATAATCCTGATGATAACCCGGATGAACCAGACCCATCTGAAGGATTAATTGATAAATCTGAATCTGAATGGAATGAAGATATTACAAATTTAATGTTTGATTCTCTTGGCGGAGCTATTCTTCCTTTTATTGATTTAGGTGAAGGCGAAATTCAAGCTAAATATGTTAAAAACGATGAAAATAATGATTATAAATCATATTTAGATTTAATAGGTGGTAATTTCTTAGTGTCTCACCTTGAAGAAGCAGTCGCGACTTATAAAGAACATTATTGGAATACAGTAATGGTTGGCGATGAATTCTATGCCTCAAATGATTTAATAAATGTTTCCGTTGAAGTTAGTAAAAACTACAATAATTTATTTGAATTAAAAGCTTACTATGATGAACCATTCAATTCTTCAGATGTAACTGAATGGGATGAAACAACTACCGTCTTAATTAATGAACATTTTGGTAGATTTGAAGTTCCATTTGTATATTTAGGTACAGTTAATTATGATTCATCTATTACAAGTGAAGGTGCTTTACTTGTTACCGGTGGCACATGGAACGACCAAGTTTTAAGTCAATTTAGAACTTCATTTGGAAACTGGACTATTACAACTGATGAAGAAGAACTTACAACTTTATATGCAACTCATGAAGTTGATGGAAGTACATTAAATGCAACTTTAGCTAAAGTTAATAATAAAGCTCAACTTACAGTTTCTTTAACCGAAGCTTTTGATGCAACTAATCAAACAAGCTGGTCAAGTGAAGTTCTTGCAGCTATGGATAAATCATTAAATAAGAATGTTTTACCTTATGTCTATTTAGGTACTGTTTATCCAACAATTGATACAGCTTCAACTAATGAAAGAAATTTAACTTTAGTTGGTAAACTTTGGGATGATTCTATTTTAGAAGCTGCAAAAACAGCATTTGAAGCTGAAGAAGGATGGGTAGTAACTAGCGGCGAAACAAGTGTTACTTTCTCTAAAGCTATTAACTTTGAAGAATATGAAGTAGTTGTTGAGAAAAATGCTGAAGGCGTACCAGTTTTAAGAGCTTCTAGAGAAGAATTATATAATGAAGATTCTTTAACTGATTATACCGAAGAAATTAAGACGGCCTTTAAAGACAAATATGGTGAAGAAATTACTACTATTATTCCTTATTTATATTTAGGAACATCATCACCTAGATTAAATACTGAAATTCCAGCAAAGCATGAAGAAGATATCTATAAATTAGTTATTACTGGTGGTAAATATGATTCTAAAATTTTAGAAAGATTTAAAGAAAAATTCACCAAAGATGCAGGATGGTATAGTGAAATAGAGAATTCTGCTGAAGATTCAGGCTCAGATTATGTAGATTATGGAGATGCTAAAGCCGTTGCAATTAAATCAACTGGAGAATTTACCTATAAAGTTGGCTTATTTACTTTAGGAACTGGTGAAGATGAAACGGCCTATTTAGAAATAAATAGATCTGAAAACAAAGGCACACAAGCAATTGATTGGAGTGATGAAACAAAAGCTAACCTTGAAAAAGCTTTAGGTTTAGGTAGCGATGAAAAAATTCCATTCTTCGATACTGGAAGAGATACATTAGAAATTATCTTTAATGAATATGGTCATTTAGAATTCCAATTTGTCGCCGATGCCATAACTTTCTCTTATAGAGTCTGGTGTGCAATTGATGCTTTAACAAAAGATGGCTGGGATGTAACTCTTGCTCATAACGATACTTATTTCAGTAATGAAGTTTGGATTAGTTCTATTAATGCCAGCAAAGATTTTAATGGTAAAAAAGTTAAAATTAATATTATGGTAAATCCAAGTTCCTACTATAGATTTGCAATGTTTGGTAGCGTTTCTCTTGATGAAACCTATGATCCTGCAAAAGAAGAAGGAAGTTGGAGTGAAGAAATCAAAACTCAAATCAAAGAAAGATATAATATCGATTTACCTTATATCTATTTAGGAACTGATAGGCCTTACATTTTTGAAGATCCAGATGAAGGCGAATTAATGATTATCGGTAATGATGCGACAACTGCTTTATTCGATAATGCTAAAGAAGTATTAACCGCAAATAAGTTCCTTATTGATAACGGTGAATCATATGGAACTTACGTTGTTGCTACAAAAACTAACGATGACGGAAACATTGTTACAGTTTATGTAGATACTAATGACGACAGACCATTTATTACTTTCAAACTCACTGAAGTCTTCAATCCAGGAGAAGAAAAAGAATGGAGTAAAGATATTCAAGATACGTTAACTGCAGAACTTCCTGCTGGAGTTACATTACCTTACCTATATTTAGGAACAGTTAATCCTACAACAAGCGTTGAAACTTATAATAATGGAAAGAAAATTTCAATTATTGGTGGTAACTGGGATGATGAAGTCATTACTTTAGCTAAGCAATATGCTACGGACGCAAAAAGTCAATTTATAGTTGGCACGACAAGTGAAACATTCTATGGTTATGTTTTACTTGAAGATAAAACTGCAGTCAGAATGCAAATTTCTGAAAATTATGATGATCTCATTCAACTAGATATCTATGTTGATGAAAAACCAGAAGTAGTTGTTGATGGTTTTGCAACTTGGGGAAGCTTCCCAGAAAGTTACTCTGGTAGTATTAGTGAAATAATGAAGAGTGGATTAGGATTTGAATTACCTGAATTTATTCCTTCTGGTATTGCTCCTACAAAAGATGATAGTGCTAGTTTTTACGCTCCATATAATGTTAATAGCAATAAGTATATGAGTATGAACTCTTATTACAGCACATATAACGCATACTATCTCTATGTTGCTATGGACAAACTTGAAGAATTTGGTTATGAAGTTACTTTAAATCCATTTGCTGAAGATGAAATGGCCGGATTTGTTGCTAAAAAGACTGATCAAAATGGAACTACCATGATTACTCTTTCACCTTCAAGTGGCGATTTCGATGATGATGAAAATGGATTAACAATGTCAGCAATCCATTTACCAGATATGAAAAACTTTGAAGATGTAAAAGATTTTGCCGAATCTGACAAAATTAATATCAATGGTGCTTTAGATGGTTTGTCTTTACCATATGCAAATCTTGGCTGTGAAGCTCCAAATATCTCTACTTCTAATGGACAAGTTTCAATTACTGGTTATAATTATTCAGAGGCTATTATTGCTGGCATCAAGGATGCTTATACTGAAGCTAAGTGGACACTCTATGATACCTATGTTGTCCAAAACGGAATAGCCTATAAAACTATTGGTGGAACATTAGTGCAAAATGGACATACTTATGTCTTAACTGTTACTCCATCAGTATCTAATGCTGTTAATGGAGTCGGTACATTCTCATCAACTTCAGTAACAACAAAATTAGTTATTCAAATGGCTTAATCTTTATATTAATTCATCAATTGGAGGGTTGATTGTATGCTAAAAAACTATGTAAAACGACTTAAGTTAGAAAATATATTACAAGGATCAATCTATGCACTTAGTGGCGGCTTATTAGCCGCCGCTATTATGGTCATGACCTTTCAACTTGTAGGATTGAGTGAATGGTATTTTTATCTTATTGCAGTTGGTGGTGGTTTATTAGTTTATGGCTTAATCCTCCTTGGATACTATTTATTTAATCGAGTTGGTGATAAAGAAGCGGCTAGAAGAATTGATCAAAACTTCAATCTTCGTGAAAAAGCTTCAACAATGATTGAATTTCAAGGACAAGAATCTCTTCTTATTAATAAGCAAAGAGAAGATGCAGAAAAAAGTATTAAACTTAAAAGTCCTAAGAAATTGATTCTTAAAGTTACAATGGCTAGTTTACCTCTCCCATTATTAGGAGCAGGAGCCTTTACAACATCATTCTTTACTCAAGATATTGTTAACATGGTAAAGGCTGATGAAACTCAAGATAATTTCGATGATGAAACTGATGATATCATCGACGACATAAAAGATTATATTGGGAAAAGTCAGGCTTCTGCAGCGTTTAAGGAAAAATTATACCAGATTTTAGAAGAACTTCGTGAAGATTTAAAAGGCGATACTTCAATTCCTTCAAGACAAGCTAAAGTTGATGCAGCCAAAGAAGAAGTTGATATTGCTTTAGATGAAGTTAATACAAAAGAGGAAATTGGTGGAGAGCTTGCAAGTGAAGAAAGTGATTTTACTGAGCTTGGTAAAGTTATTTCTGAAGCTAACGTTGATGCTATTGAAGAAGCCTTCGCTGGTATTATTTCAAAAATTGATATGATTGTTTCAACAGATGGCTTATTAGACTACTTTGGTGAATGGATTAAAGCTTTAGAAACATTACTTAAAAACATTGATGTTCCTTCTAGTGATGCTAATTACGTAACTTTCTCTGATTTATTAGCTAAACTTCAAGCTATTTATGACAATGTTGAAGATAAAATCGCTGGTAGTTCAAATGCAACTACATCTCTTATAAATAAACTTATTCGTGATTCTCAAGAACAAGCTAAAAAAGCAATCGAAGATGCGATTGGAAAATTAAAAACTGATATTACTTTAGAAAAAGCCAATGATCAATTAGCCGAAGACGTTAAAAAGTTAATGGATCAATTAGTTGACCCAAATAATTACACCGATCCTGATGAAGGTATGGAAGGCGGACAAGGCGACCAAGATGGCGAAGAAGGCGATGTTGGTGATAAAGGCGACCAAGAAACTGATGCCAATGAAGGTGAAGAAGGTGGCGCTGAAGGCGGCGAAGGAAATGGTGATGGTGATAAAGGCGATGGCAGCGGAACTGGAAGTGGCGGACAAGAAGGCGATGGCAATGGTCAAGGCCAAGGTGAAGGCGCTTCTGGTGGAGGCGGTGAAACTGAATACGGAAGTAATGATAAAGTTTATACCGGTGAAAAAGGTGAAACTGAATATGGTGATGTAATTGGTGATTATCAAAACGATGCTAGTGACGATGCAAAAAATACAGGTGATGATGATTTAGAGGGAGCAATTGGTGATTATTTCGATGAACTTTATGGCGAAGGAAATAATAACCAAACAAATCCATAATTTTTAAAAAATATTCGTGTTTAGAGGAGGTATATATGGAAAACGAGGAATTACTTAAAGAATTTAGTGAGGCATCTAAGAAGATTAAAGAGCAAATTCATCGAGATATTATTGGACAAAATGAAGTTGTAGATAATGTTATTATTGCTATTATTGCTGGAGGTAACGTTTTACTTGAAGGTGTCCCTGGAACTGGAAAAACTAGACTTGTTCGTTCAATGGGTCAAACATTATCTTTATCTTTTTCAAGAATTCAATTTACCCCAGATTTAATGCCTAACGATGTTACTGGTACAAATATTATTCGTAAAGATAGTGAGGGTAATCTTGTTTCATCTTTCCAAAAAGGTCCTATTTTTTCTCAAATTATCTTAGCTGATGAAATTAACAGAGCTACTCCAAAAACTCAAGCTGCTATGCTTGAAGTTATGCAAGAGCATAAAGTTACTGTTAGTGGTGTCTCATATCCAATGCAAGAACCATTTTTCGTTTTAGCTACTCAAAACCCTATTGAACAAGATGGAACTTATCCACTTCCTGAAGCTCAAATGGATAGATTTATGTTTAAACTTAACATGGTTTATCCAACCGAAAAAGAATTAGCTGATATTGTCAATTTAACTCAAGAAGATCAAAGAGAAAGAGCTGAAAAAGTTGTTGATGGTGAAACAATCTTAAATATGCGTAAACTTGCTACAAGTGTTCCAATTATTGAAGATGTTTTAAATTATGCAATGAAGCTTGTTCATAAAACACATCCTGAAGTTGATAAAACCTCTGAAATTGCTAAAAAATATATTAAATTTGGTGCATCACCTCGTGCTTGTCAATCTATCATTACTGGAGCAAAAATTAGAGCTTTAATGAATGGAAATTATAATGTTTCATATGATGACATTAATGCTTTAGCACTTCCAGTTTTACGTCATAGAATTAAACTTACTTATAATGCAATCAATGATAATTTAACAGTTGATGATGTTATTACAAAATTAATTGAAGAAACTCATAAAGGCAAATAATTTATGAAGCAAATCATTGATGAACGTTTCTTATCTCAATTAGAGTTATTTTCGCTAGCAATAAAAGATAATGTTGCTGGTCTTTTTGGTGGAAGTCATCAATCGAAAAAATATGGAACATCATGTGAGTTTGCTGATTATAGAGAATATGTTGAAGGGGACGATATTTCTAAAATTGATTGGAATATTTATGGTCGATTTGAACAACTTTATTTAAAGCTTTATCTAGACGAAAAGCAGATGTATACCAAAATTTATATTGATGCTTCTAGATCAATGTCTTTTTTCAATAAAGGTGATTATGCTTTACGTCTTGCAGCAGCTCTTGCTTATTTATCGGTTAGTGAAATGGATCGTGTTTCAATTTATCTTATAAAAGAACATAGTATTGTTCCTTTATTTGAAAAGATTATTGGTCGAGAAAAATTCTATGAAAATATTGCCAAACTAAATGAAGTTGATTTTAGCGGTGATGTTTATGTCTCTGATGCCATTATGAGAAGTGATGTTGGTTTTGGAAATGGTAAAAGCATTATTATCTCAGATTTTTTAACCTATAATGATTACTTTTCAGCGATTGATTATTTAAGAGAAAAGCACCGTGACGTATTATGCATTCAACTTTTAGCTCCTGAAGAAATAAATCCAACTTCAAGAGGTAAAAATATCTTATATGATGCTGAAGATTCAAATAGATTTTTTAAAGGAAATATTACGCGTGATGTATTAAATGCTTATCATAAAGCATTAGATTATATCCAAGAAAATTTATTAAGTTATTGTGGATCGCGTGAAGCAGATTATACTCTTTATGATACATCAATTTCTTTAAGAGAACTATTTATGGATCGTTTGTTGAATAAGGGGGTGATTAGATGAACTTTAGATTTCCTTTTGGTCTTCTCCTTTTACTTGCTATCCCAGTTCTTATTATTATTTATATCATTAAAAATAAATATAAAGAGAAGGTTGTCTCATCTAGTTATATTTGGGATTTAAGTAAAAAGTTCTTAAAAAAGAAGAACCCTTTAAATTCAATTGCTAATCTTTTAAATCTTATTATTCAATGTGTTTGCGTTGCTTTTTTAAGTTTTTCCCTTGCAGAACCCGTATTTAATTTTCAAAATGGGGCAGAAAATGAAGTTTACATTTTAGATGCTTCAGCCAGTATGAGTATGGTAAATGAAGATGGAGAAACTCGATTTGAAGAAGCAAAAAATCAAATTAAAAATGCAGTAAATGATTCACCAAATGGTTCAACATTTACTTTAATTGTTAGTGATTCTAATTCCAGAACCCTTTGTAAAAATATTCAAGATAAAGCAATTTTTAATTCTTTATTAGATAGAGTTGAAATTGATTATGGTGATAGTGAGTTAGAAAGTGCTATAAGTTTAGCTCAGTCTCTAGCTTCGGTTGGTGAAGGTAGTAGATTTACTTTATTTACTGATAAAGACATCAAAGTTGATGGAGGAATTGAAGCTTTTAATGTAGCTGATACTAATAAAAATTACTCTATTAATGATTTAAGAATTAATGATATTAAAGAAGAAGAGTCAAATTATATTTTATTAGAAGCAGATGTCATATCTTACAGTGAAGATACAACATTAGAAGTTGAATTTACTATTGATGAAACTTCATTAGGTAAAGTTGAACAAGAAGTTAAACAAAACGAAGTTACAACTTTTTCATTAAAGCTTCCTAATGTTGAAGGACAATATGATAATTACTCCTCACTTAAAGCAACTATTTTAAATGAAGATTATTTAAAAGATGATAGTGAATTCATTCTTTATAATACAAGCGATTTTGATACCACTAGTATTTTAATTGTTAGCTATTCACCATTTTATTTTGAATCAGTGTTCAATGCTTTAAATAAAAACCAAGTTAAAGTTTCTTATACAACAATTTCACCATTTCTTTATGATTTAACCGGCGGAACTGTTGGATATGATGTTGTAATTTTTGATGGATATTCACCAGAAAAATTGCCTACTGATAGTGCAGTTTGGTTATTTAATTGTGGTGAATCTATTCCTAATTCAGGATTTTATTTCCAAAAAGAATTTACAGTAGAAGATCCAGGAATTAACGCAAGTTATGCAAACAATAACGATGATATCTTGTATCAAGAATTAACTAAAGATTTAGTTAAAAGAGATATCACAATTAAAACTTATCTTCGTTATACTTTAAATTCTCAATTTACTACAATTTTATCTTACGATAATCTTCCATTCATTTTTGCTGGTAGAAATGAATATAATCAAAAACAAATTGTCTTTAATTTTGATTTACATAATTCAAATTTACCTCTTCTTGCTGATTTTATCATTATGATGAGAAACTTTATAACTTATTCAAATCCATCCATTTTAAATGAGTTTAATTATAAAGTTCATGATGAAGTCACATTTACTTTCCCGGATACAGCATTATCTTGTAAGATTCTTACTCCATCAGGAAAAATTGATTATTTAAATGCTTATGATTTACAAAGTTATAGTTTAAGAGAAGTTGGGACTTATTCAATTGATGTTGAACTTGCAACTGGTAAAAGCAGAAATATTAATATTTTCAGTTCTTTCCCTGATGAAGAAAGAGTTCCTGTAGTTGAAGATGAAAATTCTTATAGTGTCGTTTTAAGCGAGAATATGCCAAAAGCTGATCGAATATTTGAAGGCTTAATTGTCGTATTAATCGTTTCGTTAGTGTTTCTTTTAACAGATTGGATATTGTACAGCCATGAACAATTTTAAGTTTAATAACCCTTGGTTACTGTTTTTAATTATCCCGCTAGTTGTTTTAATTGTAGTTGGTTTCTTTATGATGAAAAAAGAGAAACGTTATACAAAGAAAAACATTATTTCTTTTTCATTACATTTAGTAATTGCTGTTCTTATTTCTGTCGCTTTTGCTGATCCAAGTTACTTAACTGTTGATAAAGAGACTGATGTATTTATTCTTGTTGATGCTTCAGCTAGTGAAAAAACATCAACTGATCGCATTGATCAAGCAATTAAGGATGTTAGAGCCGCTGCTTTAGAAACGCCTAATACAAAAGTTGGAGTAATCCCTTTTGCAAAAGAAGCCAAAACTTTAGTCGAACTTGGCGGCTCTTTTAATTCAATTAACGATATTTATAATGATAAATCATTTGATTATACAGCTACAAACCTTGAAGAAGCTTTACTTTATACCGCTGAAAAATTTGATTCAGATTCTTATAAAAGAATAGTTTTAATTTCTGATGGAAATGAAACTGATGGAGAAGCAATAAATACAATTGAAACCTTAATGCAAGAAGGAATAACAGTTGATGTTGTTAATTTAAAAGCTGATTTCCCAGTTGAAATATCTTTAACAGGAATAAATTATACTGATAATACTTATTTAAATAGAGATGAGTCAGTAGAAGCATTAATTAATGCTTCATCACCTTCTAACGTTACTCTTGAGTTACATAAAGATGGAAGTCTTATTGATTCTAAAAATGCTTACTTAGGAGCCGGATTAAACGTTGTTAGTTTTCCTTTAGATACTTCAAATAGTGGTGAATTTAAATATGAGGTTAAAATTAAAGAACAAGATGGTTCTAAATTTAACGATACATTCATTGAAAACAATTCACGTTCTTTTGTTCAAAATGTTTCTGGCGATTTTGAAATTCTCTTTTTAGGAAAAACTAATGCTGAATTAAATAAATTTAAAGAACTTGCTTCTTTACCTGAAGAAGCCACAATTGATTCATATATTAATGAAGAAACTGTTCCTTATACTTTAGAAGATTTAATTAAATATGATGAAATTATCTTATCTAATATTGATTTAACAACTCTTGATAATTACGCTGATTTTATAACTAATTTATCAACAGCAGTATCAGTTTATGGAAAATCTGTTTTCACTTTTGATGCTACGTATGTTGGTAATACTAATGATCCAGCTTTAGTCTTATATAATGATTTATTACCTGTTCAATATCAACCAGATGATTCTCGAGCCCTTGTTTTAGTTATTGACTCTTCTGGCTCAATGGGTGGTAATAACTTAGATATGGCTATTCAAGGGGCCAAAGAAGTTGTTGATAAACTTGACGTTAATGATTCAATTGCTGTTGTTACTTTTGAAACTAATGTAACAGTTCCAGTTACAATGACAACTATTAGAAATGAAGAAAATCGTCAAGACATCAAAGATAAGATTGATCGAATCACTAACAATGGTGGAACCAATATGCTAAATGGTCTTGATGAAGCTTATAAACAAATTCAAGGCGTTACAGCTGAATATAAAGACATTATTACTTTAACTGATGGACTTGCTGGAGATAACATTAACGATTTAAAAAAATATGTTACTTCTATGAGCTTTTCAAATATTTCTTGTTCTTTTATCAATATATTAGATAAAGAAGGAGAAGAGCTTTTAAGGACATTAGCTAAGCTTGGTAATGGCCAATATCATTATGTTGATTCAGCTCTTGGACTTAAAGACATCATGGTTGATGCTATTGAAGAAGAGATTATTGATACTGTAATTGAAAAAGATTCGCCAGTTATTTATCAAATTGAGGATGATCCTTCATTAGAAGGTGGAGTTTATAACAAATTAGAAAATGTATTAGGATATAACTATTGCCGTATGAAAAGTGGAGCCAATACAGTTTTATCTGTTCAATATATTCATACAAATTCTGAAAATCAATTAAATGTTATTGCTATTCCTTTATATGCTTATTGGCAATTTGGAGCTGGAAAAGTTTCTTCCTTTACCTCTTCTTTAAGTTCTAATTGGACAAGTAAATTTTGGAGTGCTGCATCCGGAAAAACTTTCTTTAAAAATATAGTTAATCAAAGCTTGCCAGATCGTTATAACAAATCTATTTTAAACGTCGAGTTTAAAGCAAATGGATCAACTTCTGAAATTGAAGTAAGTCCAAACGTTGATACAAAAAATAGCAAAGTAAGTGTTGAACTTAAATCTTTAGATGATGAAAGCACCATTGCTAATTATGATTTAGTTTATGATGGTAGTAGTTTTACATATGATCTTCCTACACCTAAAGTTGGATTTTATGAAGCAAAGGTTAATTTTTCAAAGTTAAATAGTGAAACAAATGAATATGAACTTGTTGAAACAACTACAGTAATTTATAGTTTCGATTATTCTTCAGAGTTTAATTTCTTTGATGAAACAGCAAATACTCTTCTTAATCAAATTGCTTCACAATGTGGCGGGTCAATTTTAGCCGAGAATAATATTCATATTGACATGAGTAATAACCAACTTGCTGATTCAAGTTATGTTTCTTTGATGGTTTGGATATTACTTGCAGCTGTTATTGTTTATCTTGCTGATATTACTATTAGAAAATCTATCTTTAGAAAGAAAGAGAAAAAAGAAGTTAGTCAACCTGCTGATAATTATTTTTAACTTTTTAATAAAATATTTTTAAATTTTCTTAAATAAACTCCTTTATATTAGTGAAAGGAGTTTTTCTTTCGTGTTCTTTGACATATTTTTTTAGTAAAGATTTAAAAGGAAGTTATGGTTTATTTTCTATAGTTTTTCTTATTCTTTGTTATGTGCTAATATTTAATTAGAAACATTAAATTTAGCATTAAAACACTGCAAATCTTAGCTATTTTGTAGAAATTATGGTCTATAAGGTAGAGTTATTATACAAAGAAAAATGGAAAAATTATATTCTTGATAATGGATATAGAAGTGAAGAATATTACGATGTAGAACTTAGTGAGGACACTCTTCATAACGTAAATTTAAAGTTGACACGAAAGAAACTAACTAATCCAATTGTGCATACATCTGAAGAATATGATTTTCCTGATAGACTCTACCAAGATCATTTTCCTGATGCTAAGGCTTATGGTGTTTTAAAGAATGATAAGCTAATAGGAGTAATTGAAGTTAGTGAGGAAAAGTGGTCCAATCGTTTAAGAGTAACCGAGCTTTATGTTGATAAAGATTATAGAAGGAGAGGAATTGCCACTTGTTTGATGAATTTTGCAAAAGATATAGCAAAAGCAAATAATAATCGAGCAATCATTTTAGAAACTCAAACTTGTAATGTTAATGCTATTGATTTTTATCATTCGCAAGGTTTTGTTTTTGACGGAATTGAAACAACTTGCTATAACAACGAAGATATAAAAAGAAAAGAAGTGCGCTTAGAACTTGTTTATTTTATAAAATAGTTCGTTGCTAATTGATAAATTGATTTATATCTTGGATTAAATAGAGTGGAAGGTCGATTAAATCACCTTTATCTTTAAACGTAGATAAGGAAGTTCTTATTGACTTATTTGGATGATATTTTTCTTTAAACATTTTAAGACTTTTAGCCTTTAAATTAGTTTCGGCCTTAACTTCTATTGGCGTAATACTTTTACCATTATCCACAAGAAACTCAATCTTGGTTGTACTCAAAGAGGTTTGATAAGTGCAAATTTTTAGATTTTTGTTTACAACAAGTTGATTTAAAACGTAGTTTTCAGTAAGTGCCCCTTTAAATTCAGTAAAAATATTGTTTTTTGATATTAAAGTTGAAAGATCAATCTTACACATACAAGCTAGTAATCCGACATCGAAAAAATACAATTTAAAAACTGTTTCATTTAAGTATGACTCAAGTGGAATATTTGGCTTTGTAATGGAATTAATTTTGTAAACTAATCCGGAATTTAAAAGCCACTCAATTGCTATTTGATAGTCTCTTTTTCCTTTATTATTTTCTTTTATATCTTTATAAACAAATTTCTTATTTTCTTTTGCTAGTTGAACTGGGATACTTTTAAATACTTCCTTAATTCTTAGAGTAATTAATGAGTTATCGTTGTGCTTACTTATATCATTTATATATGAATCCAAGATATTATTTTGGATGGTTCTTACTTCGGCGAAAGCCTGGCTTGAATCTTGTTTTAAGTCTAAATACTTTTGCACGACTTCAGGCATGCCGCCGATGTAGTAGTATTTTTTTAGCTCGTTTACTAATTCTAAATGAAAAGGTTCGAATAAATTTATATCATTTGTCTCAAAGAGTTTATAAAGTCCAGGATTATCAGCTTTTAAAAATTCTTTAAATGTTAAAGGATATAAGTCCAGAAATTCAACCTTTCCAACAGGAAAAGAAAAATCTTTATGGAAAAAAATTCCAAGTAAACTTCCAGCACAAATTATGTGGTAATCAGGATGAGTTTCATAGATTGATTTTAATGAAGATAATGCTTCAGGACATAATTGAATCTCATCTAAAATGATTAAGGTATCTTTAGTTATAGTTTTGTTAAATTTTATTGATAGAAGGTTCAAAAGAGAATCTGGATTTTTTGTCAAAAATAGATTTTTCAAAGTTTCATCTCTATCAAAAGAGCACGGAATATAGTTATCCTTATAGTACATGTCTTTGAATTGGCTAATTAGATAACTTTTTCCAACCTGGCGTGCTCCGCGTATGATAAGAGGTTTTCTTTTTTCTTTTTCGTTCCACTTTATAAGATTTTTGATTGCTTCTCTTTCCATAAGATTGTCCTATACCTATTTTATCTAAAATTGGTACATATAACAATAAATTTGGAAAATATTCGTACGAAAAAATTCCATTTGTGGAAAATATTCCTACGAAAAAATTCCATTTTTGGAAATTATTCGTAGGAAAAAATTCCAATAATACGGACAACTCAATTATAATTCTTGTTATAGATGCATTATTTTTAGCCATTAGTAATTGTTTTAAGATAAATAAGTATATAATCTTAAACTAAAATGTGTTTCCTCAAAAAACTATGTTTCGATATAATCTTATTTGTTAGGAAAAGAATTATGAGAATTGGATTAATTATAGCAACAAAAGAAGAGTTTGACACTTTAGTGCAAGGGTTTAATGTTCAACCAAATGAAGAAAAGGATAATGTCTATCATACCTTTTTACTTAACATAAATGAACATGAAGTTTATGTTGCAAAAAGTGGTATAGGAGAAATTGCTGCAAGCAGCTTGACTCAATATTTAATAACTAAATATGATGTTAAACTCATTTTAAATTATGGAGTTGTTGGAGCTTTAAAACCTAATTTAAAGATTAATGATTGTGCAGTTTTAAAAAGTGTAGTTCATTATGATTTTGATATTTCTGGCATTGATGAGATTGATGAAGCAACCTATCCAGAAATTGGTAGCTATGAAATTCCTCTTACTAGGAAATATATTGAATTAGTTAAAAAACTTAATCCACAATTACCTGAACTTATTTGTGCTAGTGGCGATAAATTCATTTCTGATTCAAATTTTAAGAATTCTTTAGTTAGCAAATTTAATGCAGATGTTTGTGATATGGAAAGTGCAGGAATTGTTTTAACTGCTTTAAAAAACGGAGTTGAAGTATTCTCTTTAAAAGGCGTGAGTGATACAGCAAACGATGAAGAATATAATTCTTTTGCAAAAAGAACCTGTGAAGTATTATTCAAAGTTTTAAAAGAGATTTTATTTTCACTTTAACTAAAAAAGTAATATATTTATTCATTGGGGTTGAGTTATGGAGATTTTAATTACTTTTTTAGGTTTAATTATTCCTTTTATTGGAACAACATTAGGTTCAAGTTTTATCTATATCTTTAAGAATAAAGGTATGAGCATAAATCTTGGCAAAATTTTTAACGGTTTTGCCGCAGGCGTTATGCTTGCAGCTTCCTTTTTTGGCTTAATGCTGCCGGCACTTGAATACCAAGTTGATTATATGCCTACGATACTAGTCGTAATCATTGCCTTCCTTATTGGTGTTATTTTGATATTTTGTATTGATCACTTTGTTCCTCACTTTCATAGTCAAGAAAACTATGAAGAAGGCATTAAAACACAAAGAGTTACTAAAGACCAAAAGATGTTTCTTGCTGTTTTAATCCACAATGTTCCAGAAGGATTATCAGTTGGAGTAACTTTTGGTGTTGCTTTAGCCAATTTAACAAGTGGAAGTGATTTATTTGCAGTAATGGGCTCGGCCTTGATGTTAAGTATTGGTGTAGCAATACAAAATATCCCTGAAGGAGCAATAGTGTCATTACCTTTTAAAGAAACCAACACTACTAACAAAGCTTTTTTATATGGTATGTTTAGTGGAATCATTGAACCAATCGTTGCTGTTTTTGGTGTCTTATTGGCTTATTATATTCAACCTTTAATGCCTTGGGCTTTAGCTTTAGCAGCTGGATGTATGATTTATGTAACAATTGAAGACTTAGTTCCGACAGCAGTAAGTGGTGAAGGCAAAAATCACTACGGGATTATTGCATTCATTATCGGCTTTTTAATTATGATGAGCCTTGACTATTTGTTAGGATAATTTATATATTTTTGATCTATTGAAAGTCCATATTTTTTATTAAAAACCTTGCAAATCTTAAGTAAATCGCTAGTTAAATAAGATAATGCTACACTATTTAACTTAGTAATTTCTTCTCTTTTTTCTTGAGATAAATTGGAAATGATGGCATATCCTTCTTTATTATTTTTGTTTAGATAATAAGCCTCGCTTAAAGCTAATACCATATCAGATATTGTGTCGCTATCTCCGCCTATTGATATAGCATTTCTTAATGCATCAATATAATTTTTGCTTATTAAGAAAATGTAGATTGCCTGTGGCACAGATTTTTGACAGGATATTTCGAATTTGTAATTTTGCACTAAATTTTCATAATCAAAATTGAGTTGATAATAATTCTTTTCAACATATTCATTAACTTCGCTTTTTGTTGCTCCATGAAGCAAAAGATAGATTGAAGTTGCAATGCATCTTGCACCTTTCAAACCTTCTTCATGATTATGAGTTATGGAAGTAACAAAATCTGAAAGCTTAATCGTTTCGTCTAAAGAATTTGAAACATATGCAACAGGAGACACTCTCATGGCGGCGCCATTTCCATAGCTGTTATAAGGTAATGAAGAGTTACTATTTATCCATCTTAAAAAGCTTGGTCCATATCCTGCGTTAATATATTTTTGAGCGGTTTCTTTAATGATTTTTATTAGTTCATTTTTATTTATTTCCTTAGGAAATTTTAAAAAATACTTGGAAATTGCAAGAGTTAATACTGAATCATCGGTAAATCTTGTATCTTCATTAAAGAAAGCAAAGTCCTTTGACTTAGTATTATTAAACTCAAAATGAGAACCTATAATATCTCCAACAAGCGCACCAAACATATATATCAATTATAAAGCAAAATTTACAATCTTTATATATTAAGGAGGAAGGCCTTCATGGTAAAATTTTTACATGAATGAACTTGAAATAATAAACTTAACAAAAAGATTTAAGTTAAGTAAAAAGCAACAGAAAACAAATAAAACTAATGATCCTTATCTTACTGCTTTGAAGGATTTTTCTTTGACCTTACAAGAAGGAGAGATATTAGGAATTTTAGGCCCTAACGGAGCTGGTAAAACAACGGCTTTAAGAATTATTTCTTCTTTAATTAAGCCTGATGAAGGTTTAGTTAAATTAAATGGTGAAGATATTTACAAAGATGTTTATAGTTATCGAAAAAGAGTAGGTTTTTTAACTAGCGAACTTAAACTAGATGGATTTTTTACTCCGGATTATACCTTCACCTATATGTCTCGACTTTATGGCATTGATGAAGAAACTATTAAAGACAACAAAGAAAAATTATTTAATCGATTTGGTATTAACCGTTTTAAAGATGTTAAGATTGCTGATTTGTCAACCGGCATGAAGCAGAAAGTTTCCTTAGCTATTTCTTTATGTAACGATCCGGAAATCATTATTTTTGATGAACCAACAAACGGACTTGATATTGTTGCAACAAAAGATGTGGAAGATTATTTAATTTCTTTAAAAGGTGAAAATAAAATTATTTTAATTTCGACTCATATATTTTCAATTATTGAAAAACTTTGTGATAAAGTAGCTGTTATTTTGCATGGCGAAAAAGTTCTTGAAGGAGATTTAAAAGATTTAGCAAAAGAGAAAAGTTTAAGTGATATCTTCTTTGAACTTTATACGGAGGAAGAGTAATTATGAGAAATATTAAAACAATTTTCTTTAAAGAAATTAGAAGATTTTTTACTGAACCTAGAATGCTTGCTGCTTTATTTTTGCCTGGCATTATTATCTATCTTTTCTATACTTTGATGGGTTCTTTCATGACAACTTCTTTTGCACCAAGTAGTGGAAAGCCTGAAAATTATACTTATAAGATTGTTGCAACCAGTAATTATTCATCAAATACACAAGAAGATGTTGCTCCATTAATTTTTCAAGTTTTCGATGCATATTTACCTATAAATGAATCTACAAATAAAGTTCAATATTATTATATAAATACTTCTGAAATAGACTCTTATAAAGAGCAGCTCTCAAATCATGAATATGACCTTTTATTAGTCTTTAATGATAATTTTGAAGATGCACTTAAAGGCGAAACAAGTAGTACTAAAACTAATATTTCTCTTTATTATGATGGTAGCGATTCAATATCAACATATCTTTATACAGTTTTTACTCCATTAGTTGATACCACATATACTAATTTTACTGTAAACATTGAAGATGGAATTTATGTAGATGGTAATGTTAGTCCAGAAAATTATACATTCAAAAACATTATGAGTTTTATTGTTCCACTTGTTACGATTTCTTTATTATTCTCAACAGTCATTTCAATTTGTCCAGAAGCAATAGCAGGAGAAAAGGAAAGAGGGACTTTGGCTTCTTTACTTATGACACCAATGAAAAGAACAGAACTAGTAATTGGAAAAATTTCAGCATTAACTATTATCAGTTTAGCAAGTGGAATGGTTTCGTTTTTAGGTCTAGTTATATCCTTACCTAATTTATATGGTGGAGGAATGACTTTATCTAGTTTATTTTCTCCAGCTTCCTTTATTATGCTTTTGCTATTAATACTTACAACACTTTGTGTCTTTGTTACTATGGGACTTGTAATTTCAGCTTTTTCTAAATCAATCAAGGAAGCTGGATCATATCTAACTCCAATAATGACAATTTTAATGGTTGCGGCTATTATTCCTTTTTCAGTGGATATGAGTGGTATCGGTTATGCTTTTATTCCTTTGTTAAACATTGTATCTTCAATGAACCTTTTAATCAGAGAAACAAATTTAGAATTATTAATTCCTTACATTGCAATTACTGCAATAATGAATATAGTTTTATCTGGCTTGCTTGTTTTTATCACGGCTAAACTATTTAATTCGGAGAAGATAATGTTCCAAAGATAGTTAAAATATCTTTGATTTGCAAGTTTTTTAGATAAATAGCTTTAATTAAATGTATTTAGATTTAAAATAAATGTATAAATAAATTAGAGGAGATAAATCTATGGAAGCGATTGAATGTTTATTAACTAGACGTAGTGTTAGAGAATATCTTGATAAAGAAGTTAAACAAGAGGATATTGAAACAATTTTAAAATGTGCTTCATTTGCTCCTAGCGCAATGAATAATCAATCTTGGCATTTTTCAGTTATTACGAATAAGGACTGGCTAAATAAAATGAGTAGTGTGATTGCTAAATTTATGGGAAGAGATAGCTATCATGTTACTTATCATGCACCAGTTTTAATTATTGTTAGTGATAAAGTTAGCGATAGATTAATTTATGAGCATGATGGAAGTTGTGCTTTAGAAAATATCTTTTTAAGTGCACACGCTTTAGGCCTAGGCTCAGTTTGGATTAATCAACTTAGTGAACCTGAGCTATATGATAACAAAGAATTCTTAGCTCTTTTAAAAGAAGCTGGTGTGCCTGAAGGCTATAGAGTTGTCGGCTCTGCGGCTATTGGATATGCAAAAAACGTTCCTAATGCAAAAGAAAGAAAAGGCGATAACGTTACCTATTTAAAATAAAATAGTTGGGTTTTGCATAGATTTAAATTTAATTGAGACTTATTTACTGTACTTTAGTTTGACTTTAGGCAATTAAAAGGTAGATTTTCTAAAAATTCTAGAATTAGACAAAAAAAGGGAAGTCAAATATTTAATTTATAAATTTTCGGATGCAAAAAAGTCTAACCTTAACGAACTGTTTAACTGATTTATCGTAAATTCATATTTAGGTATCTTTTAATATTATGTATAATATTAAACGGTGAGGTTATATATGGAGAACTTTGATGTAATAGTTGTTGGGGCTGGACCTTGTGGAATTTACTTATGCTATGAACTTGTAGAGAAGAATCCTTCTTTAAAAGTTTTATTGCTTGATAAAGGTAAAGATATTTATCATCGTACTTGCCCTATTTTAGAAGGCAAAACAAAGCAATGTCCACAAGACATTTTTGGTAAAAGTGAATGTTATCCAAGTTGTTCAATGACAAGTGGATTTGGTGGATGTGGTGCCTTTTCTGATGGAAAGTTCAATATAACCAGCGAATTTGGTGGTTGGATGAGCGACTATCTCCCAAAAGATGAAGTTGTTGATTTGATTCGCTATGTTGATGAGATTAATTTAAAGCATGGTGCACCAGATAAAATTACAGATCCAAACACTAAAGAAATTTTAGATATTGAAAGAAGAGGTTTAGCAGTTGGACTTAAACTATTACGTAGTCAAGTTCGTCATTTAGGAACCGAAGTTAATCTTAAACTTCTTCAATCGATTTATGAAGAACTTCTAGCTAAAGGCGTTTCAATGAAATTTAATACCGAGATTAAAGATATTATTGTTTCAAAAGAAAACGAGATTAGCGGAGTTATTGACTCCAAAAACGAAGAATATCATGGTAAATATGTTGTTTTAAATGTTGGTCGCCCAGGTTCACAATGGCTTTCTAAATGTTTAAGAAAACATCGTATTAAACTCACTAACAATCGTGTTGACATCGGTGTAAGAGTAGAAACAAACGATGTCATCATGAGCGAAATTAATGAAAAACTTTATGAAGGGAAGTTCGTTTATTCAACTAGTGTAGGAACTAGTGTTAGAACTTTCTGTTCTAATCCAAGTGGACACGTTGTTGTTGAAAACAATCATGGAATTATAACTGCTAATGGTCATGCTTATAACTCAAGCGACTTAGGAAGCAACAATACAAATTTTGCTCTTTTAGTCTCACATACATTTACCGAACCTTTTAAAGATAGCAACGAATATGCTGAAGACATTTCAGCCTTAGCAAATAAATTATCAAATGGTACGGTTATTGTTCAAAGATATGGTGACTTGATTAAAGGGCGTAGAAGCACATATAAGCGTATTGAAGAAGGGTTTGTTAACCCAACATTAAAAGAAGCTGTTCCAGGTGATTTAGGTCTTGTTTTACCATACAAAACAATGCAATCAATTATTGAAATGATTCAAGCTTTAGACCACATTACTCCTGGTATTGCTAATGCACATACTCTTTTATACGGAGTTGAAGCAAAATTTTATAGTGATAGGGTTGAATGCAACGACCATTTTGAAACTAAAATTAAAAATTTATATGTTGGAGGAGATGGCGCTGGTATTACTAGAGGCTTAGCACAAGCTGGAGCTAATGGCGTTTATATTGCTCGTGATATATTAAGTAAAGAAGGTGAGTAGGAATGAATCTTAATTTGCTTGTAACTGTCTTTGATGGAGGTGGTGCAGCCGCTATTTGCGACTTTATTTTTTCTTTTATCGCAATTAGTGTTTTAAATGTTTTTATTGATTATTTTGTTAAACGAAAATTTGTTTGGTATTCTCTTCTTGCTTTTAGTGTTATTTTCTTAATATCACATATTTTCCTTTTAGATTATCTTGCTCAAATTTCTTTAGCTGTTATTACAGTTATTGCAATTGTTTCTATTTTTGTTAATTTAAGTGAATTTAGACCAATTATTGCTAATAAGTTTAATCGTGGAATTAAATTTAAGAAAAAGAAAACAACTCTTGAAGTTGACGAACCATATGCAGCAAGTGATCTTTACGACATTATAAACACAAGTGTTTTATATTTATCTCAATATAAAATTGGTGCGTTGCTCTCGTTTGTGAGAAACGATAATTTAACCGAAGTTTGTGAAGATGGAAATAATGGCGTTATTTTAAAAGCGCCAGTTAACACCGAACTTATCGAAACAATTTTTTATAAAGGTACTAGACTTCATGATGGAGCCGTAATTATTAAAGGTAACATTATTTATGCAGCCGCTGTTATGTATAAAGACGTTTCAACAGCAACCCTTGATGGAAAATATGGAACTCGTCATAGAGCAGCTTTAGCAATATCTTCACAATATGATTGTGTTACTGTTGTTGTTAGCGAAGAAACTGGTAATATCTCAATTGCTTATAAAGGTGTTTTAGAGCATTATAATCGTGATACTTTTAAAAACGCTTTTGCTAACATTATGGAACAAGCTAAAACTCCAATCGACTCTCAGGAGAAGAAGGACAATGCAGAGTAAAGAAACTATTTACTCTTACATTATTAATATTTTAACTTTAGCTAAACTTTCTAAGGTTGAACTTACATTAACTAAAAAGAGTGAAATCTTAGACCAAATTATTTCTATATCATTAAGTGAGCTTGATAAATTTGAAGAACTTGACACTTTAAACCCTCATCAGAATCTTTCATTAAAGGTTAAATGCATTATTAAAAATGAAAATGATGAGATTCTTCTTGAAGAAAAAAAGAAAGGGAAAGAATTATATTCTTTTTCTCCTTCCTTATCCTTATCTTTAAAAGATGACTTAAAAAAGAGAATTGATTCGATATTTAGCAAAGAAAATGAATTTACTTATGAAATTAAAGATTTGATAAATTTAGCTGATTTAAAATCAAAAAACATTATTAAAAAAGAATTAGTTACACCAATTTACTTACTTGTTATGAAAATTTATATTAATAGTAGTAAAATTAATAAGAAAGGTTTTATATTTAATAAAGAGTATAACGAGTTAAGTGAATTAGATAAATTTATCTTAACGAAGGGAGAATAAAAATATGTCAACACACATTAAAGATAGTGCACATTTTGCTAAAACTGTTTTAATGCCTGGTGATCCTTTAAGAGCAAAATGGATTGCTGAAACTTTCTTAAAAGATTATGAGTTAGTAAGTGATGTTCGTGGAATTTTTGCTTACACTGGTAAAACTAAAGAAGGCAAAGAAATCAGTGTTATGGCAAGTGGAATGGGTTGTCCATCAATCGGTATTTATTCTTATGAGTTATTTACTTTTTATGGAGTAGAAAATATTATTCGTATTGGAACAGCTGGAAGCTATCAAAAAGAATGTCATGTTGGTGATGTTATTATTGCAACTAGCGCTTCTAGTAATTCTAATTTTGCAAATTACTATAGCAATAAAGGTTTACATGTTTCTCCATGTAGTGATTTTGGCTTAATGATGAAAGCTTATGAAAATGCAAAGAAGAATAACATCCCTGTTCACGTCGGGCCAATTTTCTCAAGTGACATCTTCTATGATCCACAAAAAGATTTCTATAAACTTCCACAAGAATTAGGAATTTTAGCCGTTGAAATGGAAAGTTATGCTTTATTTTTAAACGCAATGAGACTTCATAAAAAAGCCCTTTGCTTATTAACTGTCAGTGATTCTTTTGTTAATGATGAAAAGGATTTAACCCAAGAAGAAAGAAGTCATAACTTAACAAGAATGGTCGAACTTGCTTTAACTTTAGCTTAAGGGGTGATTGAATTGTTTTTAAATGTTTTAGCTAACATCTTTGATCCAGGGGAGAATCCTTTAGGATTTACAATTGCAATAGTAGCGATTTGTTTAATTGGCATCTTGCTTCTATTTTTGATTATTTTTCCTATTGCCAAAAGACATTACGCATTTAAAAATTTCCAAAATATTTATTACAAAGCAATTAGAAAGATTGCTGATATAAACGATTTTTGTTTAATTAATAATCTTGTTATCAAAAATAACAATCAACTCGTTTGTCGAATTGATCACGTATTATTTGGTGATAAGTATATTTACGTTATTAAAGATAGATTCTATCGCGGGGCAATAAGTGGTAATAAAGAAGACTCAACTTGGTTTTTCTATTCTAGTGATGGGAAAAAATACGAAATGGAAAATCCGATGAGTATTAATGAAAAAAGAGTCGAAAAACTTTCTCTTGTCACTCAAATTGATCCTTCTTTCTTTATAAGTGTTGTAATTATTAATGATAATTGTGTAATAAAAAATGCTAATGAACTAAACAAAGATAATTCCTTTATTGTTTCAAGGAAGAATCTTAAAAAGATTATTAAGATGGTCGAAAGACGCGATGTTAGAAGAATGGATCAAAAGCAACTTGAATATGCTGTTCAAGATATTTCAAGACTTTATGGTAAACAATCTTATGCTGATACGACTAATGAGGATATTTACTAAATATGAATTTCAAACCTATTGTAAATTTTAAAAAAGTATACAAAACTTTCTCAGATGATGTAGGGTTTACAATTAAAATGAGCGGCACAATTACTGTTGCTCTTTTAATTATATACCTCATTTTTGCGTTGATTTTAAATCAAATAGGCTCTTTATCGATGCTTGGATTTTTTGAATATTTCATCGCTATTATTGGCATATGTTTAGTTTTGGGTTTGGTTTCTCCTTTTATATATAGCTTTTTTGCGATTAATGGAGGTCTCCATACTCAAGTTAAAGATAAAATTAAATATACAAGTTTTTTAAAAACTTATTTATTAGGGACTCGTCCACCTTTTAGTGGTCAGCTTCGTTTATCAATGAACTTATTAAAAGCAATTTGTGTCGATATAATCTTAGGATTTATTGCTTCGATGATTGTTTATTTTATTTCTTTTGTTCCTGGTAGCGAGCTTAATCTTCTTGTTAGTGAAATATCAAAAATCTTAACAAGTGCGGGTAGTAATACTAATGAAATGATGGCTCAAATAGAAAATCTTTTATTAGCACATGAAGATTTTATTAATGAACTTGGCCTATTAACTCAATTTTTCCCATTATTATGTGCTGTTTATTATTTCTTACATACAATTTGTAAGTATACATTAAAGTATTATTTAGCTACAGCCTTAGGGCCAAGAACTCCAAAACCAATTGTAGAATTTATTTTTGTTAAAACTATTAAGATGAATCGTAAGGAATATAACCTTAATTATTATTCAACTACATATCCTTTAACTATTTTGTTTGTTGTCTCTTTTACATTAAGTTATTTCTTACTTGGTTATTTTGGACCTACTCAAATGAGTTTATCAATCCTCGCTTTAACAGCAATAGTTATTGGAATTATAGTTTGCTTACCATTTTTACCAATCATTTTTAATACGCATGAGGCTATGTGGGAGAAATTCTCAGTTTTATTCATGGGCGTTTTCTTAGAAAATGCACAAAAAGAACTTGAAGCTTATAAAGCAAATAATGCAATGACTGCTAAAATTGGGGCAGAAAATTTAAAAAAAGCTGAAGGATCGGTTGACGGATTAAGAAATGGTTTTATTGAAGAACTAAAAAAACGCGGCTATGAAGATAGTGACTTTGAAGGCTTAAACCCTGAAGAAATTTATAAAGGTTATGCTGAAGATGACTCCTATCTTCCATATAAAAGAAAAATGGAAAGAATTGCTAAAGAAGAAAATCAAAATAGTGAAAGTAAACCTGATGAAGTTATAAACGCCTCTTCAGAAGAAAAGAAAGACGAAGAGAAAAAAGAAGAGGAAAAATAATATCTAGCAAGTCAAGTTTTAATTGAAATTAGAGTAGTAAAATATGCTACTCTTTTTTAATTTAATCGAGGAAAATTTATTAAAAAGCTTGCAGAAAGCACCTAAAATTTAAAATATGATCTAAAATCTGAAAACAGAAAAGCAAGGGAAACTAGCAAAAATAATTTAATTTTAAGCTCTTAAGTTCGAACAAAAACAATTGTTAAATATCGAAGTTAAAACATCGAAAAAAAGGTAAAAAAAAGACGGAATTTTCTTCCGCTTTTGGTGTATCTTTGATACACTATTTGGGTACGCATTAAGGAATGCGATAGATTTAAGTCTGGAGCAAGTGACGAGAATCGAACTCGCATATTGACCTTGGCAAGGTCACGTTCTACCACTGAACTACACCTGCGTGCTTGATTATTATATGATATAGATAAATTTAGTGTCAACACTAATTTTAAAAAAATTTGGAGATATTTTATGGACGTTAGAAAAGAATTAGCTGATTACATTTTTCCTTCAATTCATGAAACTATTGAAGACCTTGAAAAAAGATATCCAGAAAGAGAACTTTCAGAAGGCGCCAAGGTAACTCGTTTTGCTCCTTCCCCAACTGGATTTTTGCATACAGGAAGTTTATTTACTTCTTTAGTAGCTTATAAAATGGCAAAAGATAGTGGCGGTATTTTTTATTTAAGACTCGAAGATACCGACACAAAAAGAGAAGTTGAAGGTAGCGCTAAGCTTTTAATTAAGCAATTACATGATTTTGGTATTATTCCTAATGAAGGCTATTTAGGCGATTCTGAAAGCGGAAATTATGGACCATATGTTCAATCTCAAAGAAAAGAAATCTATGAAGTCGTTATTAAAGATATGCTTGTTAAAGGGCTTGCTTACCCATGCTTTTTAACTGAAGATGATTTAAAGGCTTTAAGAGAAGAACAAACCAAGAATAAAGAAATTACAGGGGTATATGGAAAATATGCTAAATACCGTGATTTATCTCCTGAGGAAGCTTTAAAACTTATAAAAGAAGGCAAACCATATGTTATTCGTTTTAAATCAAACGGCAACCATTTAAATAAAATTAAATGTCATGATGAAATTAGGGGCGATTTAGAACTCACTGAAAACGATCAAGATATTGTTATTTATAAAAGTGATGGACTTCCAACATATCATTTTGCTCATGTTGTTGATGACCATTTTATGAGAACAAATCTTGTTACACGTGGTGAAGAGTGGCTTTCTTCTTTACCAATTCATATTGAATTGTTTAAAACATTAGGTTTTAAAACTCCAAAATATGCTCACTTACCAGTTATTATGAAACTTGATAATGGTAATAGACGTAAGCTTTCTAAAAGAAAGGATAAAGAGGCCAGCGTTGATTTCTTCCTTCAAGAAGGTTATGAACCACACGCTCTACTTGTTTATTTAATGACTATTGTTAATTCTAACTATGAAGACTTTATTGTTCGTGATAAGGATTACAATTTAGATCACTTTAAGATGTCTCTTAAAAAAATGTCGTTAGATGGTGCATTGTTTGATAACGACAAACTTGATTTTTATGCCAAAGAAGTCCTTTCAAAGATGAATAAGAGTGAAATTAGTAGGAAAGCTTATGAATGGAGTAAAGTCTATTCTCCAGAGCTTAAAGAATTCATCGAAAAAGATTATTCTCGTTTTGAAGAAATTTTAAATATTGAAAGAGAAAAGAAAAACCCAAGAAAAGATTATGCAAAGTATTCTGATATCTATCCAGTAATCAAATTCTTTGATCATGATATTTATGTAGATATGCTTAAGAATGCAAATTTAGAGTTTAATCCTAATATTTCTAAAGAAACGATAAAAGAATTTTTAAAATTATATAAAGAAGCCGGTTTTGCATTAGATTCTGATGAAAACACATGGTTTAGTAAAGTCAAAGCAGTAGCTGAAAAATGCAATTTCTGTACTGATAATAAATTATTTAAGCAAGATCCATCAAAGTGGACTGGTTGCACAAATGATGCTTGCGAAATTATCCGTATAGCTATGACTTTAAGAAAAGTTACTCCAAATCTATTCTCTATTATGAAAATTTTAGGAGAAAAAGAGGCTTTATTTAGGATAGAAGAAATTATAAAAAGATTATAGAAATAAGCAGGAGATACTTGTATAATATCTCTTGCGATTTGCTCTGTTGGAGAAGCGGCTTAACTCATTGCCCTCTCAAGGCAACATTCACGGGTTCGAATCCCGTACAGAGTACCAAAATTTTAAAAATACACGATGGTTATCGTGTTTTTTTATAGTATAGGAAATTCGATTATTCGGTTTATGAAGAAAATGTGATTAATGGTCTGC